>ERZ808246.51-NODE-51-length-101554-cov-17.785811_pt1 | contig 101554 bp, 81 predicted proteins | sample MGYA00521083_ERZ808246 | MGnify/ENA primary metagenome ERZ808246 (study PRJEB31516, sample SAMN03275577) | gut metagenome | biome: mammalia-associated habitat; material: feces | host: Papio cynocephalus | place: Kenya | collected 2012-07-07 ... | reverse complement strand
TTTCCTAGTCAATACTTTTACTGCTTTTTTTGCACTTTTTTTTGATTTTTTTTTAGAAAAAAAAGTTGTATAAACATTAAAAGAAATGACTTTTGGTCTTTTAGGTTCAATTTCGAGTTTTACTGCCATTATCAGGCTTAGCCCGATAATCCGTTGAAAAATTCCAGCAGATTGCAGTGTCAAGCACAGCAATGGCGACCTTGTTAGGTTTGTAAACTGTTTTTTCGAAATTTGACATTCGCCATTTTAGTCTATTTTTCTTCTATTGTATAAATCCAGAAGTTGCTTAGAGGCTTTATATTTGCAATTCCTTTAGCTTTATAAATAGAACCGATTTTTGCAGAAAGAAGTTTGTCATTGTTTGAATAGATAGAAATTGTATATGGCTCTGTTATTACAAATCCAGAATCTGCGCTTTTTACAATTTCCACGGAACCTACTGCCTTGTATTGCAACTGTTCCGGTTCTTTTGTAATAGGATTTAAGTTTTCATCAATTGAACTAAGCGTAACTTCTAATTCAACGTTTTTTCCATTTACATTTTTTTCAAAAAATTTTGTCGCGTACAGTTTTGATGCAGTTTTTGAAAGCTGATAAACAAATTCTGGATAAGAACAAGCCTTTAAATTCTTTTCTTCATATTCTTCATCAGACCATTGAGAAATTCTTTTTACCAAATCTTCTTTTATTAATGAAGCAAGCTTTGTTTCTGTTGAAGATGGATTTTTTATAACACTGGCTTTAGATAAAACAGCTCCTTCCTTATTGCAAGCAACTGAGTTCATATCGCTAACAGAAACATTTAGTTCATTTTCTGATTTAGAAATTGTTACCACGTATGATTGCTTTACATAGCCAATTATATTTTTTTGAACGACATAGCCGCTTACAGAATATTCTTCATTCATTGGGTCAACTTTTACCAAGTTGCTTTCTGTCCAAGAATTTTTGTCAGTTGCAAAATCTACAACAAGAGCAGGCAAATTTCGTCCTTCAGGTATTTTCTGGGCAAAAACTGCTAACCCTAAGAAAACTGTAAACAACATTCCACTGATTAATTTTTTCATAAAAACTCCTATAATAGCCCAAACTTCGAGTTTTTTATAACAGTTAGGAAAAAAGGCTTTCAGCGAATTTTCAATTTGTTCAGACGGTTGTGCTCGCACTTCGTTTGAATTGAACTGGGTTGCTACGCAACTTTAATTGTTCTAACCGCACAAAGTCTTCACAAATTGCAACTTCGCTTACGCTTTTGTTTATTTTTCCAAAAACTCGAAGTTTGGGCTATATAGGGAATTATACCCCCCCCCCTAAATTTGTCAAGATGTTTAAAATATGGTGCAAAATGCGGTAGTGCTGGGAACCCCGAAGTTCTGCGGTGATTGAGCGTGGCGAAATTACCGCAGAATGAGCGTTAGCGAAGGGTGGACATAACGACTGTCTCTGTCTAAAAAGCAAAGCACGGTACATCTATGCTTCTTCTAAAAAACAGGTTCAGAAACAGCATAGAAATTTTGCATGGAAATACTTTTTAGACAGAGACAGGACCGCCCGGATAAATTTTAACTTTTAAAACTCTAGATTTGGACTATTTGCCTTTTTTTAGAACTGATGAAAATGTTTTTATGTAATCTATAAATGAAAGGTAACTTAAAACAACGCATATAGAAAATAAAACTAAGGCTATGCACTTTAAAGTTCCTATGATAGGCGCAAGCTGGTCGTAAAAACCAAGCCTTACAGCGCTTTCTATTGCCAGCATATAAAAACCTGATGTAATATAGAAAACTGTTTTAAATTTGCCGCCTTTTCTTGCGGCTATTGCGGTACCGTGCGAAACTGCGACCATTCTTATAAAATTCATGGTAAACTCCCTGTACAAAATTAGCACGAAAAGAGCTATTGGCATGTAACGAAGCCCCGCATTGTATGAGCTTTGCGCACACACGAACAATGTAAGATTAAGCATTACATCTGCAAACGGGTCAAAAAGCTTTCCGAAATCGCTAACTTCGCCGTATTTTCTTGCAAAGTGACCATCAAAATAATCTGTAAGCTGAGCAATGGCGAGCAAAGGAATCATAGCATAGGCAGAAACCTTTGCCAGCATTTCATTTTGCAACCATATTGGCAAATAGTATAAAGCAAAAAAAATTGGAGCAAAAACAACTCTAGCTAATGTAATTTTGTTTGAAAGTTTCATAATATTCTTTAGTATTTCCTTTTAATCAGTAAAAGTCAACTATTGGCACGCTAACTTGACAAGTTTTTAATTTGCTTATTATAAAAAAATACAAAAGCAAATTAAACTTGAAGGTGAGCTTTATAATCTTGAACGATACTAATTGAAGATGTCACGTTGTATTCTGGCAATTCTGACGCAGCGATTTTTACAGCTCTTTCTACAAGAACCAAAGAATCTGCAACGCCTTGAAGAATCAAATTATTATCTTGTATTACAGCTCTTAAAAATTCTATGTTCAACTTGTAGTCGAAAATCAGTTTGTTTACCAAATGCTGGCACTTTAACAATTCTTCTAAGCGTTTCTTTCCTTCCGCTTCTTTTTCTGGATTTATCAAAGACTTTTCGATTGCAACTATAGTATCTGAGGCTGATTCAACATCGAAAGCGCCTGTGTTCATTACCATCAAATAATGAGAAGGTTCGTCTATTTCGATGTTGAAAAAGCTTTTATGGAATCCCCTGCGGTTTGTGTCGCTTTCATTAATTCTTTGCAGAGCCTGTTTTTCGTTCCATGAAAATTCATTCATAAGACGCTTTATGCGAATTTCTTCTTTTGCAACCAAACGAAGGGAAATGAGGTTTGGCAGATTTTCCAGGATTACAAAAGCACCGCGGCCGATTAAAATACAATTTCCATCCTGCGCGGCTTCAAGAACCGCTGTTTGAAGATAGTTTAAATATTCATCCCGGTCTTTTACAAGAGATGCAAAAAAACCTGGCTTTTTTTCATCGTATTTTTTTAATTTATCTGCAGAAAATCCAAGTTCCACAATTCTTTTTTCAATTTCCTGCCGATTTATAAACTTATAACCAAGTTTTTTAGCGACAGCAGAAGAAATTTCGTCTCCAAGTGCAGCAACCTGTCTTGAAATTGCAATAACAGCCATAGATACCTCCCAGTTTGCAGCGCAAATATTACGTATTTTTTTTATTTTGATGTAAAAGTTCTTATAGAAATAATACGTCGATTTTTGAATTCTGTCAAAATCAAAAAAAAGAAAAAAAAGGGCCGCCTCAAAATTATTGGCAACCCTTGAAAAAATTAAAATCCTAAAAAACAGAACACTATTTAGAAGCTCCATAAGATTCATATTTTTTAGAAGAACTATAGATTCCTTCGCGATATTCTCCAGTTAAGCTTGGAATTTTCATCTTCATCCCAGGCATTATTAGATTTGGATTTTCTGGTTTTGGCATTGAGTTTTTATTTGCTTGATAGAGATTTTCCCAAAGCAAAGGATTATTGTAAATGTAAGGTCTGCCAGAAATGTTCCAATAGCAGTCTTTTGTTTCTGCCCAAGGTCGAACAATATAATATTCCGGAAGAGGCGTCACTTCGTAAACACCGTCAAGGGCGGCAAGACTCTGTTTAGCATAATCTAAAGTTGCTGTAAAATCTTCTTTAGAAAAAGAAGATTCTGCATTGTCATACGCTTCTTTTGCAGCAGTGTATGCCATTGGAAAAGTTTTTGGAGCATTAACCTTTTCCGCCCAGTCCAACTTATTTTTAGCCAGTTTTAACTGACTTTCCGCATTGCTTCGAGCAAGCATCATATCTATATACGCTTTTGAAAGCTCAGCATTTTCAGCAGCTTTTTTAGAATACTCTACGGCATCGTCATAGGCACCAGCATCAAATGCAACCTGAGCTTTTTTGTTGTATTCATCTGCGAGCTTCTGGTATGTATTATTTTTATAGCTTGCTGAAAAAACAAAAGCAGAAGCAAAGAGCAACGCAATTAATGTAAATATTTTTTTCATTCCCCAGCCTCCTGTGAACTATCTTCAGAAATTTCTTCAGAAATATTTGCTACAGCATCTTCTGGAGCAGAATAGTTATCGTCTTCCAAAAGTTTTGCGTCTTCAGCTTCGATTCCTTGAACATTTTCGCCTGTTAGAGGAAGTTCTGAATCCGCTGTAAGCGCGTAACTTTGACTTTCTGCAACTTTTGCCTTAGCTTCTTCCATTGCTTTTGAAGCGGCTTCTCGTTTTGCAGAAACGTCTTTAAAAATAGATGCAAACATTTTTTCAGATTCTTCATAGTGATTGTATGCGGCCTCTGGATTTTGCATTGAATAACTTGAATCTCCTGAGCGGAATTCTTGAACAGCCTTAGAATAGTCTTCTTTTGCGGCAACGCCGGCTTTTACACTGTCAGCATTTTTTTTGGCGACAAACGCATTTGAACGGCTTTCCTTTGCCTTTACCTTAAACCCTGCATGAAGAACATTTTTAAACTGGCCAGAGGCTAAAGAAGCTTTTTCAAGCATTGTAGAGCCAAGCACATCTGTTGCCTTTGAAAGTTCGCTAAAACTTTCCAAAGCAGCGCATCCGTCATCGTAGGATTTTTTATCAAAAGAAGAAAAGGAAAGTTCGTCTATACGATTTTTTGAGCTAACTGCAGAAGAATATTCTGCCAAAGCCAAATATCTTTTTTGCAAATCCGCATAAGCCAAAGAATTTTTAGCATCCTCTTCTGAACTTGCCTTTAGAAGATTATAAATTGTTTCTGCCGCTGCAAACTGTTCTGGAGCGTTTTTTTCTGCCCCAGCTTCAACAGCAGACTGCCTTGCAAGTTCAATCTGCTCCATTGTTACTGTTTCAGTAATTTGCTCAACAACACTTTCCTTAGCGCCATCTGCTTCTTTAACAATTTCGTCAACTTTAGGTGTTTCTTCAGCCTTAGGAGTAGATGCACAAGACGCAAAAATTACAGAAAAAATTGTTGTGCATAAAATTAGAATACGAGTCTTTTTCAAAATAACCTCCAACTTTTTTGGTATAACAAGTTATATTTTACATTAAGATTACAAAGCTAGCAAGACACAAAACTGGACACTTCTGGCATTTACTGCACTTTATAAAAATCAATATTTAGGATATTATAGAAACAACTGAGTTATATCTGAACATCCTAAAGCTCGACTTTTTAAGTTTGCGTTGAAAACTTTCTTATAGGAGGAATAAAATGGCGGAAGATTTTTCATTTGAAATTCAACAGACTCTCGGAATTATTTCCACTAGCAAAAGTGGATGGAACCTTGAACTAAACAAGGTAAGCTGGGGCGGAAGACCTGCGAAGTTTGATTTAAGAAGCTGGTCTCCAGATCATCAAAAGATGGGGAAAGGCATAACATTAACCGACGAAGAACTGACTAATTTGGGCAAACTTATCGCAAGCCTTTAAAATCGTAGCTAGCAGAACTGGCGCCTTTTTTTAGAACAATTTCGTAAATCAATTTTTGAAGAAAAACATCTTCAAAAGTTGTTCCCGAAGAACGTATTTCCATATCTGTACTAGCTAAAATTGCAAGAATTGCAGTGGTCTGACCTAAAGTCCAAACTTTTGAAGCCGAACTATACTGATTCTTTTGTTTTTTGCTTGAAATTCCGTTTATTTTTAAATTAAAATCGTCAAGTTTACCTTCGGCTTTTAGTTTAAACCAAACAGAAAGTTTCCTAAAGCACGAGGTAAGTCCCGCAATTATCATTACGGAAGAATTTTCCTTGGAAAGTCTTATTTTTTGCAGGATTTCTAAAGATTTTTCAAGACATTTTTGAGGCTCTATCGAAAAATCTGCCATCTGATTAAAAAGAGTAAAGGCGTTTTCTTCGCGGTTATGCGCCAGAACTGCGTAAACATCATCTTCTGTTATTTGATGTTCAGGCGAAAAGCAAGAAAAAAATCGCGAACATTCAGAACTTAAAACCAAGGTGTTGTTTTCAACTAAATCAAGAATCGCACAGACGGCATCTTCGGAAATTTTGTATTTTTTTTCTGTAAAAAACTTTTTTACCCAAAGATTTTTTTGTTCTGGCGACATTTCCCAAAAAGTTTTTTTATGAGAAGCAGGAACTTCTTTTGAAATTTTAGAATCTATTGAATAAGTTTCTGTAACAAGAATTAAAACGTTTGAATCAGCTGCGCAATTAGAAGCCCATTTTACAATCTGGTCTACATCGTCCTTTTTTTTGATTAGCTCCGCATTTTTTACGACTACACAGCAGCAAGAAGAAAACAAAGATTCGTTTTGAAGAACTGTAAGAATTTCTTGAACAGCCGTTTCCGCAGCATAATAAAGATATTCCTCAATCTGTCCGAATTTCTTTTTAAGAGAATCCTTTACTGATTTAATAGCCTGTTCACATTCCCCTAATTCGGGACCCGCAAAAAAATAAATAGGAGCGTCCATAAAATTTAACCTAAAACTATATGGAATACTGTTTAATATGTGCGAACAATGCTAGAAAGTGTTCCTACAATTCTAAGGTCACGGCAATAAATTGGCTTAAAATCAGGATTTTCTGGCTGAAGCCTTACCCTGTCCATTTCCTTGTAATAACGCTTTAGAGTAATTGCGTTGTCTATAACAGCAACAACAATTTGACCATCTGTAGCAACATCGCACTGTTCTATAACAGCGAGGTCGCCTTCGAGAATTCCTGCATTTATCATGCTTGTGCCGCGAACACGCAATGCAAAATACTTTTTACCAGGATGAATAAAAGGTTCTGTAAGATTAACAAAGCCATCAAGATTTTCTTCGCATAAGAGAGGTTTTCCTGCGGCTATTGTTCCTAAAAGCGGGATTTTTTCCATAAAAACTTTAGGCTCTTTTTGCCTTTCGTCCACAAGGACTCTTATAGAGCGAGAACGCTTTTGCTCCGTTGAAAGATAGCCTTTTTTTTGCAAAGCAGCTAAATGATCCTGCACAGCTCTAAGAGAAATGTCAAAATGGTCGCTAATTTCGCGAACTGTAGGAGGATATACATTTTGCTCTGTAAAATCTGCAATAAACATAAGAACTTCTTTTTGACGCTCTGTAATCTGTTTCATGATTATTCCTCCTCGAACTTAGAATCAAACAAAGATTGAATTGCTGAAGCTGCTTCTTTTTCGTCAGAACCTTCTGTCCTAAGTGTTAAAACAGTATTGTAGCCAGCGGCCATTGTAATAACACCCATAATAGACTTAGCGTTTACAGTGGTATCATCTCTGGAAAGAGTGATTTCGCAGTCAAACTTGTTTGCAGTCTGCGCAATTATCGCTGCTGGCCTTGCATGAATTCCAGCCCTATTTTTTACAGTAAGCAATTTTTCAACCATTTTTATTTCCTTTTATTATTTTATTATTGCTAATATTTATCTTCATTAAGAGAAAACGAAGTTTGAGCTTCTCCATTTTCAATCCATTTTAAAACGTTTTGGTTAAAATCGCGAGCAGAATTGTATCCCATATTCTTTAACCTTTCGTTCATTGCAGCTGCTTCAATTATGATAGGAAGATTTCTTCCTGGTCGAACAGGAATGTCTATCGCAGGCACTTTTACACCAAGTATATCCATATAAACTTGATCAACACCTAATCTATCATACATTTTGTTTTTATCCCATTCTTCAAGTTTTACGACTAGCTGAATTTCTTTTTGGTCGATTACGGCGCCAACTCCATACAATTTAGAAATATTTATAATTCCTAAGCCTCTTATTTCCATGTGATGGCTTATAAGGGAATTTGCGCCTTTGCCAAGGACTTCGTTTCCATTTACACAACGAACTTCAACTATGTCGTCTGCCACAAGGCGGTGTCCTCGCTCAACAAGTTCAAGCGCAGTTTCGCTTTTTCCAACGCCAGAATGCCCCGTAAGAAGAATTCCTACACCATAAACTTCTACCAAAACACCGTGCAAGGTCTTTTTAGGAGCAAAAATATTTGAAAACACGCGTATAAGCCTGGTCGAAAGGTCTGTGGTATCAAGGGAAGTCTGCAAGATAGGACAGCAAGCTTCTTCTGCGAACGACAAAAACTCTTCTGTAGGATAACGGCTGCTTGAAAAAATGCAGCACGGAATTTTATAGCCAAAAAGAGTTTTTAAAGTGTCTGTTTTATTTTCGCTGTGAAGTTTTGCAAGATACGAATTTTCACCGCGTCCAAAAAGTTGCACACGTTTGAATGCGAATGAATCGAAAAAACCTGAAAGAGCAAGTCCTGGCCTATTTATATCAGGAACGGAAATGTCGCGCGGAAGCCCTCTTCTTCCGGCGATACACCTTAACTCAAGCGCATCGTGACCAGAAAGGTCTAAATCCAATAAATCCAGAACTGTAAACTTCTTTTCAGCCATACAAGCCACTATACACATAAAACGTGTTATTTTCAACTGTAAAAAAATGCTTTGTGAAAAAAAATACATATTTTTGAATTTGCCTTTTTACCACTAGCATTGTATTATTTAATTAATCATTTGAATTGCAAACTTACTTACTGTTAGGAGGAAATTATGACAACATCGGTAAAAGCAATTGGGTTTACAATGGACCAAAAACAACAAGATTTAGTTGATACAAAAATCAAACGAATTTCATACGCTGAAGATTTAATTGTAGATTTAAAAATAACAATCAAGCTTGATAAAGAATTCAGTGTAGAAACAACTGCAAACTTTCGCTGGGGAACTCAGGCTCACGTAAGTGCAAAAGATTACGATTTTGCAGCAGCTTTTAACTCTATGATGGACGTTCTTGACAACAAAATCAAAAAAGAAAAAGATAAAATCCAGGAAAAGTAAATGTGTCTGATAAAGGCTTGAGCGCGCTCAAGACCTTGGCCCAGCCGTTTTTAAGGTCTGCATAAACCTTAAATAAAATACCGAACTTTTTTTTCGCAACTAAAAATGCAAAAAGCCCGGCAAAATTACACGCGTTCGTAGCTAGAACCAATCATTAGCTGCGAACGATATTTTGAAACTGTTCGCCTTGCAATCTTATAGCCTTTTTCGGCAAGCAAATCGGCAATTTTTTGATCAGAAAGTTTTTTTCCTTCGCTATTGTTTTTAAGAATATTTTCAATTTCTATTCTTACAGTATCTGAAGAAACTGAATTTGATTCACCCGCATCATCTTCCACCTTATCTTTTTTAATTGCAGAAGAAAAAAAGTATTTCAAAGGAAAAGTTCCCCAATCACACTGAATAAATTTGCTGTTTGCCAAACGGCTAACGGTAGATTCGTGAACGCCAAGCTCTTTTGCAAATTGCCGCTGACTCAAGGGAACAAGATTTCCATATCCTTTCGAAAAAAACAATTTCTGGGCATGAACAAGATTGCTGCAAGATTCTATTATGGCTTGATAACGGAAATCCAACGCTCCTAAAAAAAATTCTGCATTTTTTAGCTGAGTTTTTATAAACTGCTGTTCTTTCTTAGATTGATTTTTTTCGTCTAATTTTTCTTCATTAAAATCTTTAGAAAGCCGAACAACAGGAACACTGTCCTTGGAAATAACAACCCTAAAAAATGAGTTCGAATCATTTTTTACAAGTCCGATTGAAAAATCATCGCTATCAATTGCGCCGCTGCAGCGAACAACATAAACATCAGGGCTTATAAAATGCTGCGAACTAGAACTGTTAAATTCTGCTGCTGGATATGGATTTAACGACTGTATAATAGAAATTGCTTTTTGAACGTTTTTTTCCGTTACAGTTTTAAAATCCGGCAAGAAGTCTTTTTGTTTTTCAGATTGAAAAGAAAGTGTTTTTTGCTGCAATAGCCAACCCTGAACTTTTTTGCAAACTTTTTCTGCTATTGGAGGATTTAAAAAATCCAAATGAGAATCAAGAAAAAAATATACAAGTTTAGAAATTTCATTTTTTTTTGCTAAACTAATATTTTGGGAATCAGAATTCATTTTTAAATCAAACTGAACTTTTAAACTTTCAGAAAGATTTTGAACACAAATTCCAGGAGGATCAAAGTGCCTGACAATCGAAATGCAGTGATTTAAAAAACTTTTACTTTGAGAATCCTCTTTTGAATCTAACAAAGAAATTGGAGCAAGCACGTAAAATCCGTTTTCGTCCAGATTTTCTATAAGTTTTTTGCAAAGAACGTTCTCTGAACTAGAAAGATTGCTCATGTTAAGCTGATGAATTAAATGGTCTTGCAAGGTTTCTCTGTTATCCGGAGAACTTTCAAGCATAAGCTGAAAATTATCAGATTCAAGCTGCCCCTTTGAAGAAGATTTTCCTACTCGAGCACCGCTTGCAAGATTGCTATTTTTTACAGAAACATCTACTCCGTCTGAAAACGGATCTTTTACAAGCTCCAAAGCAGGATTTTCATCGATTTTTGCCAATATTTCATCTCTAAGTTCCTGGCTGCTCATTCCAAGCATTTTTATTGCCATAATTTGCTGGCTAGACATCACCTGAGACTGCGAAGCTTTCTGCTGCTGGTTCAACTTATTATCTGGCATAGCGATATTATAGCATAAACAAAAAAAATCCGTTATATTTTTTATATGAAAACTTTTGAACAATTCGGAATCAAAATCCCTAAAATTCTTTTGCCAAAAAAACTTGATACAGAAACCTGGGCAACAGTTGCCTGCGACCAATACACTCAAGACCGTGAATATTGGAAAAAAGCTGAAGAATGTGCAAAGTCTAAACCTTCCACGCTGAACTTAATTCTTCCTGAAGTTTATTTAAATGACAAAGATAAAAATGAAAAAATTCTAAAAATCAGAAAAACCATGCAGACCTATCTTAAGGAAGGAATTTTTGAGCCAGAAAAAGAAGAGTTTATATATATAGAAAGAACTACTTCCCACGGAAGGACAAGAAAAGGACTTATAGTTGCAATCGACCTTGAAAAATATGAATGGAAGCCTTTTAGCACAGCTTTAATCAGGGCGACAGAGGCAACGATTGTAGAAAGAATTCCTCCTAGGATGGAAATTCGCGACGGAGCGCCTTTGGAACTGCCTCATATAATGCTTTTAGTAAACGATCCTGAAAAATTGCTAGTAGAAGAATCTGGAATTTTAGCAAAAAAGCAGAACGAGCAATTATACAGCGGAAAATTAATGCTTGGAGGCGGAAGCATTAAAGGCTGGGAGGTTTCAACTCAAGAAGAAATGGACAGAATTGAAAAATCTCTTGAAAAGCTTTCTGCTCAAAACACCTGTTCTGACGGTTCTGTATTTTTATTTGCAGTTGGCGACGGAAACCATTCTTTGGCAACAGCAAAATCCGTTTGGGAAAAGTACAAAACTGAACATCCAGAATCGGCAAATGACGTTGAAAATCCTGTGCGGTACGCTCTTGTGGAGATTGTAAACATTTACGACGAAGGCCTAACCTTTGAGCCAATTCATAGAGTTTTATTCAACATAGATTCCAAAGAACTCATAAAAGATTTGTGCACAAAGCTAGAAGGAACAACTGAAAAAATTAACACACAAAAAGAGCTAGAAGAAAGCGTAAAAAACAGCAGTTCCGATTTCGGCTTTACTTTTATGGAAAATGGAAAGCAAAGTTTTGTACTTTTAAAAACAGATATAAAGGAGCTCGCTGTAAGCCGCCTTCAGCCAGCTTTAGATGATTTTTTAAAGACGGCGCCAAAAAGTCATATTTGCGACGAAAAAGGCTGCCGCCTAATCAAAGCAGAAATAGACTACATACATGGTTCTGACGAAATTTTTAGGCTAGGAAAGCAAGAAAACACCACAGGAATTCTTTTGCCGCCAGTAGCAAAGGACAGTTTTTTTGCTACCATAAGCGCAAGAGGTCCTTTGCCTAGAAAAAGTTTTAGCATGGGCGAAGCCGACGAAAAAAGATTTTACCTAGAATGTAGAAAACTCTTTTCTTAATTTTATTTGCCAGAAACAAGGCGAAGAATGGCATCTCCTATTTTTTCAGCCTTTACTTCTCCTATTCCAAAGACCTTTAAGAGCTCCGCCTTTGTGCGGGGCTTTTTTTCTACCAGTTCTTCTAGCGTTTTGTCGCCAAAAATAACGTAAGGAGGAACATTCATTTCTTCCGCAAGATTTTTTCGCCAAACTTTTATGTCATTGTATAAGATTAAATCTTGTTCGCACAAATTTCTTGCAAAATCACCTTTTTTATGAATTGCGGATTCTGCTTTTTTAGGAACAACTTGATTCAGAACCTTTAACTGATGAATCACTACAGGAAGTTTTATGCACTCCCGCGAGGAAAGAGCAATTTTTCCCGAATCAGAAAGCTTCAGGACATTGTATTCGCCGCTTTTAAAAATGAAACCTGCATCAATCAACGCGTCTGAAAGCGAAAACCAGTCTTCCTTGGAAAGTTCTTTTCCGATTCCCCAGGTTGAAAGTGTTTCGTGATGATTATCAAGAATTCTTTTTTGGCGGGAACCCATTAGCACATCAATTATGTAAGAAACCCCGTATCGCTGACCGGTACGAAGAATACAGCACATAAATTTCTGAGACGGAATTGTAACATCAAAATTTAAATTTGTTTTAGATGAGCAAATATCGCAGCAGTTTTCAGAAGATTTTTTTTCTGGCAAAAAGTTTTCTCCAAAATAGCTTAGAAGAACTTTTCTGCGGCACTGTCTCGAAGTGGCATAATTTATCATGCTTTTCAGCAAATTTTCTGACTTTTGAGAATCCGCGGAATCTTCAAAGAAAAATCTAATTTTATGAATATCTGCGCCGCTATAGAATAAAATTGCAGTTGACGGCAAACCATCTCGCCCCGCTCTTCCAATTTCTTGATAGTATTCTTCAAGAGACTTTGGAATATCGTAATGCATAACAAATCTGACGTTTGGCTTATTAATTCCCATTCCAAAGGCTACTGTGGCGACCATTATTTGAACTTTATCAGTAATAAACAAGTTTTGATTTTCAGCGCGCTCCTTGTCATCTAAGCCTGCATGATATTTTTCTACAGAAAAGCCTTTTTCGCTTAGCGACTGAGTAAGTTGATCCACCTGCTTTCTTGAAAAACAATAAATAATCCCGCTTTCTTCTTGATGAGCATTTAAATACTCGCAAATCTGTTGCAGCGCATTTTTTTTAGGTCTTACTTCAAGAAAAATATTTTCCCGATTAAAACTGGAAACAAACACGCTAGGATTTTTCATCTTAAGATTTTTTATAATATCTTGCCGGACTTGAGCGGTTGCTGTCGCCGTAAGAGCTAGGCAGACGGCATTAGGAAAGCGTTCACGGACAGAAAAAATATCAAGGTAGTCTGGTCTAAAATCGTGCCCCCATTCACTTACGCAGTGAGCCTCGTCAACAGTTATGCAGCTGACAGACTTCTCTGCTTCCTGCAAAATATCAAGGATTTTTCCTGTGGCAAGCCCTTCAGGAGAAATATACACAATTTTAGCAGAACCTTTTTTAATGCTATTTATAGCATTAAAATATTCTTCCCTCTCAAGGGAGCTATTTAAAAACACCGACTCAACGCCATTTTCTTTTAAAGATGCAACTTGGTCTTGCATTAAAGAAATTAAAGGAGAAACAACAAGGGTAACCCCTTCAAACACAAGAGCTGGAATTTGACAGCAAACTGACTTTCCGCCTCCAGTTGGCATTATGGCAAGAGTGTCTTTTCCAGAAAGAACACTTTTTATAACATCCAGCTGCATTGGTCTAAAAGAGTCGTAACCGAATACGTTTCTTAAGATTTTTTCACATTTATCTTCAATATTTTTCATTTTTTTCTAGTTTTCTTATTATATCGGGTTACAACTACTTGAAAAAGGCTTTTTTTTCTGTTAATATCAAATCATTCGCCGGAGTGGTGGAATGGTAGACACGAAAGACTCAAAATCTTTTGCGGGCGACTGCGTAAGAGTTCAAGTCTCTTCTCCGGTAAAAAAGGCTGCTCATTTTTGAGCAGCCTTTTTTATTTAAGGTTTATGCAAACGTTAAAAACGGCTGATTCAAGATTTAATCGCAAGCGTATCTTGGACAGACATATTTTTTCGTCCCCCCCCACACACAAAAAAAAACGCAAAGCCGTCCAAAAAAAAGCCTACAGGCTTCCATCCATAAAATCAATTTTTCTGAATTCTATAGCAGATTTTAAATCTTCTGCGCGGATACCTTTTGAACAGTCAATATCTGCGAAAGTTCTTGCAACTTTTAAAATGCTAGAAACCGCACGCGGAGAAAATCCATAACGCTCAACAGATTTTTCTAGCAAATTTTTAAGAGATGCATCCAAAGCGCAAAAATCTGCAATTTCAGAAGGACTAAGAAAAGCATTTTTTTTGCCTTGCCGAACCCGCTGAGCTTTTACAGCATTTGCAATGCCTTTTCGGAGTTCGGCAGTAGAAACGCTTGTTTTTCCATCAAAAAAATTAAAAGATTCGTTTTTTGTGTCCTTATCTGAAAGATCGTTTTCGTTTACCACATGAACTCTAAGATCAACTCTGTCTAAAAGCGGAGCCGAAAACTTCTTCCAGAACAAATCAATAGCCCTTGCGCTGCAAAGACAAACTTTTGAAGGAGAACCGTAATTTCCGCAAGGACAGGGATTTGTTGCCATAAGAAGCTGAAATCTTGCAGGAAAAACTGTAGAACGCCCCGCACGGCTTAGGGTTATTTGACCATTTTCAAGAGGAACTCTCAACATCTGCAAAACGCTAGTTCTAAATTCAGAAGCCTCGTCCAAAAACAAAACTCCGTTGTGAGCAAGAGAAACTTCTCCTGGTCTGCAATGAGGGCCGCCTCCACAAATGCCTTCAATAGAAGCAGTCTGATGAGGCATTCTAAACGGCGGAATTCTATTTGGAGCAGAATCTGTTCTAAGCAAGCCCGCAAGGCTTAATATTCTTGTTACAGGCTGAGCTTCTTCTATTGTAAGCAGCGGCAAAAGTCCTAGAAATTTTTGAATCGCCATTGTTTTTCCGCATCCAGGAGCGCCTACTGCAATTAGATTGTGGCCGCCCGCAGCGGCGATTTGCAAAGCCTTTACGAGCAGACTTTGCCCGCGAACTTCTGAAAATTCTAATTCCGGCTTAACTTTTTGAAACAAAACGCCTTCAATATTTTCGCAGTCTTCTGGGATTTCTGTAAAATCAAACTGTTTTTCAGCTTGCGCAGCAAAAACTTCTGGATTTTCAAGAGCAGAAAAAGCATCTTCTAAAGTTTTTGCTCCAAAAACTTTCATTCCGCCAACGTCGCGGGCTTCTTCGCAATTTGCTTCAGGAACGATGCACCTTGTAATTCCAAATGCCACTGCCGTGCTTGCGGCAGCATGAACACCTTTTACAGGGCGGACTCTTCCAGAAAGCTCTAGCTCGCCCATTACCAAAACAGGAGAATTATCCTTTTGAGAAAACTTTTCTTTAGCTTGAGAAAAAAGAACGCTTAGCGCAATTGGCAAATCAAAACCCGCGCCTTCCTTTTTTAAATCTGCAGGAGAAAGACTTATAAGGACTCGCTCAGAAGGATAATCAAATCCAGAATTGCGAATAGCCGCCTGCATTCGTTCGCGGGCTTCTTTTACCGCGCTATCTGCAAGACCTACAAGATCTGTAGCAGGAATTCCCCGCCGCAAATCAACCTCAACAGAAACAAGAGAACCTTCATACCCAAAAGGAGAAAATGAATAAATTTGCATAAGCCACCTAATTCAAAAGTAGAATCATATATTTAATAGCTGCGGCTTATGCGTTTTCTGAATTTTTTTTACACTTTTTTTTATTTTTAAAGGCAGGGAAGGGATATAATCTATTCTGACTGACCTTTTTCCAAAGCGGGCTTTAATTCTTCAAACCAAAACCTGTCTTCAATTTTTTTATCTCCACAAGTATGGCCCGGCCGCCTGTCGCTGCGAATCTTTTCCCCATGAAAGTCGCTGCCTGCTGTAACAATCATTCCAAGTTTGAGAGCCATTTCTTCAAGACGCAAGCACTCAGTGACTCTTGCACCTGGATGAAAACATTCCATTCCAGCAACTCCACGGCTTTTAAAATCTTCCATAACGGGTTCAAGCTTTGTCCAAGAAAGATAAAGCGACAGCGGATGGGCTACAACAGGAACTCCTCCAGAATCATAAATCGCTTGAATAGCGACATCAAGATTTATTCCTGTTCTTTCAACATACCAAGGTCTTCCCCTTCCTAAATATTTATCAAACGCTTGCTGAACGTTTTTTACAATTCCTTTTTTTTCAAGCCACTTTGCAATATGCGGACGACCCAATGACTTTGTGGGAAATTCAGACTGAAGCTCTTCTATAGAAACTGAATAGCCGTCGGTATTCATTTTTTCGACCATTTCCAAGTTTCGTTTAGCTCTACTTTTTGCCAAAAAATCAGAAGCTTCTATTAAACTTTTTGAAACATTGTACAAACCCAATCCAAGCAGATGAAATTCGCAGTTAGGACGTTCTATATTAAATTCTATTCCGGGAACAAAAGTTATTCCAAACCTTCTTGCAGCCTCTTCTCCTTCTTTTAGGCCGGCTACCGTATCGTGATCAGTAATTGCAAGAACAGAAATTCCTTTAGAAGCGGCTTTTTCAACAAGCTGGCTAGGAGAATACTGACCGTCGGAAGCAGTTGTATGGGTATGTAAATCAATCATAAATTGAGAATAGCACAAATATTTTTTTTATGATATAATGTTTTTTTGAGATAACAAGACTGTTTTACTTTTTATGGGAGAAGTTATGCCAAAGGTAATTCAATATTCAAAAGGTTCAATTCCTTATTTTGCAGGCGACTGCGACGACCGCGTATTTATTCTTCAAAAAGGAATAATGATTCTTAGCAGCATCGATCCAGAAACTAATGGCACAGTAACAGAACAAGTAAAATCTGGTGAATTTTTTGGTGTAAAATCAGCATTGGGACACTATCCTAGAGAGGAAACTGCAAATGCTCTTTCAGACAGCACAGTTGTCGCTCTTACAGTTCCTGAATTTGAACAGCTTGTAAGCGGCAACAAACAAATTCTTATGAAAATGCTGCGGGTGTTTTCAAATCAGTTGCGGCAAATTCACAAAAAAACAGAATCTATATTAAACAAGATGCCGGAAGACCAGCAAACCGGCATGTTTACAGTAGCAAAAACTTTCTATGAAGAAGAACAATACCGTTCATGCTACGACGTTTGCTACAAATTTCTTAAAAGATTCCCTAATTCAAAATATCAGGGTGACGTCATAAAACTTTTTGAAGAAGTTAGAAAACTTGCCGCAAAAGACTTAAAAGAAGAATATTCGGATCCGGCAGATTCCATTGGAAATTCGCTAAGGCAGTTTTCATTGCCAGTTTTTGAAAGATTTGCAAAAAAATATGTGCATGGGCAGGTTATAATTTCTGAATACGAACCTGGCGACACTTTTTATTTGATACAGACAGGGACTGTGCAACTTTTAAAATGTGTAAATGGAACGCAAAAAAATCTTGACATTTTAAAACCTGGCGAATTTTTCGGCGAAATGGCCATTCTTGACAATTCGCCACGTTCGGCAACTTGCACTGCAAAAACGAATGTAAAATGCCTTGAATTCAGCAAAGAAAACTTTGAAACTTTGGTAACAGGAAATCCTCAGCTTGCAATTAATTTGCTAAAACTTTTTTGCAAAAGAATTAACGACCAAAAACGAAGATTTAAAATTCTTGTAATTGATGATTTACAAATCAGAATAAGCGATGTATTTCTTTTATTCAACGAAATGTATCCGCCTCTTTCCCCAAACGAAAAATCCCGCAAGTTCAATGTAACTGTAAACGACATAGCCCACTGGGCGGGACTTTCTCCTGAAGTTGCAAGGGAAGAAATAAACAAGCTAGTTGACAGAAGAAAGATTGAACTTTATGATAACTACATCGAAGTAAACAACCTTGCCGACATGAAACGCCTGGTAGAAAACCACGTAAACAACCGGCAAACAATTAAACAGTAATCAATCGCCAACTTAGCTCACCTGGTAGAGCAGCGCCCTCGTAACGCGCAGGTACTCGGTTCAAGTCCGGGAGTTGGCTTTTTTTTACAAGGTATTTTCCAAAACGAAAATACCTTTTTTATTTTAAACCAATTTGAACCGAGTAGCGAAGCGAACGCCGAGCTTGCGAGGAAAAGCCGACACGATGTCGGCGGCAGTGAGCGAAGACGCCATTCAGTCGAAAACACGATGTTTGAGACTGAATGGCTCGGTTCAAGTCCGGGAGTTGGCTTTTTTTTTACAAGGTATTTTCCAAAATGAAAATACCTTTTTTATTTTAAACCAATTTGAACCGAGTAGCGAAGCGAACGCCGAGCTTGCGAGGAAAAGCCGACACGATGTCGGCGGCAGTGAGCGAAGACGCCATTCAGTCGAAAACACGATGTTTGAGACTGAATGGCTCGGTTCAAGTCCGGGAGTTGGCTTTTTTTTTACAAGGTATTTTCCCAAAACGAAAATACCTTTTTTTTATTTAGACCAAACTTCGAGTCTTCAGAAAAATAAACAAAAGCGTAAGCGAAGTTACAATTTGTAAAGATTTTGTGCGATTAGAGCAATTAAAGCTGTACAGCAACCCAAACCAATTCAAGCGAAGCGCGAGCATAACCGTCTGAACAAAGCGCAGCTTCGAAGAAAGCATTTTTTTCTAAAAAAACACTTTAAATGTAATATATTTTTCAGTATATTAGTCTTGTTAAAAATCGGAGAGCATGAAAACAGCAGCCAAAACAGGATATAAATTATGAACTGCGATTTTATAAAAAAACTTGCAAATCCGATAGAAATAAAAGAAATGTTTCCAGTAACAAAAGAAATGGAAACAACCGTTGCCGAACGCCAAAAACAAATTGAAAATATTTTTGAAGGAAAAGACAACCGCAAATTGTTAATAATTGGACCTTGTTCAGCAGACAACGAAGACAGCGTCCTTGACTATATTTCAAGGCTCGTAAAAGTGCAAGAAAAAGTAAAAGACAAAATCTTTATAATTCCTAGAATTTATACAAACAAGCCGCGCACAACTGGCGAAGGCTACAAAGGAATGCTTCATCAGCCAAACCCGACAGAAAAGCCTGATTTAGTAAAGGGAATAATAGCAACTCGCCACATGCACATGAGAGCCTTGCAAGAAACAGGATTTTCTTGCGCAGACGAAATGCTCTACCCAGAAAACTACAACTATCTTGACGATATCTTAGCGTATGTTGCAATTGGTGCCCGCTCTGTAGAAGATCAGCAGCATCGCCTTGTAGCAAGCGGAATTAACGTTCCTGTGGGAATGAAAAATCCTACTTCTGGCGACTATTCCGTAATGATGAATGCAATTCACGCCGCGCAAGGACACCACACGTTTATCTACAGAGGCTGGGAAGTACATTCTCATGGGAATGCCCACTGCCATGCAATCCTTCGCGGTTACACAAATAAAATGGGGCAGTCAAGACCGAACTATCATTACGAAGATTTAATCCGGCTCTGCGATGATTACGATTCCAGCAAGGGACTTAAAAATCCAGCTGTGATAGTTGACTGCAACCACGCTAATTCAGCAAAAAATCCTTTTGAACAGCCTAGAATTGTGAATGATGTTTTAAATTCAGCAAAGCATAGCGACCGAATTGCTAAACTGGTTAAAGGATTTATGATTGAAAGTTACATTGAAGACGGAAATCAAAAGCCAGGCGACGGCTGCTACGGAAAATCAATAACAGATGCTTGCCTTGGCTGGCAGAAATCCGAACAAATGATTTACAGCATTGCAGAAAGTTTGTAATAGCATGAATATTATACTATAATCTTAATGCAATGGCCGTTGAACTAACTTGGAACGATTTTATAGAAGAAACAGACAAAAAGCAGTACAAACTTGAAAAAGAATTATCTTTAAAAAAAAGACCGTCTTACTTTTTGATAAGCGAAGACAATTATCCTGCCTTAAAGGCATTAGCGCAGTTCAAAAAAGAGTTTGTAAACTTAATATATATCGATCCTCCGTACAATACTGGAAAAAAAATATTCACATACAACGATAATTTTATTTCCAAAAAGAAAAAAACTGAGCAGGATTCCGACCGCCATTCCATTTGGCTAAGCTTTATGCAAAGAAGGCTTAGTCTTGCACAAGAATTACTTTCCAAAGACGGCTGCATTTTTATTTCAATCGGGCAGGAAGAACTTTACGTTTTAAAACTTTTGTGCGACAAAATTTTTGGCGAAGAAAATTTTATCAACGATTTTATGTACCTTCACGGAAAAGGAAAAAAAGACCTTTTCAGCAGAACCCTTCAGCAGTCAACCCTTTGCTACGCAAAAGATAAAAAAAATCTAAAGCCATTTTGCGACTGCAAAGAATCTAATTGGGCAAAGAACAACCTTGATAACGATAAACGAGGCAATTGGTTTAGCGGAAGCATTAGTTTTTCTGAAAAGCGTTCAAACAAGAATCACAAAAATTACTACCAAATTAAAAGCCCTTCAGGAATAGCATGGCTTAGGCAATGGTTTTATTCAGAAGAAAAAATGAAAAAACTTATTGAGCAAAATAAGATTTATTGGGGAAAAGCTCCCGAATACGAACAAGTTCCCCGCGAAAAAATCTTTAATGGAGAAAAAAAAGAAATTATTCCGCAAAATATAATTGATACTGTTCAAAGCACAAGGAATGCGCAGAATTATTTAGACAACCTTTTAGAAGAAAAGAACGCTTTTGACAATCCCAAACCAGTTGATTTAATAGAGCACCTAATCAAAATAACAAATATGAAAAAAAACATTACGGTTTTAGATTTTTTTGCAGGCAGCGGAACAACTTTGGAAGCGGTTTTTAATCTGAACAAAAAAGACGGCGGAAACAGAAATTGCATTTTAATTCAAAAACCCGAACCGATTTCAAATGCTAAAAGCCGTTATAAAAACATTGCAGAACTTTGCAAAGCAAGAGCTTTAAAAGTTCTTGAAAATTCAAATATTCTGCAAGAATGTATTATAAAAGAAGTTAAAGATTAAACGGCGGAAAGAGCCTTTTTTAAGTCTTCTATTATATCATCAACATCTTCAAGCCCTACGCTGATTCTAACCATTCCGCCGTCAATGCCGGCCGCAACAAGCTGCTCATCAGAAAGCTGGCGATGAGTCGCGCTAGCTGGGTGCAGGACGCACGTCCTTATGTCGGCGACGTGAACTTCATCGCTTGCAAGTTTTAAAGAATCCATAAAACGCATCGCCGCAGCTCGACCGCCTTTTATGCTTACAGAAATTACGCCGCACATTCCATTTGGCAAATACTTTCTTGCAAGCTCATAATACCGGTCGTCTTCAAGAGCAGGATAGCAAATAGATTCTATTTTTTCGTTTTTGCTCAAAAAGCTTGCCACACTAAGAGCGTTTTTTGAATAGCGTTCCATTCTTACAGCAAGAGTTTCTAGCCCCATATTCAAATAAAAAGCGCTTTGCGCCGCAGGATAGCAACCAAAATCCCGCATAAGCTGCGTTCGAGCCTTTACGATATACGCGCTTTTTCCAAAATCTTTAACGTAGCAAAGTCCGTGATAACTAGAATCAGGTTCAACCATATCTGAAAATTTTCCAGTTTCAGAATACGCTTTTTGCCAGTCAAAATTGCCGCTGTCTACAATTGCTCCGCCGCACTGAACCGCATGGCCGTCCATATACTTTGTGGTAGAGTGAGTAACAATGTCCGTTCCCCATTCAAAAGGCCTGCAAAAAACAGGAGTTGCAAAAGTGTTGTCAACAATTAAAGGCACATTGTTTTGATGGGCAGCCTTCCCCCATTTTTCAAAGTCAAAAACTGTCAAAGCAGGATTTGCAATTGTTTCTCCAAAAACGCACTTTGTATTCGGTTTAAAAGACTTGCAAATTTCTTCATAAGAAGCGTTTACATCGACCCAAATTACTTCAATTCCGAGTTTTCTTAATGTAAAGCCAAAAAGATTTATAGTTCCGCCATAAATTGAAGATGAAGCAATAAAACTGTCTCCTGCACTGCAAAGATTTAGAATTGCAAGCAAGTTTGCAGCTTGGCCGCTAGAAGTCAGCATACAACCTACTCCACCTTCAAGGGCGGCAATTTTCTTTTCAACAGCATCGCAAGTAGGATTTGCAAAACGGCTGTACATAAATTCCGTAGGCTTGTCAAAAAGCTCTGCCACGTGATTGCAAGAATCAAAGCGGTATGTTGTGCTTTGAACAATAGGTATCTGGCTTGGCTCGCCGTTTTTTGGCGTATAACCAGAATGTAAACATTTTGTAGCTAACTTCATATAAACCTCACTTAGCTTGATAAATAATACATTTTTTTAATATGAATGTATATAGTTTTAATTTTACAAACCTCGACATTCTTTCTATATTAAAGTATTCTAGCATTATGAACGAACTACAATTAAAATACGGATGCAACCCGAACCAGAAGCCGGCAAGGGTTTTTATGGAAGACGGAGCTGATTTGCCAATCACAGTTTTAAACGGAAAACCCGGATATATCAATCTGCTGGACGCATTGAACGGATGGCAGCTTGTAAAGGAATTAAAGGAAGCAACAGGTCTTCCTGCCGCAACATCATTCAAGCACGTTTCTCCGGCCGGAGCCGCAGTCGGAAAACCTCTTTCAGACACTTTGAAGAAAATCTATTTTACGGACGGAGTCGAGCTTTCTCCCTTGGCCTCGGCCTATGCGCGCGCCCGCGGGGCGGACAGAATGTCCAGCTTTGGCGATTTTATCTCCCTTTCAGACGAATGTGACGAGGCTACCGCCCTTCTTATAAAGAAAGAAGTTTCAGACGGAATAATCGCGCCGGGCTATTCGGAAAAAGCACTGGAAATCCTTAAGGCAAAGAAAAACGGAAACTACTGCGTAATCCAGATTGACGCAAACTACGTTCCAGCCGCACTTGAAAAAAAGCAGGTTTTTGGCGTTACTTTTGAACAGGGACACAACTTCCTTAAAATCGACGGAAGCTGCCTTTCAAATATCGTTACAAAAAACAAGAATATGAGCGAAGAAGACAAAATGAACCTTGTGATTTCGCTGATAATTCTAAAGTACACACAGTCAAATTCAGTTTGCTACGTAAAAGACGGCCAGGCAATCGGAATCGGAGCCGGTCAGCAAAGCCGCGTTCACTGCACACGCCTTGCAGGACAAAAAGCGGACAACTGGTGGCTGCGCCAAAGCCCGCAGGTTCTTGGACTTGAATTTGTTGACGGAATCAAGCGCGCAGACCGCGACAATACAATCGACGTATACATCGGCGAAGAATATGAGGACGTTCTTGCAGAAGGAAAATGGCAGAAATTCTTCAAGACAAAACCGGCTGTTTTCACACGCGAAGAAAAACGCGCATGGCTCGATAAAAACACAGACGTTGCAATCGGCTCGGATGCATTCTTCCCGTTTGGAGACAACATTGAGCGCGCGCGCAAATCCGGCGTAACAGTGGTTGCCCAGCCAGGCGGCTCAGTCCGCGACGACCAGGTAATCCAGACCGCAGACAGCTACGGAATAGCAATGGCGTTCACAGGAATCAGACTGTTCCATCATTAATTTGAAAACAGGCTGAATTACATTTTGACAAACCGTGATTTGACAAATTGCGATTTGTCAAAATAGGAACTTTTAGTTTTCAACCATTTTCTTTACAAATGCAACCTTTTAACATATATTGTAAATATGAACACAGTAGCGATGAACATAAGAGTTGACAAAAATCTCAAGGAACAGGCGACGGAGCTTTACAACGATTTGGGGCTTTCGCTTTCGAGCGCAATCAATATGTTTTTGCGGCAGTCAGTCAGGGAAAATGGACTGCCGTTCAAGCCGCAGCGGACAAGACGCAAGAGCGAAATTGAGCTTGCATCTGAAGAAGCCGACCAGCTTATGAACGATTCGAATGCGAAAACGTACGAAACGCCTCAGGAACTTTGGGATGAAATCGGTTTATGAGCGAAAATTTCTACAAATATAAAACGCGAGCCACAAAGCGATTCTAAAAACACGCGAAACTCATTAAGAAACGCAGTGTGAAAGATTCTGAAAAACTGAAAGCCGCAATCGAAATTCTTGCAAAAGGCGAAAAACTTCCCGAACGATTCCGCGACCACGAGCTTACAGGAAACTTAAAAGGCAACCGTGAATGTCACATTCTGCCGGATTTGCTTTTAATTTACAGAATCTTCAACGACATTCTGATTCTTGAGCTTGTAGACACCGGTAGCCACGCGGATTTGTTTGGAATGTAAAATTTATATGCGGGCGAGTTTATTTTTTCATAAGTTTTCAATGAAATATTTTTTGAAATCTTGAAAAACGGTCTAGAAAGGACTTCTTTGTATTTTTCAAGAATTTCATCATTAAAAATTGGAATTATTTTATTTTTATCATCAAGAATGACTTTTAACACCTAAAAAGTTGTGGAACCCTCAAGATTTGAATAATTTTGCACAGAAAGAAATGCGGATACAATGACATTTGTATCTATGACGGCATAACATTTCACCTGCCGCTCCTATAGGCTTTGATTTCTGCATTTATTTCGTCAAGAGTGATAGGGTCTGTTCCATTTTTTACAGAATCATTTCTTGTCTAAACAATATTTGAGAGTGCCGAATTAAAATCATAAGATTTTTCATTGCTTACAGAAAATGGAATTCCGCCAACCTGAACAGACCTTTAAAAAAACATTCTTACAGCAGAGGATAAGTCTAGTCCTAGATTTTCATAAACTTTGGAAACTTCTTTTTTTAATTTTTCATCGATACGAACCTGCACAACAGAACCAGCCATAAGGTCTCCTATTTGTAATTCAGTATAATACAGTTGAAGTACAGGAATCAAGTATTTTGATTATTTAATTTCCATTTTATAAAACCGATGATTCTTGTCTAAAAACACAATATAAAAAATATCTGTTGAAAGACAAAACTTTGCCGCTTCATTTTCGTTAACAAAAAATCCAATCAAGCGAACCGCACTTTCCATTCTAAATCTTGCCCATTTTACATTTTCGGGAACATGAGAAGGATAAGTAAAATCAGAATTACGAGGAAAATTCCCGTAAATTTCCAATATTTTTAATCCGCCACCACCAATTCTTTGGTTTAGCCAATATTTTTTATCCTCGCGAGAATAATCACGAAGTTTATTTAAAAGCTGATTTTTCTACTCATCTGTCCAGTCCTTAAAATCTTGTCCCGCTTCTTGGCTTGAGTCAAAATATTTAAAGCTGAATGAAATTTTTCCTTTCACATCAGCGATATTAGAAACATGCATATCATTTGGAAGAGAATTTAGAAACTTGTCCTTTCGGGGATTATTTTTCTTTACTGCCAATTTTAGGGAATCCTCCAATTAAATGCCTTTTGTATGGAACAGAAACAGGCCGGTCGTTTCTTAAGCTGGGCGATTTTGGCTCATCTAAACGATAGCAGAAACTTTCATTATTTTCTTTTTCAAAAATGTAAGTTCTGTAGCGACCAAGAATATCCATGATTTCTGTGTTATGCGATGTGAAAATAAGCTGTGCATTTTTAGGATTGTTTTCTTTTACAAGGAACAAATCCAAAAGACAAGGAAGAATATCTGGATGCAAATTAATGTCAAACTCATCAAGAACAAGAATTCCACCCTCTGAAAGAACACTGTAATAATTCATAAGAGTTCCGAACAAAGCCTTTGTTCCGATAGATTCCGCATCGTACAACAACGGAAGATTTTTTCCATTTTCTATTTTGTGATAAAAAACTGGATAATAAAATATCTGGTTGTATTCATTTGTCTTTGATTTTATTTCTATTTTATTTATGCCTGTGTCAAACTGTTCAATTTTTTTTGCTGTAAAAGCAAGATGTTCTGGATGTATTGAATAAAAACTAGAAGTACCAAATTGGTCATCATATCCTTTATTTGACAAACCTGTATAAACTACATTCACAACAATATGAAAAAAGAAAGAAAAAATATCTTTGATTTCTGGAATATTGTATTGATTAAGAGTGCAAATGAATGAGGCATTGTTTCTAAAAAGAATATCAGAATGACCTTTGTACAAAGTGTTTTTTGTAATTAAGTTTCCTTCGCGTGCAAAAATTTCAGTTTCTCTTGAACCTTCTTCTGCTTTTTTTCTGAACAGCTTTTCTGATATTACAGATTTTCGAGTGTTTTTTAACTCATATCTATAATAAATATCGTTTTGTGTAAATTCAATATAAAATTCAGCCTCTTCATCTTGATAAAAATATGGATCGAACAAAATCATATCATCTGGCTTAGTCTGAAAACTAAACTGAGCAAAATAGTTTATAAATGCTAATACTTTTAGACCGTTTGTTTTACCGGAAGCATTTGCTCCTTTGAAACACATAGCTGTAGAAGCCGGCAGGTTCATAGAAATATCAGCAGGAACAGAACCATCAAGTTCCAAACTTACTTGCATCCAATCTTTAAAACCCCAGCAGTTTCTTGCACCATATCCTAACAACATAACTTGCCCCTTAACTTGCCTAAAATATAGTTTAAACAGTATTATTTGTCAAGTTTTGACAAATAAATTAAATTAACAACTATTACAGATTTTTTATAAGCTAGCCAAAATATTCGCCGCAGCAAACAGCTTGCCGAATTTTGCTACGCGAAATATCGCTGCATAAGCGACTTGTACAAGGTTTCTGATTTTTCAAGCGATTTCTGCACGGTAAATTTTGATTTGTCGATTTGTTGGACGAAGGCGGCGAATTGTTGCTGAAGTGCGAGAGGGGGAATGGGGATTTCAAGATTTGATAAAATCTGCTGATTTAGGTTTTGAATATTTGCACCGCGACCAGACATTCTTTTTCTTGTATTTGGCATTTTTAAATATTGAAGCAGATATATAGAATTCAATTTTTCAGAAGTTTTTCTATAACGAATGCAAAATCCGCTAAAAGTCGAAAGCGTGTCAGGATAGACTAAAACACATCTGCCAACTAAATCCTTGTTTCCATTGGAACGGACAAAAACAATATCTTCTTTTTGAAGCAAATATTCATCAGTTGGTTTTTCATTAAGAAAAATTATTGGCAAAACAGATGTTTCAGAAATAACCGAATTGTCTTTAAAATCGCCAACGCCAAGGCAATTGATTTCAAAACCATTGTCCTCATAGCTGAAATTCATTCCATTTTTGAAATTTCCAGTATTTCTCAGTTTTTCAACATTCCAATTTTCAATAGGATTATCCCCAAACATCTCAATGAACCTAGATTTGATAAGCAGGTCGTATTTTGTTAGAAGTTGTTTGCTTTCTGCGATTATTTTGGTTACTTTGTCTAATGTTGCGGCAATCTGTTTTTGTGTTTCTAGCGGTGGAAAGGGAATCTGAAGATTATCCAAATCCTCTGCTCTGATATTATTTATATTTGCACCGGCGGAAAGATTTGAAATAGTTATTCTATAATTTTGTGAAAAAAAATAATGTTTAAAGAATCCATGATTTATAGAATTTGTCCGAAGAACCTTGCAAAATGCACCGAAAGTCAGTTTTCTATCTTCTTCAAGACAAGCTGCTTTTCCTACAAGATTTTTGCTTCCACTTGATGCGCAAATTAGAATATCACCTTTTTTGAGATATTGAGAATCCGAAACTTTTTTGTTATCAACATATACTAAGTCGTTATAAGTTAAAGCATTTTCAAAAATATTGTTTGCCCTTAAAAGAGCTACAGAATTGTCATCTAAATTATTATGCAAATCGGCAGGCTTATATGAAACGCCTCGAATTTGTTCACACACATCTCCCACTCTTACATTTTTCCAATCTGCCATTTTTATTCATCCTAATTAATCAATTTTCTGTCATATACATTTTCAAGAACTTTCATCTGCTTATAACAAAATTAGAAGTTCTGTTTTTCCAAAACAGTTAAATTCGTCCGCTTTAAAATCTGGATTCATTCTTTTGTAAGTATATCATATCACAGATTTCCTTTTTTATTGTCCTTATTAATACTTAAAAAAAGAAAGATTTTCAAATTTTTCTTTTGAAGTGATTTTTTTTTAATCTAAAAACTTTTATAATAAAAGAAAAACGAATGGGGCGTTGTGCGTAAACATTTTTCACGCCCGATTCAAAACCAGAGGAAAATATGAGCGTAAAAGTTTTTATAGATGGAAAAGAAGGCACTACAGGACTTAAGATTTTTGAGCGTTTCGCAAAGCGGAATGACATTGAGATTCTGCAGATTGACGAGGAAAAACGAAAAGACGCCAGCGAGCGCGCAAAAATGATTAATTCGAGCGATTTTACTTTTTTGTGCCTGCCGGATGCGGCGGCTGTTGAATCGGCTGAACTTTGCACAAATCCAAAAACTGTGATTATCGATGCTTCCACGGCGCACAGAACAAATCCAGCTTGGGCGTACGGATTTCCAGAACTGGACAAATCGTTCCGCGAAAAGATTATGACTTCAAACCGAATTGCAGTTCCGGGCTGCTACGCTTCGGGCTTTGTGGCTTTGGGCTATCCGCTTGTAAAATCCGGAATCATGCCGGCAGACTATCCAGTTGTGATTCATGCAGTTTCCGGCTATTCCGGGGCAGGAAAAAAAGCAATCGCGCAGTACGAAGCGGCAAACAGAAATCCTGAATTGGATTCACCGCGCCTTTACGCACTAACGCAGGCACACAAACATCTTCCAGAAATGAAGAAAATCGCCGGCCTTGACTTTGAGCCGATTTTTAACCCTTACGTCTGCGACTATTTTCAGGGAATGACTGTAACAGTCGGACTTCACGCGCGCCTTTTGGCAAAAAAAGTTTCCGCGCACGATGTGTGGGAAATGATGAGCGAACACTACAAAAACTGCAATTTTGTAAAAGTTCCAGGATTTATGGGAGAAGGCACGCTTACTGAGCAGTTTATCGCCGCAAACACTTTGGCTGGCACAAACAACATGCAAATTTTTGTCTATGGAAATGATGAAAGAATCATGCTTACAAGCCGTTTTGACAATCTTGGAAAAGGAGCGAGCGGCGCGGCTGTGCAGTGCCTGAACATCAGAATGGGAATCGACGAGACAACTTCGTTAATTTAAAAACACGTCTAGTCAAGGCACGCTTATACTCAAGACCTTGACTCCTCCGTTTTTAAGGCTTGTTTAAAACTTAGATTAAAATCCACATTCAAACTAAACGCAGAGCAAATAGCTGCGGCAGTCGCCTACGCCTTTTACTTCTATGTGTTCTCTACATTCAAAATTGTAAGAATCTTTTAGTTTCTGATAAATTGATTCAGAAACTTGAATTCTTCCAGGAATTCCTGTAGATTCCATTCTGGAAGCGAAGTTTACAGTTTCGCCCCACATATCGTAAATGTATTTTTTCTTGCCGATAACGCCAGCTACCGCAGGACCGCAGTTCATTCCGATTCTAATTTTTATGTCTGTATTGTTGCGCAAGTTAAAATACTTCATATAGCGAAGAACATCTAACATAAAAAGCATAAGCTGCTCGCTGTGGTCTTCATAAACATCCGGCAAGCCACTGGCAACCATGTAGGCATCGCCAATTGTTTTTATTTTTTCGATTTTATACTTATCCACAAGCATGTCAATCTCGCTAAAAAGCTGATTTAAAAGATTCACCAGCTTTTCCGCACCTATTTTTGCCGACATTTTTGTAAAATCTACAATATCTATAAAACCAACAGAAACGTCTTCATAACTCCTTGTAATTGGCTTTGAAACGACTCTAAGACTAGAAACTATGCTCGCAGGAAAAATATTCAGTAAAAGCTCTTCAGAACGTTTGTTCGCCGCGTTTAGCTTGGCAATCATATCCATATCAGGATTTTCCATAGTCATGTACATAAGAAAAATGCAGATTGCCGTTCCTATTCCTAAAAGCAAAAGTTCTTTGAACTGCATTTGAATCAATGCGACAGAACCTTCCATTATTGTAAAGCAAAGAGTTGGAACTTTTCTGTCAAATGAAATCTTTTTAAAATTTATAATAAACAAGGTGATTGCAATAATCACGCACGCAACAGAAAAAATGTACGTTATTGTAGAAGGAATTCCATAAGAATAAACGTAGCGCCCGCTTCCTCCATATAGTATAGGATAAATTAGAACGAAAACAACGCATACAAGAAGAGAAACAAATATTGTCCCTAGTAAAATCTTTTTTAACTTGTGTTCTGTTTCTGACATGCCTTCGTAGTAAGTATTTGCCACAATATAAGTCATAGCAGTCGCAATCCAAAACAGCATGGCAACTATGTACCCTTTTGAAAAAAAGTCATTCACCCAGCTAGGAATTACATCCCGCTTTGAAATTGTAATAACACTGACGATGTCAAAAAAAAGTTCAATCCAGGTAGCAAACATAAGAACTCTGAACACAGAATTTTGCACAGACTTCCAGCGCGGCTTTGAAAAAAATACCACAATTATAATAGAAACAAAAATTAAACCTGCTATTTGAAATTCAATATTAAATGGCATTTTTATCTTTACTCCCTTAAAAAGTCAGGAAGAAAGTTTCAACTTTCGATTTGACTTTTTAAGTTGTTTCGCAACGAAGTGAGAAACAACATTTGATAAATAAGTTTGCAACGCAAACTTTTTAAGATAAAAACAGACGCCATTTCCGGCTGTTTTTATCTTCGCTCCCCTAAAAAGTCAGGAAGAAAGTTTCAACTTTCGATTTGACTTTTTAAGTTGTTTCGCAACGAAGTGAGAAACAACATTTGATAAATAAGTTTGCAACGCAAACTTTTAAGATAAAAACAGACGCCATTTCCGGCTGTTTTTATCTTCGCTCCCTTAAAAAGTCAGGAAGAAAGTTTCAACTTTCAACCTTATAGACTTACATTATACCACAAATAATCAAAATATTTTATTTTTTTTCTATATAATTAGAAAAACCATGATATAATTTTAGAAACAAGGCGGACGAGAACTTAAATCTTTTTAACTGAAATATCAAAACTCATATATGCAAAAATACAATCTTTTAGTCGTAAGTTCATCATCTCTTAAAAATCTTTTTTCAAAAGCAGAGTTAAGTTCTGAATACAATATTTCTTGGTGCTCGGTTGAAAACCTTGAATACTTTAAGTTTCAACTTCAAAATTCTATAGATTTAATAGTTTTAGACGAATCGTTCGCTTCTCCGGGAAAAATGGTTATAGCAAATCAGTTTAGCGTGTCTAAAATCATTGTTTCAGAAAAACTTGCAAAAGACCAGGAACTGTTTTTTCTTGAACAGAATATTGTTCAAATTATAAAAGATGTAAAAGACTGCCAGATTTTAATTCATTCAATAAACAACATAATCAAAAACGAAAAAAAAATTCAAGAAAAAATAAAACGCATGGAAACCCAGTTCCAGCACGATAAAATTGCCATATCTCAAATAGATGAAAAAACAGGAATCTACAACGAAACAACTTTTTCCATAAAAACAAAGGAAATGCTTTTAAGAAATCCAGAAGTCACTTACATGCTTTTACGGTTCGACATAGACCATTTCAAGGCTTTTAATGAATCTTACGGATTTGCAGAAGGCGACAACCTGCTCTACCAAATTGGACAAGCGTTTATACGCACAAAAGAGCCTTCTAAGACATTCGGACATATTCGCGGCGACCACTTTGTAGTCTGCATGCCTTATGAAAACTTTGATCCCGAATCAGAAATATCTAAAATAACGGATTTTTTAAAATCACTTTATCCTGATTTTTATTTTATAGTGCGAATGGGCATTTATATTTTTGAAAATCCGCAGGAAGATGTTCCTTTGGCAATTTCAAGGACGCTATTAACACTTTACTCTGCAAAAAATTCTTACAACAAGCACTTTGCCTTTTACGACAAAAAACTTAGCAACAAACTTTTAGATGAGCAAGAATTTACAAGCGAAATGTCGCAGGCTCTTGAAAGAGAGAACTTTGCAGTTTATTTTCAGCCTCAATACGACTACACAACAGAAAGCCTTTCTGGAGCAGAAGCTCTTGTTCGCTGGCAGCATCCAATACGAGGATTAATTAGTCCCGGTCTTTTTATTCCTCTTTTTGAGCAAAACGGATTTATTACAAAACTTGACGAATTCATGTGGGACAAATCCTGCAGTTATATGAGAAAATGGATTGACCAGGGTTTAAATCCTGTTCCAGTTTCTGTAAATATTTCTAGAAGAGACATTTACAATCCAAACCTTGTGGAACATTTTAAAAACTTGCTGAAAAAATATAATCTTTCTCCAAAAAATCTCCGCTTAGAAATAACAGAATCTGCCTACATGGAAAACCCTGAACAACTTATAAGCGTTGTAAAGCAGCTTCAAAAAACAGGTTTTTTAATTGAAATGGATGACTTTGGAAGCGGCTACTCTTCCTTAAACACATTAAAAGATGTTCCTGTAGATATTTTAAAGCTTGACATGAAGTTCATAGAATCAAACTCTGAAAGCGAATCAGGAATAAATAAAGAATCCCGCGGAGGAAGCATATTAAGTTCAATTGTTCGCATGGCAAACTGGCTAAAACTGCCTGTTATAGCGGAAGGAATAGAAACAAAAAGCCAAGCCGATTTTTTAAAAAGCATCGGCTGCTTTAATATGCAAGGTTTCTTTTTTGCAAAACCGATGCCAGCGGAAAAGTATGAAGAACTTCTTTCAACCTTGCCATCCATAGACGAAAAAGTTTTTGTTGATTCAGAGTTTTTTAGCGCCATTAATTTTCTTGATGCCACAAATCAAAATGCGCTTTTGTTCAACAGTTTTGTAGGTGCGGCTGCAATAATTGAATGGACAGGAACGACTATTGAAACAATCAGAATTAACGACCAGTATTTTGAAGAATTAAACACGACTAGGGATTCCTATGCGCACTTTAACAAAGACTTTTTAGGCAGGCTAGACAAGTCTAGCAGAAATATTTTTCTTTCAACATTGGCAGAGGCAAAGCGTTCTAAAAAAGAATCTTTTTGCGAAATTCAGTGTTTGCCAACTTACAATGGAGGCGAAAAATTTTGGATCCGCGCAAGGATTCGATATCTTGCAAAGACAGTGACGAGCGACATTTACTACCTTGCAATTGAAAATATTGATTTTAGAATGAAGCTTCTGGATATGAACACAAATTTAAGCGAACAGCTTTCTTCAATTATGGAAACTGTTCCTTGCGGCATTCTGATTTTATGCTGGGCAGAAAATCCTAAAGTCACATTTGTGAACGAAAAATTTGCTTCTATGATTGGATACAGCATAATCGAACTGAACAAAATTATAAATGACAAACCTTTTTCTGTAATTCCTGAAAAAAACAAAAAAAAGATAAAACAGACAATAAAAAACAACCTTGAAATGAAAATCAATGACTTTTCAATGGAAATTAACTTTGTTTGCAAGAATGGCTCAGAAAAAAAATTAAGCATAAGATTTCAGACAAACGAGCGCTCAAACGGAACTTTATTCATGAACCTAATTGCTTTAGAAAATTAAAAATCTGGAGAACTTTGAAATTTCATCTTTTTTCCAGTTATAGGATGAGCAAATTCCAATAAATGCGCGTGAAGCATCAAGCGTTCATTTGGCAAACGGGCGCCATACAAACTATCGCCAATAATCGGCATTCCAAATCCATGCGAATCCGCTGCTGCAAGCCTTAACTGATGAGTTCTTCCCGTATGAGGAATAAAGAGAACCCTTGAAACATAGCGGCTTGTTCCATCGGGGGCAAAGTACTTCTGAATTCCTAGAACTTGCCACTGAGTAATGGCTTCCTTGCCATTTACGCTGTCCCAAATTTGATGAGGCCTGTTTTCTACATCCAATCTAAAGTAAAGCTTCATTGAACCTTGTTGTTTTTTGCCTAAAAGCTTGCCGTCAACTAAGGCTATGTACTCTTTATAGACTTTTCTGTTTTCAAATTGCCGGTTTAATTCTCTATGGGCTTCTTTGTCTAATGCAAGAACCATTAAACCGCTAGTTTCCATATCAAGCCTGTGAACCGCAGGCTGCGCAATACATTCAGGAAAGAGCGTCTTTAAGCGATTTACAACGCAATCTTGTTTTTCAATGCCTCTGCCAGGCACGCTAAGAAGCCCTGAAGGCTTATTTACAACCACAATAAAATCGTCTTTGTAAAGAATGTTTAATCCAAGAATAGTCGGCAAAATCAAGGAACACCGCTCATCGCAAGGAGCGTAAAGTTTTCCTTGAGCTTTGCTTGAATTCGACTTGCCGTAAAAAGTTTCTGCCATTGAAACTACTCTAAAACCGTTAGAATAAGCGTAGTTTAATAGTTTTGGAGCGCAGCAGTCGCCAGTTCCTGTTGGGGGCAAAGAACTTTTGCAAATATCTGTTAGTTTTGCAACTTTTCCATTTGAACAAAAAAATGAATATAATGAAAAAACAGATTTTAAACTTTCATCGCACAAGCGCAAACGTTTTTTTCTAAGGAAACTTTCTTCAGACTTTTCTTCAAACTCTATTTTTTCTGCAAGACGCCTTTGCTTCAATAAATCTATTTGTTCTGTAAGCAAATGAATCTGTTCATCGTTTTTTTTAGTTGCTTTTTGAATTTCGCAAGCAGAAACAATTGGAGGCACAATTATATTTCCAGAATCTTCAAATTCGTTTTTAAAATCTTCAGAAACAAAAAGCTGCCTAGCAAGTCCGGAAACTGCAAAAAGATTTTTTTTATACTCTTTTCCGTCAAAAAAGCAAGCGCAGACTGCGCAGCCGACCATTATTCCGTTTTCCACGCGTTCCTTGCTAGGTTGCGCAAGCTGCTTTAATTCTATTTTTCCGCACTCTAAAAAATCTATAAGCTCAAGGCATTTCTTAAACGCTTCTTGTGTGTCAAAAGGTGAAACCATTTTATCTTTTTGTAAAATTGTAAATCAGTCTAAATGCGAAGTTTAAAGGCGTTAGACTTAGCGACCTAATATTTCTACAGAACCATCGGCTCTTGCAATAAACGCAACCGGTTTATTCTTTGTAAAAAAGCCAGTTTCCACAACTCCTGTAATATCGTTTATAAAATCTTCCATTTCTGAAGGATTAACAGGATTTTTCCACAAGCAGTCAATGATTTGGTTGCCGTTATCTGTGATTACAGGACCGCATTTTTTTACACCTTCGCGAAGAACTACTTGCGCGCCTGTTTTTTCAAGAGTTTTCTTAATAGGAATATATGCTTCTGGAATTATTTCAACTGGAAGAGCAAATTTTGTTCCTAAGGTTTGAACAGCTTTTGAACTATCAGCGACAATAACAAACTTTTTTGAATTGTAGGCAACAATTTTTTCGCGCAAAAGGGCAGCTCCTCCGCCTTTTATGCAATTACATTCAGAATCTATTTCATCAGCGCCATCTATTGCAAGGTCAAGCTCCCCGTCAATAATTCTATTTCTAAAAGAATAAACAGGTATTCCCCAGTCTGTGCAAGCGTTTTCTGTTTGAAAACTTGTAGCCACCGCTTTTATATCTTTTAAAGTTCCATCTGCAATATATTCGCTTAAACGCTTTACAGCTGGCAAGGCAGTAGAACCAGTTCCAAGTCCGATTTTCATTCCGCTAAAAATAAGCCCTTCTTTAAGAAGAGTTTCAACTGCGGTTACAGCTGCAAGTTTTTTTTGTTCATTCTGAGAAAGTTCTTTCATAATCGACTCCTGTAAAATATTTGAACTGCCTATACCCTTGATAAGTTAACATTTTAAACCCATTGCAAACATTGCAACCTGCGGCTCTTGCGACTTTCATTACAGGAGTTACTTCAGGGGTATAAACTATGTCAAAAAGATTTTCTGTGCCCTTAAATTGATAAAACCAAATCGGATTGTTTTCTTTATTAGGATTTTCCGCGCTATTCATTCCAACATTTGTAGTTTGGACTATTATATCAGAATATCGGTCTAAAAGACCCGCGCTCTGCTCCTCTAAAGTTGCGTATTCAAATCCATACCTATCAGCAATATATTTAGCGTGGCTTAAGGTCCTGTTAAAAATGCAGGCTTTTCCGCCAAGCTGCTTAATTGCGTATGCAATTGCCTTTGCAGCCCCGCCTGCGCCAATTATTGCAACCTTTCTTCTTGAAAGCTTTTTTACTCCCAAAAATTCGCACAGTGCCCTTGAAAATCCGTAAGCATCTGTATTATGCCCAACCCACTGGGAATACTCTTTTACGACCGTATTGCAAGCGCCAATTTCGCCCACTTCGGAATCAATATTATCCAAAAAAGAAATAACCGATTCTTTGTAAGGAACAGTTACTGCAAGCCCGTCAATTCCAAAGCTTTCTGCAAAAGTAAGAGATTCTTCTATAGAAGTTGAAGGCAAAGGAACGAACACCCTGTTCATATCATGCGCTCTATAGCCGGAATTGTGAATCATCGGGCTAGAAGTCTTTTTTAAAGGATAGCCTGTAACCGCAAAAATGCGAGTGCGGTCATTCAAGTTTCTAAAATTGTATAATTCATTTAAAGTTATTGGATCAAGATGGCCAATTTCAGAAGTATTGGTTAAAGTTTCGCAAGGCGAAGTATATGTAAGATAGGAATTAAACTTTTTGGCAAGAATTCTTGATGAAATTCCAAGATTTCCCATTGCAACTACAATATGGTCGATATCCGAAATTGCAGAAGATTCCAAATATAGTTTTTCAACATCAGAAAGATTTTTAGGCATGACTGCGACTTTTGGAATTTCAAAGCTAGTTTTGCGCATGCTTTCAAAACGCGCGCGCAAATTTGTAACTGAACCAGAAAAATCGTGGCAACTTCTTATAATTTTTACGCCAAAAGCCTGCACTCCATCTTGCAAACCTGGAATATGAAAATCTTCTTCAAAATCTACGTAAGCAAAATTCTTTGCAGGATTTGGGTCTGCAAAAGAAAGAGCCCTCCCAAAAAGCGCTGTCCTAGCAAACTCTCCGCTGCGAAATTTTCCACCATCGTTTTCGCGGCGAATTGTAAGAATACAAGGAACTCTAATCATCGAAGGAAAACGCCTTACATAAAGCTGCTCTTCTTCGTTCAAATGGTCTACTCTAAGTTCAACCAAATCTATATAAGAAGCATATTTTTCTACAAGTTCCGCATCTTCTTGCAGAGTTTTCCCAGTCAAAGTAAGGCAGATAAGAGAATTTACCATAAATATAGTCCGCTATCTAACAACTACTTTCTTCTGCACTTTGTCTACAACATAAAGTGTAAGAGTTGTATCTTTTGGAACAGCATACGGAAGAGTCAGATTTGAGCCTGTATGCAAGAAACTGACAAGTGTATATGTATTTCCGTCCGAAGTAGTCGCATCCAGTTTCATAGGAACAGGATAAGGATATTCTGTAAGCTGCGCCGAAAAAATACCGTAAATATTATCATCGTATTCTCTAGAAGGAAGAGCCATTTCAACAGACATACGAGAATAATTTGGAATAAACTCAGAATCAAACTTTTGCTGACCAACAACTGTACCAGGTTTTTCGCCATTATTAACTTTTCTTGATGTAAAGTCAAAAACAATCCTGCTTCTTGCAATAGTTTGCAAAACGTCGTTTAAGGAATAGCCAATAAGATTAGGAACTCTGGTATTTTCAAAAGTAGGACCGCGGCTTACCACTAGAGTTACCTTTACAGGTTCTGAAATGTCAGTGCCCTCCGGCGGATCTTGCTCAAGAATTGTACCGGCAGGACTTACATCCGGCTTGTAAATTGGAGTTTCAAGAACAATCAGCGGTTTTGCAGAGCCGGCGAACAAAGTTTGCAGCTTCATCTTTAATTCGTCAAAATTTTCGCCAACGTAATTTTCCACATGGTCAACAATAATTCCTCTGCTGACAACCAAAGAAACACGGCTGTAACCGCGGACAATTGCTCCAGGTTTTGGTGTTTGCTCCAGAATAGTGCCTTCATCTCCTGGATTTTGGGAATACCGCAGCGTTATTTTAGGATAAAGCTCCTTTTTCTGCATTTCTATAAGCGCCTGGGCAAGTTCTTTTCCACGGACTTCAGGAACCATAACTTCTTCCGGACCTCTAACATTCGTAAAAAACACAACTGCGCCGAAAAACACTAAAACTACAACGGCAAAAATTACAGTCCAAACAAGGGTTTTTCCATTTGACTGAAGATTATCAAAATAATTAAGAACACTTACTTTAGAAAAGCGAAAATTCTTTATTTTTGAGCACATTGTTTTTGTGCCATTTTTTATTTTTTCCAAAAAATTGTTCATTTTCATAGATTTTACTTTATCATTTTTTTAGTGAATAGACAACAACGAACCAATAAAGTCTCTTGCTCCGTTCATAAAAGATTTGTAGTCCATTGCATTTTTGCCTTGACGCTGAAGTTTTGTAATTGCAAAGAAGCCTTTAGCGCAGCGAACTATAATTCCTTTATTTTTTATAAAAGAACAAACAGTTCCTGGCTTTGCACTTAAAAACTCATTAAGATTTAGATTACCAGCCTCGCTTTCATCAATTGAAAAACCTTCCAATATGCGGATGACTAAAGACTTTTCAAAGCACCAGGCGCCAGGCTCAGGAAAATACCCCCTGACAAAAGCATCTATGCAAACGCTATCTTTGTTCCAATCTAGCAAGGCATCTTCTTTTTTTATTATCTGTGTATAGCTAGCCGTTCCTGTTTGAATTTTTCCTTCCGGAAGTTTTTCAGTTTGACTCAACTGAGCTAAAACTGAAGAAAGAAGCTCCGCCCCTTTTTTTGCGGCTTCGTCTAGCAAAGACCCGGCAGTTTCTTTTTTTGTAAGAACCACAGGATATGAACTTAGAATATTTCCTTCATCCATTTTTAGGCTTATTTTTTGAACAGAAAAAGCAGTTTCGCTATCTTCATTAAGAATCGCAGCATTAACTGGCGTACAGCCGCGATACTTTGGAAGAGCTGACGGATGCAAATTTATTCCGCCAAATCTAAAAAGACTTAAAAACTTTGGACCAAAGATATGCCCGTAAGCAAAGCAAACCAAAATGTCAGGAGAAAGCGCTTGTATTTTTTGCCTACATTCGCTATCTAAATGTTCTGGAGTAAAAACGTCCACTCCAAGCTCCAAAGCAGCAGAATGAACTGGCGTTGGCAAAGGCGTTTTATGCCTTCCTTTTGCACTCGGTGGATTTGTAAGAACACCTACAATTTTATATCCACAAGACAAACCTGCCTGATTAAGCAAACGGAGCGTAACAGCAGATGCGTCTGGACTTCCTGCGTAAACAACACGAATCATAACTATTTTCCCGCTTTCTCAGCCTTTTTCGCTTTAGCTGCTTCTATTTTCTTTTGCTTAGCTTCCCGTGCAAGTCTTTTTTGCTCTGCTTTCGCTGCTCGTTTTTCAAACTGCTGCTTTGTCTTTTCTGCGAAATTAGGGTCTCCTCTGTCTATAAAAAGGATTCCTTCCAAATGGTCGTATTCATGCTGAATAATTCTTGCAAGAAGACCGTCCGCATCCAAGGTAAACCGTCTTCCCCTTTCATTTAAAGCCTGAACAGTAACTTTTGCAGGACGCTTTATAGTTTCGTAAACTCCAGGAACACTTAAACAGCCTTCTTCATAATCTAGCAAGTCTGCGGAAGTCGATATAATTTGAGGATTTATAAAAACTCTACGGATTCCATCATCTGCAACAACCACAAAAAAGCGCTTGCTTACTCCTGCCTGAGGACCTGCAAGGCCAACGCCGTCGGCAGCTTCCATTGCTTCAAACATTTCATTAAAAAAAGCACGAAGCTCATCATTTATTTCCTCTTCCAAAACTGGCTGCGCCTTTTGCCTTAAAATTTCTTCTCCTAATTTCGTAATTCTCATAAAAATTCCTTTTACCTTATATAGCCCGAATTCCGAGTTTTTTATAAACTGTGAAAAAAAAGCTTTCAGCGACTTTACAATTTGCTAAAGATGGTTGTACTCGCACTTCGTTTGAATTGATTGGGGTTGCTAAGCAACCTTAATAGGTTTTATCGCACAAAATCTTCAGAAATTATAAATTCGCTTACGCTTTTGTTTGTTTTTCTAAAAACTCAAAGTTTAGGCTATTAAAATTATATTAAAAAATTTTTTCTGCAATGCCAATACACAAAGGTAACATTACAATACTTATGGCACTTGTTACAAGACACAAAAGAGCCGCATAAGATTCGTCCTTATTGAATATAACAGCAAAACTTGAAACGCTCATTCCAACAGGACACAAAGCCGCGATATAAACAACATAGCAAATAAGGCGCATATCTTTTACATTCGCAAAAAGTTTATACGCGGCAAAAACTATTATAAAAACGGCTATCGCCAATACAATGTGCTTTATCAAACTAAATTTTATAATTCTAATTGTATAGGAAACTTTTTCTTTCTTTTTAAAATTAGCGAACAACATTCCTAGAAGAATCATCGCCAGGCAAGTATTCATATCTCCAATTAAGTTTAGCGGAACTGCGATTATTGAAGGCAGCCTTACCGGAAGACAAAAAATAGCAAGACCTATAACTAAAGCTATTATATTTGGATTTAAAATAAGTTTTTTAAAATGGATTCTTCCTGCAAACATCAGGTAACCAAAAGTCCATAAAAATATATTGAAAGTTGCAACAAATCCTAGCAAATAAAAAACAGCTTCATGTCCTAAAGCCCCGTCTATCAATGGAATACCTATAAAGGCGCAGTTTGTAAAAACAAAGGCGATTTTGTCTATGCAGTCAAGTTTTTTTTCTTCTTCATCCTTTGAGCGAGCAAAAACTAGAGCTATAGCAATCATAACAAAATGGACGGCCACAGAAAGCAAAATTACTATCAAAAAACTCTTAAACTTTCCGATTTCAAAATCCAAATTAAATCTACTGATAATCAAACAAGGATTCACAAACAAAACAAGTATTTTGCTCACAAATTGCTGCTCTGAATTCCCAAAGCGAAATGCTTTAGTTACTGCAAAGCCCGCAACAGAGATTATAAACATGACAAAAAGCTGGCGCGCAACAAGAAGATACATTTTCTATTCCAGCCTGATTCTAGCCGCATGCGCGTGCGCGGCAAGTCCTTCCGCATCGCCAAGGAACCCAGCGGCTGCCGCGCTTTTTTTCAAGCCTTCGCTGCCTTTTTCCGCGCGCAAAGTTGTTACAGTCTTCAAGAAAACCCGGACGCTCAAGCCACCTGTAAATCTAGCCGAGCCGCTCGTTGGCAGCGTGTGGTTCAAACCAGCAGCGTAATCGCCAAAGACCTCGGCTGCATAGTCCCCGATGAACAAAGAACCAAAATTATGCACAAGCGATTGAATTTTATCGCGCAAAGAGCCTGCTTCCATTGCAAGCTCAAGATGTTCCGGAGCCTTTAGATTTGCAAGTTCCGCGGCCTGCTCCAAGTCGTCACAAATTATGATTCGACCGCAATTGTCGATACTTTGACGGGCAATTTCCTTTGTAGAAAGTTTTTCCAGCTGTTTTTCAATCTGTTCACTGACTTTTGCCGCAAATTCCTCGCTGTCTGTTGCAAGAACTGGCTGGGCAACAACATCGTGTTCCGCCTGCGCCAAAAGATCGGCGGCAACCCACTGTGGATTTGCAGATTTGTCGGCAATAACAAAAACTTCTGTAGGGCCGGCAACCATATCGATTCCCACTTTTCCGTAGACTTCTTTTTTTGCGGCGGCAACAAACTTGTTTCCAGGACCGACAATCACATCAACAGGAGGAATTGTTTCTGTTCCGTAAGCCATTGCCGCAATTGCCTGGGCGCCGCCGCAGGCATAACATTTTTTTACACCGCAAATATATGCCGCCGCAATAATTCCTTCATCTGCATAAGGCTTGCCGCCAACGAAAGGTGAACCGGGAACGCCAAGACCTGCTTTTTGGGCGGTAGACTTATCTTCCGGATGAACACGTGGCGGAGTACATAAAACAATCTCTTTTACACCGGCGGCAATCGCAGGTGTAACGGTCATTACAACTGTTGAAACAAGCGGAAATCTTCCGGCCGGAACATAAACACCGGCACGCTCAACAGGAATTGTTTTTTGCCCCGTAAACATTCCAGGTGTAAGTTCAATTTCAAAATCGTCGAAAGAGGATTTCTGGCGCAAAGCAAATTTCAAGGCAAGCTCGTGGGAATAACAGATTGCGTTGTAAATTTCAGGATTTTCTTTTTCAAGTTTTTGCGCGGCGGCTTTTAATTCATCTTCTTCTATTAGAAATGTTTCAGGTGATGAAACGTCAAATTTCTGTCCGTATTTTTTTAAGGCTGAATCGCCGTTTGCGGCAACATCTTCTATAATTGAATGAACGGTTTCATTTGTTGTTCCAAAGGAACGACCTTCAAACCATTCGCCCTCAAGTTCATTTGCTTTTACAATTTTTATCATTTTTACTCCATTAAAAGGTCAATGAGAAAATGTCAATTTTCGATTTGACTTTTTAAGTTGTTTCGCAACGAAGTGAGAAACAACAGTTGATAACAAGTTTGCATCGCAAACTTGAAAAGATAAAAACTGACAACATTTTTGACAGTTTTTATCTTAACTCCTACATTGGATGCGGCAAGGACTGTAGTGGTCCGCAGAATGCGGATTGCGAAACAGAGTGAAACGATGTGAAGCAATGAAGTGCTTGGCACGCAACCACGAAAAGTGCCCAACAAATTATATTGAGACTGCTCCCACCAAAATCACCATGAATTTACGAGTTTTCAAAGAAAACTCGCAGAGAAAGGTTGTGTTGATTAAGCCCATCATCCGAATGCATAGGCAACCATCTCAACCTTTCTCATTTTTCTTTATGTCTCTTATCAAGTTCGTTATAGACATCTTGCCAATTAACACCTTCTTTGTACATAAGAACGCTCACAAAATACAAAAGGTCTGCCGCTTCCCAAATAACCTCATCTTTTCCATCGGCCTCGCAGATTTCCTCGGCCTCTTCCTCAACTTTTTCGCGCACGCGTTTATTGTCGAGCGTTGCAGTGTATGAGCCCGGCTTTGGATTTGCAAAACGTTCAGAAATTGTCGCGTAAAGGCGTTCCAACGTGGATTTTTCGTCCGGAGCAGAAGAAAAACACGTCCAGCTTCCTGTGTGGCACGCGCCGCCATTCGGTTTTACAGTTGCAAGAATTGTGTCGCGGTCGCAGTCTGCACGTAGTTTAATGACATCCAGAAAATGTCCGGATGTTTCGCCTTTTGTCCACAAAGTATTTCGCGAGCGGCTGAAAAATGTAAGTTTTCCAGTCGCAAAAGTTTTTTCAAGAGCTTCGCGATTTGCATAGCCCATCATCAGAACTTCGCGGCTCCGCTCATCTTGCGCAATAACTGGAATCATTCCGCCGGTTTTCTGCCAGTCAAGGCAGCGCACAAAAGCGTTTTTTAAACTGACTTTATCTGTGTAGAGCGCCATTCCAAGCTGAACGTCGCAGTGCATTTTTTCAAGCGTTTCAATTTCTTCTTCTGAAGAAACGCCGCCGGCAACAACAACTCGGCAACTTACAGCAGCGCGAAGCTCTTTTGCCATCTCAAGGTTCGTTCCCTGCATGCAACCTTCTTTTTCAACACAAGTAAAAAGAAGCTCCGAGCAATATTTTTCCGCAAGTTTCGCGCCTTCAACAAGCGGAACGTCGATTGTTTCAGTCCAGCCTTTTACAGCAATTTTTCCGTTCAAAGCGTCAACACCAATAATTATGCGCTGTTTTCCGATTGCCGCAACAAGCTCGTCCAAGAATTCTGTGTTCAAAACGTCGGAATTATTTTCCGGATTCTTTTTCCATGCGCTTGAGCCGATTATAACTTTTTCAGCCCCAAGAGAAATCAATTCGCGCGCACGCTTTACAGAACGAACTCCACCGCCCGTGCGAACATTTCCTTTACGCAAAAGACTTTTCAAAAGCGGCGTATTAACCGTATCGCCTTTTGGATTTGTATTTCCCATTGCCGCATCAAGGTCGATAACAGCAACTTCGCCATATTTATCAAATTCTTTTATAAGAGCGTCCGCATCGTCGCGCTGAAGAACAAGCTCTTTTCCATTTTTTAACTGAACAACATGACCACCTTTTAGGTCGATAGAACTGATTACCATAACGCTAGAAGTTTAACGAATTTCACAAGATTTAACAATCGAAAGAATTTTCTGGCGGAACAACCGCCATACAGTCGCACACACTACTCAATCTCATACGTCATCATCAAACCTTTGCCTTTTACATCACATTCTTCTTTTTTATAATCAAATGAAATGTGCTGCTTTTCAAGGTTTCTTTTTACGGAATCTGTAAATCTTATGCGGCCCGGCGTGCAGCAGGATTCCATCCGGCTTGCAACATTAACGGCGTCGCCCCAAATGTCGTAGATAAATCTATTAAGACCGATTACACCAGCAATAACCTTGCCGGAATTCAATCCGATTCTTATTTCAAACTTTATTTTTGCAGTCTTGTTGTATTCTTCCAAATCTTTGTACATTCCAAGCGCAAAATTAAACATTACAAGCGCATGATTTTCATTTTTGGCTGGAACTCCACAAGCCGCCATGTAAGAATCTCCAATCGTCTTGATTTTTTCAACGCCCATCTGCTCCGCCCGCTCATCAAAGCGAGAAAACAAGTCATTCAAGGATTTTACAATATCTTCCGCCGACTCGTTGCTCGTTTTTTTTGTAAAACCGACAATATCCGAAAAAAGAATTGTAACATCGTCAAACGCGTCAGCGATTGTTTTTTCGCCGGCAAGCCCTTTCATTCGCTCCGCAATCGAAACAGGAAGAATATTTTTAAGCAAGCGGTCAGAATCATCTTTTGCCATCTCAAGCTCGACCGTTGCCTTTTGAACTTCCGTTTCAAGAACAAGCCTTCTTTTCTTATTATTATAAGAAAGCAAAAAGAAGCTGAAAACAATTATTCCGGCAACAACCAGCGCAACCAAAACCCAGAACCACGCTTTCTGATAAAAAAATGCCTTTTGAACAAGAACAACACTAGCAGGCTTCTCCGATTTTACGCCGTCACCATTTATAACATTGACTTTAAAAGTGTATTTTCCAGGCTTTAAATTTGTAAACGAAACCGTGCGGAACGCCGTCAAATCAGAAAAACCTGAATCATAGCCTTCTAGCATATAGGAAAAACGGTTTCTTTCGCTCGCCGTAAAACTCAATCCCGTAAATTTTATGTCGATGTGCTTTGTGCCGGCAGGAATTTCAATTCCCTGCTCAAAAGAATTATAAACTTTGTCATCGATATCAACTTCCACAATCTGAATTATAGGAAGAATCGAAGAAACATTTGTGCGAACAGGGTCATAAATCGCAAATCCATCCGCCATTGTAAACCAAATTCTTCCATATTTGTCTTTCATGCTAAGGGCGGTTGAATTCGTACCAGAAGATTTCAACCCGTCATTCTGATTATAAAATTTGCAGTCGACATGCTGAATTTTTCCATCAACAACTTTTAGAATATCGTTAAAATCCACAGAAGAGATTCCGCGGTTGCTAATCATCCAGGCATAATCGTTTTCGTCCACAAGAAGCTGAAAAATCGCATCCGAGCCAAGCCCGTTCGCAGAAGTCAGATTTACAAATCCAAGATTTCCGTATGATTCAGCCATAGCCGCCGCAACAACCTCATTTTCAACAAGCTCACTAGCTTTTCCTTTAAAACAAGAAATTCCAGAGCCTGTGCAAATCCAGAAACGATTTTGCTTATCCTGCGAAATTTTAAAAACGACGTTTCCGGCAAGCCCAGAATCAGTTGAAATTTTCTTTACAACCGCGCCGTCCTTCATAAGGTAAACTCCGCCGCCGTCAGTTCCAATCCAAACAAATCCGTCATTATCCTGATAAATGCACATTATGTATTTATTATCAAAACCATCTTCATCAGCAAAATTTTTTATTGAACCATCTTTGTGAATTACAGAAAGTCCAGTCGTTGTTCCGCAGTAAATATCACCGTTTTGAGATTCAACTGAAACTCTAGTTTTGTTTCCCGCAAGATTTTGGTCCGTTGACCAGCTTAAAATTCCTTCTTTTGTATAGCGAATCTGGGCAGGCTTTGAATAGCAGTTGACCAGAATATCGCCGTTTTGCGCAACTCCAACATGACGAATCCGCACATTTTTGCAGAAATCAGTAAGTTCATTCTGCACCTGCACTTCATTTTGATAGCAGAGAAGCCCTTCATCCGTTCCTAGCCAGACGCGGTTATTTTTATCTTCACAAATAGCATTTACAGAAGAAGAAAGTTTGTTCATTCTGAATTTTCCAAGACTGATTTTACCGATTCCGCCATTGTCGGTTGCAACCCAGATATTATGCTCGCGGTCCTCCAAAATCTTATTAATCGAAGCATTTTGAATCTGCGTGTTGTCATCGTAAGTTGTATAAATGCCATCGCTATAAAGCACAAGCCCGCGTTCAGTTCCAAACCACATAGAACCGTTTGAATCCGAATAAATACATTTAGAAGGCACATAATCAATAATTGTGCCGGACTTAATCTTGTCAACAAACCCGTTAGAAACTTTTACAACACCGGACGCACCAAGAGCGAACCAAAAATTGCCATTTCTATCCTGAGAAACTGCAGAAGGAATAAAATTTCCAAGATAGTCAAGTTCTGTAAACTTTTGAAACGAACCGCTTGAATAAAGATAAATTCCGTTTTCTTCCGTCGTAAGCATCCAGATTCTTCCGGCGGTATCGCAGTAAAGACCGCTTACAATAACGTGAGAAATATCAATTTTTTCAGAAGCAGACGGTTTTACAACAGAACCTTCGGGCGTAATGTAGACAACTCCAGAAGCAGTTCCCACCCAGACATTGCCAAAGCGGTCTTCCACAAAACTGCGCACAGAATTGTTCGGAAGTCCGTTTTCCGTAGAAATATGCTCCTTTATTTTTTTAGAAACTTTTTGAACGCCTTCATCGTTTGAACCAATCCACATAAAGCCTTTTGAATCTTCAAAAACAGAGCGTGCAGAAATGAATTTTAGTTCAGGATTTGAATACTTATTTAAATTTTGAAACTCAAAGCCATCAAATTTTAAGAGAGCTTCATAAGTTCCAAAATAAAGATAACCGTCTTTTGACTGAACAATATCCAGCACAGAATTTCCCGGAAGTCCATCCGCGGAAGACCAAGTGCGCGTCACATAATTATTTATGCTTGAAAACTGGGCAAACAAGCCCGACACCAAAAATAAATAAAAGCTAATAAACAATAAATTTTTTTTCATTTTACAAAAAAATTATAAAATCAATTTTACTTTTTGGCAATCCGCAACATAATATCAATATATTTTGACAATAAAACTATGATGACATATAATTGTTTTCATCATATTTTAGTTTTATGGGAGATTTCTATGAAAAAAAATAAAACACAAAGGCTGATTTCAGTTATTTCGCTAGTTATCGCTACGCTTTGCGCAATGTCTTTTGCAGGATGCAACAAAGATATTATAGACGAATTAACAGGACCAACAAACAAATGGTGCAATACTACAGTTAAAATGCCAACCTCAAATGACAGTGATTCAAAACTAGACATTTATTGCTACTATGCAACACAAGAAAAATCTGTACAAATAGGGAATAGTTCTGAAAAGACTACTTTAAAAAAGGGATTAAACGTAGTTATATCAGTAGTGGACAATACATCAGACAGCACAATAAGTGAAATATTTGGTACTGTTACATCAGGAAAAAAGCCTTACGTATTGAAAACTTTTGAAGAAGGCTCATCTTCAATGCAAGTAGAAGACGACAACGGAAATACAAAAACTTTAACACTAAAAAAATCCGTATGGAATATTTTATACTTGGCAAACGAATGGGATTCTTATTCTGATAGCACAGTTCCATTTACAAAAGAATCTGGAAAATACGAAACTGTCAGCGATTTAAAAGATAAGTTCAGCATTTCTAAAATATTAAAAAAACTTGCTGCAAACAAACTTTTGGAACTGCTTGGAGAATAAAACCAATTTCTACCCAAAAGAAAAGGGCTGCCTAATAAGTAAACTTTGTGATAATTGAAACTTGAAAAAAAATATTATAAATAGATTCTACAGTTTCAATGCTTACCGCAAACTACACTTATTAGGCAGCCCTTTTTATATGTAAACAGACTGCGGCTTTGCCATGACCAGTCTGGAAATCCGGAATTTTACTTCCGGATACGTCTGGTCAAGGCATGCTTGTACACAAGTCCTTGACTCAGCCGTTCTTAGGATTTTGATAAACCCTAAATAAAAAAAGGTATTCCAATTAGGAATACCTTGAAAGGCGTCTAACAGAATCGAACTGTTTCATAGTGGTTTTGCAGACCATCCCCTTCCCACTTGGGTAAGACGCCGTAGTGCTATTAATATAGCAAAGTCAAAAAGTTTTGTCTAGTGCTTTTTTCTGAATTGTCAATTTTAAGAAAAAAACTATGCTGTCTTTAAAATCTTTTTTAAAACTTCCAGCATTTCTTTACATTCTTCTTCGCTGCTGCAGACAAAAGGAATTGTACCCCTCTTGTCAGTAACAACATGGAATACCCTGTTATCAGACTTTTCCCAGTCTTCTTTAGCCCAGTCGAATTCTTTTACGTGATAAATTTCTTTTAGCGGCAAATAATGGCTTGCGCCCACAAGTCCGTTTTCATAAAGCCCGCTTATATTTGCAAGAGCGGCTTCTTCTGACCCCATTGCAGCTCCTAAAAGCCCTACTAAGCACGTTACAAGATCAACAATAAACGAAAGCTCTTTAAAATAAACTATGAATATCAATAAAAAACTGCAAACCATTATTAAAATAGGAAGAACAAGAGCGTGAACTTTTCCTCCAACCAATTTTTTTCCAGCTTTTGAAAGAATAATTTTTGTTCTAAAAGGAATTGAAATCAAAATTAAAAAATACAGAACAGAAGAAACCGCTGCTAATACAAATCTAACTTTAGCCATTTCAAGCATAAAATACCTCAGACTTTATTTTAAGACCTTAAATAAGTTACGTCAAAAAAAATTTTTAAGACTTTGAATATTTTTCGCTATCTAATGGACTTCGGACGATAACCGCATCTGCAAGTTTTTCCGCACGGTTCAAAGTTTGAATTATAAGAGGAACAAACAGCGGCAGCATCATAATTATTTTTGAAAAAAATCCTTTTGACTTTCTTAAGCCTCCGCGGATAAGCTGTGTTTTTACAATGCAAGAAGCTTCGTCCACAAGCAAAGGAATAAAGCGGAATGTAAGTTCTGCCATAAGAACAATTTTATTTACAGAAAAATGAAAAAGCTTTAACGGCTTTACAATTGATTCCACAGAATTAACGAATTTTTCTTCAGAAACTGTAGCAAAAAATCCGCAAATGCAGCACAAAGCCGATTCAGTGTGAATTACAGTTCTAACGCACAAAAGGATTTTGCTCATCGAAACTGAAAAATATTTATATGGAAGATAAAGCTTTTCTGCGGGCAGAACAGGCGCAAAAGCCATTTGAAACACGCAGAATATAAGCAGAAAAGGCAAAATCTTTAAAAGAGAAAAAATCATTTTTTTAAAAGGATATTTTGCAATTATTGAATAAACAAGTGAAATTGCAAAAATAAAAATTGAAGGCAAAACCGGTTTAAACGTTAAAGAAAGCGTAAAAAGCGTTAGAAACACAAAAAAGTTTAACAGCGCAGGCAGTTTTTCCAAACAGCTTTGTTTTGCAGAACTTTTTTTTTGGCAAGAGAAATTTCTAAGTCCTTCTAAAATATTTGAAGAAGGCATCGGCCCGCGCTTTTGCGGAAACTTTTCAGAATCTTGCCCAAGTTGTTCTTTTGCCTGAATGTTTGCGGTATCAAATTGAACAGAACCGTTTTCAAGAGCAATAACCCGGTCCGCAAAATCAGCTTCGTCTGGGTGATGCGTGCTAAAAAGTACAGTTTTTCCGCTTTGAGCAAGTTTTTTCATCATCTGGAGAATCTTAAAACGAGCTTGCCCATCTAAAGCCGCCGTAGGCTCATCAAAAAAAATAACAGAAGAATCAAGGGCTATAATTCCTGCAATCGCCAGCCGTTTTTTTTCGCCTCCACTCATACAAAAAGTCTGACGGTTTGCGAACTGTTCAAAAGGCAAGTTTGCAAGGTTCATAGAGCTTTCTACAAGCTTGCGAAGTTTTTTTCCAGCAACGCCTTGATTTTTTGGACCGAACGCAACATCGTCAGCGGCAAAGTTTTCAAAAAGCGCAGAATCGCTGTTCTGCTGCGCCAAAGCAGGATTTTTTTCGCAATAAATTTCGCCCTTCTGACTTTTTATAAGACCTGAACAGATTTCAAGCAAGGTTGACTTTCCAGAACCGCTTGCTCCGGTAAGAGCGGTTAAAGTTCCTTTGTACAAAGAAAACGAAACATTATTTAAGCAGGAAGACGCCCTTTGCGGATAAGAAAAACAAATATCCTTTGCAGCAAACGAAACTTCTGATTCGGAATTTGGAATAAACTTAATTTCTGCAGGAATAATATCAGGACCAGAAACGAGTGAAACCAAATCTTTTTCTAAAAAAAATTGATTTTTACCACCTTGCCAGATTTTTTTTCCGTCTTTCATAAAAATTATATTATCCGCCCTTTTTACGGCTTCCATTTCATGCGTTATATGAACAACGGTTATGCCCTTTTTATTTAGTTTATCTAAAAAATCTAGCATTTCGATTTTAGACTGAGGATCTATCATCGAAAGGGCTTCGTCCATTATTAAAATATCTGGCTCCATTGCAAGAATTCCACTAAATGCAACTTTTTGAGTTTGCCCCAGCGAAAGAAACATAGTTTTATGGTTCGCGTAAGAAAGCATATCTGTAACTTTTAGACTTTCTATGGTTCTAAGTTCCGTTTCATCCTCGCCAAGAGCCATCATCCTAGGAGCAAAACCAGTATCCCTAGCAACGGTGGAGCAAATAATCTGCTCTTTTGGAGATTGAAACAGAGTTCCAATTCTATAATTTTTTTGATTTTCAACAGAACCAGTTTCCGGCTCTAAAAGACCTGCTATGATTTTAGCAACCGTGCTTTTTCCGCTGCCGTTAAGACCTACTAAAGCTGTATAAGAGCCTTTTTCCAACGAGAAAGTAACATTGTCAACCGCTCGCTTTGCCGCGCCATTATAAGTAAAAGATAAATTGCGAACTGTTAAAGCCACCATGTCTGCTATAATATAATAAAGAACACTTTTTTTCCACTCTTAACATTTGCCTAGATTATCTTGCTCACTTATCCATGCATACCCGCACAAGATAAACAACATATTCACAAGTTATCCACATTTTTAGCAAAGCTTACAAAAAGAAGCGCTAAATCTTGATATTACCTATATTTAGGAAGATTTTCTTTTTTTACAATATAATTCCTTATAATACAAAGAATTATACATTATTTTCAGGGCTTGCTGAAGATATTAAAAAATATAAGCACTTTTTATGCACAAATAATAATCTTTTTTTTAAAGTTATCCACATTTTATTCACTGAATAAAACATAAACAGCCAAAACAAGAGCTAGCCTAAAGAAACTTGCCCTTCTTCATTTATAGAAAGAATTGATTTACATTCCGAACACCTAAAGCGGCCGACTCTAGTTGCCCTTAAATGCTTGTTGCACGTAGGACAAGCAAAAACTTTTGGAAAAACATTGTTTGGCACGGCAGAACCTTTCTTAAAGAAAGCAACCGCTTCTTCTGTGGTATCTTTTATATTAAAAAACTGGCTGAATCCTAAAAGCTGAAAAACCTCGTAAACTTTTGGCTGTATTTCAAGCAGAACAATATCTCCGCCTTTTGGCTTAATCATTTTTAGGAACGAAGTAAACGAACCAATTCCTGTAGAAGAGACATAAGACAGCGCAGAACAGTTAAAAATCAAGTTTATAAATCCAGAGTCTACAACTTTAGCAATTTTTTTCTGGAAGAAACTAGAATTGTAAGTATCTATGTATCCGCTTAAGTATATACGCAATCCGCTTGGAACGGAATCTATTTTTTCCAAAGAAATTTTCAAGCTGTCATCGTTTTCGTCATCAAAACCAGGAACGATGGTATTGTTGTTGTTCATATTACGAACTCCCAATAATTATTTTACACTAATAGAGCCTATTTTTAATTTTACACCAAAAGAATGAGTAGGTCAAACATATTGCAAAAAAACTTGAACAAACTTTTTCTTTCTATATACGCTCTTAATTGAACAGTCCTTATTTTTACTGTAATATAAAAGCATGAAAACAATAATTCAGGATCTTAACAGCATTGTAATTGCTGGAGTAAAAAAAGCATTCAGCATTGATTTAGACCTTTCAAAAGAATATGTTACTGAAACTAACAACGAAAACTTTGGTGACTATCAGTCAAATATTTCATTTACGCTTTCAAAGCAGCTGCGCAAAGCCCCTATGGAACTTGCAAGCCAGATAGCCTCGTCGCTTGACTGCGGCAGCACAATAGAAAAAATCGAAGTTCTAAAACCTGGATTCATAAACTTTGTAGTTTCAAAGGATTACGTTTTTTCTAAAGCAGCAGAAGTCTACAAGGATGAAAAATTAGGAATTCCCGCTTGCAAAAATAATAAAAAAGTCGTTATTGACTATTCAAGCCCGAACATTGCAAAAGAAATGCACGTTGGACACCTGCGCTCAACAATAATCGGGGATTCAATTGCAAGAATCCTTAGCCAGCTAGGCTACAATGTAATCCGCCAGAATCACATAGGCGACTGGGGAACTCAATTTGGAATGTTGATTGAACACCTTATAGATTTAGGCTGGAAAGATTCTTCTGAGCACACAATCAGCGACCTAAACGCGCTTTACAAAGAATCAAAAGTAAAGTTCGATTCCGACCCGGACTTTGCGGAACGCTCTCATCAAAGAGTTGTAAAAATCCAAAGCGGCGACAAAGAATCCATTGAACTGTGGAAAGCTCTTACAGACGAATCTAAAAAGCACTTTGACTGGATGTACAAAAGGATGGGAGTTCTTCTTTGCGACGAAGACTACAAGGGAGAAAGTTTTTACAACGACAAACTGAACTCCGAAGCGGAAAAACTTCTTGCGCAGGGAAAAGCAAAAATTTCAAACGGAGCAGTGTGTCTTTTTCCAAAGGGATTTCAAGGACGCGACGGCGAACCTGTTCCGCTAATCTTACGAAAGAGCGACGGCGGCTTTGGCTACGATGCGACCGATGTTACCGCTCTTGACTACAGGACAAACGTTCTTAAAGCAAAAAAATTAATCTACGTTACAGACACAAGGCAAAAAATGCACTTTGAAATGCTTTTTCAGGCAGCGCGAGACGCAGAAATCTGCGACGATTCAGTGGAACTTACCCATGTTTCCTTTGGTTCAGTTCTAGGACAGGACGGAAAACCTTTTAAGACCCGCTCAGGCGAAACTGTAACACTTTCAAGCTTGCTTGACGAAGCAGAAGAAAGAGCAAAAGAAATTTTGCTGGAAAAAAATCCGAATGTAGACAAAGACGCTTTAAAAGAACTTTCAAGAGCGATTGGAATTAGCGCGATAAAATATGCAGACCTTTCTTGCGACAGAATAAAGGATTACATATTCAACTGGGAGCGAATGCTTGCATTTGACGGAAATACCGCGCCTTACATTCAAAACGCTTATGTTCGCTGCCGGGCGCTTATTTCCAAGGCGATTGCCAGGGGCAAAAAATGCGAATTGCACAAAATTGCAAGCGATGACGAAAAACGGCTTGCAAAAAAATGTATGTACTTAGGAAGCGTTGTTCAGCAAGCTGCAAAAACCTACGAGCCTCACAGGCTTTGCGCATACCTTTACGACCTGGCTTCTAGCTACCATTCTTTTTATGAAAAGTATCCTGTTTTAACAGAAAGCGACAATTCCATTTTGGAATCCAGGCTTGCGATTTCTGACTACGTTAGCAAAGTCCTTGCCAAGGGAATGTACTTGCTTGGCGTCGCCGTAATAGAAAAAATGTAACTATCTGTACTGATGGCTTGCAATATTTTTAGCCATCAGCGCATATTCCGGAAGAATTCTATTGCTGTTTTTGTCAATAAATCCTGGAACTAAAATCTCGCCGCTAACAAGAGTCCTGACTGCAAGGCGATGGCGCTTTTCATTTTTAGGACTTTCGCTTTCCTTTTCGCACATAAGAAGATAGCCGTTATACGCTTCAAGAACCGCCTTTTCTATAACTCTATTTTTCTCTTCCTGATTTTGCGGAAGTTCCGGGATTTTTATATTTGAATAAGACGCAACAAAATCTGGATCTGGATTAGAATTTTTGTTGCAGCTGTAAAGAACTGGCCAAAGGTGCCTGTTTCCGTATATTTCTTGGGCAATGCTATGGTAATCTGAACCTGTTTTTACAACATAGTATTCAAAAAGCCGTTCTGCCTGCGCAAGCTCTGCATTTTCTTCAGAATCCTGAATTTTTTCTGCATTTTTTTGCTCGTTTCCATTGTCAACTTCTTGCAGAGCTTTTTCTGAATCAACTTTTGAATTACTTTCCTTTTTTACAGGAGTTTTTGGCAATTTTTCTTTTGAATCTTTTGAAGAAGAACAGGTCTTTACAAAAATAGAAATCAAAAAAGCTAATAAAAGAAGAGCAACCGCTCCTAGACCTAAAACCTTCAGCCAAAATCCATTTTTTTTATTTTCAGCATGATTTTCGTATTGCGCAGAAGCATAAAAAAAATCTTCTTCATCGCCGTCTAAATTATTTTCATCCAAGTTGTTTTCATTAACCGCACCCGGCATTGAAGTTGTAAGCGTTGGATTTTTTAAATCTTTTTCAGTTGCAACCCTTGCTTTTAAATGCGCATAAGGACGGTTGATTCTTTTTGCAACGGCAGCAGACGGCACAAACTTTATGCGCCAATGCGCAGGAATGTTTATTTTTTCGCCAGAAGAAGGATTTATTCCAACAGAATCTTCTATCCAAGTTTTTTTAAAAGTACCAAAATTATAAACAGAAAACGAAGTAGAATTTTTAAGACCAGTTTTTACAATTGTAAAAAAGACAAAAGAAAATTTTTTTGCAACATCAAGGCTAACACCTGTGCGCTGAACTAGTTTTTCGGCAAGCTGACCCTGCGTAAGAAATTCATTCATTTATTTCTTCCTTGAATTTTTCCGAAACCTTAAACTTCAGCCTGCGTTTTTTTGGATAGACCATCTTTTGCGCCGATACAGGATTTATGCCCACCCGCTGCGAATAATCTACAGTTTTAAAAGTTCCAAAACCTGGCTGACAAAACTTTTTGCCAGTTTCCAAAGCCTCTACAATACATTCCAGCATTTGATTCAGAGTTTCATTGCATTGCTTTTTTGTAATTCCCAGTTCTAAAGACATTTGCGCAATAATTTCCTGCTTTGTCATAAAACACCTCGAATCATACCGCTTCGGCGGCATCCATTTCTTCCTGATATTCTACAATAACAGTACCTATAGGAAGAGCTAAAAGAGCGCTGTACCTGTCGCGGCTTACCTGAAGAAGCTCAAAGCAATCTGTAACAAATTCTGTTATGCTTCCATCAAGCTCGCCTTTTTCTACCATTTGGGCAAATATTTTTAAAACTTCATCTTCGTTAAAACCTAGTTTATAAGAACGCCTGTCCACAAGGGCGCTTAAAATATCTGCAACTTCTATAATTCTGTCTAATTTTGTAAGCTGGGCGGCAGAAAGACCTAAAGGATAGCCTAAACCGTTTAACTTTTCGTGATGACGAACAGCCATATTGCAAATTTCTTCTGGAACAACGTCTTTTATAAGCTCTTTGGTAAAATCCACGTGGCGCTGAACAACTTTGTATTCCCAGCGGCTAAGTTTTCCAGGAAATTCAAGGATTGCGCGAGGAATCATAATTTTTCCAATATCGTGCAGAACTCCTGCCGTAAACAATTTGTTTATTTCATTCGCATCGCAGCCGTAATACTTTCCCAAAGAAACCGCGTAGCTTGCGGTATGAATTGTATGCCAAACCGTAACAGTGCTTTTAAAGTCAAGAATTACAATCATAAGTTTAAAAAGCTGATTTGTTTCTTCTTCGCTGTATTCAAACTTTTTAAGAAGCTTTTCAAGGTAGTCAAAACATTCGTAATGAACAGAACCATCTTTATTTTTTTGAGGCTTTAACGCATTGCTTATGAGGCGGTTGTAATCCAAGGCTTTAAATATTTCTATATATTTCTGATTAAAATTTTGCAAGCCATAGCGATTAAAATCAGAGTCGCTATAATCAAAATTAGTCGCCTTTAACATTTGAACAATTCGTTCCGCTGCAAAAACTATAGAAGCGTATTCCATTTGAACGACTCTTTGGGCAATTCCCGAATTGTACTTGGTATTATAAAACAAAAGAGTTTGAGCAAGATTTCCTATAGGAGTAAGATTTTTTATATAAACATAAGAATAAACGTAACGCTCTTTTAACTGAACAGAAGAAAGAGTTGAAATGTCCACCTTGCTTTCTGTATCAAAATGATAAAAGCCCGCCACTTTTAAAATTGAAAGAAGAACTACGTTTTGAAGATTTATGCGGTCATCCCAATCTACTTGTTTGGTCAGTTCCATAGCAACATAAGCCGCCCGGCAGCAATCCAGCCCGACAGAATCATTGCATTTATAAATCATGCGCATAATTATTGTCAGTATTTGCCCGGCATTTAAAAGCTGATGAGGACCATATTCTTTAGATGTAGAAAGTGAATAATCTTTGTTAAACATAATTCCGCGTAAATCTATTCTATCACAAAGCGGCAGTTTTGAAAAACAAAAACTATAGCAAAAATATAAAAAAAATAAGGCCGCCTAATGTATTAATTAAAAGACATTAAGCAACCTAATCTAACTTAAGCATTTAGAAAAATATATTTTAAGCTCAAAATTGCGCAGTTTCTATTACACAAGTCCCTGAGCTATCATTGCATTTGCAACTTTCAGGAAGCCGGCGATGTTAGCGCCTGCGACGTAATTTCCTTTCATGCCGAATTTTTCTGCAGCTTCGTAAGCAGCGTCATGAATGTTTTTCATAATACCCTTAAGCTTTGCGTCAACTTCTTCAGAAGACCAAGAAAGGCGCTCAGAGTTCTGGCTCATTTCAAGACCTGAAGTTGCAACTCCACCTGCGTTAGAAGCTTTTCCTGGAGCGTAAAGGATTTTTGCCTCAAGGAAAGTGTCTACGGCTTCAATTGTAGAAGGCATATTTGCACCTTCTGCAACAAGCTTTACGCCGTTTGCAACAAGAGTTTTTGCAGCCTGTCCGTCAAGCTCGTTCTGAGTTGCGCAAGGGAATGCGCAGTCAACTTTTACTTCCCATGGCTTTTTGCCTTCAAAATACTTTGCAGAAGGGAACTGCTTTGCATATTCTGAAATGCGGCCGCGGCGAACATTCTTAAGTTCTTTTACCCATTCAAGTTTTTCTTGAGTAATGCCGTCCGCATCGTAGATATATCCATTAGAATCAGAAAGAGTAACAGGTTTTGCGCCAAGCTGAATAAGTTTTTCGCAAGCGTACTGAGCAACATTTCCAGAACCAGAAACAGAACAAACCTTGCCCTTAAAATCGTCGCCAACTTTTGCAAGCATATTTTCTGCAAAGTAGATAAGACCGTATCCTGTAGCTTCAGTACGAATCAGAGAGCCGCCGAAAGTAAGCCCTTTTCCTGTAAGGACGCCAGTAAATTCGTTGCGGATACGCTTGTACTGACCGAACATGTAGCCAACTTCGCGGCCGCCTACACCAATGTCGCCGGCAGGAACGTCTGTATCAGCACAAATGTGACGCTGAAGTTCTGTCATGAATGACTGGCAAAAACGCATAACTTCGCCATCAGATTTTCCGTGCGGGTCAAAGTCAGAACCACCTTTTCCGCCGCCCATAGGAAGAGTTGTAAGAGAGTTTTTAAAAGTCTGTTCAAATCCAAGAAATTTAAGAATTCCAAGATTTACAGAAGGATGGAAACGAATTCCTCCTTTATAAGGACCAATTGCGCTGTTAAACTGAACGCGGAAGCCACGGTTGATATGAGGTTTTCCCTGGTCATCTGTCCAAGGAACGCGGAACATTATAACCCGCTCTGGCTCTACCATTCTTTCAAGAATCGCATTCTTTTCAAGCTCCGGCATTTTTTCTACTACAGGTTCAATTGTACCTAAAACTTCTTGAACTGCTTGAAGAAATTCTGGCTGATCAGCATTCTTTTTTTGAACTTCTTCCCAAACTCGCTGTACATATGCGTTTTTCATTACTAATTACTCCTTTCGCAACAAAAAAATTGCTACTAAAAAAAGTATAGTGCATTTTTTTTTGCAACACAAGCATTTTGCAAAGCGCAAAATTTGACGCAATGGCGCCTGCCAAAGCACGAGACTGCAAGAAGATTGCCAGCCAAGCCGGGCAATGACAAAAAAATACCAGCCTGCAAAGCTAATTCACTTTGCAGGCTGGCAGCCTAATTTCTTCCAACAAGTTGATTAAACTAGAACGTCACACCGTAGACGGCAGGGTTGCGGTCACTTACAAGGATTGGCTGGCTTGTAGTTCCGCCAGCAAATGAAGTAACTTTTCCGCCGCTTACAGTTGCAGAGCTTCCGTCGTACCAGTTGTAAACAGTTGTTCCATCGCTGAACAAACCGCTTACGTCAACACTAGTTCCACTGATTCCGATTGCAACTTTACTTTCGCCAAAAGTACGCTTTGTAGCCGAACCAGTTCCAGCACCAACAGCAGGATTGAACTTACGGAATGTTCCGACTTTGCCCCAGTGTTTTGCAGTTGCACCAGTAGATGCTGACCAATTAAAGTCTGAACGTGTTCCCTGATTTTCATCTGAACCGGTATCACCAAACGGACGGGCAGTTTCATCACCATAATAAATCTGAACTAAGCCCGGCATTAAAACAAATGATGTTCCAAGTTCTGTCTGATTAGAAGCACGTCCTAAACCTGTGTCATGGCTTGAAATATAAAGCAATGCCTGCGAATCTCCTAAACGATTTTCCCATTTAGGAATACTTGGGGAATAAGTTTTCATTCCGCTAGTTCCTGCAACAGTAAAGTCAATCATAGAATCAAAACCATTGTTAAACCAAGATGAATCGCTACCTTTTGCCCAACCGAAAGCTTCACCTGTCATCCAGAAATCTTCATCCCAATCTTTTGCATATTCATCGGCACGTGAGGAATTTCTCCAATTTGCAAGTGCTGTTTTACAAAGATTTTTTAATTCATTCCAACGATACATATCAACATGTTTTGCTGTATCACATCGGAAACCGTCAATTCCAAATTCTTCTACCCAAGCAGCAAGCCATTTTTCAATCCAAACAACAGGAGCATTTGTAGATGATGTTGAACGCAATGATTTAGCAGCCGGAATAATCCAGTTATCATAATCGCTTGATTCTTTTCCCCATTTTGTCTGCAGAATAGGAGCAACAGTTTGAGCTGTTGTACTTTCGGTTTTTACATCCGGCAGATTATCAAGATTTTTTGTCAAATCATCGCCACCTCCGGCAGTATATCCCGGAACGCCTGCACGAATCCAAGAAGACCCCCACCATTTAGCCCAACCATCATTGTGTCCGTTATAATCAATTTTATCATGATGTTTATGATATGTATCACCGTCAGAACCTATCTTAAATCCCATATCAGTTGATTTTCCACCAGAATATGAACTTGTAAAAATATCCAATCCATAATCCTGACAATCTTGCAACGTCAAATATCCAGTATGGTTCATTACAACATCCATTACAACACGGATTCCACGTTTATGACATTCAGTTACAAAAGTACGGAATTCTTCTACAGTTCCCATATTTTTATCCATCATTGTGTAGTCAAGTGGATAATATCCATGGTATGCATAATGTGCGAAATCTCCATTAGAACCACCGCCACACCAACCGTGTGCCTGTTCATAAGGTGCTGTAATCCAAATTGCGTTTACACCCAAATCATTAATATAATCAAGTTTTTCTGTAAGACCTTTTATATCGCCGCCATGGAATGTTCCGATTGAACTTCCTAAATCGTCTTTAGACATACGACCATAACTATTATTGTTTGAAGAATCTCCATCATAGAAACGGTCTTGAATTACAAAATAGATAAGTGCATTTTTCCAAGTAAACGTATCTGGAACTGTTGGAGTGTCCGCAGTTGTTAATGTTGCGTTTGCTGTTGCTGTGCCTTCACCGTTTGTTACTGCTGCAGAAACTGTGATTGAAGTTCCGCCTGTAGTAATTCCTAAATCTTTTACAGATTTTGTAAATGTTCCGGCACTTGTTCCCATGTCATAAGATGTTCCGTTAATTGTAACTTTTGCTGATGAAATTGTGTCGTTTCCGTCTGTGAAAGTAACTTTTATTGAGCCGCTTAATGAAATATCACCGCTAGAAGGAGTAATTGTTACTGTTGGCGGAACCGGGGCAATAACTGGCTCTGAATTAATTGCCGCAGAAAGAATAAGATTTGAGCCAAAGACTTCAAAGTTAGAAGAAATTGAACTACCTGTCGTGTCAGCGGTTCCTTTACTACCACCTATATACTTCCATTCTCCAGCCTTTATATAAATATCATTTGTCTGATTAGTTCCAACTGAAGATCCGCCATTGTTATTAAATATAACTGCAGAAACAGTTTTTGAGATTGTATAAGTATAATAATCATTTGAATAATCAGACATTTTTACACCAGGCCAATTTCCACCTGTATAATTATCACTTGTGTTAGAAGGATTCCATGCCCAAATATACATATATCCCAAAGATTTTGGAACATAAAGAACTATTTTATCTGTAACACCAGAAGTTCCTGTTACCGTAACAGTCTGTTTTGCACCGGTTTTTGTAACACCGCCAAAAGTATAGCTTGCGCTTACAACGGTTTTTCCTGCCGCAACAAGTGTAACTTTTCCGCCGCTTACAGTTGCCACCTCAGTTTCAGTTGAATTCCAAGTTGCAGAACTTGTTACATCTTCATTTGCTCCGTCTGAATAGTATGCAGTCGCAGTAAATGCAGGTGCACTTTCTGTAGAAGAAGCGGATTTTTCTACAATCAAACGCTTTAAAGTTTTTTCTACAGCAAGAACATATTTAGAAGAATCCTGCAATTTATCGCAGCCTTTCTTGAAATCTTCCACAAAAAGGTCAAGATTGATGTTTGTTGCGTCGCAGTCAGGAGTTGCTTTGTCAATAGCCTCAATTTCCGCAGCAGAAAGGCTTCCAATATCAACGTCACCTTCAAAAAGCGCGTTATAAATGTAGCCTTTGCGGCTAGTTGTCCAGTCAACTATAGGCAAGTTATTAACGCCAGAGTTAATATCTACCACTGCACGCAGAACAGCATCAGAAACTTCTGTATTACCGTTATCAGAATAGCCCTGGACTGTAATAATGCGGTTTTTTCCAACTGGAATTCTGTCAATTTTTGCAGAGCCGCGTCCGTTTTTTACCTGCACTACGCCAGATTTTAGGGGCGTATCTATTCCGCTTCCGCTGACAGAAAGCACGGCGTATTTTACGCTGTCAACATCTAGCGCGCGGTATTCGCCTTCCTGCTCTCCATAAATCAAAGTTCCGTACTCCGAACTTTGCCTATTATATTCTTCTATAATGTTATTACAACCTGTAAACAAAAGCGCAAAGCCTAAGGAAAATGCGCTTACAATCCTTGTAATTTTTTTTATCATATTAAACTCCAGCTTTATAAACAAAATAACTACATGAAACTAGGTATAATCAAGAACCAAAATCAACAGAAATAGCACCTGAACCAGTATCTCCGCTGCCTTCTGTTACTGTAATTGTTGCAGTTGCGGTTTCTGTAACTTCGCCCTCTGTGTAAGTCGCAGTTACCTTAGAGCTTCCTGCAGAAATGGCTTTTAAGGTTATGCCGTCTAATTCCAAAACAGCGGCATTTTCTACTTCATAAGCAGGGAAAACTTCTGCAACATCTCCGTTAGAATAAGTAGCCTCCGTTTTCAAGGTTAAAGTTGAGTCCTTGGCCAATGTTTTTGCCGATGTTATTTCTATTTTAGAAAGAGCGCTCTGCGAGCCAAAATTAAATCCTGCATTGCCAGTCCCAAAAGAATAAGATTCGTCCTTTTTTACAGTAATAGCTGCATCCGCGATTTTTGTAACTCCAGCATACACATAGCTTGCAGTAATTTTTACAGAAGTATCTTTAGAAAGTTTTGCGGCGGTAAACTTATTCTTTTCTAAAGCACCTGCACCTGCACCTTCTTCATCAGATGAAAACTCAGCGACACTTGTAACATCTTCAGACTCCCCATTAGAATACTTTGCAGTTACTGTAAATTCTGCAGATTCTCCAGACTTTAATTCTTTTGCAGCAGGAGCGATTGTTATTTCAGAAAGAACTTTTCCTTCTACAGGCTTGTAGACTTTAACTGTAATTGAGTCAGTTTTACCTTCAAAAGTTGCTTTTATAGTTACCTCGCCTTCTTTTACGCCTTTTAAAGCTGTTCCTTCTATTGCGGCTATACTTGAATCGCTTGATTCAAACTTTGCCTGCGAAGTAACATCTTTAGTAGTTTTATCGCTATAAGTTGCAGTTACTTTTAAGTCTTTGCTTGTATTTTCAGCAATAGTGCTAACAGGCTCTATTGCTATGCTTGTTAAAACAACCTGGTCAACAGGAATGGCTTTAACTGTAAACGATATTTCTTTTAAATAGTCATTTTTATAAGTAACTCTTATTTTTACAGAACCTGCCGCTATTGCAGAAATAGAATTACCGTCTTTTCTTACAAATTCAGTTCCAGAACTTATTACTATATTAAAATCGCTGCTGTTGTATGCAACATCTTTTGTTGAACCATCCGACCATAGTTCTTGAAAAGCTAATTCTACAGTGCCGCCTACTTTTATTTCATTTAATTTTTGACGCGTTGCATCTGTAAAATCAATGCCAGTCAATTTAGGTGCTTCTGGCTCAGGCTCGCTAGTCCCCCCACCGCCACCAGAACTTTCTACCTTGCATGACAAAAATGCAACTGCGGCAAGAAAAGCAGCAATTACGCCGTAAACTTTTTTCATTTTTTTCCTCCAAAATTTTAGAAAAGAAATTGATTAAAATATGCAGGCTTGACTTTTCCCTCGCCAAGCTTTTTTATACAGGTGACCACAACTTTTTGCACTACATTGTATATGAAGACTTTAAAACTAAAGCCTTCATTAAATTGTATGATGAGTTTTTTTATATGTCAAATTATTTTTTGTCTTGTTGCTTGAATTTTTCTGTGTTATATTTATTTTATGAGTGATATAGTTTTTGATAATTACACACAGCAATTAGATTTATTACAACCTTTTCAGTTAGAAATTCTACGTAAAAAGATTGATTCCATTATTGCCTCACGAAAAAAGGCAGCGAATTCTCAACTCAAAAACGATAAGGCTCTTTTTGAACACTTCTCAGGTATTGGCAAAGGAATAGACGCAGAAACTGAAAAACAAGAATACTTTGAGGCAAAGTATGGACATTTTAATTGATACAAACATCATCTTAGATTGGTTCCTAAAACGCGAACCTTTTTATGAAGAATCAAAAAGATTACTAAACAAATGCTGGTTCTCAAACATAAACTCATATCTCACCATACATTCAATCTGCGATATATCATTTATAATTGATAAGAAATATATCCGACTTTACGACATCTTCTGTTCCAGCAATAGAACCTAGAGATTTTCTGACTTTGTATAAATAAACAAAACTTTTTCCGCCGAAAACTAATTTTCTTCTTCGTATAGAACTTTTTGACTTTTACGGATATACGAATACTGGTTTCTTGCTTTTTTGCTATAGCGGACGCCCAAATTCAGCTGGTACAGCCAGGCAAGATGAAAAGGCTGAACCAAGCGATTTGTGCCGAAGTTCGGGTAATCCAAGGAAAAAGTTCCGTCCAAAAGAATAGTCCACCCAGAAGACAAAGGCAGTTCCATTCCCACAAGACCGCCTCCTCCAAGGTAATGAAGGTGATATTCATCTGTAAGCTGGTACATATAGTGCAAGCCTGCCCCGAATTTCAGGCGAACGTATTTCCACATATCCGCTTCCAAAATCGGACCTGCAAAAAGGTCGAACGCATAAAGAACTGTTTGCTTTGGAAACTGCTTTACATCGTTGAACTGATTGTAAAAAGGGTAAAAGGCGGAAACTCTGATTACAGAATTTACCGGCTTCATGTACTTTGTTTGAATTTGAAAAAACGCTCCCAAAAAAGTGTTCTGCCAAACATAGTTATTCCTGCCGCTTTGAGTCTGAATCCTAGTAACCTGAGCAAGGGCTGCACCTTCATTAAAAACAATGAACGGTTTTTGCTTTATTTCCGGAAAGCCAGTTTTTTCGTTTATTTTTGGACTTTCTGCAGGATTTTCTACATGATTTTCCGACTCTTCGAGAACCTGGCAAAAAATTGCAGAAGAAAAAATCAGAGTTGCAAAAGCAAAGAAAAGTTTTTTTGTATATTTCATAAATATTCCTCGACAAAAAGCTGCTTCGCGGTTGCGCTGCAAATAAAAATTACCTAGAAACGTGGTACAAAGTCAGATTTTTTGTTGTATTTTCCGAGCCGAACGTCCAAGTAAGAAAAAGCATGGAACCGCGGATGTCCCACTCTGTGTTTATGGAAGTTCCGTCAGACTCTGAAAAGACTAAAACGTTATCAATTACAGAATATTCTCCTTCGTAGTTTTTAACTCCATCATTGGAAAGAATTTTTGCAACAAATGTGCCGTCCGAAATAAAAGTTATTGAATCTCCATTGTTATCCGCCCATTTTCCATAAAGAGGCGAAGGCACGTAGCACGAAGAAAACACAATTGCCATTAAAACAAATGCTAAAAAAACTATTTTTTTCATAAATACTCCAATTAATAAGCAAGGTTGCAACGCAATTTTTTAATCACGCAGATTTTCTGCTCTTATATCATCAATAGATTCTTCTACTTCCTGGGGAAGAACATTGTATTCAAGTTCTTTTCGCTCTCCGCCTTTCACCTGGACTCCGTAAGTTCCGCCGGCGCTTGTTCCTTTTTTTATGATTATATTGTCATACCAAACTTTGCCGGGCTGCACGCCGGTAACGTTCATGCAGCCGTACATTTTTCCGTTTGCCCGAATGTTAGCCTTTGTATTACATTCACCATTTAAAATCCAGCCGTCTATGTCGCAGTAATTTTTATAGATGATTGTAACAACGCCTTTAAAGCCTCGGATTCTTGCCCAGTATTCGCAAGAACCGCTTATGTTTCCGTAGACTTTTTCGCGGCCAAGTTTTGCAAGATTGCTGCGCTTGTGCATGTGCGTAAGTTTTTTGTGGCTGCTCAAAGAAGATTCATTGTAGGCTTTAAGGTATTCAATCTCTGTCTGATTTTGAGCTTGACTTTCGCATTGGCTTTCAGAATCTTCAGGAATAGAAAAGTCATTTAGCTCTACCCCTTCGCAAACTGCGGCAGAAATGAACGCAATTGTAAATAAAATAAATGCAATAGCAATTTTGTTTTGTTTTATCACTTGCCTTCTCCTACCAACCAATCAACTTTATCTTCCTTTAGAACAACTGTTCCGTTTGAAGAATTCGTCCTGTCCAACTCGTAAGTTTGAACAAGGTAATAACCGCCGCCAGCGGCTCCGCCTTTTATTTGCAGATTGTTATAAACAACGTAACCTGGATACATTCCGCAAAGGTAATGAGTGTCGCCTGTCTGCTTGATTGATTTTTTTACAGAATCTGAAAGCCGTTCAAATGCATTTCCGATAGAAGAATCATTTGTGACATCAATATTTTTTGTGTAACACTGAACGGTTTCGTGCATATTTCCGTTGGCGCTCATGTTTGAAGTTGTATCTGTATTGCCGTTTAGAACAAACTTTATGCCTAAAGAGCTGTCGTCGCCAATAAAGTGGTCGGCATAATTTGTGTACGGCATTGTAATTTCCGCGCCCAAACCGGCAACCTTTGCGTTATATCCTAGAGTTCCGCTTATATTGCCATTTACAGATTCTTCGCCAACTTTGTCTAAGTCGCTAGGCTTGTGCATGAGTGTAAGTTTTGCCTGAGAGCTTGCAATATTCTTGTTGTATTCGCGGAACCACTGTTCACGAGTTATAGCACCATAACCGCGGGCATTGTGCTCAGGGTCGTTTTCTGGATTATTTGATTTTCGGCCTTGTCCTAAACTATTTAGGGAAACCACTTTGTAATAGTAGAAAACCCCGGATTTTGCAGTATCGTAGGAATCTAAATAATACAAATCGTATATTGCAGAACTGTTTATTTTTGTAAACCCTGAATTTGGCTTTGCAGAGCGGTAAACATCGTAGCCGCCGTCTGCGCCGCCTTCAGGTTCCTCCCAAGTTATAAGGACTGGATACACTTCGTTCTTGTTGGTTTTCCACAAGGAGCTGTCAAAAGCGCCGCCGAGCGCTGCAACTTTACTTGAAACTGTTTTCTCGCCTGCGGTTTTTGAAGCAGACACCTTTTCTGGAGCTTCTGGAACTGGAGCGGCAACAAAACTCTTTGAACTTTCTTTATTTACGCCATTTTCGTTTACAGTTGTAATAACAAAGAATTTTTCGTCTTTTAGCTCAACTTCTGCAAAAAGATTTCCATTTTCGTCTAAAGCGCCCGAAGTTGAAAGAACAAGTGTGTCAAAAAGTCCATTCTTTTCTGAATCAGAATATATATTGTATTTAAAATCTACCGCCTGCGCAGAATCCACAGAATTTATTGCCGGCGACCAAATTATTTTTTTATGATTTTTATCGCTTCCGTCGTCAACCTGGACAGAATCCGGCGGACTTAGCAAAAATCCGTAGGCAGGACTTGCGGACTCTTTGCCGCTTTCGCTGAACGCGCTTTTTAAAAGCGTTCCAGTTCCATCGTCGGCAGCTTTTATTGCCTGCACAAAATAGTAATAATATATTCCAGGCTTTGCAGTTTTGTCTTCATAAAGAGATGTCGCATTCGGCTTTAAAAGTTTGTAAACAGAATCCACTGAACTGGTTCTGTAAAGAGTGTAAGAAGTGTTTGCATCTGAGCCAGCTGACCACTTTACAAACAAAGAAGAGCTGTTTGTTCCAAGCCCGTTTTCTACAGTCACATCAGAAGGGGCGACAGGCGCTCCCGGCTGCAAAGAATAGCCCATTGCAACAGGACTTGCGCAAGATTCTTTTTTAGAACTATTTATGGCATAAACTTTGTAATAAAATTCAGTGCCTTGATCCTGTTCGTCAATGGAATCTGCAAATTCGGTTTCGCTCGCCCAAACTTCTTTTATGCTGTAAAAATTGCCTTGCTCACGGTCGCCCCGCTCAACTTTGTATTTTTCAGCATCCGGAACGCCAGCCCACTTTACTGTAATAGAATCTGAAGAAGTTCCCTTTGACGCTTCCACATTTGAAACCGGCAAAAGCAGCGTTCCGTAAATTGAAGGATCGGCAAGGACTTCTGTTTTGCCAGTATCGTTGCCTTCTGAGTCGTAAATCTTTCGCTCCGCATAATCCGGGTAATAGTCGCTCTGCTCATACCCTTTAGGCAAATTCTGCGCGAAAACCCGGTAATAGTAAATAAAATTTAATTCAGGGCTGGTGTATTTTGGCTCTTGAATTATTGTATCCGTATAGCGGGTGTTAAAAATGTCCGAAGATGTTAGAAGCTCAAAGTCGCCTTCTGCAGGCATTTGCCAAGTGCCATCTGGATTTTTTGTCTTTACAACGGCCCGCTCTATTTTATAGGAAGAAGCATATTTTACCGCAGACCAGCTTATTTCAATCTTATTTGAATAAAGCCCTTGAGAAACGAAGAGTTCTTTTGGGGCGTCTAGTTTTTCAATTTTTAATTCCGGCGTCAAAAGGTCGTAAAGGCTTGACGTATTGCTGCTTTTGTCCATATCGACTTTTTGCTGAAAAAAATCTGCGCAGGAACTAAACGCAACGGCGGCAAATATGCAAAGGCTTAAAAACCGCAAATAACCAATATGATTTTTTTTAAGATTTCTTACTTTCATAAACTAGTTCTCCCACCAGCCGTAATCTGGTTTTTGTCCATTATAGCCATTGCCATTGATGTCTGCTGGAAGCCATTTTTTTACTTCTTCAGTACCAGAAACATTTTTAGAGAATGTTTTAGAGCCATCGCGTTCAACTTCAACTGCAAATTCTGAATTTGAAGAGGCGAATTTAACAGTCGCGGAGTAAGAACTTAATGAAGCGAAAGGTTCTTGCGAGGCGGTTACTGTAAGAGGAATTTTTTCATTTAAATCAAAATCTTTATATGATTTTATTCCCAGAAAAGAACTTTCGAGTTTTCTAATTGAAAGATACTCTAATGTTTTAGAACTTTTTCTTCCTCGTTTAAAATCTCCTGAAAGCCCTTCTGCATCTGAAATGGTTAAAAAGTTTATTAGTTTTCCTTTATCGGTCAATTCAGCAACACTGGTAAAATTTTGATAAGGCAATTTATCCCAGCCATATATAAAACTTGAAATACTCCAATCAAATCTACTAGAAGCATCTTGTTCCCAAGTAAACTTTCCTGTTTTTTCTGTACTATCATAACCATATACAGGTTTGGAATCTCCAAAAGCGGTTCCTGTTCCATAATCTTCCATTTTTGAATCTTTTATTAGATCCGCAATTACAAGCATAGCTGCCTTTGCAAGCTCTTCGTCTGTTATCTGCCTGTAGGCATAAACAGAACCTTTGTCGCCGACTGAAATTTCAATGGTCTGGTCTTTTCCTTCCTCATCTTTAAATGTCCTGGAAGCCTTTAGCATGTAATAATGTTTTGCGTCCCTAAGAACCTTTAAAAGGCCGTCGGTGTTTGTTCCGCCGTTTCTTATGCTCCGCGGCATGAGTGTTACCGCAGTAGCATTAGGACTTTCAATGAGCAAATCGTATTTTGAATCTGCAACATTTATATCTGCCACAGAAAAGTCAGCTGGGTTTAAGTCAACAATTTTTACCCAGCCGTCCTTTTTATTTGTGTTCAACATAAAAAGTTCCGCTTTATCAAAGCCTTGCTTTTTTTCTTCCGTATCATACTTAGACCAAGACAGATTTTCTGAATAATAGTAGTTGTCTTTTAGATAATCGTCCCCTGAAGGATTTCCGCCATACTTAGCTTTAGGCGTTTCAAATGCCAAAAGATAGCCTTTGTTATTCTTTTCATTATTGCCGTCTTTTTGCTTTGCAATGTAATCTTCAAAATACGAATCAACTTTCAGCCTTTCCGGCGCATCTGGAGAGTAGCACGCTAAATAATCGTAAGCTTTATATGGATTTTCAGGAGGAAACTGCGCCGTATTAAGGCTGTTTGAAAAATCTTCTTTTTGCCATTCAGAACCGTTTGCAGCATTATAAGAGCGGTAATATATAGTAGGCTTCTGCTCTTTTTTGTACGGCTCTTTCCAAGAAAGCTTTACAGAGCTGTTTGTAGTCGCCTTTGAAGCATTTAGTCCATGCCCATAACCATAAGTTGAATCAACTTTTTCTACTTTGCTTAAAGATTCCGATGTATAAGAAATAGAAGCTTCCGTCCCTTTTATTTCCAGCTCATCCATTTCAAAATCAGAATCTTTTAAAACAGGAATAATTGTATAGCCGTAAGGGAATCCCCATTTTAATTGAGCCTGATCTATTTCATATTGATTTTCATAGTTTTTTGTAGGTTTATAAATATCTTTAAAAGTAATTTCGTTTGCGGTCTTCGTGCAGCTTGTGCTTTCTTTAATATCTGAACCGTCATTTAAAAGCGATAGAGAATTGTTAGTTTCTGAATAAAAATAAACGTCCGCTTTATTTTTTAAATCTGAATAGTAATTTTCGCTGTATTTTTTGCGGACAATTAAATAGCCGTTTGCGCCCTGAACGCTGTTCCACCTTAAAGTTATTCTGTCCGTTGTTCCTTCTATAAAGAAACCTTTTTCTATCTTAGAAGCAGCGCCATCTTGTTTTGAATACTCTATTGCTCCCGGCCCTAAAGTTAGAACTTTAAAATCTTCAGGAGATTGTGTAGTGTCAAGTTGTGTTGCGCCGTCAGAATCTACAGAGTAGGCTTCAAGCTTAAACTCAATTTTTTCCCCGGCGATTTCAGCATTTGTTGTATTAAATGCTTCGCCAGTTTTTCCGTAAGGCTCTGTTATTTCGCAAGTTAGATTGCCATCTTCGTCAGTTTGAATTTCAGAAATGTTTTCTGCTTCAATAGGAGCCCCGTTATATTCCGCAGTTATTTTATACCCTTCAGCTTTTTGAACTGGCTTCCATAAAATTTTTACAGAATTGTAATTCGGTTCAAAATACGGCTCTGGAGTGCCAAGTGTTTTATACCCCCCCCCTTCACTTTCTGGAGGGTTTAGAGTCTTGCTTTTTTCCATTCCATTATTAGCAGTCAAAGTATAATCTTTTCTTATATCGCCGCTGTTTGCAGAATGTTTAAATGCAACAAGACCTTCTCCGCTTAAGTTTTTTTCAAGCTCTGCATTGTCTAGCACTAAACTATTAATCTGAGTTGAATCGTTATCTTTCCAGGACAGCGTATATTTGCAGTCTTTGTTATAAGTCCAAGAAAGCAGAAAACCATCCTTATAGCCATCTTTTACAGAAAAGTCTTCTACGCTAGGCATCTTGCTCATGTCATTTATAACGATTACAGAACCTGGCGCGCTAACAGAAATATACGCCTTGCTTACGTCAGAAGATTCTGAATCTGCATCAAGAATGTACACTGCGTAAGTATACTTTTGATAGTAATTTTCATCATCAATAGGCTGATAATTAAACTCTTTTGGAAATATGGAATAAGATGTGCTTTGTAAATAGTTTTTATTTTCTTCCTCTACAGTGTCTTCTGTTCCTTCCTCAGCAGTTTTTTTCATTTTTTGGCAAGTTTCTTCTATTACGTAATTGTAAGGCTGCCCAAAATCGTCAAACTTAAAATTCAATGCGACCGAAAAACTTTCTATCTTAGCAGGGTCAGCCTCGTTTTCTTTTGGCTTTTCTTTATAAGCAGAAGAAACAGAAATTGACGGAGTGTTTATAAGCCAGCCGGATTCTTCGCCATAAGATTCATCAGAAGTTATAAGCTTTTTGCCGTTATCGTCTATAAACGACTGCACGCGGTACGAATACTTCTCGCCAACTTTTACGTCTTTATCTATATAGGTTATTTTTGCTCCAGGAATATAATTTTTATAATTCTGGTCGGTTTCAGTTTCTTCCGCTGGGTACTCTACCAAAACTGAACCTTCTGGCATAACCGTTACATTAGATTCTTCTGGCGCAGCATCAGTTTTCTTTTCAAAGTAAATTACAGAAGATGATGGCGTATTTTGTTTTTCAGAGCCCAAATAAGTCACAATGGAACTATAGGCGTAATCCGGAGCGGATTCTAATTTTTTATAGATTTTAAAATAGACAGGACGAGCTTCGTAAGCAGCGGAAGTTTTTATTTCCGCAAACTTTGGCAATATCCAAGAAACTTTTACTTCATCCTTAGAAGTTCCTTTCGCAACTGCTAATTTTTCTGGAGCTGCAGGAACTAAAGAATGTGCAGTGGACTGATTTTCCGGATCGCTGCTTTCCGTGTTGTTTTGCGCAGATTTTTTGTAGGCTTTTACCTGCACATTGTAATTTGTGTTTGGCTCAAGCCCTGTAAATGTATAAACAGTATCCGCATCGCTTGAAACTTCTGTAGCGGCGATTGTTACTTCTTTTAAAATATTTGTAATATCTGCGTTCCAAAGGATTACCGTATAATTCAGCTCGCTGTTAAGATAAGTTTTTGGAGTGCAGTTTACGCCCTTGTACCACTTTACAGTTATGGCGTCTCCATTAGCGCTCTGTTTTACCCAGGTAATTGCAGGCGTTGCAAGAGTCGTTCCAAAGCAAGTTGCGCTAAACTCTGAAAGCACGTTTTTACTATCAACTTCCTTAACCGCTCTTACCTTAAAATATTTTAGAATTCCAGGATTTTCTGAGGAAGTATAGTTGCAAGTAGCGTCGGAAGTTTCTCCGATTTTTATAAATTCCCCGGTCGAAGTGTCGCTTGAATAAATTTCATAATTTTTTGCATATTTTGAAGATGACCAAGTAAGCGTAATGCTTCTGTATCCTCCCTGCGTTGCAGTTATTTTTTCAGGAGGCAAAACCTCACCTTTCGAATAAGAAAGACCTGTGTAAATATTAGGAGAATCCAGCAAATCTTGCTTGCACGAAAAAATTGATATTCCAGCACCCAAAATAGCTAGTAAACTTAGACACTTAAAATATGCTTTATTTAATTTCATAAAATTCTACTTTTAACCTGCTTAGATTTTTTTGTTCCCTTTTATGAATTCTAAAAGGATTTTTCCGTCTTTTGCACGCAATGTAAGACTGTCCCCGGAAATTGAATACGAACAGACTTGATCCATGTTTACAAAAAACTGACGCTCAAGTTCTTGAGCTTCCTTGCTGCCGGATGCCATCAAAGTGGAAATTCCAAGCGTAAACGAAAGTTTTTTATTTTCTTCATCAAGACTGTAATCCATTGTGTAATAATTAACGCCCGAAAAACCAGAAGCCTTGTTTTCTTCGCTAAAACTAAGCGTAGGAAGCTCGTCCTCATCAAGACTTATGCTCACCACGCCGTCATTTTTCAGGATTGCGCATAAAACCCAAGTTTCATCTTTTATAGAATTTCTTTCAAAAACAAGCTCCGACTTTTCAGAAGAATTAACTATGCGCAGCAACTGCCTTTTATTTTCAACTTTTAATTCCAAAGAATTTGCGGTTGTCAAAGAATTTAAAAACTTCCGCTCAAAGTCCATGTCTTCTTTGCGGCCAGCCATTCTTGTAGTTACAAATTCTGGCTTTGAAGAAATCTTTTTTCCTTTTACATTTAAAGAACCTGAAAACAAGTTCACGCCGGAAAATCCAGAAACCGTTAAAGCATTTTTCTTTTCTTGGCTAAAAGAAATTGTTGCCCGTGAAAAATCAACCGGCTTTCCGCAGACTTCATACCGAACTAATTTCCAATCGCCTAAAACCAAGTTTGACTCCTTTGACTTACAACCAAAAATTAAAACTGAAAGCAAAGAAAAAATTGCCATAATAAAATTTGTTTTTTTCATAAACCACCTGTAGACTTTTTATCAAACTTTTATCTAGCCTGATTTTTGATTTTTTTGCTATATTATAGATAGTCTGAATATAAGCATTTTTATGGAATTATCATAAGAATACTTATTTTCTGTAAAAAAAACTATGCACCCGATTTGTTTTCTAACTTACATTTTATAATGAAAAAAAACAACTGCACAAGTGCTTTGTGTGCTTTGATGAATTGGTTTTTATCTTAAATATAGGGATGTCAAAGTTTTATTGGAGGATATATGGGATTTTTAAAAGACAAGGTTGCAATTATTACAGGAGGCGGGAAAGCTGTTTTAAGCGACGGTTCTTGCGGTTCTATTGGCTATGGGATTGCAACAGCGTATGCAAAAGAAGGCGCAAATCTAGTTTTAACAGGAAGAAATCTGCAAAAGCTAGAAGATGCAAAATCTGATTTGGAATCAAAATACAAAATAAAAGCGCTTGCAATCCAAGCAGACGTAAATGCCGGCGCAGACAACGAATCTGTTGTAAACAACGTTATAAAGCAAGCGGTCAGCACATTTGGCAAAATTGATGTTCTTATAAACAACGCGCAAGCCTCCGCTTCTGGTGTTGCGCTTGCAGAGCATACAACAGAGCAATTCAATCTAGCGCTTTATTCTGGATTATATGCAGCATTTTATTACATGAAAGCCTGCTATCCGTACCTAAAAGAAACAAAAGGCTCTGTAATAAATTTTGCCTCTGGCGCAGGTCTTTTTGGAAACTATGGACAATGCGCTTATGCCGCCGCAAAAGAAGGAATAAGAGGACTTTCGCGCGTGGCTGCAACCGAATGGGCGCAAGACGGAATTAATGTAAATGTAATTTGTCCTTTGGCATGGACTGCCCAGCTTGAAAAGTTTAAGCAAAACTATCCAGACGCATTCAAAGCAAATGTAAAAACTCCGCCGATGGGACACTTTGGCGATGTGGAAAAAGAAATTGGAAGAGTTTGCGTTCAGCTAGCTTCCCCAGACTTCAAGTATATGAGCGGAGAAACGCTGACTTTAGAAGGCGGAATGGGTCAAAGACCTTAAAAGCTTACAACAAAACTTACTTATTATATGAGGTAATCAATGAAATCTTTTTTACAAAAATATAAGTTCATTGCAATACTTTTTGCAAATCTTTTATTCTGCTCCCTAGGGTTCACAGACAGCAAACCAGTTGCATTTCGCAATGGCTGGAATACAGCAGAAATAAAAGGAATAAGAGCAGACCTTTCTTCAGAAGAACTTGACATAAGTTCAATCTATGGCGACAAAATTATTGTAGAAATTGCAACAAGGAATCCCCAAAAAATTCCAACTGTCGCTCTTAAAGAAGGAATTTTAACTGTAACGTCGCAAAAAAAGCAAAATTTTTTATTAGGACAGGAACCAGAAGTAAAAATTTTTATACCGCATGATTTTACACTAGAAGAATGTTCTATAAAAAGTGCTTCTGGCGATGTTGACATAGAAAATTTTTCTTCAAAAAAACTTTTTGTATCTGTTGCAAGCAGTTCTGTAGATATTGAAAATGCAACAATTGCAGAAGATTTTTGTGCAAAAAGCGCAAGCGGAAAAATCGATGTAGAAAAAATCAAATCTCCACAGATAAAAATAAATTCTGCTTCTGGCGAGCTTTCTGCAGAAGAAATACTTGCAGATACCTTTGATATTTCAACTACAAGCGGCAAGATTTCTGTTTTTTTGCTTAAAGAACCTAAAAACGCTTCAAAAATATCTTCTTTAAGCGGGCAAATAGAGCTTGAAGTTCCATACGCAACGGCTTTTAGCGCAGATATTAACACAAAAAACGGTTATTTTTCAGACAAAATAAACAGGAACTCTTTTAGCCCTAAAGGAAAAACTACCGTAGACTTCAACGGCGGCGGCCAAAAAATTGAACTATCCTCAGTTTCTGGAAAAATCTCTGTTGAATATGAAGAGATGTAGTTAAGCCGTGCGTATATATGTGTATGTGGTGGGGGGGAGAAAAAAAATATGCTTGCATGCAAGAGCGCGGCAATAAGTTTATAATAATTGTATAAAACTTAAATAAAAATACCTTGCTAGAATTTACTAAAAAGTAAGTTTTAGTTCTAGCAAGGTATAATTTTTATAAAAAGACTAAAGCATAAACATCTAACAAGCCAAATTTTGAGCAAAACTTATTTCAAATAAGCGCCGTCTTTTCCGATTTTGCCATCAACTTCGCAAGAATCTGTTTTAAGAACGTAAACACGCATATTGTCTTTTCCGATATCATCAGAAGTAAGTGTTCCGCTACAGTTTACGTTTTTTCCAGTAATGACTTCCACATACTCACCTGAAGGAACGCCTTTAAATGTTGCCTGACCGCCAATTGCTACAAGTGCAAAACTATCAATTGAATTATCTGTATAGCGACGCTTAAATGCAATGCTTCCTTCACAACCTTCAGTTGAATACTGTCCTTTTCGCAAGGCAGGAATTGCTCTTCGGATTTGATTTAATCTGATAATATGCTGAGCTAAATTATGATTTAATGTTTCTTCAACAGTTCCACTAGCTGTATAAACTCCAAAATCATCCGCAGTGATAGAACCTTCCAAAAAATCCCCAAAATATGCACGTCCAGACTTATCAAGAGAAGTTCTTGTATTTGCAGGATCGATTGGTGCACCTGCCATAAATTCAATTTCCGAACCGTAGTAAATACACGGAATACCTCGGAATGTAAACATAAGGTTCAAGTTGCGAGGCCATTCTTCAGTTTTTGCATAACGCTGATTTTCTGGCGCATTATCAGGAGCATAGTCATGAGAATCAACATAAACAACATTCCACGTAGCATCATTAAAATCCGGGTCATTGGTATTTACAGCTGTACTAAAAGCATCATTTGCATTTGCAAAAGCCCAATGCATAGGGAAGTCAATCTGGTCAAGACGAGAACGCATAGAATAGTCTGGAGTATGATATTCATTTCCTTTTAATAAATGATTAGCTATTCCATCAGCCCAAGCTGGATGAGAAAAATCACTTTTGTATTTTGTAAAATGCGCTGTAGCAGATGCACTGTTTGTTTTTGACTCTTCTGTAGAGCCTATACTGTTCCATGCAAATTCTTGATTTTCCTTCCATGTATAGAACGATGGTGAAAGAGCTGGAACACCTTCATTCCAGCGGCCACGGTATCGTGCACAAGTCTCACCGAAAATATAGAAATTTTCACCGCCAGCTTCCATAAATGCTGGAATAAATTCCTTGTTGAAAGTAAGGCGTGAAATATGCTTTACAGTATCGATTCGGAAAGCATCAACACCCATATTGATGTAATTTACATAACACTCTTTAAGATAATTGAATACAACAGGATTTTCAGTATTCAAATCGACGCAATCGCCAGCCATCTGTCCAAGTTGACAATTTTCACTGTTCCAGTCGATTTGTTTTGTGTGATGATATATCAAATCTGTATCAATAGTATCTTCTTTCATCGCATTGATTCTCGCAGTATACTGAGTTCCACCAATAGCAGTATCATAATCTGAACTACCGGCCATTGCCAAACCTGCCATAAGTTTTTGATAAGCATTTCCATCTTTTGCAAGTTTCATAAAAGGACTACGCTTTCCACCAGCAGGAGTAGGAACATCTTTATTTACATACGGAACCGTTTCTTTATCAAACATATGAAAAAGATTCTTTTCTCCAAAATTTCCAGAATGATTCAATACAATATCCTGAATAACTTTTATACCTTTTTTATGACATTCATCTATCAAATCCGCATACGTGAAATTTGTTGACTCATAACGAGGATCGACTTTGCTAAAGTCATAAGCATGATAACCGTGGTAATCAATTCCTGAAGCATTTTCTACTACTGGAGTTATCCAAATCGCACTGAATCCAAGAGCCTTTATATAATCAAGCTTTTCTGCAAGACCTTTAAAATCTCCTCGCCAGCCACAGTCACCTTCTCCAAACGCAAGATATTCTCCGCCTTCGTCCCAGCAGTATTCGTTATTCGACTTATCCCCATCATAGAACCTAGTTGTCATCAAAAAGTAGATTGTCTCGTCGCGGAAGTCGCCGCTTGTCTGTGTCTGCTCGCGGACTTTTACAGTTTTTGTAACGGTTTCAGAAGAAGCCCCTTCATCATCAGTTACAGAAAGACTTATTGTAACTTCACCTGCAGAAGAAGGCATTTTTACAGTGATTTTGCTTGTTCCGCGTCCGCTTGAAATTGTCGCTCCTCCAGAAACGCTCCATGAATATAATTTTATAGTTCCGCCGTTCTGGTCATAAGATTTTTCTGCGTCAAATTCTTTTGTTGAATCAAGTTTTGCATACGAACTTCCAGAAATTACAGCAACCGGAGGAAGATTTTCATTTTTTGTTGTGATTGAAAGTGTTTTTTCTTCAGAAGCATTGTTTGCTGTATCATAAGCAATTGCCCGGACAGTATAAGTAGCATTTTTTACGTACGCAGTGTTCCATTCACAAGTTGCAGTTGCAGATGTTCCAGTTACTTCTGATGAGCCGATTTCTTTTTCGCCTATGTAGAACACAACTTTTTTAAGAGCAGAATTATCTGTTACTTCTGCAGAAAGAGTAACTGTTCCGCTCGCAGTTCCAGAAGCATCTGATTTGAATGAAATTATAATCGGCGCAACAGAATCTTCCGGATTTCCTTCATACCATTTTCCATCCTTGAACCACCATTCGCCGGCAGTGCGGGAAAGGTCATCAGATGCTTTTGAATCCCAATTAGCCGCAGAAAGGAAAATCATTTTTGCAGAAGTAGCACCAATCGTATAGTCATACCAGCCATCAGAATCTTCATCTTTCATCGATGTAAATTCTTTTTTATCAACTGATGTTCCAGAATTCCAGATATAAATATAAGGAACTTTCGCATGCACAACAATCTTGTCGTCAATAACAACTCTGTCAAATGCAATCTTTACAGAGCCATCGTTTGTAATGGTGACTGTATGCTCGCCACCGTCAGTGAATGTGCCATAACCAAACCCTTTTACCGCACCTGTTGAGTTCACAACGTAAATCGGCCAAGTTCCAGGAGGAACAATCAAAGTTCCGCTGGAAGTGTCCGCAGAAATTTCCTGCTCTTCAGAAGATGGGTCGCCAACGTAAACTTTGTAGCCAGAAATATCTTTTGTGGTCAAAGTTACAGTCGCCCCAGAAAGTCTGTATTCAGAGGAAGACTTTAAGCCGGAAGCACCACCTGAAACATAATCCAAAGCGATTTTTGACGCATTCACAAGAGGAGCTGAAACATCAGCTGGAATTGCAGCCTTGATTTTTGCAATATCAGCAGAAGAAACAGCAGACAAATCTTTTCCGCTAGCAAGAAGCTGGGCAAAAATGTTTCCAAGCGCGGTTGAACTCCAGTTCACAGAAACAGAAGTATTTTTTCCTGCTTCTATATCGCAGATTGCGCGCATTGTAACACCGTTTATTTTTCCATTTGACGAACTATAAGCCTGGACTGTTACAATGCGGTTTTTTCCAGTCGGAATTCCAGAAACAGAAAGCGTTCCTTTTCCGCCGGAAATGTCGCTTTTTCCGCTTGGCGCAGAGCCAGACTCAATTCCTGTTCCTGTGACAGTTGCAACCGCATAAGAAATATCATCCGCAAAAACCGCGCGCTCAGAACCGTTTACAGAAATAGAACCGAACGCACCAGAGCCTTCAGAGTCGGAACGTTCTTCCAAAAGATTTGTGCAGGCTGAAAAACCTACAAAAATTCCAAGCAGGCACAATACGCCCGCAAAAGACAGATACATTTTTTTCAAAGACTTTTTCATTTTTTTCCCATTCTTTTGAACCGTCATAAAGAAAAGCAACCGAAAAAACTTTCTTAGATGAACGCCGTAGACAATTCACTTTTTATTTTATTGTTATAAATTGAAAGCTGAGTTTTTGAAAGAGAACAAAAGCGTAAGCAAATTTTCAATCAGTGAAGACTTTGCGCGATAAGAACAATTAAGGTTGCATAGCAACCAAAATCAGCCCGAGTAAAACGCGAGCACAACCGTCTGAACAAATTGAAAATTCGCTGTAAGCGTTTTTACAATTTATAAAAACTCAATATTCAACTTATTAATGATAACCCCCTAACGCTTGACCTGTCAAACTTTTTTTTTATAAAATACGGTTGGTCGAAGCGCAATGCGCTTTTATTCGTTTTCCTAAAACTTAAAATTCGACCTATAAAATAAACTACACAAGAACTCACGAGGCTTTTATGAATCCTAAATCGCTTGAAAAGGAATTAACTGAAACTTCTTATCCAGGAAGAGGAATAATCGCAGGCAAATCTAAAGACGGAAAATACGCTGTAAGCGCTTATTGGACAATGGGCAGAAGCGCCGGCAGCCGAAACCGAATATTTGCGCAAGAGGGAGAAGGCATTCGAACGCAAGCTTACGATTCTTCTTTGATTGCTGGCGACCCAAGCCTTATAATCTATTCTGCTGTAAAAGTTCTTGGCAAAAAAACAATTGTAACAAACGGCGACCAGACCGACACAATTTACGAAGGCTTAAAAGAAGGAAAAACTTTTGAGCAATCTTTAAGAAGCAGAAAATACGAGCACGACGCTCCGAACTACACTCCAAGAATTTCAAGCCTTTTGGACTTTTCTGAACAAAAATATTCTTATGCGCTTTCAATTCTTAAAAGCGACAATGGAAATCCAGACAACTGCCTTAGATTCACTTTTTCTTACGAAAATCCTCAAAACGGAATTGGCCATTACATTCACACTTACATGAAAGACGGCAATCCTTTGCCAAGTTTTGAAGGAGAGCCTGTTCCTGTAGAAATAGACGGCGACCTAAACACCTTTGCTTCAAACATTTGGAAATGGCTGAATTTTGAAAACAAGGTTTCGCTTTTTGTAAGATTTATCGACATTGCAACTGGAAAATATGAAACAAAAATCTTCAATAAAAACGAAGAATAATTAGCCTGAAATTCGAGTTTTTAGGAAAACAAACAAAAGCGTAAGCGAATTTGCTTCTTTTCATAAAAATAACTTTCAATCTAAAAATATAGCAACCAAGTTGCGATAATTGAATTTTCCTAGAGTTTTTATTATTATCATTCTATGGATTTACTGAAAAAACTTGAAGACTGCTCGAAAAGATACAAAGAAGTGCAGCAGATGATTATGGATCCTAACTTGGTAAAGGATCAAAAAAAGTACAAAGACACAATGCGCGAAAATAATTACCTTTCGGAACTTTGCGCGCTTTACGATGAATACAAAAAAGTTCTTCAAGGCATTCAAGATGCAAAAGAAATGATAACTGCCGAAGATGACGTAGAAATGAAAGAGATGGCCAGAGAAGAACTACGTGAACTTGAAGAGAAACAACCGAAAATTGAAGAAGATATAAAACTAAAACTGGTTCCGCCAGATCCTCTTGACGAAAAGAACATTATTCTTGAATTACGTTCCGCAGCTGGTGGCGATGAAGCAAGCCTTTTTGTTCGCGACTTATGGGAAATGTACTGCCATCTTGCAGAGCGAAAAGGCTGGAAGACAGAAACAATGGAAGCCCAAGAAACTGAAGTTGGCGGTTTTAACAAAATTGTTACTTCCATAAGCGGAAAATTTGTATATGGAACTTTGCGCTGGGAATCTGGAGTTCACCGAGTGCAGAGAGTTCCTGTTACAGAAGCGCAGGGAAGGCTTCAAACTTCTACGGTAACAGTGGCTGTTCTTCCAGAAGCAGAAGATACTGAAATTGAAATCAAACCCGGAGATGTTAGAATCGATGTTATGCGCGCAGGCGGTCCTGGCGGTCAGTGCGTAAACACAACAGACTCTGCGGTGCGGCTTACTCACATTCCTACAGGAATTGTAGTTATTCAGCAAGACGAAAAGTCTCAGATAAAAAACAAGGAAAAAGCGTTCCGCGTTTTGCGGGCTAGGCTTTTTGACCTGGAAGAAAGCAAAAAACAAGCAGAAAGGGCAGCGGCTCGCTCAAGCATGGTAGGTTCTGGCGCACGTTCTGAAAAAATTCGCACATACAACTATCCGCAGGATCGCGTTACAGACCACAGAATTAATTATTCGCAGCACAACCTGCCTGCATTTATGATGGGCGACATGGACGATATGCTGGACGCCCTAAATGTCTACGCAAAAGAAGAGCAGCTTAAAGCAGACGTAACAGGTCTTACTGAAAACTAAAGCTTGCAGAAATGACCTTAAAAGAGTTTAAGATTTTTGCCTGCAATGAATTGTGTTCTAGTCAAAAAAAGACGAGCAAAAACAGCGCTTTATTAGACATAAACGTTCTATTAGAGCACTGTCTTTGCAAAAGCAAAACATGGATTTTGCTAAACCCAGATTATTTGCTTTCAAAGGATTTGCTAGACTGGCTAAAAAATGCCATCGAACTAAGAAAAACTGGTCTTCCAATCGCCTACATAACGGGCCGCAAAGAATTTTTTGGACTAGATTTTTTTGTAACTCCTGACGTTTTAATTCCAAAGCCCGACACAGAGATTCTTGTAGAAAACGCGGTAAATTTAATTAAAGAAAAAATTATAGCAAATCCCAATAGAATTTTAACGGTTTGCGATATGTGCACAGGCAGCGGCTGCATCGGCATTTCTGTTCTAAAAACAATTGCATCAGATTCAGCGCTGAAGGAACGGTTGCCGCTGTTTGTCCTTGCCGACATAAGCGAAAACGCTCTTAAAATTGCGAAAAAGAATGTACAGGCCATTCTCTTGCCGGACGAACAAGAGAGAGTTCGTTTTTGCCGCACAAATCTTTTTGAAAATATAGGCTATACTTTTGACGCAATTCTTACAAATCCGCCATACGTTCCTTCAAAACTCGTTGACGAACTCTTAAAAGATGGAAGAAAAGAACCTCGCCTAGCCTTAGACGGCGACATTACGCTAACTGGCGAAAAAAGCACTTCAAGCGATGGGCTTGAGTTAATCAGAAATCTTGTTCCGCAGGCATATTCGCATCTCGCTTACGGAGGGCTTTTTTTTATGGAAACTGGCGAATACAATGCAAAAAAAGCCAAAGAACTTTGCGCTCTCTCTGGCTTTAAAAACACATCTATAATCTGCGACCTTGAAAATCAATTCAGGGTTGTAACAGGAACAAAATAGAGCAAATTTCAAGTTTTTTATAAATTGTGTAAAAACGCTCACAGCGAATTTCCAATTTGCTGCAGATGATTGTACTCGCACTTCGTTTGAACCGATTTTGGTTGCTACGCAACTTTAACTGTTCTTATCGCACAAAATCTTCGCAAATTGGAAATTCGCTTATGCTTTTATTCAGTTTTTAAAAACTTGAAATTTGAACTTATCTTTTACAAGTCAGCCTGTTTGCAAGCAAAAAATGAAACGCCTTCGCTTGGGAACTTCAATTTTACAAGTTCTACAAGCTGCTTTATTTTTTTTGCCTCTTCTTCAGAAACATAACTAAACATAAGGAAATTTTGTTCTGGCCAAGTGGTTGTCCCCAACTTTTTGGAATGTCCGCCTTTACCGTGAACTACTGGCATTACCGTATATTGAATTTCAGGAATGGCTTCCTCTATAAGCTCTGTAATGTCATCCTCTACGGACTGATTTGAAATAATTTCAATTCTGTAATCTGTCATGTTTAGTTATCTCCCGAATCGGAATCTGATTCTTTTTTACAAGCTTCAACTTCTTTTTCGTAAGCAAGCATCAATTTTGTTTTCTTTGTTTTTTTATCCTTCATAACTATTGAATAAAGGACTGGAATTATAAGCAAGGTTACGAACGTAGAAGAAACAAGTCCGCCTACAACGGCGATTCCAATAGGCTGAACCATTGCAGCCATACCTTCGCTTGCAAAGCACATAGGCAACATTCCTAAAATCGTAGTAAGGGTGGTCATTAAAACCGGTCTAAGGCGGCTAGTTCCCGCTTCAAGACAGGCTTGCATCATAGGAATATCTCTTGCTCTAAGAAGGTTTGTATAGTCTACAAGAATAATACCGTTGTTTACAACAATTCCTACCAGCATAATAATTCCGACCATCGCCATAATAGAAATCGGCTGTCCTAAAATCTTATACAAAAGAATTACACCGATAAACATAAACGGAATTGTTACAAGGTTTATAAAAGGAGCTTTAAAAGATTCGTAAGTTGCTGCCATAACTCCAAATACAAGAATAATTGCCATTGCCGCGATTGCTGCGTACAGTTTTAACTGCTTTGTTGTGTCGCCCCAAGAACCTTCAAACGAAATTGAAACGCTGTCTGGAACAATCATGTTTTCTGAAATTTGCTGTTTAATTTCGTTTTCAATTATGTTGGCATTTTGCTTTGTTAGAACGTTTGCAGTAACGTGAATAATCCGGCTCTGATTTTCCCTGGAGATTGAAACAGGTCCTAAACCGCGCTTTAAGCTTGCGAAGTTAGAAACGCAGACCTTGCCAGAAGTTCCCATTACATACATAGACTCAAGGTCAACAACGCTTTTTCTATCCTCTGGCTGATACATAACAACAACATCGTACTCTTTTCCATCTTTTCTGTAAGAAGTTGCAGTAACACCGTTTACAGCATAATTTATTTCCCTGGCAACGGTTGTTACATCCACACCAAAGGAATAGGCTCGGTCGCGGTCAATTACAACTTCTACCTGAGGAAGACCTTTTTCCGTATCTACAGTGGTATCTCCAATAGAAGCCATTCCATCCATTATGCCAGAAATCTTTTGGGCAATATCAAAAGCCTTATCCAAATCGTTTGAACGGATTGCAATGTCTATATCGCTACCCATCATTTGACCACGCATGCCGGCTCTAAAGCTTAGCCTTGCGCCAGAAAAATCTGAAAAGTGACTTCTCAAAATCTTCTTTATATCTTCAGCAGATTCAATTTGCTCGCTCGCATCAGGAAGAACAATCTGAACAGTTGCTTTATAAGAAGAGCTGCTTCCCCAACCGCCTCCAGAACCTACGGTAGTTGTAAGAGTTTCATATCCTTTCACTTCATTTTTTACAATATCTTCAAACGCAAGGGCAACTGCCTTTGTTTCTGTAAGAGGAGTTCCAATCGGCATCGTAATATTCAAAGTTACAGAATCGTCGTTTCCCTCCGGCATCATGTTTACCTGCATTGTTGGCACAAGCGCAAAGGAAATAATCAAAATACAAACAGAAGCAACAATTGTAACCGCCCTATTTGCAAGCGCCCAGGCAAGCATTTTTTTATAAACGTTTGTTACCGCATCAATTCCCTTTTGGAATATGCCGTAAATAAACTTAAAGAAAGCGGACTTTACAGGTTTTTCGGCACGGTTTGAAAGCGGCAAAAATTTTCCTGCAAGAACTGGAACCAAAAAGATTGCAACTAGAAGAGAGGAAACAAGGGCAATTACAATTGTAAAAATAATTCCCTTGAACATTTGCCCCATCATTCCTAAGTCTTTCATATACAGAAGGAAAGGGACAAAAACACAAATTGTCGTTAAGTTTCCAGAAACAACGGAAGCAATCATTTCCTGAGAACCAAGAATTGCCGAAATTTTAGGCTTTGCTCCCCTGGAACGGTACGAATAGATATTATCTATCATAACGATTGAGGCATCTACTATCATACCTACGCCCAAAATAAGCCCCGTAAGAGTCATCATGTTCAGCGTAATTCCGGCGAGGTTCATACACAAAAGCGTTATAACCATCGAAAGCGGAATGGAAATTGAAATTATAATTGTAGACTTAAAGTTCTGCAAAAAGATAAACAAGATTATGACTGCAAGCAAAAGGCCTTGCCAAGCGGAATCTACAAGAGTCTGAATGGTATCCCTAATTGAATCTGTGTCGTCTTGAATAATCTTCATTGTTATATCAGAAGGAAGAGTCTTTTTTAGCTGATCCATTTTTTCGTAAACGTTGTTTGCAACGGTTACAGAATTTGAACCTGACTGCTTGGTAACACTTACATAAACACCGTGCTCGCCATTTATAAAAACTTCCCTTTGCAAATCTTCATAGCCAAGATAAGCACGTCCTATATCGCGAAGCTTTACGTCATAACCATTTATAGTTGCAATTACAGTGTTATTAATGTCTTCAATGTCCGAAAATTCTCCAGTTGTTCTGACAACGTAATCTTTTTGCCCTTCGTTTAATTTTCCGCCGCCAAGCTCAAGGTTCTGCTTAGCTAAAGCCGCGCTAACTTGAGTTACGGTAAATCCATAAGCGGCAAGGCGATTTTGTTCAAGCTCTACGCGAACAACCTTTGTTTTCCCGCCGCTAACACTTGCTTCTGCAACACCATCTGCCTGCTCAAGAATATCAACTATGCTGTCTTCGGCGATTTGCTTAATATCATCTACAGAGCGGTTTCCTCGAATAGAAATTCGCATTATTGGCATGGAATCTGCCGACATTCTGAAAATTGTTGGCGAAGAAGCATTGTCCGGCAAAGAGCGTTCCACTCGCCCAATCTTGTCCCGGATGTCGTTTACTGCGGATTCAATATCTGTTCCGTAATTGAATTCCAGCTGAATCATTGAAGAGCTTTCTGAAGATGTTGAATATAAGTTTTTCAAACCGTTTACGCTTACCAAAGCTCCTTCCAAAACCTTTGTTACAGTTTTTTCAACAGATTCCGGACCCGCATTTTGATAAGTTGTCATTACCATTACATAAGGGGCATCTATTTCCGGGAACAATCCTATAGAACAAGTTCTTAAGGAAAAAATTCCTACAGCAAATAAAAGTGTAAATACAATTAAAGTTAGAACAGGATGTTCAAGAGTCTTTCTAGAAATGCTCATAGTTTACTCCGCATTTTTATCTTCAGCTTTCTTAGGATTAGCAATGTCGTTTACACTGCATCCATCAGAAAGAGAAAGCATACCTTCAACTACAACTCGTTCACCTGGCATGAGATTGTCCGTGATTTGAATGTAAGAATCCACAGATTTTCCAGTTTTTACAGAACGCTTAGAAACTTTGTAATTATCATTTACAACATAAAGATAAGAATTTTCGTCATCCTGAACAACTGTGTCTTTTGGAACAACAATTTGACCTTTGTACTCAGATGTATAAAGCTTCACCTTTGCGAACATGCCTGCGTTTACGCGGCTGTCTTTCTTATCAAAGTTTAAAATAATTTCCTTTGTGCGGCTGTTTTTATCAACTACAGGACTAACCCTGGAAACTGTAGCATTGAACACAATTCCAGGATACGCTTCCAAAGAAATTTCAGCTTTTAAGCCGGGTTTTAACTCTGCCACATAGCGTTCTGGAACCGGAGCTGAAATTTGAAGATTTTCAATATCGCCAATCATGGTAACCGCACTTGTAGGAGCAACTTTAGCGCCAACTTTTAACGGAGAAGAAACAATGCTTCCGCTTATAGGAGCCGTAACAGGACTTTTTGCATAGTTTGAGCCAGGCTCGCTTGGGTCAATGTACGCAATGATGTCATCCTTTTTTACATGAGAGCCGAGCATAACATTTACAGAAGAAATCTTTCCGCTCATAGAAGGATAAACTTCTATTGCGCTTTGACTTTCAACTTCGCCATTTGTCATAACGTAGTCTTTTAAAGTTTTCACAGAAACTTCCTGGCTGCGAACAGTTACAACTGTAGTGCTTTCTCCGCCACCCATCATCCCCATAGGAGGCATAGCCGCCTTTTTAGATTTTTTTCCAATCGCTGAAATTAAAAAGATGCTTAAAATAGTAACAACAAGAATAACAATAATTGCTATCAGCGTTTTTTTAGATTTTTTTTCCATAATATATTTTCTCCTCATAACTAAGTTTGCAGCGCAAACCTTTTAAGTCGTATTTAGATTGAAAGCCAAGTTTTTTATAAATGTAAAAAACCGGCTTTTGGCCATCTAGTTTATAGAAGACCCCAAAGGTATTCCTAAAAGATATTCAAGGTCTAATATAGTTCCCATAAGCGAGTACGCCTGGCTTTTTAAATTTACTTCAGCGGTAAGAACTTTATCGCTAGAAGACTGCAAACTTTGAAGATCTGTTTTTCCGTAATCGTAAGCGGCTTTCGTCATTGTGTAAGTCGTTCGAGCAAGGTCAACGTTTTGCTGAAGGGACTTTATTTGATTTATCCCTAGTTCTATTTTTCTTAAGTAGTTTTCTTTGTTTATTTCTAAAGTGGTTTTTGCATTTTCAAGATTACGCTTTGCGCTTTCAACATTGATTTTAGAAGCCCTAACCGTTGCAGAACTCGTTGACCACGGAAGACAACCGTCCAAAGGAATAGAAACGCCTAAAGAAAGGCTGTTTGTTGTTTTCCAGTCGTCACCAGAAGGATTCATTGCACTTGCAACACCGTCAGATTTTGATTTTCCATAGGAGTAAGAGGCGCTGACAGTAGGACCGTAAGCGCTAAATCTACTTGCAAGCAGTGTATTTTCTGCATTTTCAAGAGTGTATTGCGCAGATGCAACAGAAGGCGCAGTTTCTAATTCTTCTGGAAGATTTACTTTGCTCACCATAAGAATTTCATTTAAAGAACCTTTTAATTCAATTTCCTGGTCCTGTGGAATCCCTAAAAGCTGCTTAAAAGAAGCAAAATCATTTTTTAACTGCAAAGCGGCAGCTTCAACAGAAGGCTTTTTTTGCTCGTAATTTACGCGGCTAGTCATAACGTCCAGTTCACTCATTTGCCCATTGTTGAACTTTTTTGTGTTCTGCTCATACTGGCTTTTTGCAGTTTCTAAGCTTCTTTGCTGCAAGACAAGATATTCCTGCTCATAAAGAAGACCATAAAAAGCCTTGCGAACGCTAAGTTCAATTTGCCTGCAGCTTTGCTCATAAGAAAGTTTTCCCGCTTCATAATTTAACTTTGCACCAACAATAGATGTGTAAAGGTTCGTAGAAAGAGCCAAACGCAGCGTTCCTGAAACAGAAAAATTCTTCACATCGCTTTCAAAATCATCTGCGAAAGAACTTGAAACGCTTCCTGACGGACTAACACTATTCCAAGAATACGTATTTTTTGCCTTTAACAAATAAAGTTCGCTCTGCGCATTCTTTATGGAAATATTATTTTCGTTTGCAAGATTCACAGCTTCTTCTAAAGTTATGGTTCTAACATTCGAATTTTGCGCATACATAGAACTGCACAAAATTGCTATAAAAACAACGACTCCAACCAACCTCTCGGTTCTCATACTAACTCCCATAAAAAGACAATTTCACAGCGAAGTGAGAAATTGCAGTTAATACGTCTGGTCAAGGTACGCTTACGCTCAAGACCTTGACTCAGCCGTTTTTAGGGTTTTGATAAACCCTAAATAAGAAAGCTTGCAACGCAAACTTATAAAAGTAACAAAACGTAAAAAAAATAGTTACAGATTATTACACTTTTTTTTCCAAAAACATATTACAAATATAATGATTTTTTATAAAATTTACTATTAATTAGTGATTTTTCGTGTTATTTTAATGAAAATTAGATTAATACTTTTCTAAGAGATTTTAATTATAAGGAAAGGAATTTTATGAGTCAAAACATTGCTTTTAATTCTCCACAAGATTCTCCTCATGCACTTCTTGAGGAATTTTTTACAAACTTTTCTTATTTTTCAAACGAAGAAAAAGAAAAAATCACAAAAGCTTGGAATTTTCTTTGCAAAAAAAGCGAAGGTCTTTCTCGCTCTTGTGGAAAACCTTATTACTTGCACCCTCTTAGAATTGCCTTTATTCTTGCAGAAAACAATTTTGACGCAGACTGCATAATTGCAGGAATTTTGCATAGCGTTTATTCGCTGGGAGCAACACCAGAAGAAATAGAATCAGAGTTTGGAAAAACCGTACTAAACATAATAAATGGCACGTCCAAAATAATGAATCTTTCCATAAATTCTAAAACTCTGCAGCAGGCAGATGCCATAAGGAAAATGCTCTTTGCAATGGTAGACGACATAAGAGTCATCTTTGTAAAAATTGCCGACAAACTCGACCGCATTCAAAACATAAAAAGCCTTGAAACAGAAAAGCAAAGAGCGTTAGCAGCCGAAGCTATAGATATTTGGGCACCTTTGGCAGACAGGCTCGGTATGCAGCAGGTAAAAAATGAATTTGAAGATTCAAGCCTAAAATACACAAATCCAGACGCATTTCAACAAATAAAAGCTGTAATCAGCCAAAAAAAAGAAGAGCGCGCTGCCTACTTAAATAATGCTGTAAGCAAAATTCAAAAAGAAGCAGAAAAAGCTGGCATAAAAATTTCGATTACAAGCCGAGCAAAGCACTTTTATTCAATTTATCAAAAGATGCGAAAAAGAAACAAAGAACCTGGAGAACTTTTTGACTTATTAGCATTGCGAATAATCTGCCAAACAAACCAAGAATGTTATACTCTAATAGGAATTGTTCATAGCCTTTGGAAACCTTTAGACGGAAGGTTCAAGGACTACATTGCAATGCCAAAAGCAAACGGTTACCAGTCGCTGCACACAACGGTAATGTGCGAAGACCGGCCTCTTGAAATTCAAATAAGAACTCAAAAAATGCACGACATTGCCGAACACGGGGTCGCAAGCCACTGGCTTTACAAGAAAGGAACAAACCACGACCTTGTAGACGCTGGAAAACTTGGCATTTTTAACCAGCTGCAAGAGCTTAAGGAAAAATCGTTTACCAACGACTTGTATTTTCAGAATTTTAAAAATGACTTGCTAGGTGACGAAATTGTTGTATTTACGCCAAAGGGTGATGTAAAACAGCTTCCAGTTGGTTCTAACGCAATTGATTTTGCGTATTCAATCCACAGCGCGATTGGCGAAAAAATTGTAGGCGCTAAGGCTGATGGAAAAATAATTTCCCTTACGCAAGAGCTTAAAAACACTCAAATTATAGAAATACTTACAAATCCTCAGGCACACCCGACAGAATCTCAGTTAAAAAGTGTGAAAACATACAAGGCAAAGCAAAAAATTCATGCGTGGCTTGTGGCAAACGACCCGAACTTTATGGACAAGGCTGCCGCCGAAAAGTTGATGGCAGAGAATGCAACGGCTTTAGCATTGCAAAATCAAGGTGAACAAAGAAAAGTTCATAAAAAAGGAACAAAAACAGAAAATCGCCAGGAAAATTCAAACTCAAAAAAAGTAGAAAAAGTTCGCATTGGAAACACATCAAACTTTATGGTAACTTTTGCTCAATGCTGCAGACCAAAATATCCAGATCCAATAGTAGGCTATGTAAGCCGCTACAAAGGAATTACAGTTCACAAGGCATCTTGTCCGACTTTTCAGCGTATTCAAAGCGTTGAAAACAGAACTATTGACGTACAGTGGGATGTAGATCCAAACGAATAGAAAAAACTAAAGGCAGAACTTTTTACCTAGCCCGAATGTCGAGTTTTTTATAAATTGTAAATTCGCTTGCGCTTTTTCTCATTTTCCTAAAAACTCGACATTCGGGCTACATAATAATTTTAGCGACCTCCGTCGCGTATAACTCCAGGTTCGTAATCCGGGTCTTCTACGCGAACAAGGCAGCCGTTTTGCAAATCAAAATCTGTGTAAACAACACATTTATGGCCATCGCAAACCCAGTCGCGTTCTAAAGCAGTTTCAGGATCTATCATTGTCCAAGTTTTAGGGGCAGCCTTTATGCTTACAATATCTGGACTAACGAATTCTATCGTTTGCTCTTTTTTTATCATGTTTAGCGGCTTTATTTCATACATCTTACGGCCATCAATTTTTTCTACAGGAACAGGCATTCTGTCTGGATGAAGTTCAAATTCCTTTAGTCTAGCCTTTTTTGCTTCTGGATGCAAAGAATTCATGTAAAGCTCAAAATCTTTTTTTGCTTTTTGCGCATTTTGTAAAATGCTTTCTTCTTCGCTTTTAGAAAGTCTTTTTACGATTTCTGCGCAAAGAATATAGCGGCTATCTGTGGCGCCGCTTACAGTTTTGTCCGCCTCGGCGGCATTATAGTAAAAACCGGTTCCACTTTCACGGTGGCTTACATTTTCAAGCTCGTCAATAAAAGGCTTTGCCTGCTCGCCTGTTATTTTGCCTTCAATTACGTCTAAAGCCTTTCTGTAAGCGCGTGTAACTAAAGCAACGTAATAGACGCTTTTCATTCTTCCTTCAATTTTTAAGGAATCAAGCCCCGAATCAATCATATCTTTTAAGTGCTCGACCATCCTTATATCTTTGCTAGAAAGCAGGGCTGTAAAATCTTCGCCTTCAAAAATCGGATAGTATTCACCTGGCCGTTTTTTCTCTTGAAGAACTAAATTTCCGCTAGCGGCAAACTCTTTTGCGTTTTCAGGATTTGCCAAAAGCTCGTAATCCCAACGGCAGCTGTGGCTGCACGCGCCAAGCTGGGCGCTTCTTCCGCTCATATAGGCGCTCATTAAACAACGCCCTGCATAGGCAATACACATTGCTCCGTGGCAAAAGGCTTCAAGTTCCATATCGGGAACAGCATCTTTTATTTCCCTGATTTCTTTTAGGCTTACTTCGCGGCCAAGCACAACCCTTTTAAAACCCAAAGATTTATACATTTTTACAGCTTCACGATTTATGCAGCTAGCTTGCGTGCTAACATGAAGGTCGGCGTTTGGAAAATACTTTTGTAAAATAGGAACAATTCCTAAATCTTGAACAATAAAAGCATCTATTGGATACGATTTAAAATAATCTATATTAGAAAGAAAATTATCAATATCACGATTATGAAAACTTATATTCAATGCGCAGTGAAGCTTTTTCCCTGGAAACCGCTTTTTTAATTCGGAAACTTTTTTATATTCATCCTCATAAAAATTGTCTGCCTTCACTCTAAGACTGAATTTCTTTAGACCAATGTAAGCGGCATCTGCTCCGTAGGCGTAAGCGTAATACAGTTTTTCAACATTTCCTGCAGGAGAAAGTAATTCTATCATGCGTCAGCCCTCATACTGTGTTCTAGAACAGGCTTGTTTTCATAACTCTTTCCAACAGAAGTTTCATTATCTATTCCAGAAATTACCGCAGAGAATTTATCAAACGCGCGATGAGAAGCATCCAAGTATTCATCTGCAAACTGAAAAAAGTTCATCATATCTGGCCAAGCATCAAGCTCACATTCACTTCCTGCGTCTTTTACTTTTTTACAAAATTCTTTTGCTTCTTCCAAAAGGATTTCTTTTTCGCCCATTTGAATATAAACCGGAGGAAATCCTGTTAAAAGCTCGCGAGAAGCAAAAATCGGCGAAACCAACGGATTTTCAAGATTTGATGCATAAGTGTATACATCTCCGCTGCGCAAAAGACATTCCCCAGACATAACTTCATCGCAAACTTTTTTTCCACTAATAAGCGCAGAATTTGAACTTAAATTTAACCAAGGACTGAATAAAACTATTTTTTTTATGCAAACTCTGTAGCGTTCTCGTAAACTCAATACCAAAGAAAGAGCCTGACTCGCCCCAGAACCGTCGGCAGCAATAATAACTTCTGGCTGAATATTTTGCTTTTCGCCATTTTCGTCGATGGAAGAATCCAATGAGCAAGCAATTTGCTCTTCTGTAAAAAGCGCGCGAAAACAGGCTTGCAAATCTTCTATCGCAGCAGGAAAAGCATAAGTTGGCGCAAGGCGAAATTCAGGAACAACAGTTCTGCTGTAAGCTTTGTTAGCCAAAACTGAACAAAAACTTCTGTAACTTGAACGCGAGCCTGCAACAAAGCAACCGCCGTGAATGTAAAGCATTATTCTTTTTGAAGAATATATTTCTGGAACAAGGACATCGCAATTTATGCCGCCATAATTGCGTTCTTGCCTCTCAACGCGATTAGGAAGAATTGGCTCGTAAAAAGAGTCTTCTATTTTTTTTCTAAATGAACTTACGTTTGATTTTGAATTAAAAACAAGTAATTTTAATTTTTTAATTGCAGCTTTTCTGTTATCTTTTGAAGCCATAATCATAAAGTATAGCAAATGAAACTGTTTTTTGCTATACTCACAATCGATTTCACTGATTTGTAAAAAAACTTGCACCTTTGTTTTAGGTTGCAAGTCAATTTTTTTATGACTGTGAAAAAAACGCTTTTAGGAAAAGACTATGCCTATAAAAATAAAATCAGATCTTCCTGCATGCAGCATTCTTGAACACGAGAACATTTTCGTAATCACAGAAAAAAGAGCTCTTTCTCAAGATATAAGACCTCTCAAAGTAGCCATAGTCAATCTTATGCCCACAAGAGAAACCACAGAAACGCAGCTCTTAAGACTTTTAGGCAACACGCCTCTGCAAATTGAAATTTCTCTCATCAGAATGGAAAACCATTTGTACAAAAACACAGGCTCTGATTATCTTGACAAATATTATATTCCGTCTAGCGAACTTTTTAAAAATAAGTACGACGGAATGCTTATAACAGGAGCTCCCGTTGAACAAATTGCTTTTGAACAGGTTGACTATTGGGAAGAACTCTGCAAAATAATGGATTACGCAAAAGGGAATGTTTTTTCAACATTGTATCTCTGCTGGGGCGCATTTGCGGGGCTTTACCACCTGCACGGAATTCAAAAACGCCCGCTAGAAGAAAAACTATTTGGAATCTTCATGAATGAAAGAGCCACTCTAAACGAACCGCTTTTAAGAGGTTTTGACGACATTTTTCCAATTCCGCAAAGCCGCCACACAACAATAAACGAAGAAGATATTATAATTCATCCAGAACTTAGCATTTTGGCAAAATCTTCAGAAGCCGGAGTTACGCTTATAAAATCGACCGACAACCGCGAAATTTTCATGACAGGCCACCTGGAATACGACACAAACACTCTTTCAAACGAATACTGGCGAGACAAAACTAAGAACCTACCTATAAATTTGCCTAAAAACTATTTTCCAAACAACAATCCGTGCCTGCCGCCATCTTCGTATTGGAGAAGCACAGCGCATCTCTTATTCAGCAACTGGTTAAACTATTACGTATACCAAGAAACGCCTTACAACTTTGTGTAAATCCAGGTAAGCTCGTGCTTGTTATAATTAAGGTGCATAACGCGGCTGTTCGGAATATTTGCAAACTGTTCTATTATATTCCAATCTGGTTCCCCTTGCATTTTTATTGTGCAAATCATATTTCTGCACAGACCGCTTTCCAGCCAGACATTTACCCATTTTAAGAGCCTTTCAGGGTAACAAATCACATCGCTAAAAACCCAGTCACAAAAACCTATATCGGAAGGCTTAAGCGTAAAAGCATCGTGCTTTTCAAACTTTACTAAAGGATTTTCCATCAGCTCTGGAACAAGCTCGCTTCTGTCTACCGCATAAACGTTAGCACCCAAGCCCGCAAGAACCCAAGTCCATCCTCCAGGACATGCTCCAGCTTCAAAACACCTTTCGCCAGGTTTTGGAAGTTGCGTTCCGTTCAGCAGCTGAGCCACAGTAAGACTTTCTTGAATCTTCAAATAAGCTCTGCTAGGCGGATTTTCATGATCTTCTTCAAAAAGCAGTTGTCCCGCAGGCAAAAAAGAAGACGTTTTGGCGCTTGCAATCATGGTGTTAGAATCAAGCAGCGTGTAAAGCCCCATTGGAGAAGAAGGAATTTTTACAGGAAACTTTCGGTTTTTTAGATTTATATATGGAAGTTTATCTTGAATTAGTTGAGAGCGCCTAAACAACTGGTACTGATAAGGCGCCCAATTTCGCTGCTGCTCTTTTAACTTGCAAGCGGCTTCGCCTATTGAAGAAAACCTTATAAACTTAGGCTCCAACATTGAACAACGCGACCAATACGGAAAACTTTTTCTTTCAAAAAGCTGAAAAGGAAACTTTTCAAAAAAAAGAAGGTCGCCATAAACGGCAGTAGGTTTTTGCTCAATTCCAAACCGGCCTTTTAACTCATTTTCGAGCATACCCAACATTTGAGGAAACGCAAGAAAAGCAACGCTTTTTAAATCATCTGACATACAGAACCACTTATCTGTTCTACAATATTATCACTGTTTACATCTTCGCAAAGCTGAGCGACATATTCAGAAAGCCTAGCAAAATCTTTTGATGGCAAAATTCTAAAACCAATTTCTGTAGTCCCATTAGACTCTCTTGCCCACTGCGGATGGCAAACCAAAGAAAACTGACCTTCTGAAGCGGCTCGTGCAAATGTAATCTTAGATTCATAATCGTTGTCCAAATCTACAACAATGGGAAAGTGAAAACGAACTTTGCAACCGTCTTTACTTATATTTTCAAGAGTTCCTGGCAGTGCGCAAAGTTCGTTAGATTCAAATCTGCCCATGTCATCGAATCTTGGCGAAAGTCTGTTTTTATGGTTCATAGGTTTGACAGTATACTAAAATCGCAATTATTTTACAACACGATTACACACGATTACACACGATTACACACTATTAAATCACGCGACATTCACGCCTCCCCGAAGTGCAGCGCGCGCTTTAAGCTTTCAAACACAAAAACTATTTTGCAGAACCGACCAAACACATCCATTCAGCTTCTGCGCAAAGAGTTTCTCCAACATAAGCCTTGCCAGACTGTTTTATCATCTTGCTGGAAACACGCAAATTCGTAATTTCCATGCGAACCTTATCGCCAGGTCGAACCTGATTTCTAAACTTCACCTTATCCAAAGTCGCAAAGAAAAACAAACTGCCATCAGGAACTTTTTTCTGAAAACTTAATGCAGCCCCGCCAGCTTGCGCCATTGTTTCGCACAGAATAACTCCAGGAACAACAGGATAATCAGGAAAATGCCCCTTAAAAAAGAATTCATTTTCTGTAAAAGTATGCTCACTTACGCTTCCATTGTCATCTGCACTTATAATTTCATCTACAAACAAAAACGGTTCTCTATGCGGAAGAAGAGATTTTATATCTTTAGTCAAACTCATATTTACTCCATCATAATCAAACTTGCAACGCAAACTTAAATTTTTATTCGCTAAATTTCTTTATGATAATAGCCCCATTGTGACCGCCAAAACCAAAAGTCGCGCTCATGGCAGCATCAATGTTCATTTCAACGCCCTTGTTTGGAGTGTAGTCCAAATCACAGCCACCTTCAAAATCTTGCTCTTCAAGATTAATTGTAGGAGGCACAAAGCCGTCATTTATAGATTTAACACAAATCATAGCTTCAATTGCACCTGTCGCCCCAAGGCAGTGTCCGTGCATAGACTTAGTAGAAGAAATCTTTAACTTCTTTGCATTTTCTTCGCCAAAAGCAAGTTTTATCATCCTTGTTTCAGAAGGGTCATTAATATGAGTTGAAGTTCCATGAGCATTGTAGTACTGAATTTCTTCAGGCTTCATTCCAGCATCTTTTAAAGCCCTTGTCATGCACTTAGAGCCGCAAATACCATCAGGATTAGGAGAAGTAAGATGATAACCATCGCAAGAAGAGCCGTATCCCATAACTTCAGCATAAATCTTTGCGCCGCGAGCTTTTGCGTGTTCATAATCTTCTAAAACAAGAATTGCAGAACCTTCGCCCATTACAAAGCCGTTTCTCTTTTTATCAAAAGGACGACTAGCCTTTGCAGGGTCTTCATCAAAACCAGAAGAAAGCGCATGCAAAACTTCAAACGAAACAATTGCAAAACCATTAATTGTAGATTCAGCTCCTCCTGAAAGACAAACATCGCAGCGTCCAGAGCGAACCATATCAAAAGCAGCTCCAAGAGCATCTGTTCCAGAAGAACACGCTGTAGAAACAACCTGGCAAGGACCGTGCAAACCAAACTGCATGGCAATATTTCCACAAACTTCATTTGAAATAAGCTCAGGAATTGTCATAGGAGCCGTTTTTACAAGCCCAGATTTGTAATAAGAAATACAACTAGATTCAAAAACCTCAAAGCCACCAATGCCAACACCCATTATGCAAGCAGTTTCATCAAGAGTTGCCGCATCCCCTTTTAAGCCAGAATCTTCCAAAGCCATTTTCGCCGCCGCAACACCGTACTGGCAAAATCTTGCCATTTTTCGGGCATCTTTCGGATCCATATACAAAGCAGGCTCAAAATTCTTTACCTCTGCCGCATAGTGAACTTTATTTACACTTGCGTCAAAGTGACTAATCTTTGCCACACCGCTTTTTCCTTCTTTTACAGAAGTCCAAGTTTCTTCAACCGTATTTCCTAAAGGAGTAATCGCTCCCATTCCTGTAATAACTACACGTCTTTTTTCCATTTTTCTACCCATTTTTTAGAACAAATTATTTTATTTTTTAAGGAGGGGAAAGTCTCCCCCTCGCTCCCAAGCCTACAGCTTGTCCGCTACCCTCTCTAGCGGGGCTTCCCCGCAACGCCCCTTTTACTTTTTTTATTTTTTAACGGATTTCCAATTTTAGGCACTTTGCCTCTTCCGGTCAAAGTGAGCCGTTCCTTCGTTAATCCTAAAACAAAGCTTTCGCTTCGTTTTTTAACGGATTTCCAATTTTAGGCACTAGCCTCGTTTTAGGCACCCATTCCGCCATCGATGCCTAGCACCTGGGCGGTCATGTATGCGCTTAAATCGCTTGCTAAAAACAAGGCTGCATTTGCAACATCTTCTGTAGTTCCAGCCCGTTTCAACGGAACAGAATCTATCATCGACTTTTTTAAGTCTTCCTTTAAAACTGCTGTCATATCGGTTTCAATAAAACCAGGCGCAATGCAGTTTACACGAATTCCTCGTGAACCAACTTCCTTTGCAAGCGATTTGCTATATGCAATAAGACCGCCTTTGCTTGCCGCATAATTCACCTGTCCGCCCTGTCCGTGAATTCCAACAATTGAAGACATATTTATAATTGAACCTTTGCGTTTTTTCAGCATATCGTTCGAAACAATCTTACAAACAATAAATGCCCCGGTAAGATTTACATTTAAAACTGCCTGCCAATCTTCCAATTTCATTCTAAACGAAAGACCGTCTTTTGTAATACCCGCATTGTTTACAAGCACATCAAACCCGCCAGAAACATCCAATGCAGACTTTACAACACATTCAAGCTCTCCGGCGTTGCCGCAATCCGCACAAATCTCATGAAAAGAAGAGCCATTTTCACAAGCAATCTTCTCCAAATCATTTTTTGCCTGGCTTGGCTTAGAACAAAGTCCCCAAACCTCAGCGCCATTTTTAAGAAAAACCTCTACAATTTTTCTTCCAATTCCGCGGCTAGATCCAGTTACTAAGGCTTTTTTCCCTTTTAATAGCATTGTATTTCCTATATTTTTAAAAACTAAATCTTACAGATTTTCAATACTCTCAGCAGTATTCACAGAAGAACAAGTCCATTTTTCTGAATACTCCGTATTTTTCCAAAGACCACCAAGAACTCTTCCAGGTCCAACTTCAAGAACATTCCATTCAGAATCCGAATCAGATTCCATCATAGAACCTAACACTTTTTCTTCATCCGTCCACAAAACAGAATGAGTAAGATGCAAAACAGCAGATTTTTTAGCTTCTTCGCCACTCATAACCTGTTTTCCTGTAACATTGCTGAATAAAGGAATTATTGGATTATTGAACTGCACATCGGCAATTGCTTTTTCAAATTCATCAGCAGCCGCTTGCATTAAAGGACTGTGAAAAGGTCCAGCAACTGCAAGACGAATTGCACGGCGTGCGCCAGCTTCTGTCGCGGCGGCTTCAAGCTTAGTCAAAGCATCCGCAGTACCACTTACAACAGTTTGCTTTACGCTATTCATATTAGCAGCATAGACATTTTCAATTCCATCAACAAGTTCTTTTACCTTTTCTGGAGCAAGACCTACTATAGCAGTCATTCCTGGAGCGTGACCTTCATTTTCCGCAGCGATTTTTTCGCAAACCTTTTGCATTATAAGCCCACGCTTTCTTACAACTTTTACAACATCTTCAAAAGAAAGAACACCTGAAGCATATAAAGCAGGGAATTCTCCCAGGCTAAAGCCCATTGCGGCAGAAGGCTTTATTCCCTTTTCTTCGAGAACAGCCATTATTGCAATACTATCTGCCATAATTGCAAGCTGACTATTATCAGAACGACTCAACTGAGCAGCATCAGATTCCCACATCAGTTTTGCCATATCAACTCCAGTTATTTCTGAAATTTTATCAATAATTTTTTTAGCGACAGGAAAAGCCTCGCAAATATCTTTCAACATTCCAGGCTCTTGTGCCCCCTGGCCTGGAAACAAAAAAGCAAACTTCTTAGACATAATAACCTCACAGATTATGACATTTTCAATTTATTTGTCATCAATATAACAGTCTAACATTTTTACAATTTTTGTCAATACGAACATCAAGCAATCAATGCAAAACATTCTTGAAATCAAAATGGCGATATATTTTGATACTTTCGCATATTTTTTTTGTAACCATAAATGTATTAGATTGTTGTTTTAGTGAAACCTAAAAGCGAATATACAATTGGAACCGCTGATTTTCCTCCTTTTTCAGCGGTTCTTTTTTTTAAAATGAAATTATTTCTTCATAAACTTGAATTGCAAAACTGTCTGTCATTCCAGAAATAAACTCAATTACACACTTCGTAAACGATTCATAATCTTCAATAGAAAATATTTTTTCAGTATTAAAATGCATAATTTTATATCTATCAACTCGACTTCTACAAGTTTCCGAACAAGGCATATAGTGAGCATATTTTATAAGCCACTGTTCAAAAGTTTTGCACAAAATAGGATAATAACGCAAAGCCTGATTCAAGCGACCATGCTGCACATATTCTTTGGTTTTCATAAGAGTTCTAAAGATTGTACCAAGAACATTTCCTGCGTAAATGCTAAATTCCTTAAGCCGCCAATGATTGTAAATATGTGAAAAATTAAACTTTTTTAGTTCAAGTATAAACCTAAAATATTCATCGCTAAAACACAATCCTTTTTCAGGGGAACTCTGCTCACAAAGATCTACAATTAAATCATTTATAAGAACAGTAGTATTTACAGCCTTGCCACTTCTAAAAGCGTGTTTTTCTTTTCCATTCAATGTCGTGGCAACAATTTCTCGAATATGGCGATAAGCTCCCATATCCAAAATATGATACTGTCTGGCGTCTTCAATATCTCTGCCAAGATATGCAATTTTATCAGCAATTTTTACAACACAACCTTCCCAGGTAAACGGTTGAATTAACCCCGGTCTTTTTATTGAATACAAATCAATATTTTCATTTCTGGGCTTTATTCCTTGCTGGTCAATTTCTCCACAATGACATATAAGACCATCTCTTACGGCATAAGTCAAATCCAAAGGTTGCTCAATTCCATCTGGGTCAGGAAGAGTTTCAATAAAATCAGCAAAAAAAAGACTATTTCTTTCATGCCAAAATTTTTTTGGTGCGTTTTGCCCTTCTTTTTGCTCCATAAGTGCATTTAAGCAATCCTCTCCGTGATGACCAAAAGGAGCATGCCCTATATCATGGCCTAAAGCAATAGCTTCTGCCAATTGTTCGTTTAATCCTAAAAATTTTGCAATTGTTTTAGAAACAGAAGCAACATGCATAACATGCTCCATTCTAGTACAGACATGGTCATTATGAGGGGCATAAAAAACTTGAGTTTTGTGCTTTAAACGTCGAAATGCTTGACAGTGCAAGATACGTGTATAATCACGTTCAAAATCAGAACGAATATCATTGCGAGAATAAATCGGTGTCTTTCTTTTTATAGAAACTTCCCACTTAGGATTATTCTCATCACATTTTTCTTTTGTAAAAGCGTTTTGCATTTAAAAATTATACCATGAAAGAATAAAAATAATCAGTTAAAATGTCAAATTTTGGATAAATCTAAATCATAATTTAGGATTTTTAAAAATTTGAAAAATTAGTTTTCTAAAAGTATTTTTTCAATCTCTGCAATATACAATGTATGAATATCGTCTTTCCAAAATTTTTCTTTTAAATCATTTTCTAAAAGCATAGAAGAATCCATAGGCTGCACATACAATTTTCTACAAATAAAAACAAGCCTGGATTCTTTCAGCCAAACCGTATCAAATCCGTGTGCAACAGTCAATTTACATTCAGAAATCTTATCCTTATCGCGTCCAGAATACTTTCCACAATATGACATAACATCCCTATAATTTTTAGGCAACACGCAAACAGAAAACTTGCTTTTAGAATCAACAAACTGTTTTGTATATCTACTAGGACGAATATAAACAGAAATCACATTTCTATTCCACATAACGCCAAGACCACCCCAACTTGCTGTCATAGTATTAGTTTTTCCATCTTTTTCAGTTGTAATTAAAAACCATTCATCGCCTATAAGAGTAAAGGGATTTTCTTTGAAATCTGAAATAGAAATTTCTTGCATAACTTTCCTCTGTTAAATAAAAAAAGTCCAGCAACAACCTACTTTCCCACCAAAGGCAGTATCATCGGCGTAAGAGAGCTTGACTTCCG
>ERZ808246.50-NODE-50-length-103136-cov-24.930821_pt1 | contig 103136 bp, 87 predicted proteins | sample MGYA00521083_ERZ808246 | MGnify/ENA primary metagenome ERZ808246 (study PRJEB31516, sample SAMN03275577) | gut metagenome | biome: mammalia-associated habitat; material: feces | host: Papio cynocephalus | place: Kenya | collected 2012-07-07 ... | reverse complement strand
GGTCCGAGTGGCGAGACTTGAACTCACGGCCTCTTGACCCCCAGTCAAGCGCGCTACCAACTGCGCCACACCCGGATACCGCAGCCGCTGTTGCAACTGCAAGCGGTATTATAGCATACGGGCAGGCAAAATGCAAGGGGAAAACGCAAAAAAGCCGAGATTTTTTCCTTTTCGGCGTTTTTGGCGCGGCGCGCTTTATGCCATATTTCCCATATTCCCCACGGGCACAGAAAAAAGTCTGTGAAGGCTGCCAAACAGGTTTTGCTTGTACGGCGGCGCAGTTTGTGGTATACTAATACGGTTAGAAACGAGTATTGAGTATAAGGAAGCGGCAAAACGATGGATACAAGAGAAAATTTGCGCAATGTGGCAATCATTGCTCATGTTGACCACGGCAAAACGACCCTGGTGGATCAGCTGCTGCGGCAGAGCGGCACCTTCCGCGCCAATGAACAGGTGGCGGAGCGGGTGATGGACTCCAATGATCTGGAGCGGGAACGCGGGATTACCATCCTGTCCAAAAATACCGCTGTGCATTATGGCGACACCAAGATCAATATTGTGGACACGCCCGGCCATGCCGATTTTGGCGGCGAGGTGGAGCGTATTTTGCTGATGGTGGATGGTGTGCTGCTGCTGGTGGACGCCTTTGAGGGCTGCATGCCGCAGACCCGCTTTGTGCTGAAAAAGGCGCTCTCGCTGGGCAAGCGCCCGGTGGTGGTCATCAATAAGATCGACCGTCCCGGCGCCCGGCCGGACGAGGTGATCGACGAGATCCTGGATCTGTTTATCGAGCTGGGTGCGGACGAGGATCAGTTGGATTTTCCGGTGGTGTATGCCTCCGGGCGGGACGGCTACGCCTCCCTCAGCCCGGATGCCCGCACGGGCGATATGCGGCCGCTGTTTGAAGCGATCCTCAAGTATGTGCCGGCGCCGCAGGGCGACCTCAACGGGCCGCTGCAGATCCTGTTTTCCAACATTGATTATGATGATTATACCGGCCGCATCGGCATTGGCCGCGTGGAGCGCGGCAGTGTGCGCAATGGCCAGGCGGTGACCCTGTGCAAGCGGGACGGCACCACGGTGAATTGCCGCATCGGCAAGCTGTACCAGTTTGAGGGGCTGCAGCGGGCGGAGTGCGAGTCGGCAGCGCTGGGCGACCTGATCGCCGTTACCGGCATTGCCGATCTGAATATCGGCGAGACGGCCTGCGACCCGGAGCATGTGGAGCCGCTGCCCTTCGTCCATATCGACGAGCCGACCATTTCCATGAATTTTATGGTCAACAACAGCCCCTTTGCCGGGCAGGACGGCAAATATGTGACCTCCCGCAACCTGCGTGACCGCCTGTTCAAGGAGGTTGAGACCAATGTGAGCATGCGGGTGGAGGAAACCGACTCCACCGATACCTTCAAGGTCTCCGGCCGTGGTGAGCTGAGCCTTTCCGTGCTGATCGAGACCATGCGCCGGCAGGGCTATGAGTTTGCGGTCAGCCGCCCACAGGTGATCTATAAAAAGGATGCCGAGGGCAAGCTGCTGGAGCCGATGGAGCTGCTGGTGATTGAGGTGCCGGAGCAGTATGTCGGCGCCGTGATGGAGAAGATCGGCTCCCGCAAGGCGGAGATCGTCAACATGGGCACGCGGGATAATGGGATCAGCCATCTGGAATTCCGTATTCCGGCGCGTGGCCTGATGGGCTACCGGCAGCAGTTCCTCACCGATACCAACGGCAATGGCATCATGAACAGCGTTTTTGATGGCTATGAGCCGTTTAAGGGAGAAATCCCCCAGCGGGTGCAGGGCTCCCTGGTGGTGCATGAAACGGGCGAGACCTGCGGCTATGGCCTGTGGAATGCGCAGGATCGCGGGGCGCTGTTTGTCGGCCCCGGCGTGCCGGTGTATGAGGGCATGATCGTCGGCGAATCCCCCAAGGATGAAGATATCGTGGTGAATGTATGCAAGAAGAAGCATGTCACCAACACCCGCGCCTCCGGCTCGGACGAGGCGCTGCGGCTGGTGCCGCCGACGGTGCTCAGCCTGGAGCAGTCGCTGGAGTTTATCAACGACGATGAGCTGGTGGAGGTTACGCCGCTGAATATCCGCCTGCGCAAGCGCATCCTTTCCAAGGAGCAGCGGCTGAAGGCGGAATCGCACAAGAAAAAAGGCTGATCACAGCTGATTGCAAAACCGATAACCAAACAGCGCGGGGGCATCCCATAGGGACGCCCCCGCGCTGTTTGATCACCGGTTCATCCGGAAAAGCCGCGCAGCCATTCCTGCGGGGTTTTTCCGTACTGCTTCTTAAAGGCGCGGATCATGTGTGACTGATTGGAAAAGCCGCAGGCTTCGGCCGTTTCGCTGGCGCTTTTGCCATTGTGTAGGTGTTCGGCTGCATGCAGCACACGGATATAGGTGAGATATGCCTGCGGCGATACGCCCATAATTTCGGTGAATTTCAAGCGGATATAGTTTTTACTCAGAAAAGTCAGCTTTCCTAACATTTCCAGGGTGATGCGCTGCGAATAATGCTCTTCGATATAGGTCTTCGTCTGGGCAATGGCAGCAAACTGCGGTACGGCTGCTGCCGGAGAGGGAGCGCTTGTTGCCGATTGAGCCTCCAGCAGTGCGGCGATCCGGTAGATTTCTGCAATGGCGCACAGGTGCTGCGGCGGAGACGCAGCGGCAGCCCGTAAAAGAGCATCAAAGGCTTTCCGGATGGTGGTTTGCATTTCCGGCAGGGTGGCAAGCGGAATATAGGTCGGGATCGCCATCAGGCTGGCGGTATCCTCTTCATCGGCTGAGAAGTGGACATACTGGCAGTGGATTTTGCCCACGCTGAACCGCACGGCGCCGGGCTTGCTGAATATGCAGTGCACGCCATTGTGGGGATATTCGTAGCCGTTGATGTAGGAGCGGCCACCGTCTTCGGTGTACAGCTCCAGCTCAAAGGCGTTAGCGATCCGTTTTCTGGTGCTCTCGGTATTTAGGGGCGTCTGTGCGTGGAAAACGCCGCAGCTGAGAATATGCATGGTCCCTCCTTGTGTTCGATTGTGTGATAAAATAGGCAAATTTGCGTATACAAAGCAACAGTTTGTATTTTATACTGTTATTGTCGGCCGGCAGGCGTATTGGCTTCTGTCAACCGATTGTGTGGATATATTGTACACCGTAAAGAACACTTTGGCAATAGAAAGGATGTTGTGTGATGAAAATGCGAGAATATCCGGTAGCAGAGCATATCTCCAGTTTCCTGCCGGAGGATCAGGAATGGGAGCTTGTGTGGGCAGATGAATTTGACGGCACGGAGCTGGATTGGACGAAGTGGAATTTTCGTCTGAATTATTGGGGAAAGCCCAATCCGGCATACACTGACCAGGGGGTGCGGCTGGATGGAAACAGCCACATCGAGCTACACTGTGTAGAGCGTGACGGATACTATGTTTCGCCGCAGCTGCAGACTGGCAGCAATTCCTTCGATATTCCGCAGGGGGATCCGGCAAATCCGTGGAATGAGAATTCTTTCTGGCCGCTGGGGGATCTGCCGGAGCCGCAGTTCATGCAGCGTTACGGCTATTTCGAGTGCCGCTGCAAATTCCAAAAACATCCGGAGCGGATGTGGAGCGCCTTCTGGACGCAGTCACCGTCCATCGGAACCACCTATGATCCGGCGTGGAGCGGGATTGAAAGCGACATTATGGAACACTTCAAAACCGGCGTGGCAACCACCGGCAATATCATGGGCGGTTACGGTCGGCAGTTCCGTGATGAGGGGCGGGTCAGCTATCCTCTGCAGGAGAGTGCCGATGGTTACCACACCTTTGCGATGGATTGGCGCCCGGATGGCTATATCTTCTATTGTGATGGTCAGGAGGTTTCGCGTGCCAACAAGGATGTATCCCGGGTGCCGCAGTTTATTCTGCTGACCACAGAGGTGGTGGGCTATCGCGCAAGCAGACCGGCAAAGGTGGAGGGCGCATTTGAAGATGATGCATTTATTGCCGACTATGTGCGGGTCTGGCAGAAAAAAGGCTGATCACGGCTGATTGCAAAACCGATAACCAAAAAGCGCGGGGGCGTCCCTATGGGATGCCCCCGCGCTTCTTCGTTATTCAATGGTCTGTGTGGTTATTCAGTCGGAGATAGCCACAGCCTCCGCTTTCACCGGTGTGGAGACACTGGCTGCGGCCTTGGCCTCCTCCTCGCGGATGCGCTGGGCATTGACCTCCTCCGGGGTGTGGAATGTGGGCACGATCTCCCGCATCAGCCGGATGATCTGCTGCTTATCCTCGGTCTCCAGCACCTGGTGCAGCCGCTCCAGGTCGGCGAGCATCCGTTTGTAGGGCAGATGCTCCCGCTGCTCCACAAAGATCTTCTCATACTTGGTGGAGGCGAGGTTTTCCTTCTGCACCAGCAGCTCCTCGTACAGCTTTTCGCCGGGACGCAGCCCGGTCTCCACAATGTTGATATCCTCGTACGGGCGATAACCGGAAAGCTTGATGAGGTTCTCCGCCAGGGAGAGGATGCTGACCGGTTTGCCCATATCCAGCACGAAGATCTCGGAGCTGTCTGCCATGGCGCCGGCCTGCATCACCAGCTGGGCGGCCTCCGGAATGGTCATAAAGTAGCGGATGATGCGGCGGTCGGTCACGGTGAGCGGGCCGCCGTGCTCAAGCTGCTTCTTGAACAGCGGGATGACCGAACCGTTGGAGCCGAGCACATTGCCGAAGCGCACGGCCACATACTTTGTGCTGCCGACCTCCTGCATGCTCTGCATGATCATCTCGCACATCCGCTTGCTGGCGCCCATCACATTGGTGGGGTTCACCGCCTTGTCCGTGGAGATGAGGATAAACTTCTCCGCGCCGTAATCGCTGGCGGTCTGCGCGACATTGAAGGTGCCGAAAACATTGTTCTTGATGGCTTCCTCCGGGCAGTCCTCCATCAGCGGCACATGCTTGTGTGCGGCGGCGTGGAAAACGATCTGCGGATGGTAGCGGCGGAAAAGCTGCTCCATCTTCGCCTTATCCCGCACCGAAGCAATTTCGATATGCAGATCCAGCTCATTGCCATAGGTGTACCGCAGCTCCTGCTGGATGTCGTAGGCGTTGTTCTCGTAAATATCCACAATGATGAGCGAACGCGGCGAGTGGGTGGCGATCTGCCGGCACAGCTCCGAGCCGATTGAGCCGCCGCCACCGGTGACCATGATCACCTTATCCATCACAAATTCGTAGACCTCCGGGTTATCAAACACCACGGCAGCCCGTCCCAGCAGATCCTCTACCCGGATGTCCCGCACGCGGCCGAACAGGGTGCCGGGCTGCTGCTGCATCCACTCACTCAGGCGGGGCAGCATCCGCACCTTGCAGCCGGTGTGGCTGCAGATCTCCAGAATTTCGCTCTGCCGCTGCTGGGAGGCGGAGGGGATAGCCAGGATGATATCCCGCACATCGATATCTTTCAGCTGCTCCACCATGGAGTCGATCGTGCCGAGCACCGGCACACCGCGCACGACCATTTTTTGCTTGGCCGGGTCGTCATCGAAGAAGCCGACGATATAATACTGCGCCTTTTTGTTGCGCTTGATCTCCTCTGCCAGATCCACACCGGCATCCCCGGCGCCGATGATGACCACCGGCACAGCCTGTCGGTGGTTATACTGCCGGCGGGCGGAATACTGCCGCAGCAGCCGCCACATGAACCGCATGATCCACATGCCGACCAGGGACATCAGCATAACAAACAGGACAAACCGGCAGGAATAGTGCAGGTGCTCCGGCACCAGCAGCCGGTCGGTCAGCAGGTACAGAAAGAAACCGGATAATACCGCCAGAAATTGTACCAGATACTCCTTGCTGTCGGCATAGCGCCACAGGCTGTCATAGCAGTGGAACAAAAACAGCGGCAGGGCGGTGCAGGCCATCACCAGCAGCCAGTGCACCCACCACAGATCGGGGTTCAGCGCGGCGGTGCCGCGGAAAATAAACCAGCCGATGGTATACATCAGTGTTGTCAGCACCATATCCGCCAAAAAGAGCAGCAGGCGGCGGTAATGGTGCTGCATATAGTCCCAAACCTTCTTCACTTTCGAATCCCCCTATTGAAGCGTAAGATATCCTTCCCCAATCGGCCTGCTACGGCCCACATCTTAAGCTTTTGCTGCCTGCAGCAGCGGGTCGCCGGTGTGCTGGATCAGCTCCAGCCATTCCCGGTGGCGGCGGTTTTTCCGGATGCCGTCCACGGCGGCCTCCAGGTTTTGTTTGCGGTCCTTTGCGTGGTGCATATCCGAGCCAAGCACCAGGGCATTGACCGGCGGCAGCCAGCGTCCCACAAACCGCACATCGTGGCGGCTCTGCAGGGCGCCGCCGTTCAGCTGCACGATCGTGTCCGGCAGCTCGATCAGCTCGGCAATATCCTCGGTGGAATACCAGGGGATATACCGGTCAACATGCGCCAGCATCACACGCAGGTGCTGGTCAAAGACAATGCTTTCAATTGTCTCATACAGCCAGGAGGGCCTTGGTGAAAACGGCATCTCCAGCAGGATGCAGTCGGTCCCCTCCAGGCACAGCGGACGCAGGTCCAAGTGATGGATCCCCTCGCGCAGCAGAACCTCTGCGCCCATCAGCAGACGGATGCGCCCGGACAGCTCCGGTGTGGCGGCAATGGCCTCGGTCAGCTGCTGCCGCGCAGCCTCCCGGCGGGCAAGAAAATCAGAAACGCTTTCCTGCCCGGCGTAAAAATGCGAGGTGGCGGCGACGGTCTCTATTCCCTGCGCCAGTGTCTGCCGCAGCATTTCCAGCGATTCGGCGGTATCGACCGCCCCATCATCCATCTGCGGCAGGCAGTGGCTGTGAAAATCAGTCAGCGGCATCAGGCTTTTTCCTTATATACATAGTTGTAGCTGCGGTAGTAGCGCTTGCGGTCATACAGGCCGTAGGCGGATTTCTCCTCCTTGGCATCGGTGATCACCACGCCAAGCAGATTTGCCTTGGCCTGCTCCAGGGCGCTGACACATTCACCAAGCTCATCATAGGTGGTCTGACGCTGCCGGGCAACCAGCACCACGCCGGCTGCCATCGGGGTGGCCACCAGGGCGTCGGTCACCACGCTGAGCGGCGGCATATCCAGGAAAATGTAATCGTATTCCTTTTCGGCCCATTCCATCAGCTTCATCATCTGGTCAGAGCCGAGCAGCTCGGACGGATTGGGCGGGATGGGGCCGGAGACGATCAGATCCAGGTTGGGAGAGACCTCCTTGTTCAGGCAGGTCTGTACATCGGCCAGACCACTGAGAATTTTGGACAGTCCCTCGGACTTGCGCAGGCGGAAATTGCGGTGCTGCACCGGCTTGCGCATATCGGCGTCGATCAGCAGCACATGGGCGCCGGTCTGCGCCATCAGAATGGCCAGGTTGGAGCACAGGGTGGATTTGCCCGCGCCGGGCTCGGCGCTGGTGAAGATCACCATGTGGTTCTCTTTATTGGCCAGGGTGAACAGCAGGTTGGTGCGGATGGTACGGTAGGCCTCAGCAATGCGGAAATTGATATTGTGGGTGGACTGGCTGCTGCTCTTCTCAGCCAGGGCGTCTGCAGGGAGCTTAGGCATGGTGGTGGCCTCCTTTCTTCGTCTTGCGCTGGAAGCTGGGAACCATGCCCAGCACCGGAATGTTGTTCATGCGCCGGCGCAGATCCCGCTCATCCTTAACGGTATTGTCCAGCATAAACAGCACAATGATGATCGCAGCGGACAGCACCAGGCCGATAATGGCGCCAAGTGCGGTGTTGCGCACAAGGCTGGGGCCGTTCTTCACGCCCTTCTGCGGCGGCGCCATCACCTCCACGCTGCTCAGCTTCATGATATCGGCAAACTGCCCCGGCGCCACCTCGGAGACCGCCTGACAGATTGCCTGCGAAAGCGCGGGGTCGGTGGTCACGGCGGATACCCGCAGCATGGCGGTGCTGTTGACGGCCGAAAGCTTGAGCACGCTGCGCAGCGCCTTGGTGGTCATGGTGTACCCACGCTTCTGCAGGTTGCTGGCCACGCTCTGCAGCACGCGGTCATTATCCATCACCACAATGTACTCGTTGACCAGATCCTGCGCAGCCATCAGCTGGGAAGAGCTAATGCCCTGTGCGGTAGTGGAATTCTGGTCCCGATAGCTGATGACATACATTTCAAATTCCGATTTATAGGTCTCCGCCACAAAAAAGCGGGTGTACGCGCCGAACAGCAGTGCGCCGATAACGGTAAACAGGATGATCAGCTTGCACTTGCGCAGCAGCACCCCGAATATGGTCTGCACATCCAATTCCTGCATAAGATCGTTTCTCCTTTTCTCTCCTCGGTTTCTTTCCTTCGGTTTTTGAAAGGGCTTGCGGGGTTATCAGCAGCACTGCCACTGCTGCCGACAATCATATTTAACTATACACCATTTTCGCCGGCATGTCAATGCACACGGAGAAAAAAGAATGGCAATTTTTGACAAAACTCGACAGCATAGCCATTGTATTTTCCTGCGCGGTGTGGTACAATAAAAGGCAAAGCGTGCCGGATATTTCCGGCGCACATTCTGCGGAGGAGTATGTATGATCGAGCCAAGTCGTTCCAAGCTTTTGCTGCACCGGCTGACCGCCTTCTGCGCGCTGCCCGGCCGGCTGCAGGTGGAGGGGATCCCGGTGCTGCTGCACCGGCTGCCGCCGGCCTTTTTTGGTGCGCGCATTGCGGTGGTTTCGGATGTGCACCTGCCGGATACGATGGTTTCCCTGCGGCGGCTGACGGAGGCTGTGGCGCTGCAGCGGCCGGACGCGGTGTTCCTGACCGGCGACCTGACCAACAGCTATGCGCCGTTTGCCGGGGAGCCGCTGCGGGAGCTGGCTGCGGCCATGACATCGCTGGCGCCCTGCTTCGCCATTCCCGGCAATCATGAGCTGCGGCTGGAGCGGGAACCGCTCTACCGGGATATTTTGGAGCAAAGCGGCGTACACTATATGCACGACAGCTACGCCGACTGGGAAAAGGACGGCGCTGCGCTGCGGCTGTTTGGCATGGCGCAGCGCCGGCCGGCGCCGCTGCGGCTGCCGGCGGAGCAGCCGGCCATCGTGCTGGCGCATAAGCCGCAGTATATGGACTATTATGTGCGGGCGCGGTGGAACCTGGTGGTGGCCGGCCATGCCCACGGCGGGCAGGTGCGGGTGGCTGGCCGGGGGGTCTATTCCCCCGGGCAGGGGCTGCTGCCGGCCTATATCGGCGGCGTTTACCGGCAGGGGGACACCACCATGGTGGTCAGCCGGGGGCTGGGGAACAGCAGCATTCCGGTGCGGGTGCACAATGCGGCCCACCTGCCGCTGCTGCTGCTGCTGCCGGCCGATGACTGACGGCAGCAGCTGATTAAAGGATAAGGGGGAGTATACTATGCGGGCAAGCGGTATTCTGATGCCGGTGTTTTCGCTGCCGACCAGGTACGGCATTGGCACCCTGGGCAGGGAAGCCTATGAATTTGTGGATTTTCTGAAAAAAGCGGGGCAGAGCTACTGGCAGCTACTGCCCCTCAATCCGACCAATTACGGCGATTCACCCTACCAGTCCTTCTCTGCCGCCGCGGGCAATCCGTATTTTATTGATCTGACGCTGCTCACGCAGCAGGGGCTGCTGACCCCGGCGGATTATGCACAGGTAGATTTCGGGGACGATCCCGGCGTGGTGGACTACGGCAAGCTGTACCGGGAGCGGCTGCCGGTGCTGCGCAAGGCCTACGCCCGCTTTGCCGGTGGGGAGGATTTTGCCCGGTTCTGCGCGGCTGAGGCGGATTGGCTGGAGGATTATGCGCTGTTCATGGCGGCCAAGGAGCGCTGCGGCGAGGGCAGCTGGCGCGAGTGGCCACAGGCGCTGCAGCGGCGGCAGCCGGCCGCTATGGCGGGGCTGCGCGCCGCCTGCGGGGATGCCATCCGATTTTATCAGTTTCTGCAGTACGAGTTTGATGTCCAGTGGAAGGCGCTGAAAGGCTATGCAAACGAAAACGGCATTAAGATTATTGGAGATATGCCGATCTATGTGGCGGATGACAGCGCGGATGTATGGGCACATCCGGAGCAGTTTGACCTCGATGAAGAGCTGCTGCCGCGGGTGGTGGCCGGCTGCCCGCCGGATGCCTTTTCGGCGGATGGCCAGCTGTGGGGGATGCCGGTATATAACTGGAAGCACATGGCGGCCGAAACCCCAGCCTATGGCTGGTGGCGGCAGCGGATGCGCCGTGCCCTGCAGCTGTATGATGTGGTGCGCATTGACCATTTCCGCGGGTTTGAGTCCTACTACTGCGTCCCCTACGGGGCCAAGACGGCCCGCAAGGGCACCTGGCGCAAGGGGCCGGGTATGGCGCTGTTCCGTGCGCTGCAGGAGGAGCTGGGTGAGAAGCTGCCGATCATTGCCGAGGATCTCGGCTTTCTGACGGCAGGGGTGCACCGGCTGCTGGAGGAGACCGGCTTTCCCGGCATGAAGGTGATGGAGTTCGCCTTTGATACCCGCGAGGAGAGCGATTATCTGCCGCATAATTACCGGCACAATGCGGTGGTATACACCGGTACGCACGATAACGATACCGTGATGGGCTGGACGCATACGGCGCCGCCGGAGGATGTGTTGCTGGCGCGGCGGTATCTGCATGTGGATGACCGCGAGGGCTTCAACTGGGCCATGATCCGCACCGCCATGATGAGCGTGGCGGATACCGCCATCTTCCCTATGGCGGATTTCCTCGGCCTGGGCAGCGAGGGGCGGATCAATGTGCCCTCCACCGTGGGCGGCAACTGGCGCTGGCGCATCGGCGAGGGCTGCATCAATGACTGGCTGGCTGGCATCATCCGGGAGAATACCGAGCTGTACGGCCGCGCTCCGCGCGCAACGCAGGAAGCGCCGGAGGATGCGGCGCCGGCAGATAAACCGGAATAGGTGCGCAGAACCTGATCGGCGGGCGGCCCGGAAACGGGCCGCCCGCCGGCTGCATAAACCCGCCTCTTTCGCACACACTACCAATACAGTATGTGTGAAACAGGAGGAATGACGCATGAAGAAGTTTGGTATACGGCTGCTGGCCGCGGCGGCCGCCGCACTGCTGCTGCCGCTTGGCGGCTGCGGTAAGGAGACCTCGGCGGTGACGGTGCGGTATCTCAATTTCAAGCCGGAGATCGCGGCCAAATATGAGGAGCTGGCTACCCTGTACGAGCAGCAGACCGGTGTGCGGGTGATCGTGGATACCGCCGCCAATAATACCTATGAGCAGACGCTGATGGCGAAGATGGCGACGGATGAGGCCCCCACCCTGTTCCAGATCAACGGTCCGCGCGGCTATGCAAACTGGCGGGAATACTGTGCCGACCTGTCCGGCACCGAGCTGTATGCCCACCTGAGCGACAAATCACTGGCGGTTACCGACGGCAGCAAGGTGGTGGGGATCCCCTATGTGGTGGAGGGGTACGGCATCATCTATAACAAGGCCATTACCGACAAATATTTTGCCCTCAGTGACCGCAAAACAGCGGAAAACTCCATGGAGGAGATCAACTCCTTCCAGAAGCTGAAAACGCTGGTGGAGGATATGCAGGAAAAGCGCGAGACACTGGGGATCAAGGGGGTGTTTGCCTCTACCTCGCTGAAATCCGGCGAGGACTGGCGCTGGCAGACGCACCTGGCCAACCTGCCGGTGTATTACGAGTTTACCGCGGATAAGGTGGACCTGACCGGCAGCGGTGTGGGCACACTGAATTTCCGCTATGCGGAGCAATTCAAGAACATCTTTGACCTGTATATCAACAATTCCGTAACCGACCGCAAGCTGCTGGGCAGCAAGACGGTGACCGACTCAATGGCGGAATTTGCGTTGGAGCAGTGCGCCATGGTGCAGAACGGCAACTGGGCATGGAGCCAGATCAGCGGCGTGACCGGCAACAAGGTGACCGCGGACAATGTCAAATACCTGCCGATCTATACCGGCGTAGACGGGGAGGAAAAGCAGGGGCTGTGCATCGGTACGGAGAACTATTACGCCGTGAATGCCAAGGCCACGGCCGAAGAACAGAAGGCCGCCGCCGATTTCGCCTATTGGCTCTATTCCAGCGCGGAAGGGAAGAAATATGTGACGGAGGAATTCGGCTTTATCGCGCCGTTTGATACCTTTGGGGAGAACGACCGTCCGGAGGATCCGCTGGCGCAGGAGGTTATGCGCTGGATGGCGCGCACGGATACCACCTCCGTGCCGTGGTATTTCACGCTGTTCCCCTCGCAGACCTTTAAGGAGAATTTCGGTGCCTCGCTGCTGAAATATGCCCAGGGCGCGAAGGACTGGGATGCGGTGGTCAGCGATATGGTGAAGAGCTGGAAGGATGAAAGCGCCGCTGCGGCGTAAAACCATAGAAAAGAAGCACCCCCGTCGGGCGGCCGCAGCTGCCCGACGGGGGTGCTTTTCCTGTTTTCTTATTCGCCCACAGAGTAGTTGGGCGCTTCCTTGGTGATGTGGATATCGTGCGGATGGCTCTCCCGCAGGCCGGCGCCGGTGATGCGGATAAACTGCCCCTTCTCCTGCAGATCGGCAATGGTGCGGCAGCCGCAGTAGCCCATGCCGGAGCGCAGACCGCCCATCAGCTGGTACACGGTGTCGCTGAGCAGGCCCTTGTAGGGCACGCGTCCCTCGACGCCCTCCGGCACCAGCTTCTTGTTGGCCTCCTGGAAATAGCGGTCCTTGCTGCCATTGGCCATGGCGGCCAGGCTGCCCATGCCGCGGTAGACCTTGAAGCGGCGGCCCTGGAACAGCTCGGTGTCCCCGGGGGACTCCTCGCAGCCGGCCACCAGTGAGCCGACCATCACGGCATTGGCACCGGCGGCCAGCGCCTTGACCATATCGCCGGAAAGCTTGATGCCGCCGTCGGCGATCACCGGCACGCCGTATTTTGCGGCGGCGCAGGCGGCGTCATAGATGGCGGTGATCTGCGGCACACCGATACCGGCCACCACGCGGGTGGTGCAGATGGAACCGGGGCCGATACCCACCTTCACTGCGTCGGCGCCGGCATTGATGAGTGCCTCGGTGGCTTCAGCCGTGGCCACATTGCCGGCGATCAGCTGCAGATCGGGGTAGGCTGCCTTCACCCGGCTGACGGCCTTCAGAATATTGGCGCTGTGGCCGTGGGCGGAGTCCAGCACCACCACATCCACCTGGGCAGCGGCCAGCGCCGCCACACGCTCCAGCACATTCGCCGTGGCGCCGATGGCCGCGGCGCACAGCAGCCGGCCGCGGCTGTCACGCGCAGAGTTGGGGTATTTGACGGATTTTTCAATATCCTTGATGGTGATAAGCCCTTTCAGCATCCCTTGCTCGTCCACCAGCGGCAGCTTTTCGATGCGGTAGCGGGAGAGGATGTCCTTGGCCTGCTCCATGGTGGTGCCCACCGGGGCGGTGACCAGATGATCCTTGGTCATCACATCGCCGATGCGCAGTGTAAAATCGGTAATGAAGCGCATATCGCGGTTGGTGATGATGCCCACCAGCTTGCCATCCACGCAGATCGGTACGCCGGAGATGCGGTATTTGCCCATCAGCGCGTCGGCATCGGCCACGGTGTTGTCCGGGCCGAGGCTGAACGGGTTGACGATCACGCCGTTTTCCGATCGCTTCACACGGTCCACCTGATCGGCCTGTGCCTCAATGGACATGTTCTTGTGGATCACGCCGATGCCGCCCTCGCGGGCGATGGCAATGGCCATGTTGGCCTCGGTGACGGTGTCCATGGCGGCGGTCATCAGCGGGGTGTTCAGCCGGATCGTCTTGGTCAGCTGGGTGCTGAGCTGCACATCGGCCGGCAGCACATCCGAGGCCGCCGGGATCAGCAGCACATCATCAAAGGTCAGCCCCTCCTTGACAAACTTCTCTCCTGCGTTGGTATTGACCATAATTCCGCATCGCTCCTTTTACCTGAATATTTTTCCTATTATAGCACTGCCGGCCGGCCGATGCAAGATGGAATTTTACCCAAAGGGCTGCTTGCAGAAAAATCCCCTCTGGGCAGGCAGACACAAAAAAGCGCCGGAGCAGCGGTGGCTGCTCCGGCGTGTTTTTTACGGCTGTGCGGCAGGGACACAGATGGCAAACGGAGTGTCGCTCTCGCCGCTTTCAAAGACATATACCGGCTGCCGGGTCGGGGTGTCTCTGGTCACATTCTCGTAGTAGGCCAGCCGGACATTGGCAACGGTCAGCTCCTTGCCGAGATTGTCTTCGGCGTCCAACAGCACCTCGGTGGGGTCGGTGCTGGCCTTTGCACGCTCCAGTGCCTGCTGCGGGGTTATCAGCGTGAGGGACACTTCCTTTTTATAGTGGATGTGATTGTAGATCACCTGGTTGACCTGGCCGTCGGCCGCCAGCTTTACGGAAACATGGGAGTTGCCGAACAGCGGGGCGTTGCCCTCGGTCTTCGGGTAGAAATTCACCGTCTTGCCGGTGATAAAGGTTTCGTTATCGCGGACCAATGTATCGTCATCGACCTTCTTGTTCGATTGCAGGTCGTCACAGTACAGCCCGTATTCCCGCAGGAAGTCTTCGGCGATCTTGGTGGCCTCCTCATTGGTCAGGGTGGTGACAGCGTGAGAGGCTTGGTTCTTCCGGTTCAGGGTAAAGGTGCCGTGCTCGTAGGTGCTTACCTCGTAAATGTCGCTGGGGAAGGCAGGCTGGGTGATAGTCTCCTCCGGCTCATAGTAGACAGTCGCTTTCTCCGGGGCGTTGGCATTTTCCAGTACCGCATCGCTGCATTGGATGGTGTGGCCGCTGACGGCGGTGCTGCCGGTGCCTACGCCGAATTCGATGCGCGCAATGCCCAGTCCGCTGAGCGTCTCATCGGCGGTCGTGGTATTCTGCCCGCCGCAGCCTCCCAGCAGCAACAGCAGACAAACGGATAGGGAGAGCAGGAAACAGACGGATCTACGGCTTTTCTTCATAGTTTTTTCCTCCTTAGTTATAGCGGATGCTGTTGGGGGCTTGCCGCAGCTTGCCCACCCTTATCCTATCAAGAAAAAGGGGGAGCAGTCAACGGGTTTTCCAAAATTCTCCACAACAGACAATTATAAAGAGGAAAATTTGGCAATACTGTCAAGAGTGAGGGCAAGTCCCCGGCTGCACAGCGGGAAGTCGTACAACAGCCGGGGCAAAATGTGCAGATTTTGGACATCCGGTGGCTTTTGTCCACCAAAAATGGAAAGAAAAGCTTTGACGGCGGTTCAAAGTCATGGTATACTGTAAAACATAGGCAGAAAACGGTGTTTGCTGTTGTTTCGGCGCGAATACTCCGGAATGGCAGAGATTTTAAGGAGGGATCGCCCTTTGGCAAAGGTCAACGAGGTGGTGCGCCGGGAGACCGGCTATATCGCCCTGTGGGTGCTGGTGTTCAGCGGGCTGATGCAGGCGGTGTTTCTCATCGGCGGCTGGTGGACGCTGTCGGCGCTGTGGGGCAATCTGCTGGGCGGCGCGGCAGCGGTCGGCAATTTCTTTGCCATGGGGCTGACGGTGCAGCGCGCCGTGGAGCAGGAAAACAAGCGTGCCGCGGCCATGATGAAGCTGTCGCAGACACTGCGCCTGCTGGCGCAGTTCCTGGTGGCGGTGGCCGGGGTGTGGCTGGCGCAGGCTTCCGACCAGTGGACGGTGCTGCTGGCGGTGCTGCTGCCGCTGCTGTTTCCGCGCGTGGCCATTGCGCTGCGGCCGCTGTTTGATAAAAAGTCCCAGGAGTAACAGCCGGAGCATCTTCCGGCAAGGAGGTGAAAACCCGTGCCAACCAAAAGTGCGCGTTTCAAGGCAGTGGATGCTCTGCTGCTGGCGCTGGCCGGGCTGCCGCTGGTGTGCGGCATGGTGCTGAAGATTTTGACCACCCCATCCTCATCGGGCATCGAGATCTCCGGCGCCCTGATTTACTTTACCATTCCCATGCCGTGGCAGTCCCTGCCGATCACCGAATCGCAGGTCAATTCGTGGCTGGTGATGCTGACCATCTTCTGGCTGTGTGTGTACCTGACCCACGGCATTGCGGCGCAGCCGGGCACCCGCCGGCAGCTGGTCGCCGAGTGGATTGTAGAAAAGACGGACAGCCTCATCCGCGATAATATGGGGCCGTATTTCAAGAGCTTTTCCCCCTTTATTGCGGCCATCATCGCGTTGTCGGCCTTTTCCAGCCTGCTGACGCTGATCGGTCTGACGGCGCCTACGGCGGATCTGAATGTGGTGGGCGGCTGGGCGCTGCTGGTCTTTGCCCTGATCACCTATTATAAGTGCAAGTGCGGCCTGCTGCATTATCTTAAGGGCTTCACCGAGCCGATCTTCATTCTGCTGCCGCTGAATATCATCGGTGAGGTGGCTACCCCGGTCTCGATGGCGTTCCGTCACTACGGCAATGTGCTGTCCGGGTCGGTGATCGCGGTGCTGATCACGGCGGCACTGCAGGGGCTGTCCAGGCTGGTGCTTGGCTGGCTGCCCGGTGTGCTGGGGCAGTTCCCGCTGCTGCAGGTGGGTGTTCCGGCCGTGCTGAGCCTATACTTTGATATTTTCAGCAGCTGCCTGCAGGCGTTTATCTTCGCCATGCTGACCATGCTGAATATTGCGGGGGCATTTCCCCAGGATGATTATGAAAAACGGAAGCAGAAAAAGCTTTCGAAAAAAAAGAACAAATAATTTTTGGAGGTATTTATCATGGAAATCGCAATCGGTATTATCTTGGGCTGCTGCGCCCTGGGCGCGGGCATCTGCATGGGCATCGGCGCTATCGGCCCCGGCGTGGGCGAAGGCCACGCGGTGGCGAACGCCTGTGAGGCCATCGGCCGCCAGCCGGAAAGCAAGGGTGCGGTAACTTCCACCATGATCATGGGCTGCGCCATTGCCGAGACCACCGGTATCTATTCGCTGGTGGTGGCCATCCTGCTGATCTTTGTGGCACCCAATATCATGGTGAATGTGCTGAAAAAAGCGATGGGGCTGTGATCTGTCCCCATGTATCGGAGTGAAGTGTTATGCAGTCGTTAGACATTATTACCGTCAATATCTGGCAGATCATCATCTCGCTGTGTAACCTGCTGATCATCTATCTGATCCTCCGCAAGTTCCTGTACGCACCGGTGCGGAAGATGCTGGACGAGCGCGAACAGGCGGTCGGCCGGCAGTATGCCGACGCCGAGCAGGCCAAGGCGGCCGCCGAGGCGGACAGGGCGGCGCTGGAGGAGCGTCTGCAGGGGGCCAGGGCCGAAGCCGATGCCATAGTGAAAACGGCCGCCGACACGGCTGCCCGGCAGGGTGAGCAGCTGGTGGCCGCCGCGCAGGAAAAGGCCGACCGCATCGTCCGGCAGGCCGAGGCTGACGCTGAGCTGGAGCGCCAGAAGGCGCAGTCCTCCGTCAAGCAGGAGATTGTGGATATCTCCGCCCTGATGGCGGAGCGGCTGCTGCAGCGGGAGATCACCCCGGCCGATCATCGCGCGATGATCGACGGCTTTATTGACGGCATCGGTGAGCCGGATGGCAAATAAGCCCCGGCTGCCGCACAGAAAGGAAAATACGCCATGACGGATATCAGCCGGGAATACGCTGCGGCGTTATTCTCACTTGCCCGCGAGACGGGCAGCCGCTACGGCACCGAGCTGGACACGGTGGAGCAGATCTTTGCCGCCGAGCCGGCGTATACCGAGCTGCTGGCCTCCCCGGGCATTCCGCTGCAGCAGCGCACCGCCGCCCTTGGGCAGGCGCTGGGCAATGCGGTATCGCCGCCGGTGCTGCACTTTCTGCAGCTGCTGTGTGAGCACGGGTATATCCGGCAGCTGCCGGCCTGCATCCGGGAATACCGGGCGCTGGAGCAGGCAGCCGACCGGCAGACCACCGCGCGGGTGGTCAGCGCCGCGGCGCTGACGCCGGAGCAGCAGCAGGCGCTGCAGCAGCGGCTGGAAAAGCTCAGCGGCCGCACGGTGCTGCTGCAATGCGAGACGGATCCCGCCCTGCTGGGCGGCGTGACCGTGTATATGGACGGCAGGGTGCTGGATGGGTCGCTCCGGCACCGCCTGCATGATATGAAAGAAGTGATGGAACAATGAAACAACGGCCGGATGAGATCAGCCATATTATCAAAGAGCAGATCAGGCACTATGAGGATCGCATTGAAATGGTGGAGACCGGCACCGTTATTCTGGTGGGCGACGGTATTGCGCGGGTATACGGCCTGCGCGGCTGCATGGCCGGTGAGCTGCTGGAATTTGACGGCGGCAGCTTCGGCATGGCGCAGAACCTGGAGGAAGAAACGGTCTCTGTTGCCATCCTCTCCGACCGCAGCGATATCCGCGAGGGCACGGCAGTGCACCGCACCGGGCGCGTGGTGAGCGTGCCGGTGGGCGAGGCGCTGCTGGGGCGTGTGGTCAATGCGCTGGGTGAGCCGATCGACGGCAAGGGGCCGGCAGTGTGCACCGAGGCCCTGCCCATCGAGGCAGAGGCCCCCGGCATTATCGAGCGCAAGAGCGTATCGGTGCCGCTGCAGACCGGTATCAAGGCCATTGACAGTATGATCCCGATCGGCCGCGGCCAGCGTGAGCTGATTATCGGCGACCGCCAGACCGGTAAGACCGAAATTGCGGTGGATACCATCATCAACCAGAAAAACAGCGATGTGCTGTGCATTTATGTCGCTATCGGGCAGAAGGCTTCTTCGGTGGTGCAGCTGGCGGGTGAACTGACCCGCGCCGGCGCCATGGAGTATACCATCATCGTGTCCGCCAGCGCCTCGGACAGCGCGCCGCTGCAGTACATTGCCCCCTATGCGGGCTGCGCCATGGCGGAATACTTCCGTAAGCAGGGACGGGATGTGCTGATCATCTATGATGACCTGTCCAAGCACGCTGTGGCCTACCGGGCACTTTCCCTGCTGATCCGGCGGCCGCCGGGCCGCGAGGCCTACCCCGGTGATGTGTTCTACCTGCATTCCCGCCTGCTGGAGCGGGCGGCGTGCGTTGCACCGGAGTATGGCGGCGGTTCCATCACGGCACTGCCGATCATCGAGACGCAGGCGGGTGATGTGTCCGCCTATATCCCGACCAATGTCATTTCCATCACGGACGGGCAGATCTTCCTGGAGACCGAATTGTTCCATGAGGGCATTATGCCGGCAATCAATCCCGGTATTTCGGTCAGCCGCGTGGGCGGTTCCGCCCAGCTGAAATCCATGAAGAAGGTGGCCGGTGAGCTGAAGCTGCTGTATTCGCAGTATCGTGAGCTGCAGTCCTTTGCCCAGTTTGGCAGTGACCTGGATGCGGATACTAAGGCGCGTCTGGCACTGGGCGACCGCATTGTGGAAGTGCTCAAGCAGAACCGCAACAGCCCGGTCACCGTTGGCTGCCAGGTGGCGATCATTTATGCCGTCACCAAGGGCTATCTGGACGCGGTGCCGGTGAATAAGGTGAAGGATTACGAGGCATGGCTGTATGACCAGCTGCTGCATGTGCAGCCGGAGCTGCACGCGCGGCTGGATGAGGGCCATTTTGACGACGCGGATGTGGAGGGCCTGAAGGCGCTTCTGTCCACATGGCAGGGGTGAGTGCATGGGAGCGGATATTAAGACCCTGCGCACCCGGATCCGGAGCGTGGATTCGACCATGCACCTGACCAAGGCCATGGGGCTGGTGGCTTCCTCCAAGATCCGCCGGGCCAATGACCAGATGCAGAAGGGACGCCAGTATGCGGCGGCGATGGAGCAGGCGGTGCATCTGCTGACCACCTGCGATGAATGCCGCCGCAGCCCCTACATGCGTCCGGTGCCGCCGGACGGCGTGACCCGGCTGATTGTGATCGCCGGTGACCGCGGCCTGGCTGGCGGCTATAATGCCAATGTGTTCCGGCTGATGCGGGAATACCCCGATGTGCAGATCACGGCCATCGGCAAGCGTGCCTGTGACCGCTATGGGCAGCCGTTTATCTCGTCCGAGACCTTTTCCTATGCCGATGCCCGGCGGATGGCCGGGGAGCTGTGCGCGGAGTTTACCGCGGGGCGGCTGGACCGGCTGGGTATCGTGTGCACGCAGTATGTGTCCATGATGAGCCAGACGGCCGAGGTGCGCTGGGTGCTGCCGCTGCAGGCGGACGGCGCGGCGGCCAATGCCGCCGTCATTTTTGAGCCGGATGAGCGCACAGTGCTGGATGCGGCGGTGCCGGATTATGTGGCCGGTGTGCTGATCGCAGTCGTGCGGGAAAGCTTTGCCAGTGAGGTGGCCGCCCGCCGGGTGGCCATGGATTCGGCCGGCAAGAATGCCCAGGCTATGATCGACGATTTGCGGCTGCAGTATAACCGCGCACGGCAGAGCACCATCACCCAGGAGATCACGGAGATCGTAGCCGGCTCCTGAGGCGCGTGACGATCACCTTTGCAGTTAAAAAAGGAGGAAATACGAATGGCGCAACAATCAACCGGCCGCGTGGTGCAGGTTATGGGTCCTGTGGTGGATGTGCGTTTTGAAGACGGCACGCTGCCCTCGCTGAACAATGCCCTGACCGTACCGGTCGGCGACCGCACCCTGACGGTGGAGGTGGCGCAGCATATCGGCGACAGCACGGCGCGCTGCATCGCCATGGACTCCACCGACGGCCTGACGCGCGACACCCCCGTGACCGATACCGGGCACCCCATTCAGGTGCCGGTGGGCAAACAGACCCTTGGCCGGATATTCAATGTGCTGGGTGAGCCGGTGGATAATCTGCCGGCCCCGGCCGATGCGGAGCACTGGGATATTCACCGCCAGGCGCCCGCCTTTGATGAGCTTTCCACCTCGACCGAGATCCTGGAGACCGGCATCAAGGTTATCGACCTGCTGTGCCCCTATTCCAAGGGCGGCAAGATCGGCCTGTTCGGCGGTGCCGGCGTGGGCAAGACGGTGCTGATCATGGAGCTGATCAACAACATTGCCAAGCAGCACGGCGGCCTGTCGGTGTTCACCGGCGTGGGTGAGCGTACCCGTGAGGGCAACGACCTGTATAATGAGATGAAGGAGTCCGGCGTGCTGTCCAAGACCTCGTTGGTCTATGGGCAGATGAACGAGCCGCCGGGAGCCCGCATGCGGGTGGCACTGTCCGGCCTGACGATGGCGGAATATTTCCGCGACAGCGAGGGGCAGGATGTGCTGCTGTTCATTGATAACATCTTCCGCTTCACACAGGCCGGCAGCGAGGTTTCGGCTTTGCTGGGGCGGATGCCCTCGGCGGTGGGCTATCAGCCCACCCTGGCCAATGAGATGGGCGCTCTGCAGGAGCGCATTACCTCAACGAAAAAAGGCTCCATCACCTCGGTGCAGGCGGTATATGTGCCGGCGGATGACCTGACCGACCCGGCGCCGGCCACCACCTTTGCCCACCTGGATGCTACCACGGTGCTTTCCCGTGCAATCTCTTCCCAGGGTATTTACCCGGCCGTGGATCCGCTGGAGTCTACCAGCCGCATCCTGTCGCCGGACATCCTTGGCGAGGAGCATTATGCCGTGGCCAAGGAGGTGCAGCGGATCCTGCAGCGCTATAAGGAGCTGATGGATATTATCGCCATCATGGGCATGGATGAGCTGTCGGATGAGGACAAGCTGCTGGTGCAGCGGGCCCGCAAGCTGCAGCGCTTCCTTTCCCAGCCCTTTGATGTATCGGAGAAATTTACCGGTATCCCCGGCACCTATGTGCCGCTGGCGGAGACCATCCGCGGCTTTAAGGAGATCATTGAGGGCAAGCATGATGACCTGCCGGAGTCGGCTTTCCTGTTTGTCGGCACCATTGATGAGGCCGTGGCAAAGGCCAAAGGGGCGACGGCATGAACGCGTTCAGGCTGACCGTCTCCTCCCCGGACGGCGATCTTTTCGATGGGGAGGCCACCTTCCTCGCTCTGCGGGGGACAGAGGGTGAGCTGGCGATCATGGCGGGGCATGTGCCCTTTGTTACAGCTGTGGCGCCCGGCGCCTGTACGCTGGAGCTGCCGGACGGCAGTGTGCGCGGGGCGCAGATGCAGGATGGGCTGCTGACCGTAGCAGCCGATCGGGTGACGCTGCTTTCCGGCAGCTTTGCCTGGGAGAAATAAAAAACAGCGCGTATAGATTGACGAGATCTATACGCGCTGTTTTTACTGTTTGCTTTTTGCTTATTTCTCCAGCAGGTGCGCCTTGATGTAGTCGGCGCTCATTTTGATGGACTCCATCGGCTTGCCGGTGGAATACACCTCGTCCTCTACCACAAAGTATTTCACACCGCATTCTTCGCCCGTGCGGATAATGCCGGGGAAATTCATATTGCCGCGGCCGATCTCAATGCGCTGCGGGCCGTGGTGCTGCTCGTTCCACTCGCCGATAAAGGGATACACATGGTCGGCCTCCACATCCTTCAGGTGGATAATGTTGATGCGCCCGCGCAGCTCCTCAATCAGCGCCCGCACATCCACGCCGGCCAGCTGCGTCCAGGCCACATCCAGGTTGAAGCAGGTGGTTTCGGGATCCAGCCCTTCCTTGAGGTAGTCAAACATGGTTTTGCCCTCGTAGGCCTTGAACCGATTGGAAAACTCAAAGGAATGGTTGTGGTAGGAAAGCACCATGCCATAGGTGGCATAGATCTTCGCCATCTCGTTGAACTTGGCGATGAAGCCCTGCAGCTCCTCCAGCGTATTGCAGGGGTGGCCGCCGATGCCGATCTCGTTGGTGCCGAGGATGCGGTGGTAATTCACCGTACCCTCCACATCCTCGCAGATGCGTTCCCAGCTGTAGTGGGTACCGACGATGCGGATGCCGCACTCATCGGCGTAGGCGCGGAATTGTTCGGGGGATATGTAATCGTAGGTGCCGGCGGTCTGCGCCTGCGTGTAGCCGCACTGCTGCATCCAGCGGAACGCGGCCAGGGTGCTCTCGGCTGTTGTGAATTCCTGGCCAATGGACCAGAGCTGTAAACCAAATTCTTTCATGGGGGGACCTCCTTCATTATGGTAGCCCCATCATAAAGCAATCGCCGGCGTGTGTCAAGGGGGAATTTTCCTGCATTTTACGCAGATTTTTCTATGCAAGCGGAAAATTATATGCTATACTGAAAATATCATCGACAGGCGTATATGCCCTTGCCGGTCGATGATATGAAGCTTAAACATACAGGAGGAAGCAATATGCTGGATTTCAATGCGAAAAAAGGCTTTATATGTGATATGGACGGTGTCATCTACCACGGCAACCGTGTTCTGCCCGGTGTGGCGGAGTTTATCAACTGGCTGCATGAGGAGAAAAAGGAGTACCTGTTCCTGACCAATAACAGCGGCTATACCCCGCGTGAGCTGCACCAGAAGCTGGCGCGTATGGGGCTGGATGTGCCGGAATGCCACTTCTATACCAGCGCACTGGCTACGGCGGCGTTTCTGAGTGAACAGGCGCCCGGCTGTTCGGCGTATGTGATCGGCGAGGCGGGGCTGTTCAACGCCCTGTACGATGTCGGTATCACCATGAATGATGTGAATCCCGACTATGTGGTGGTGGGCGAGGCCAAGGCCTATTCCCTGGACACCCTTACCAAGGCGACCAACCTGGTGCTGGGCGGCGCCAAGCTGATCGGCGCCAATTCGGATGTTTCCGGCCCGATCGAGAACGGCATTGCCCCGGCCTGCCGGGCGCTGGTGGCGCCCATTGAGATGGCCACCGGCAAGCAGGCCTATTTCTGCGGCAAGCCGAACCCGCTGATGATGCACACCGGCCTGCGCCTGCTGGGCTGCCATTCGGCCGAGGCGGCCATCATCGGCGACCGCATGGATACCGATGTCCTCTCCGGGCTGGAGAGCGGTATCTCCACCGTGCTGGTGCTGTCGGGTGTCTCCACCCGGCGGACGCTGGACACCTATGCCTACCGCCCGAGTGTGGTGCTGGATGGCGTGGGGGATATTGTTACCGCCGCCCACGCAGCCAAAAAGGCCAACTGAACACCATAAACAGAAACCGAAAAAACGCCGGAGCCCCCGGCGTTTTTTCTGCCTTAAAGAAATCTTAAAGGCTTTGCCGCTTTTTTCTTAAAGCGGCCGCCCCTATAATAGAACCTGTGAGGAGGAAAAACACCATGGCTGACACGACCATTTTGATCTGCGATGACGAAAAGGACATTGTATCCGCACTGAAGATCTATCTGGAGGCGGAGGGCTACCGCACCCTGGCGGCCTATGATGGGCAGCAGGCACTGGAGCTGCTGGAAAGCAACAGCGTGCAGCTGGTGCTGATGGATGTGATGATGCCGCGTATGGATGGCATCACGGCCATCGCCCGGCTGCGGGAACAGCACAATCTGCCGGTGATCCTGCTGACGGCCAAGGGTGAGGATACCGACAAGGTGCTGGGACTGAATGTGGGGGCGGATGACTATGTGGTGAAGCCCTTTAACCCGGTGGAGCTGCTGGCGCGGGTGCGTTCGCAGCTGCGGCGGTATATGCGGCTGGGCAGCTGCCCGGCTGCGCCGGCGCAGCCGGGGGAATGTGCCGTTGGCGGCCTGTGGCTGGATGACCGCGCCAAGCAGGTGCGGCTGGAGGGGGAGCCGGTCAGCCTGACCCCCACGGAGTACGAGATCCTCAAGCTGCTGATGCAGCACCCCGGCGAGGTGCTTTCCCCCAAGGAAATCTACCGCCGGGTATGGAAGGGCGACCCGCTGGGCAGCGAGGGCACCGTGGCGGTGCATATCCGCCATCTGCGGGAGAAAATCGAGATCGACCCGGCGGATCCGCGCTACATCAAGGTGGTGTGGGGGCAGGGATATATGCTGGCGAAGGACCGGCAGGAAGCATGAGGTGACAAACGATGGTAGGAAAGAAATGGCGCAGCAGTCTGCCGGCCAAGGTGGCGGCGTTTCTGCTGGCGGTGCTGCTGTTTATTAGCGGCACGGTGCTGGTGGGCGGCACGGTGGTGCTGCTGGCGCTGGGCGGCGAGGCCGGCACCCCGCAGGCGGCGCAGGAGGCTGTCGGTGAGATGCTGCTGGGGCAGATACATGAAAATTATTCACTTGAAATGATCGCATCCATCTGTCTTAACGGGGGCGACCCGTCGGAGCTGCTGCAGCCGGGCGTTGCCTACACGGTCAGGGACAGCAGCGGTAAGGAGCTGTATACAAGCTACCACGGGGAGGACTATGTGGCCAAGCTGACCGACACCGCCTGGTTCTACGGCGATGGTGAGGGCGCGTACGACACGGTCACGGTCACGCGGTATCTGCTGAAGGATACGGCCGAGATGGGCTGGAGCCTGCAGCTGGTTGGACAGGCCGGCAGCTGGTACCGGCAGTGGCCGGCACGGCTGATCGGCGGCGGGGTGTGCCTGCTGCTGGCGCTGGTGTTGGTGATCTACCTGTGCTGTGCCGCCGGCTGGCGGCCGGAGGCGACGGCGCCGGTCTGCAATGCGGTGGACCGCATCCCGTTTGACCTGTACACGGTGCTTTGCGGCAGCCTGTTTGTGCTGTTATGTTATAGCTTTTCGGCGGTCATTAACGGCACATCGCTGTGGCCGATGCTGTGTGCAGCAGGCGTTGTATATATCCTTTTCGTTATACTCTTCTTGTTTTATACTCTCAGTTTTTCCACGCGGATCAAAACCCATACGCTGTGGCGCAATACCCTTATCGGGCGGCTGCTGCGGTGGCTGGGGACGGCGCTGCAGGGTCTGCCGCTGGTGTGGAAAACCGCGCTGGTGCTGGTGGGGGTTGCACTGCTGGAATTTTTCCTGCTGATCACCGATAACAGCGTCGTGATCCTTTGGATGCAGGCGGTCATTATCCCCTTGGGCATCCTCTATGCCCTGGGGCTGCGGCGGCTGCAGACCGCCGCCCGGGAGATTGCCCAGGGCAATCTCAATTATTCCATTGATACCCGGTATATGAGCCCGGAGCAGCGCCGCACGGCGCAGCAGCTGGAGCATATCAGCGACGGAATATCCGGCGCGGTGGAGGCGCGGCTGAAAAGTGAGCGCTTCAAGACCGAGCTGATCACCAATATCTCGCACGATATCAAGACCCCGCTGACCTCCATTATCAATTATGTGGATCTGCTGCAGAAGGAACAGCCGGAAAGCGAGAAAATGCAGGCGTATCTGGCGGTGCTGGAACGGCAGTCTGCCCGCATGAAAAAGCTGATCGAGGATCTGGTGGAGGCATCCAAGGCGTCCACCGGCAACCTGCCGGTGCATCCGGCCCCCTGCGGGCTGGCCGTGCTGCTGGAGCAGGCCGTGGGGGAATATACCGAAAAGGCGCAGGCGGCCGGGCTGGAGCTGCGGCTGGAGACCCCGCCGCAGCCGGTGACGGTGCTGGCGGACGGTAAACACCTGTGGCGGGTATTTGATAATCTGCTGAACAATGCCTGTAAGTACGCCATGCCCGGCACCCGGGTATATCTGGATCTCTGCACGGTGGGTGGCTGGGCGCAGATCACCTTCCGCAATGTCTCCCGTGCCCCGCTGAATATCAGCAGTGAGGAACTGATGGAGCGCTTTGTGCGCGGTGACAGCTCCCGCAATACCGAGGGCAGTGGGCTGGGTCTGGCGATCGCCCGCAGCCTGGTGGAGCTGCAGCACGGCCAGCTGGCGCTGACGGTGGACGGCGATCTATTCAAGGTGATCGTGACGCTGCCGCTGCTGCCGGCGCCGCCGGAGGCGGCACCATGAGCGCCGCGCGGCTCAACCTCCTGATCGGCGGGCTGTTTTTCCTGTGCTATGCATACCAGCTTGTGTATCTGCTGGCCTCATTGCTGCCGGCCAGAAAACAGCGCCTGCCGGCCAGGCGGCACCGCTTTGCGGTGCTGATCGCGGCGCGCAATGAGCAGGCGGTGCTGGGGCAGCTGCTGAAAAGCCTGGCCGCACAGCGGTATCCGCGGGAGCGCTTTACCGTATGCGTGGTGGCGGATAATTGCACCGATGCGACTGCGGCAGTAGCGCTGGCCCATGGGGCGCGGGTGTTCACCCGGCAGGATGCCCACCGGGTGGGTAAGGGCTACGCCCTGGATTTTCTGCTGCACCGGCTGTGGGAAACGGCCGGCAATGATGCCTATGACGCCTATCTGGTGCTGGATGCGGATAATCTGCTGGAGCCGGATTACCTGCAGCAGATGGATACGACCCTCTCGCAGGGCTATGATGTGGTGACCGGCTACCGCAACAGTAAGAACTACGGCGATAATTGGATCAGCGCCGGGTATGCCCTGTGGTTTCTCCGGGATAGCCGGCAGCTGAACGGCGCCCGTGCGCGGCTGGGGATCGGCTGTGTGGTGTCCGGCACCGGCTTTGCCTTTACCCACGCGGTGGCGCAGCGGCAGGGCGGGTGGCCGTTCCATACGCTGACGGAGGATACCGAATTTACCGCGGCTCACCTGTGTGCCGGTGACCGCATTGGCTACTGCCCACAGGCAGTGCTGTATGATGAGCAACCGGTGCGGATATCCCAGTCCATGCGGCAGCGGATGCGCTGGGCCAAGGGGTACTTTCAGGTGCTGCGGCGGTATGGGCGCCGGCTGACGGCCGGTGCGCTGCGGGGCTGCTTCGCCTGCTATGATCTGATGGCGGCGATCCTGCCGGCCTTTGTGCTCTCACTGGTGTCGCTGGCGGTGAACGGAGCCGATGCGGTGGCGTGCGCCGCAGCAGGGCGGCCGGCCTGGCCGGCACTGCTGGCGCTGGGGCAGGCGGTTCTCGGTGCCTGCGGCACGCTGTATCTCTTTGGCGGGGTAACGCTGGTGACCGAGTGGCGGCGTATCCGCGTTCCGGCCGCGAAAAAGCTGGGGTACTTTCTGCTGTTTCCGCTGTTCATGCTCACCTATCTGCCGGCGGCAGTGGCGGCGCTGTTCTGCCGTGTGGGCTGGAAGCCGGTGGAGCATACCCGTGCCCTATCGGTGGAACAGCTCAGCAGCCGCCAATGAAAAGAGACCGGGCACCGCGGAGAGGTTTCCGTGGTGCCCGGTTGACGGTTTTCGGTTGTTTCGCATCGGCTATCCGACAGCCGGCGTGGGTTATTCTTCGGCCTGCAGCAGTGCCTGTGTGGCGGCGCGCAGCTTTTCCTCCAGCGCGCCTGCTGCGGCGGCATCCTTGCCGGTGGCAGTGATATAGGCCTTGATCTTCGGCTCGGTGCCGGAGGGGCGCACGATCACGCCGGCGTTGTTTTCCAGCGTGTAGGCCAGCACATTGGAGCGGGGCAGGGTCAGCGGCGTATCCACACCGGTCACGGCATCGTGGTGCACCCGTTCGCGGTAGTCGGCGCAGCCGAGCACCCGCAGTCCGCCGATCTCGGTCGGCGGCGTCTGCCGCAGGTTGTCCATCAGGCGGGTCATGGTGTTCATCCCCTGCTCACCCTCAAAAGCCACATTGATCAGCGCATGGCTGTAATAGCCATATTCGCGGTAGAGCGTCTGCATCTGCTGCAGCAGAGAAATGCCCTGCGTGCGGTAGTAGGCAGCCATTTCCGTAATCAGCATGGAGGCCACCACGGCGTCCTTATCCCGCACATAGGAGCCGGCCAGATAGCCGTAGCTTTCCTCGAAGCCCAGGATATACCGCTCGGCGTGGCCCTCCTTCTCCAGCAGGCCGATCTGCTCACCGATGTACTTGAAGCCGGTCAGCACATTGCGCAGCTCACAGCCGTTGCGCTCGGCAATGGCGGCAGCCAGCCCGGTGGTCACAATGGTCTTCACCACCACCGGATCGGCCGGCAGGGTGCCGGCCTCCCGCCGGCCGCGGATGATGTAGTCCAGCAGCAGGCAGCCCACCTCATTGCCGGTCATCAGCGTGTAGTCGCTGCCGTTGCGCACGGCAATGCCCACGCGGTCGCAGTCGGGGTCGGTGGCCAGCAGCAGGTCGGGCTTTTCGGTCTCGGCCATGGCCAGCGCCCGCTCGAATGCCTGCCGGATCTCCGGGTTCGGATAGGGGGCGGTGGGGAAGTGGCCGTCCGGCAGCTCCTGCTCCGGCACCACCAGCACCTGCCCTGCGCCGATACGGCGCAGCACCTCGCGCACCGGCAGGTTGCCGGTGCCGTTGAGCGGGGTGTAGATAACCTTCAGCCCTGCCTCGGCGCATACGCCGGGGTGGATCTGCTGTGCCAATACCTCGCCGTAATAGCTTTCCAGCAGCTTTTCACCGATCAGGGTGATGCGCCCATCCGCCACGGCATCGGCATAGGCCACTGTCTGTACATCGTCAAAGATGTCCAGCGCCCGGATGCAGGTGGTCACAGCGCCGGCGTCGGCATCGGTCATCTGGCAGCCGTCGGCGCCATAGCATTTATAGCCATTGTACTTGGCCGGGTTGTGGCTGGCGGTGACCATAATGCCGGCCTGGCAGCCGTAATACCGCACCGCATAGGAGAGCAGCGGCGTCGGCTCCAGCTGCGGGAACAGGTGCACCTGTATCCCGTTGGCGGCCAGCACGCAGGCGGCCTCACGGGCGAAGTGATCCGACTTGATGCGGGAATCGTACGAAATGGCGACAGCCGAGGCGGCGTATCGGCCCTTCAGGTAGTTGGCCAGCCCCTGCGTTGCCTTGCGCACGGTGTAGATGTTCATGCGGTTTTCGCCCGCGCCGAGGATGCCGCGCAGCCCGCCGGTGCCGAACTCCAGCTCCCGGTAAAAGCGTTCGCGGATCTCCGCCGGCTGGCCGGCAATGGCCGCCAACTCCTCTGTCAGATCCGGGTCCTCTGTGGCCCGGCTGCACCACAGGGCATATTTTTCATCAATCGTCATTAGGATCGCTCCTTCCGGTATTTTTTACACCATCAGTATAGCACATCCGTGGCGCGTATGCAACACGGAAAAGCGCCGCCGTGGCGGCAAAAATGTTGCAAAAAAGGGCGAAAGCAGCCACTTTTCCGTGCCTTTTGTCCGGGATTTATGCCGGGTGGTAAAGCGTCTTGGCCCGCTGCTCCTCTTTGCCTGCCTCAATGGTGTAGCCCGCCTTTCGCAGGTCGGCGGCAATTTCCATCCACAGACTGTAGGCCTTTTCTTTTTCCCCCAGCTTTTCGTAGGCAAAGGCCTTGGAGTATTTGGCGTCATCATAGGCGGAATTTAACGCAATGGCGCGATCCCAGCATGCAAACGCTTCCGCCGGCTTTTCGGCATTCCAGCAGATATCGCCGCCGACCGTCAACAGCCGCCAGTCATCCGGAAAGCGCCGGCGCGCCTGTAAGAAGGCGGCGTAACCGTCTGCGTATTTTTTCGCGGCGCTGTGGGCATACAGCAGCAGCGCCCAGGGGGTCGGATTGCCCGGTTGTCCGTCGGCAAGCCGGCGTAGCTCGGTCAGCACGGCTTCGGCCTGACCGCAGCGGATCTGCAGGTCGATAAGCTGGGCGTAGGCGCGGAAATAGCCCGTCTCGTCGGTGGTACGGGAGGCCGCCATCGCCTGCTTCAGGTACAGGGTTGCTTGACTTTTCGCCTGTTCCGTCAGCCGGCAAAAGGCCGTTCCCCATACCCGTGCATCCTCGGCTGTCAGGGCGTTTATCTGCTCCAATTGCCGAAAGGCAGCGTCAGCCCGTGCAAAATCCTCAAGGTTTCCGGTGGCCTCGTAGACCACGGCCAGCCGTTGGGCATAATTGTCGTAGGCTTCAAAGTCTTTTTTGTAGAGGTCATCTACCGTGACGGCATAGGTTTCGGCGATTTTCGGAAGCAGCAGGGCATCCGGCAGCGTTTGGGCGCATTCCCAGCGGGAAATGCTCTGCACCGAGACCCCCAGTGCCTCGGCCGCTTGCTGCTGCGTCAGCCCGTGTGCGGTGCGGTATTTTTTTAGATTTTTTGCAAAGATCCGATTCATAACCAGTCTCCTTTTTACTTGTTGCGAGGCCTCTGTCTGTATTCTACCGTGTTGCGGCGTAAAAGTCCACCTCGCGTTTTATGAGTTGGGTATCGGTTTGTGAGGAACAGTGGCAAAAACCGGCAAGCACTCACACCGCTTTCCGTCTTGACGGTGTGCGGGCGGGTGTTGTATAATATACTGGGCATGTGTCTATTAGAAGACAGAACAAAACACAACGAAAGGAGAGGATGCCGATGAAACGCTGTCTTGCGTTGCTGACGGTGCTTTGCCTCCTGCTGGCCGGTATCCTCACCGGTTGCGGGGATGACGGCAGCGATAAGGGCTTCCGCTTTCCGCTGGCGCAGGAGCCGGCACAGCTTGACCCGCAGGCGCCGCAGGATGCGGCCGGCCTGACGGTGATCGCCTCGCTGTTTGAGGGGCTGACCCGGCTGGACAGCGAGGGCAATGCCGTGCCGGGCGCGGCGGATTGGACGGTATCGGCCGATGGGCTGACCTATACCTTCACCCTGCGGGAAAGCTACTGGAGCACCATTTCCGTGCGGGGGGAAAAGACCGATTGGGATGAACCGACCCGCGTTACGGCGGACGATTTTGTGTTCGGCTTTCAGCGGGCGGTGATGCCGGAGACGGCCTCGCCGCTGGCGCAGCAGTTGGATGGCATCGTCAATGCCCGCGATATCCGTGAGGGGCATAAAACCGCCAATACCCTCGGCGTGCATGCCGAGGGTGAGTACACGCTGGTCATCACGCTGGTGCAGCGGGATGAGCATTTTCCGACCCGGCTGGCGGCGGCGCCGTTTCTGCCGTGCAACCGGGCGTTCTTCCAGTACACGGCTGGGCGCTACGGCCTGGAAAAGGCCTATCTGCTGACCAATGGCCCCTTCACCCTGGCGGCGTGGAACCACGGCGAATCGCTGCTGCTGCGCCGCCATGAGCAGTACCACGCCGCGCAGGATATCCTGCCGCAGGCGGTGCGCTATGTGATCGGTACGGCGGATCCGGTGGAGGCGCTGAATACGGGTACCATGGATGCCGAGCTGCTGCCGGCGGATCGTCTGCAGGAGGCCGCCGCAGCTGGTATCCGGCTGGTCGGGCTGCGGGACACCGTGCGCAGCGTGTATTTCAACACCCGCGATACAGCGCTGAGCAATGCCGATGTGCGCCGGGCGCTGCGGGACAGTGTGGAATGGGAAAGCATCTATGCCTATCTGGAGGAGCTGGGGGAGCAGCCGGCCGCCGGCTATATTGCCCCCGATGCGACGGTCAATGGCAGTGAGCTGTACCGCAGCGATGCCAACGATGCCCGCCTGCAGACGCGGGCGGCACAGGCGCAGGAAAGCCTTGGCGCCGGGCTGCGGGCACTGTATCCGGAGGCGAAAAGCCCGGCGCTGCCGACGCTGCGTGTGTTGGCTGCTGATGGGGAACAGAGTGCCAATCTGGCGCGGTATCTTATACAATCCTGGCAGAAAAACCTGAATTTGTCCTGTCAGCTGGAGCTTGTCAGCGAAAGTGCATTGACTGCCCGGATGAACGCCGGCAATTATCAGGTCGCCATTGCGGCGGTCACGGCGCAGGGGCTTTCCGGTGCCGAGAACCTGCAGGCCTACGGCACCGGCGCGGCCGGCAATCTGACCGGTTACACCAGCGCAGCATTTGATACGGCACTGGCGGCTGCACTGACCGGCGGCCGCGCGGAGCTCACCGCGGCCGAAATGCGGCTGCGGGAGGATTGCCCCACGGTGCCGCTGAGCTTTGTTACCCGCTATTACGGCGTTGCTGCCGGGGATGAGGGCGTTTTGGTGCGCCCCTTCAATGGCGGCGCCTACGGCGCGGCCTTTGATTTCCGCCAGGCACGCAAAAAAGGCTGAAAAAAGCAAAAAAGACTCCCCCTGTGACCGGCAGCGCCGGTTGCAGGGGGAGTTTGTGTTGGTTCGCTATTTTGTGCCGGGGCGGATCAGGCCAATTCTTGCCGGCTTTTGGCCAGCGCGGCGGCAATCACGGCATCCATATCGTAGTACCGGTATTCGCCCAGCCGGCCGCCGAAGATCACCTGCGGCTCACGGTCGGCCAGCCGGCGGTAGGCGGCGTACAGGGCGTCATTGGCGGCGTCGTTGACCGGATAGTGCGGTTCACAGCCCGGCCGCCATGCGGCGCTGTATTCCCGGCTGATGACCGTTTTCGGCTGCCCGCCCTTGCCGAACCATTTGTGCTCGATCACGCGGGTGTAGGGCGTTTCGCGGTCGGTATAGTTGATGACCGCATGACCCTGAAAATCGGGGATATCCAGTATTTCCGTCTCAAAGCGCACGGCACGGTACTCCAATGCCCCCAGCTGGTAGCCGAAATAGGCGTCGATGGGGCCGGTATAAACCACCCGGCGAGCCATGGCGTCCAGCCGCGCCTTATCGGGCAGGTAATCCACGCCCAGCTGTACCTCGCTGCTCTCCAGCAGGGCAGCGGCCAGTGCGGTGTAGCCGCCCTGGGGGATCCCCTGGTAGCGGGAGCCGAAATAGTTGTTGTCGTAGGTCAGCCGGACCGGGAGCCGCCGGATGATAAAGGCCGGCAGCTCCCGGCAGGGGCGTCCCCACTGCTTTTCGGTATAGCCGCGGATCAGCTTTTCGTAAATATCCACCCCCACCAGGGAGATGGCCTGCTCCTCCAGGTTACGCGGCTGGCTGATGCCGGCGGTGCGGCGCTGCTGCGCAATGCGGGCGGCAGCCTCGGCGGGGGTGGTGACCCCCCACATCTGCCGGAAGGTGTGCATGTTGAACGGCAGGGAATAGCGCTGACCGTGATAGTCTGCCACCGGGGTGTGGATATACGGGCGAAAGGGCACCAGCCGGGTAACATATTCCCATAGGGCGGTGTCATCGGTGTGGAAAATGTGCGGCCCGTAGCGGTGGATCTCAATCCCCTCGACCGGCTCGGTGTAGGCCAGGCCGGCAATGTGCGGGCGGCGGTCGATCACCAGCACCCGTTTGCCGGCGGCGGTAGCCTCATGGGCAAAGGTGGCGCCATACAGGCCGGCGCCTACCACCAGATAGTCGTATTTCATGGCCGCCTCCGTGTGCTGTTTATAGGGTTTCGGCGCCGCCCTCCAGGGTTTCCGGCGGCAGTTCGGCCTTCAGCTCCCGCTGCAGCAGCTTTTGCACCGCGCCGGCGGGAGAAACATGGCCGTTGATGATGGCATTGACGGTAAATACAATGGGCATTTCTACCCCGGCACGGTCGGCCAGCGCCATGGCGGCCGGCAGGGCGTTGATGCCCTCCACCACCATCCCCACCTGCCGCACGGCCTCATCGGGTGGCACACCCTGCCCGATCAGCCGGCCGCAGCGGTTGTTGCGGCTGTGCTCACTGGTGCAGGTGACAATGAGATCGCCGACACCGGCCAGCCCGCCGAAGGTCTGCGGCCGGCAGCCGATGCGCTCCCCCAGCCGGGAAAGCTCCGCCAGGCCGCGGGTGATGAGGGCGGCGCGGGCGTTATCGCCGAAGCCCAGCCCGGCAGAGATGCCGGTGCCCAGGGCAATGATGTTTTTCAGCGCGCCGGCGATCTCAACGCCGCGCCGGTCGCGGCTGGTGTAGACCCGCATGAAAGGGCTGGTGAAGCAGCGCTGCACCTGTGCGGCAATGGCATCGTCCGGGTGTGCTGCCACAATGGTGGTGGGCAGCCCCAGGGCAACCTCCTCGGCGTGTGTGGGGCCGGAAAGGGCCACACACGCCACCGTATCCGTGCCCAGCTCCTCCTGCATCACCTCGGTCAGGGTCAGCAGGGTGTCGGGCTCAATGCCCTTGGCGGCGTCCACCAGGATCTGGCCAGCCGTGATGAACGGCCGCACGGCGCGGGCCGTGGTGCGCACATAGGGGGAAGGCACGGCAAACAGCAGAATATCCTTGTCCCGGCAGGCAGTGCCGAGATCGGCCGTGTAGGTGATGGCCTCCGGCAGCTCCATATGCGGCAGCTTCGGATGCCGGCGGGTGGTGCGCAGCACCTCCAGCTCCTGCGGCAGTGCCGACCAAACGGTGACGGCCTTGCCGGTAAGGCTCAGCATGCGGGCCAGTGCGGCTCCCCAGGTGCCGGCGCCCAGCACGCCGACGCTATAGGCAGTTTTCTGTTCCATGCGGCTCCTTTCTTCACTGCGGAAAAGAATCCCCGGCGGCGCCGTGTGCACCCGGAGGGGCGGCAGAGAGCGTTTCTGCCGGGTCTCAGATCTCGGTTACGGTATCCGATTGGCACAGCTCGATGATTTTGGCAATGGCGACGGATACCTCGCTGTCAATGTAGCTGTGGTTTTTCCCGGAGGCGATGCAGCGGTCAAAGGCGACGATCTCATAACGGATCCCCTCGCCGTCCAGCTTGTAAAAGCAGCGCTTATTATCGGCGGGGTTTTCGTACCGGATCTCAAAATAGTCGGTCTTCCACCACGGGGCGGGCACATAGACATAGCCCTTTGTGCCGGTGATGATCAGCTCGCCCTCGGATTTGGCTGCCTTGGCGACCTTGATCGACGCCACGGCCTCCGGGTAGACAAAATCAATTTTGGTGAACCCGTCAAATTGCTTTTCCTTATCTAGATAATGGGTCACGACGCGCGCGTCGGAATAGGCGGTCCCCAAAAGCTGGAATATCGGCAGCAGGGCGGTCGGCCCCCAGGTGGAAATGCTGTTCCACTTGTTTTCGAGTGAGGACAGGTCATCGCTCATGCTGGTGCAGGTGGCATCCACGGAGACCACCTTGCCGATCTCGCCGCTCTTTACCAGCAGCAGCAGGCGGGAATAGGCGGTTGAATAGGCGGTTTTGATGCTTTCCATCAGGGTGCAGTGCTCCTTTTCGGCCAATGCAAAGAGCTCCCGGCATTCCTCTGCCGTGCAGGCGATGGGGGATTCACAGAGCACATGCTTTTTGGACTGAAGCAGCGCTTTTATCTGTTCATAGTGCTTATCCGGTGTTGTGACCACATAGTAGGCATCGGCGTCCGATTCAACGATCTCAACGCCGTTGACATACCGGCTCTCGTTCTTGAATTTTGTTCCGACGAAGGTGTTTCCCAGAACCGTGATCTGCAGCCGGTGCTTTTCGGAGCGCAGATCGGAGCTGGAGACCCCGACGGTCCTATCCAGATAGACTACCTTACAATATTCATTCAGATAGTCAAACTTGCCTTCCCAATCGGACCCGACGGTAAAAATATCCACACCGTACCGGCGGATATCGTCGATCTTCTGTCCCTCATACTCCTCTACGATGATCTCGTCGGCAATGCCGGTGTTTTTCACCGCTTCTACGCGTTCCATCAGGGACTGCTGCACATTGATCTTTCCGCGGGATTTATCAAAATCGTCCGCGGTCACGCCGACAATCAGGTAATCGCCCAGCGCCTTTGCCCTCTCCAGCAGGCGGATGTGTCCATAGTGCAGAAGATCGTATGTGCCGTATGTGATGACCTTTATCAATCTTGTCCCTCCCAGTATTCCGGTGTTGCTTCGGCGCTTTCTACGGGGATCAGAGCAGACCCCGCGCCTGCATATCCTTCAGCGCATTGACCAGCGTGGTATTGTCTTCCTTTGTCAGATGGCCGATGTGCCCGACGCGGAAGATCTTTTCCTTCAGCTCTCCGCCGTTGGGGCAGACCCAGATGCCATACTCGTCCTTCAGCGTGGTAAAGATCGCGTAGGCTGACCCGTGCAGCGGGCGCAGCGGGGTCACCGCATTGGACAGGGCATCGGACAGAATCTCCAGGGGGAGATCCCGGATCTTTTCGCGGAAATCCGCAGCCAGCTCAGCTGTCCGGCGGATCTCTGCCTGCACGCCTCCCTGCTGCTCGATCTCCTGCAGCCTTGCGTGGATCTGGAGCAGGGTGCCCACTGCCGGTGTGAACGGGGTCTGTCCGCGCTCCCCGTTTTTCAGGGCAGATTTCAGGTCGAGGTACATGCATTTGGCATCGTGCGCCTCCACCCGCCGGACAGCCTCTTCGGACAGGACGATGATGGATACGCCGGGCGGGCAGGCCAGCGCCTTCTGCGATCCGGTCAGCAGCACCTGAACCCCCTGCTCCTCCATGTTCAGCTCATCGGCCAGGAAGGAGCTGATGGCGTCCACGACCAGGAAGATGCCGTTCTTTTCGCAGAATTCATGGATCAGGTCGAGGTCATAGCGGACGCCTGTGGAGGTCTCGTGGATGTTTACGAGGAAGCCGGTAAAGCCCTTTTGGGCATACGGCTCCAGCTGCTCCCGCCGAAGTCCTTTGCCGGTTTCCAGGGTGATCGCCTCGTAGGGGATGTCGTGGATGCGGCACAGCTCCACAAAGCGGTGGCCGAAGCTGCCGCCGTTGACGACCAGCAGTTTGTCCCGGCGGTCGAACAGGTTTATCACGGCGGCTTCCATGGCGGCCGTGCCGGAGCCGGTAATAAAGACGGCCCGCGCATCCTCCCCGGCCTTGGCAAACCGCTTCATCAGAGCCTCGTTTTCCAGCATAACAGCGGAAAATTCCGGCGTCCGGAAGTAGGGAATCTGCTCCGCGCCGATCCGGCGCACGGTCTCGTCCGCCGTTACCGGCCCCACAGTGAAATTCAGCATGATGTCTTGTCCTTTCTGTACGGATGGATGGCCGCCTGTTTTACGGGCAGTCGGCCGATCCGATGTCTTCGATGTATGTCAGCAGCTGTTCAATTACATGCTCCGGCATAAAGGCCTTTATCCGGATGTCGCTGTCGGCGATCAGCCGTTCTGCCTCGGCACGGTCCGTATACAGTCGATACAGACTGTCTGCCAGCTGCTCGGCATCCCCCACCGGCGTGATCAGGCCGCAGGTATCCTGCAGTATTTCACGCACACCCGGCTCGCTATTGGTGGCAACCACCGGGAGGTGGTAATACATCGCCTCCAGTATGGCTGTCGGCAGCCCCTCTGCGGGGCTGGAATGGGCGTATACATAGGCAGCCGAGTAATAATTCTGCACATCATATCTTGCCCCGGTAAAGATGACCTGTTCTGTCAGCGCCAGCTCAGAAACCAGAGCCTCCAGCCGGGCTCTTTCGTTTCCGTCACCGACAAGCACCAGCCGCTTGCATAGGCCGTGCCGCTCCTTTAGGGCTTTGATCGCCCGGATCAGGGTGGCCTGGTCTTTATCCTTTTCCATTCTTCCGACCATCAGGACAAAATCCCCCATGGTCTCCTGCAGCTGCGCCACCTTGGCGGCATCGACCGTGCGCTCGGCCAGATTGATGGGATTGTATATCTGCACCTTGCGGATATGGTTGCGCGCATTGAAGGCAGCGACCTTTTCATCATCCTTGCAGGACAGACAGACCAGATTCCGGATCTTTCTGTATAGCGCCAAGAAGCCGGAACCGATCTCCTCATAGGAATATTCATTTCCGTGCAGCCAGGCGATCTTTTTTGCCCCCCGAAAATTCCCGGAAACAAAGGTCAGATCGTTATAGTGCCCGGCGAAGGCTATGGCCAGATCGGTTTTTCGGAGCTTGTGGGCATATAGCGGGCGGTACAGGCTCTGTATAACGGTAAACACCGTAAACGCAGCGGCAAAGGCGATCTGCCCGTAAAGTCCCCGTCGTTTCCACGAGCGGTATCTTTCCGGGCTGATGGCCCGGGGGAACCGGATGTGACAGACGGAGGCCTCTTTGGGGATCTCCTTTTCCATGTCGCGCAGGGACGGCTTCAGATTGATAATATCGATCTGATGGCCTGCGTGCAGGAGAAGCTTGATATAGTCGAGCCCGACTCTTTCAATGCCGCCGAACTGCAGCCCGTCGAATACAAAAGTCATTTTCATATCAGTTGTTCTTTTTCACCTTCGCTTTAAGTTTTTGCACCAGCAGTTTTTTCTCTTCCTTGTTCAGCAGGATATTGAATACGACAAAATAGGAGGGAATGGCCAGTCCGCCGATGATCGCAAAGAAGGTCAGCCACGAGTGGATATTGGTCAGCGGTTTGAGCAGGAAAAAGATGAGCCATATCACAAACAGGGCGATATAATTGCGGAATATCGTCTTGAGGAAGGTGAAATACGGCACCCCGATGGCCTTTTCTGCGTACATGGGCACCAGGAACAGATTGACCAGTGCCAATACACAGGTGCTGGTTCCGGCGATGGCGTAGACCCCCAGATCCGTAAAGCGGGTGATGATCAGTGTCAGCAGGGTGCTCACGCATCCGGCACAGAACACCATGATCGAGTATACCTTCACCCTGGCGATGGCAACGAACAGTGAGTGAATGCTGTACATATAGGCATTGACGATCACATTGATCAGGACCAGCAGCATCAGAATATTAATCTGCCGCAGATCCGCAGCGGAATACACATTGGCCGGCAGCCACAGGCGGAAGAAATCCGAACCGAATACGATGATGGCGGCAAAGGGCACGGTCAGAAACAGCCCCAGCACCTTGCAGGTGAAGCCGACCTCCTTTACAAGGCCCTCCTTGTCATCCTGCGCAACCAGGCCGGTGAATGAGGCAGAGAAGATATTGGACAAATACCCCAGCAGAGAGCCGACAGCGGTGGGGATCTGCTGAGCAACGGAGATCCGCCCCATGGCCTCCTGGCTGATCATCAGGTTGGCGATCAACAGGTCAAGGCCGTTGAGCAGCAGGTTGCTGACATTGGATAGCAGGATCCACAGTCCGGCCTTGGCAACGGTCAGGATCTTGCGGACGGAAAAGCGCTTCGGGCTGACGGAAAAGCCCGGCAGAAGCTTCCGCTTCAGGCACAGATAGGAGCATATAACAAAGAGGCTGGAGGCCACTGCCGAAATGCTGACAAAGTAAATGTGCGGCACGCAATAGGAGAACAGAATAATGGTCAGGAACATCTTGACCAGGTTTGAGCCGATCTGTACATAGGCGTGCAGGTCCATCCGGTTGACAACGAATGTGCTGGAAATATAGGCCGTGGACACAAACGACACGATCAGGTTGAGGAACGACAGGAAGAAGGTGATCTTCACATCCCGTACAAGCTCCGGCGAGACATGGATCAGGTGCTCAATATTGCCGACAATAAACAGGGAAGCGATCAGCACGACCAGGGACAAAACGGTATTGAACCAAAAAACCGAGGAGAAATAGCGTTTTGCTTCTTCCGTGTTTCCCTTATTGTACTCAACGGAGATGAAGCGGCTGGCCATGGAATTGATGGCCACGGTGATGAGACTGGCGTATTGCGTGAAATTGTTTGCCAGCGTGATAAAGCCGTATGCCGCCTCGCCCAGCTTGTCGACCACATAGGGCGACAACCAGAAATTAATGAAAAACTGGACGACAAACACAATAACGCTGGCAAACAGATTGACCAGCAGCTGCCTGTTTTTATTCATGGTTAAAGAATGACCTCCTTGGCCTCCAGCTTCTCTGTACTGGTCATCGGAAATTCGTAGATATAGTCCTTCAGCTCCTTGGCGATATACTCCGCTTCGGCGGCAAATGCCGCATCCCGATTAAAAAGCTGTGTGTTTCTCATGGATTTTTCGGGGATAAACTTCGTTTTGGGTTGTATATGTTGGGCATCCTGTATATCCAGAAAGGCGAAGATCCGCTTTTTTGTCTCTTCATAGCGGTAAACAAGATCCTCAAAGTGAATGCGCAGGATATTCGGATTATCACAGGGGATCTCGCATTGCCGCATTTTGCGGTAGTTTACGCAGAATTGCCGGACATCCATCGGGTAGGGGACCGCACTGCCGGCCTTGTCCCAATAGTATTTGTTCAGCAGAAAGACATCCCGCGGGTCACGCTCCACCACCACGGCCTTGCTGTTGTCGGTAAAGTAGTGCGCCATCCGGTGCAGATTGTGCGGCAGCAAAAACTGATCCAGGATCAGGTTGCTTTTCCCGATGCCCAGCTCGGCGTAGATCTTATCCAGAAATGTGCGTGCGCTGCCGTAAAAGGTCTCCTCATCCGCATAGGAGATCTGCATGGGCTTGTAGCGCAGTGCGGGCTTGAATACCTTCCGGTTGCCTGTGAGAATCCGGAGACCGCGGGTCACGGCCTTGTGGATATAGCCCTTCAGGAAGGGCCACTCCTGATAATACCAATAGGTCTCCGAAAACTGTGCATCGGTAATGGAATGGAGGAATTCCTGATAGTATTCCTCAAATTTGGGGCCGATCCTCCTCTTGTATTCTCCGACCCAAAAGTGCTTTTTGCAGAACAGGTCGTGCATGCACCGGCTGAAGGAATGCAGGGCCTCATCGCTGCGGATGGCGTTGTTTCCGCGCAGCAGCTTGTCCTCCAGGTCAAACATGCCGTTCGGGCAGTGCATAAAAACATATTCAAAATTTCCGTTGGTCGAGGTGTAACCCTCCACCTCGCTCAAAAGATCGGTCACAGCGGAGGAGCCGGAACCCATATAGCCGGCCGGAATGACGATTTTATTCATAGCAGTACTTTAACGGTAATTGAAGTGTACAATTGCCGTTCTCCTCTCTTTTTACCGGTTATTTCCCGGCTTGTGCATAATGCTTTTTCATGAAATGCTGTATGGCGGACCGGTAAAAGAACGGGTTGGTACACAACCGGATCCCCAGGGTCAGCTGCTTGCTTTGCGCAAAGTGCTGCTTCAGGCTTTGATAGCTCTGCAGCTTTTGCAGATCCCGCGCATATTTTTCGGAGCGGTACATTTCGGCAATCGCCTGCTCCCCGCATACGCGGGCGTGGGCGTATTCCTTGGCCAAAAGGTTGGCGGTCAGCTGCTGCCTGGCGCTGTTTGAGACGGATATGCTGCTTTCCCGTATCCGGTAGCGGAGCAGGCGCTGGTCGATATTGCCGACCCTATGCCCGGACAGGACCGCCCGGAGGACAAAGTCATAGTCCTCGGCCCCGGCGATATTCCGGTAGCCGCCCAGTGCCGTATAGAGGCTTTTCCGGCACAGCCATGTGGGGTGCAGCAGGCAGCTTCCCCATTTCAGATAGTGCCGGATGTTTTTCTCCTTTACCGGAAGGTCAAGCGCGCCGATGATTTGCCCCTGCTCGTCGATCTTTGTGATGCAGGCCCCAACCAGGTCCAGCTGGTGTTCCTGCAGGTAGGCCAGCTGTTTTTCCAGCCTGGTCCCGTCGGATATATCGTCTGCATCCATGCGGGCGATATACTCTCCCCGGGCAAGACCGATCCCCTTGTTCAGGGAGCCGACCAGCCCCAGGTTTTCCGGGTTGATCACATAGTTTACCCGACTGTCCTGCTGCGCATAGCGGCTGAGCAGGGCGTGCAGGTCTTCCCTTTGCGGATTGTCGTTAATGAGGATCAGTTCGAGGTTTTCGTGGGTCTGGTGCAGGATCGAATTGACGCTCTCTTCGATAAAGGGTGTTTCCTCATTGTAGGTGCTGAGTATGACACTGATTAGCTGCTGCATAGGTGCTATCTCCAATACTTCTTTTTGCTCTTTTCCATTTCAGCGGTATCTGTATGGCGCACAGCTGCTGGACGCCTATGACCATCATCGGCAAAAAGCCGTAGCTCAACAGATCATTGTCCGTAAAATTGATAAAGGCAACAACGATCAGCACGGCACAAACGAGCGGGGAATCCTTATGCTGCCGGTACAGCGCCCGATAGATCAGCAGCGTCAGCAGCAGCACAAGCACACCGTACCGGACGGTGATGTACAGATATCCGCTGTCCAGCACAATGCCGTTCCATTCGGAAGAGCCGACTATGACGGTGGCATTGAAATACTCGCCCGATTTCATAAAGTGCAGCAGGTGGATGCCAAACCGGTCGATGGCGGCCGCGCCGAGCAGGGTGCGGTTTGTCAGGATCCTGTCCATCCAGTACCACGCAGAAAGGGCGATCCCTCTGGATCTGAGCAGGGAGGGCAGAATGGAAAGCGCCGCTGCGCCCAGCATAGCGTAGCGGGCGGTGATGCTGACGGCTCTTCCGCACAGGCTGTGTGCCGGCTGCTTTCTGAAGAAGAGCACATACAGGATCAGAAGAAGTATGCCCAGAAAAGCGTTCCGGCTGCCGCATAGCCAATAGACGGCAAGATCCAAAGCCCCGAAAAGGAGCATATACCGCCTTTTGATCCCGGCCCGGTAAATGACCAGCAGGTACACGAGGATATAGAACAGACACAGGGGCAGGATATTGCTGTGGACAAAGCCAAATGAGTGGCGGGAAAAGTCGTCAAAATCCGTCCGGCGGCTCAGGGTATCCGGAAGAACGCCGAGGGCAAACAGCGCCAGAACGACCAGAGTAAAGAGCACCAGGCATTGCAGCGAGATGCGGTAGATCCTTTCCCGGTCGATATGGCGGGATATGGTGCCCATCAGCAGCACAATGATCCAGAAGAAGTCGCCGGAGGCGAGAAATACCGCTCCGCCGACAGCCAGAACGAGCAGGAGCCGATAGACCGCCTTTTCTTTCCATTTAAGCACAAAGGCCTGCACCAGCAAACAGCCGATAATGCCGATCTTCAAGGCCTTGGCAAGCAGTGCGGTATCCAGATACACGGTTGCCACATCCTCGATGAACAGGGCAAAAAAGAACAGAACATAGTAGAAATAAAACAGGATCTCACTCTTTTTTATTTGCTGGTGCAGCGCGGAACAGACATTCATTTATTTCCACCTTTCAACCTTCCTGTGCAGCGCGACAAACGCCTTTCGCGGTATGTGCAGGCGGTACAGCAGCAGCGCAGCATACAGCTTGCGCCGGATATTCCGGTCCCGGAGCACTGCGGAGCAGTGCTGATCCAAAAACGCTCTGCAGTAATCGACCGCCTCGTTGAATGCCGGGTCGCACGGTGCCGTCAGGTAGATGCGGAAGCAGTTGGAGCACTGATAGGCCATTACGGCCTGCATAACCGCGGGAGAGCCGTGCTCAAAATACCGGATGATCCTCTTGCCGATCTCCAGTATGTCCAGATCTCTGGCGGTGAATTTTTTCGTGGTGATGCTGTTTTTCCGGTGCCGGTATCCGTAGAACCGGGCGTTGCTGTAAACAACTGCCGCCGATCCGGCGATAGCCTGATACAGGAATTCGTTGTCCTCAAACAGTATCCCGGACATAAACCGCAGATCCTCAAATACATCCCTCCGGTACAGCTTGCCGCAGGCGGAGGTGGATATCTCCTTTTGGTACAGGAAGCTGCACAGAGCCTCCTCGGTGTTAAAAACGCGTGTTACCGTGCTGGCGCTGTAGGCGACCGGTTCCCCGTCCGTGAAGTGTGCAATCTCGCAGCAGGCTATCCGGGCATTGCCGGCGTGCAGAAGCTCATACAGATGCCGGATCATGGAGCTTTCGATCATATCATCGCTGTCCACGAACAGGAGGTATTCTCCCCCGGCGTGGTCTATGCCCATATTGCGGGTATCTGACAGGCCGCTGTTGTCCTTTTTGTAGTAGCGGATCCGTGGGTCCTCGTTCAGCAGCCTTTGGCAGACGGCCTCGCTGTCATCGGTGGAGCCGTCATTGACCAGGAGGATCTCAAGGTTCTCATAGGTCTGCTGCCGTATGCTGCTGACACACGCCTCCAGGTAACCCATCACATTGTATACAGGCACGATGACGGAAATCAACGGTGCGGCAACGGCGCTCTCACTGTGGTTTTTCATCCGTAAACACTCCCATATAGTCTCCGCAGATCTTTTCCCAGGTGTAGGCCTCGGCAACCCGGTTCCTCGCCTTTTGCCCCATCTGCAGGATGTCCTCCTCTGACATGGCATCGGCCCTGTCGATCAGCCCGGCCAGCTCGCCGTTTTCGCGTCCCCAGTACAGGGCGCTGTCTTCGGCCACCTCACGGTTAAAGCCGACATCCACCAGCAGGTTCAGGTCCGTGCTGCCCAGCGCTTCGATCAGGGAGGGGTTCGTGCCGCCGACCGTATGCCCATGGAAGTAGGCGTACGCATTTTCCCGGATCTTTTTCAGCAGCTCCTGATCGTATACGGTGCCGACGAATTTGATGCGCTTATCCTGCTTGAAGTGGAGGCGTTCCTCCAGCACATTCAAAAACTTGTCATTCACATTGGTGATCAGGGCAAAATCCCGCTCAGAGTGGGACTGCATGAATTCCCGGATCATGATCTCGAAGGAATTTTCCGGCACAAAGCGGCCGACAACCAGGTAGTAGCTCTTGGGGGACAGCCCTTTTTCGGCGTACCAGGCAGCCAGCTTCTCGTCGTCGTCCGCCAGCTGGCTGCGGCGGGTCTCCGCCCCGTAGGCGATATAGGTGGTCTTCGGCTGATAGGCCGCATAGGTGGTCCGGATGTATTTTTCGATGTTGACGCTGTCGCAGATCAGCAGGTCCGCGTGCTTGGTCATCATTTTCTCCGAGACCTTCCAATAGCGGCGCACCGGTGCCGGCCATTTGGCCCGCAGCCACTCGTGCCCGTCGGGATTGACATATACCACGCCGCCAAGCTTATGAATGCGGCGCTGATAATGGGCGGCAAAGGGGCCGATGCGGCAGGCCAGGATGTAGACGATGGGATGCTCGATGTGGTGCTGTTCGATGTAGGCGCAGCACTGGTGCAGGGCGGCCACATCGTACCAGATGGCCTGTGCGGGGCCGATATTCGGCACCTTCACATGAAAGCAGCGGGCGTTGTGGTACTCGGTTTCAAAATTTTTCTGGTCCTTGCAGGCCACATGATATTTCAGCCGGTCATCCTGTGCGTGGTATTCCGTCAGCTTGTCCACAAAGGTCTCGTAGCCGCCGTAGGCGCCGGGAATTCCCTTGGAGCCGACAATGAAAACATGTTGCATGGGTATGCTTCCCCTTTCCTGTATGCGGTCAGAACCGGAAGGTATCCTTCAGGCCGACCCATTTCTGATCCTTTTCGCTGAGATTGAGCGGCGTGCCGTCTGCCAGGGTGTAGCCCTCGCCGCTGGCGCTGCCGCGGTATTCACCGGTCAGCTGCGGCCAGGTGATGCCGATGGCCGGGTCGTTCCAGGCCAGGCCGCCCTCATCGCCGGGGTGGTAGAAGTCTGTGACCTTATAGCAGAATTCCGCCTCGTCGCTGAGTACGAGGAAGCCGTGGGCAAAGCCCTCAGAAATGTAGAACTGTTTCTTGTTTTCGGCTGTCAGCTCCACACCGAACCACTGGCCGTAGGTGGCGCTGCCGGCGCGCAGGTCAACGGCCACATCAAACACGCTGCCGCGCACTACCCGCACCAGCTTGCCCTGCGGGTATTGCTTCTGGAAGTGCAGGCCGCGCAGTACGCCCTTGGTGGACATGCTCTGGTTATCCTGCACAAACACCATATCCAGCCCGGCCTCATGCATGTCGTTCTGGTTGTAGGTCTCCATAAAGTAGCCGCGGCTGTCGCCGTGGACGGTTGGCTCAATGACATACAGCCCCTCGATCGGGGCTTTGGTTACCTTGATCTGTCCCATGCAGTTGTATCCTCTTTTCCCTTGTTTCAGTGTTTTTCGGCAGCCCGCAGCTCCTGCAGATAGCGGGCCAGTGCATCCTGCCAGCCGGGCAGGGGGGTGAAGCCCTTTTCGACCAGCTTGTGCTTGTCCAGCCGGCTGTTGAACGGGCGGGCAGCCTTGGAAAGACCGTATTCGGCGGTGGTGACCGGGATCACCTGCACGCCGTCCATGCCGGCCTGCCGGAAGATCTCGGCGGCAAACTGTGCCCAGGAGATGTAGCCGCCCTCGTTGGTGGCGTGGTAGCAGCCATATTGCTCACTGAGGATCATGTCCACCAGCAGGCGCGCCAGATCCAGCGTATAGGTGGGGGTGCCGATCTGGTCATCCACCACCCGCAGGGTATCGTGGGTCTCCCCCAGGCGCAGCATGGTCTTAATAAAATTTTTGCCGTTGATGCCGAATACCCAGGCAATGCGCACGATGAAGAATTTATCCACCAGTGCGCGCACAGCCAGCTCACCGTCCAGCTTGGTGCGGCCGTAAACATTCAGCGGGGCGTAGTCGGTGCAATCCGGCTGCCACGGTGTCTCTCCCTGGCCATTGAATACATAGTCGGTGCTGATATACAGCAGCTTGCAGCCGGCAGTGCGGCAGGCGGCCGCAATATACCGTGTACCGCGGGCGTTGATGGCCTCTACCTTGGCGATGTTCTCCGGCTCCTCGGCAGCGTCCACGGCCGTCCAGGCGGCGCAGTGGATCACGGCATCCGGCCGCACGCGGGCGATGGTGTCTGCCACGGCGGCCTCATCGGTGATGTCCAGCGGAACATACGGCATTGCTGTTACAGGGCTGCCGTCTGCCGCGCCGCTGTATGCGGGGGCGATGTCGGAGCCGATACCTTCCAGCCCGCGCCGGTGCAGCTCGTTCATAACATCGTGCCCCAATTGACCGGCCACGCCGGTAACAAATACTTTCATGTGTTTGCGCTCCTCACTTGTGCAGCGTGTAACGGCTCAGCGGTTGCCGTACATTTTCTCATAGTAGTTCTGGTATTCGCCGGAGATGATGGTCTCCCACCACTCCCGGTTGTCCAGATACCATTGGATGGTCTTCTTGATGCCGTCGGCAAACTTGGTCTCCGGCAGCCAGCCCAGCTCATTGTGGATCTTGGTGGGGTCAATGGCGTAGCGCATATCGTGTCCCTTGCGGTCGGTCACATGGGTGATGAGGCTTTCCGGTTTGCCCAGCTCCTTGCAGATCAGCCGGACAATATCAATGTTGCGCATCTCATTGTGGCCGCCGATGTTGTACACCTCGCCCACGCGCCCCTTGTGGATGATCAGATCAATGGCCTTGCAGTGATCCTCCACATACAGCCAGTCACGCACATTCAGTCCCTCGCCATATACCGGCAGCGGCTTATCATTCAGCGCATTGGCGATCATCAGCGGGATCAGCTTTTCCGGGAAGTGGTAGGGGCCGTAGTTGTTGGAGCAGCGGCTGATGGTGACCGGCAGCCCGTAGGTGCGGTGGTAGGCCAGCACCAGCAGGTCAGCGCCTGCCTTGGAGCTGCTGTACGGGGAGCTGGTGTGGATGGGGGTCTCCTCAGTGAAAAAGAGATCGGGGCGATCCAGCGGCAGGTCGCCGTACACCTCATCGGTGGAGACCTGATGGTAGCGGGTGATGCCGTACTTGCGGCAGGCATCCATCAGCGTGGCGGTGCCGAGAATATTGGTCTGCAGGAAAATGCCCGGATCCTCGATCGAGCGGTCCACATGGCTCTCGGCGGCAAAGTTGACCACCACATCCGGGTGCTCCTCTTCAAAAAGCTTGTTTACCGCCTCGCGGTCGCAGATATCTGCCTTGACAAAGCGGAAGTGCGGATCGTCCATGACCGGCGCCAGCGTGGAAAGGTTGCCGGCATAGGTCAGCTTGTCCAGGCAGATTATGCGGTCATCGGGATGCTCCCTGAGCATATGGAAGATGAAATTGCTGCCGATAAAGCCGGCGCCGCCGGTGACAATGATCGTCATAATGGTAGTCTCCTTACACATTTCATTGATGTCTGCGGATAAAAACAGTACAACAAACCGCACGGCGGGGTGCATGCCGGGCGCCCCGCCGCTGCGGTTTGTTGCCTTTATTTGCGCATATCGATAAATTTGCCGTCCAGCACATCCTTAAGGTACTGGCCGTACTGGTTTTTCTTCAGGGTCTCGTAGGTTGCCAGCACATCCTCGCGCGTGATCCAGCCATTGCGGTAGGCGATCTCCTCCAGACAGGCGATCTTGCGGTGCTGGTGCTGCTCGATGGTCTTTACAAAGTTGGTGGCATCCACCAGGCTTTCGTGTGTGCCGGTGTCCAGCCAGGTGAAGCCCTGCCCCAGCAGCTCAACATTCAGCTGCCCCTGCTCAAGGTAGAGGCGGTTGAGGTCGGTAACCTCCAGCTCGCCGCGCCAGGAGGGCTTCAGGTTCTTGGCGTACTCCACCACGCGGTTATCGAAGAAGTACAGGCCGGTCACGCAGTAGTTGCTCTTGGGCTGCTTCGGCTTTTCCTCAATGGAAACGGCGCGTCCCTCGGCATCAAATTCCACAATACCAAAGCGCTCCGGATCCTCGACATAGTAGCCAAACACGGTGGCGCCGCGGCCGTGCTCGGCGTTGTCCACGGCGGCCAGCAGCCGTTTCTGCAGGCCGTGGCCGGCAAAAATGTTATCGCCCAGCACCATGGCGACTGTGTCGTCGCCGATGAAGTCGGCGCCGATCACGAATGCCTGCGCCAGGCCGTCCGGCGAGGGCTGCACCGCATAGCTCAGGTGTACGCCGAACTGGTGGCCGTCACCCAGCAGATCCTCAAAGCGCGGTGTGTCCTGCGGGGTGGAGATCAGCAGAATATCCCGGATGCCGGCAGTCATCAGCACCGACAGGGGGTAGTAGATCATCGGTTTGTCATAGATAGGAAGGAGCTGCTTGGATGTGACCTTGGTCAGCGGGTACAGGCGGGTGCCGGAGCCGCCGGCCAAAATAATTCCTTTCACAGAGTATAGTCCTCCTTGTGATCTTTTCATCTTTTCCGTTGCGGCAGCGGGCGGCTGTCGGCGGTTGGCCGATGCACCGCGCACTGCACGAGTGCATTATACACCTTTTATTGCCAGGAAGCAAGAAAAAAATGCAAATGCTTCCACACAGGGGCGGCGATGAAAGGGTGCCGGACGCTGCCTTTGCCGGCGCTGCTCAGGGAAATGGGCCTGCGCATGCGGCGATAATGCAATATCGCGCACTGGATTATGCAAATCCGTCGGGTGTACGCCTTTGCAACGAAAAACGGCGCGCAAGTGCTGTGTTTGCGTGTGAAAAACAGATTTTCGCATAAATTGACTGCCAACAATTGGCTTTATTCTGCGGATTTTTGGATGCGTGTTCGCTATATGCGAACAAAATTGGGACGCTGTTTTTGCTGCGGCAGACTGCCTTGTAGATTAAAATGTGCAGGAAAATTCGAAAAAACCTGCATTTTTTTGCAAAAAACCGTTGACAACGGTCGTCGAGCGGCGTATAATCACTTCATTGTATTAAAGGACTGGGCGGTACAGGCGTGATCGTCCGGGCCTGATGGGAGGAAATCAGAATGAAAAAGCTATTGGCAATTGTATTGGCAGCGGCTGCGCTGTGCCTGTGTCTGGCCGGCTGCGGCGGCACCTCCGCCGGCGGCGAGAAGGTCGTCAAGATCGGTGTTTTCGAGCCGGCTTCCGGCGCCAACGGTGCCGGCGGCAAGCAGGAGACGCTGGGTATTGAGTATGCCCAGTCCGTGCAGCCGACGGTGGAGATCAACGGCGAGACCTACAAGGTGGAGCTGGTTGAGGTGGATAACCAGTCGGCGGATGATAAGGCTGTTACGGCCGCGGCCGATCTGGTCAACAAGGGCGTGTCCGTGGTGCTTGGCTCCTACGGCTCCTCGGTGTCCATAGCCGCCTCGCCGACCTTCAAGGAGGCAAATATCCCCGCCATCGGCGTGACCTGCACCAATGCCCAGGTTACCCAGGACAACAAGCACTACTTCCGCATCTGCTTCCTGGATCCTTTCCAGGGCTCCGTGCTGGCCAAGTATGCCTATGATAACGGTATCCGCACCGCCTATACGCTGGCGGAGCTGGGCAATGCCTACGACCTGGGTCTGGCCAGCAGCTTCAAGGAGGCTTTCGAGAAGCTGGGCGGCAAGGTGATCGCCGACAACTTCCCCACCAACCAGGCGGACTTCACCTCCTACATCACCAATGCTAAGCAGAGCGGCGCTGAGGCTATTTTCGCCCCCACCTCGCTGTCCTATGCACAGCTGATCGTAGAGGCGGCTGCTACGCAGAAGGTCGGTGTGCCGCTGTATGCCGGCGATACCTGGGACAGCAATGTGATCCTGGAGGCTGCCAAGGGTAAGGATGTGACCATCAACATCACCACCTTCTATCAGGAGGGCGGTAATAAAGAGTTTGATGACGGCTTCAAGGCGTGGCTGAATGCCAACCCGCAGAAGCTGACCAACAATGGCGGCAACGATGTGGTTTCCGCTGTGTCGGCGATGGGCTATGATGCCTACTTCACCGCGCTGGAGGCCATCAAGGCGGCCAATTCCACCGATTCCGCCAAGGTGATGGAGGCGCTGTGGAATGTCAGCTACAAGGGCGTGACCGGCGATATCAAGTTTGATTCGGTCAACGGCGATGCCGAGCGTACCGTGGCATACATCAAGTCGGCCAACACCGAGACCGGCGCCTGGGACTTCGTGAAGGAGCAGGGCGTCTGATCCGCAAAGGCTTGCATAACCGGCAAGGTCGGATGCCATCATTCGGCATTCGGCCTTGCCTTTTTCAGAAGTGAACGCACCGCTGCCGCTGCGCCGGCACAGGGTGCAAGGGAGGAAAACGCATGGATTATCTTTTGGCAGGGATTTCCGTCGGCGGCCAGTATGCACTGATCGCCATCGGCTACACCATGGTTTACGGCATCCTGCGCCTGATCAACTTCGCCCATGGCGATATCTTCATGGTGGCCGGCCTGCTGATGGTGTATGCCACAACGGCAATGCCTCTGTATATCTCCATCCCGCTGGTGCTGGTGCTGACGGTCATCCTCGGCTTTGCCGTGGAGCGGGTGGCCTATAAGCCGCTGCGCACGGCTCCCCGGATGTCCGTGATGATCTCGGCCATCGGTGTTTCCTACACACTGCAGAATGTGGCGCTGTACGCAACCGGCGGTCTGGCGAAGGTGTACCCCTCGATCCCCGGCCTGTCGAACACCGTTACGGTGTTTGGGGCAACCACCAAGTGGGTGACCCTGATCACCCCGGTGCTGACCATCACGCTGGTGCTGGGGTTGGTGGCGCTGATCAAGTTTACCAAGATCGGTATTGCCATGCGGGCGGTTTCCAAGGATTTTGAAACCTCGCAGCTGATGGGTATTAAGATCAACCGGGTTATCAGCGCAACCTTTATTATCGGCTCACTGCTGGCAGCGGTCGGATCGGTGCTGTATTTCAGCAATTATCCCTCCGTGACGCCCACCTCCGGCTCCATGCCCGGCCTTAAGTCCTTTGTGGCGGCGGTTTTCGGCGGCATCGGCTCCATTCCGGGTGCGGTAATCGGCGCCTTTATCATCGGTATCTGCGAAAACCTGATCCGCGCGGTGAATGTCGGCGGCGTGAGCATGACGACCTTCTCCGACGCCTTTACATTTGCCCTGCTGATCGTTATTCTCTGCGTCAAGCCCACCGGCCTGTTCGGCGAGAAGACGACAGAAAAGGTTTAAGGAGGGGGACAGTATGCGCATTGCAAACGCGAAGGACAAAAAGCGGAACCTGCTTGGCAACCTGCTGCTGCTGGCCGCTCTGCTGATCGTCCTGATCTATATTGATATGACCCGCAGCTCCTTCGATATCATTGTCAAGGTGCTGCAAAAGGGCTGTGTGTATGCCATCGTGGCGGTTTCTATGAACCTGCTTAATGGCTTTACCGGGCTGTTTTCGCTCGGCCAGGCCGGCTTTATGCTGATCGGCGCGTATGTGTACTCTGTCTTTTCAGTGGATGATGCCAGCCGCGAGATGGTATACAGCTTTTCCGGTAAGCCGCTGATCAACTTCCAGCTTCCGATCCTGCTGGCGATCCTGCTGGCGGGCATCGCGGCGGCGCTCTTTGCTTTCCTGATCGGCCTGCCGGTGCTCAAGCTGAAAAGCGACTATCTGGCCATTGCCACACTGGGCTTTGCCGAGATCCTGCGCACCATCATCCAGTGGGATAAGCTTGGTCCCCTGACCAACGGTTCTTTCCCCATCAGTAAGCTGAATACCTTCAAAGACCTGCTCAGCAACGGCCCGCTGCGCAAGCTGTCCTTTGTCATGCCGTTTTTCCTGGTGGCGGTGGTGTGCATCACGGTCATTGCCCTGATGATCCGCTCCACCTACGGCCGCGCCTTTAAGGCGATCCGGGACGATGAGGTGGCGGCAGAGGCCATGGGGATCAACCTGGCCCGGCACAAGATGCTCAGCTTTGTCACCAGCTCCTTCTTCGCCGGCATCGGCGGGGCAATGTACGCGGTGTTTGTCGGCTCCACCAATGCGGCGCCGTTCACCTCGGCCATGACCTACGAGATCCTGCTGATCGTGGTGATCGGCGGTATCGGCTCTATTACCGGTTCCATCCTGGCCAGCCTGCTGTACATTGCTTCGCAGGAGTGGTGGCTGCGCGGGCTGGATAGCGGTACCTTCCTCGGAATTACCTCCCCGATGTTCCGCAATGGCTTCCGGCTGGTGGTTTTCTCCGTGATCATCATGATCTTCGTGCTGTTCTTCCGCCGGGGCATCATGGGCGACCGTGAGTTCAGCTCCCTTGGGATAGCGCGGGCTATTGCCGGTGTGCCGCGCCGTGTGCGCGCACTGTTTGCCCGCAGGCCCGGCAAAGCGAAGGAGGCGGCAAAATGAAGAATGTACTTCGCCTGGAAAATGTAACCATGCAGTTCGGCGGCGTTGTGGCCGTCAATAACCTCAGCATGGAGGTCAACGAGGGGGAGATCGTGGCGCTAATCGGCCCGAACGGCGCCGGCAAGACCACGGCTTTCAACGCCGTGACCGGTGTTTATCAGCCTACCAATGGTGCGATCTACTTCCATGACCAAAAGATCCTCGAAAACCATCCCACCGGGAAGATGAAGAAGCTGTACGCCGGCGAAAACGCCGGGCAGTACGCTCACCGGATAGTCAAGACACCCGACAAGCTGACCGCGCTCGGTATGGCGCGCACCTTCCAGAACATCCGCCTGTTCAAATCCATGACGGTGTTTGAGAATGTGCTGGTGGCTACCCACCTGCGCCGCACCTCCAACCTGTTCACCGCCACCTTCCTGCTCAACCGCAAAGAAGAAAAGGCGATGCGCCAGCGGGTGGATGAGCTGCTGAAGATCGTGGAGCTGGAGGATGTAAAGGATGAGCTGGCGACCAGCCTGCCCTATGGCAAGCAGCGCAAGCTGGAGATCGCCCGCGCGCTGGCCACGCAGCCCACACTGCTGCTGCTGGATGAGCCGGCAGCCGGCATGAACCCGCAGGAGACGGAGGAGCTGACGGCCTTTATCCGCCGCATCCGCGACCAGTTCCATCTGACAGTGCTGCTCATCGAGCACCATATGAATTTGGTGATGGATATTTCCGACCGTATCTATGTGATTGATTTCGGCAAAAAGATCGCCGAGGGAACGCCTGCCGAGGTGCAGGCCAACCAGCGGGTGATTGATGCCTATCTGGGGGTGACGGAAGACGATGAGTGATCTCTTACAAGTGCGTGATCTGCAGGTGCATTTCGGCGGCATCCGTGCCGTGGACGGTATCTCGCTGGATGTGGAGCAGGGCAAAATCGTTACGCTGATCGGCGCCAACGGCGCCGGTAAATCCACCATTTTACGCTGCACGGCCGGCATTGTGCACCCGCAGGGCGGCGAGATCCTGTTTGAAGGCGAAAACATTCTGGGAATGTCGCCGGACAAGATCGTTTCCCGCGGCATCACGCTGGTGCCGGAGGGGCGGCGGGTGTTCCCGAACCTCACGGTGCTGGAGAACCTGCGTGTGGGCGCCTATTTGCGCAAGGATGATCTGACAGAGGATCTGGAGTATGTCTACTCGCTGTTTCCGCGCCTGAAGGAGCGGCACTGGCAGCTGGCCGGCACCCTTTCCGGCGGTGAGCAGCAGATGCTGGCGGTCGGCCGGGCGCTGATGAGCCGGCCGAAGCTGATCATGATGGATGAACCGTCGCTCGGCCTGGCGCCGCTGGTGGTGCAGGACATCTTTGATATTATCCGCACCATCAATGAGAGCGGGATCACCGTGCTGCTGATCGAGCAGAATGCCAATATGGCGCTGAAGATCGCGCACCGCGGCTATGTGATCGAGACCGGGCATATCACCATGACCGGCACCGGCGCGGAGCTGCTGGCGGATGAGCGGGTAAAAGAAGCTTACCTTGGCAAATCGAAATAAACGGCATTTTTCACAAGGCCCTCGGATAGCGTAAAAGCGATCCGGGGGCCTTGCTGCAGTATTTGTCTATTTCGGGTGGCCGCCGATGGGGCATCCGTGTTTGGAGATAGCTGCCTGCTGTGCACGGTAATGTTTTGGTGTGGTGCCATATTTTTCTTTGAAACAGCGTAAGAAATGTGACAGATTTTCATATCCGCAGGCGTAGCCTATTTCTGTGACGGTGGCAGAGGTTTCACATAGCAGCGTGGCCGCGTGACAGAGCTTGAGGGCATTTGTATATTGGCAAAATCCCATGCCGATGTAAGCTTTGAACACCCGTGAAAGGTGTTCGGGTGTTACGCTCAGCTCGCGAGCAAGCTGCTGTAAGCTCATGACAGCGGGAAATTGCTCGTTTATTCTTCGCAGAGCCTTGGCGGCGAGAGGGGTGCCGGGTGCGGTTATGTGGTTTTTGAGAGCGGCACCATCCTTTGTCAGCCGAAGCACAAGGGCGTTGAGCAAAAGGGTGAGGTAGGTTTCATCTTCGCGGTGTGTATATGCGTCGGCAAACAGGTTCGGCAAAAGGGTGTTTGGTTCAAGATGGGTGAGCAGCATAGAGGCTTCCGGCGGCGGGAGGCAGAGGCAGCTTTCTTCAAAGGTGACTTTGATAAACTGTGCATGGCAGCTGTCTTTCACATCAACCTTGTGAAAATCAAAAGGCGAAATCAGTACAGCTGTTAGGCTGTCTATGCGTATACGGTGCTCATTGACGGAAATGCAGCCATCAAATGGTTGATAAAGGAGCATTTCGTAGCAGGTATGTATGTGAAGAGGATAACAAAACACCGTGTCCGTCTGCACGGAAAGCTTGCCGGGAGATATACTGATCCGTTCGATTGCCGTCTTTTCTTCTTTTTTGGCACAGCTCATATTGGTTCACCACATCAAAAAATAGGAGTTTTTTGTGAAAAAAGTGCAAGAATTTGCGCAAAAACTGCAATATAATCATACCACAGGCTGTGGTATATTGTCAATTTGCGGGGGATTATTGTGCGAAAAAAAGAGTGGTTTCAGGAATTCTTTACCGGTATAAATTATTGGGCTTCGGACAGCGCCATCAATATGTGGGAAAGCTTTGAGCCTGCGGTGATCGAAAATGACCTTCGGCTGTTACGGGATGCCGGCATCACGCATTTGCGGGTGTTTCCGCTTTGGTCGGTGTTCCAGCCGCTGAAGGCGCTTTATGGTCCCGGGGATGTGTTTGAATATGGCCTTGGCGAACAGCCTTTGCCGGATACACCGGCCGGCCGGGCGGGAGTCAGCGAAAAGGCGTGCGAGGATTTTTCGGCACTTTGTGACTTGGCAGAGCAGTATGGCCTGAAGCTGATTGTCGGGCTGATAACGGGGCATATGTCGTTCCGGACATATGCGCCGCCGGCGTTTGAGGGCAAAGCACTTTTGCGTGACCCCACGGTGTTGAAATGGCAGCTGCGGTTCGTCAAATATTTTGTCAGCCGATTCAAGAGCAAGGCCGCTATTGTGGGGTGGGATCTTGGAAATGAAACGGTCAATATGCCCGGCTGCGAAGACAATCCGGATGCCTTTTATGTGTGGTCCAGCCTGATAGCCGATGCTATCCGGGTGTGTGACGGGGTGCATCCGGTGATCTCCGGGCTGGACAATTCCGGTATTGAGCGTTCCGCCGCTAGTCTGAAAACCGTTGGAGAAATGTGTGATATACATACCAGCCATCCGTACAACATATTTCAGACAGCGGCAGATCCCCTGCCAACGATGAAGCCGATTCTCGATCTGGCTTTCCGGTGTAACATAGCCGAGGATATTGCGGGAATCCCGACATTTATACAGGAATTTGGAGCCATCGGCTACATGAATTGCTCCCGTCGGACAGAGGCGGATTTTTACCGCTGCGCGGCCCTTACGGCGCTTGCGCATGGGTGCCATGGCATTATGTGGTGGTGCGCCTTTGATCAGGGGCATATGGAGTTTGCCCCTTACCGCTGGAACACGATTGGCAGTGATTACGGTTTTTACGATAGAGAACTGTGCCCAAAGCCGCTTGTGGAGGAAAACCGTCTCTTCAAGGAGCGGCTGTCCAAGATCCCCGGCGGGGTGCTGCCCCCGCACGCGAGGAACGGCACGATTATTGTGCCGCGGGACGATGGCGGCATGTCACTGGACACATTGCGCGCATCCTATCTTCTGGCAAAGCAGGCCAATATGGATGTCCATTTCAGCTACAGCTTGGATTCCATCCCGGAATCACCGCTATACATTTTTCCGAGCATCAGCAGCAGCAAGTCGATCCCCCTGGCAACCTTGCATCAGCTGCTTGAGCGGGTGCGCGGAGGGGCAACCCTGTATATATCGGCGGACACCGGCCTTTTGCGCGATATTCCCGCCATCACAGGGGTGGATATTGCTTACAGGGAAAAGGTTAATTCAGAGAAAATTATGACCTTTTGGGGCGAAAAACTGCCGATAAAAACGACCTTTTCCTTCTGCGTAGAGCGTGTCCGTGGCGAAATACTGGCAGCGGATGAGGCGGGGAACCCCGTGTTTTTCAAGAATGCCTACGGTAAGGGAACGGTGTATTTTCTCACTCTCCCTTTGGAAAAGTACCTTTCCGGGCTTTCGGGGGCTTTTTTTCGGGAGGATGTACCGGATTATTCGGTTATATATCGGGAGCTGGCCATTGCTTCAAAGGCGGATAGGGTAGCCGATTGCGACAGTCGGTTTCTGCGCCTGACGGAGCATTGGATAGATGATAGTTCACTGTATATCTTTGCAATAAATTACAGTCATCATCCGGTGCGTGCACGCCTCAAGCTGCGTGACGGGTATCGTGTTGAGGTGATGTTCGGTGCGGACTACAGCGGCGAAGAACTGTGTGTTGCCGGAAATGACGGCCTCCTGCTGAAAGCAACAAAGGAAAAAGCTATACGATAAGATCTGTGGGGCTTTAGAAATGGTTTTTGGCGGTTGACAGGAGAATCCGTGTGTGGTACACTGGACGGGATTTTAGCGGGTGCCACGGGAGGGGAAAGCGATGGGATATCTTTATCTGGCCATTTCGGTGCTGGCCGGGGCAGCCAAGGGCTACTGCGGCAAACGCACCAGCGGGTACGCGGCGGATATGCGCAGCGCCGGCTGGATCAACCTGGTCCGGATGGGGCTGTGCGTGCTGCTGGGGCTTTTGCTGCTGTGTGTGCAGGGGCAGGCTGCGGCACTGGCGGTGGATGGGACAACACTGGCCATCGCCGCAGTATCCGGCGTAACAACGGCGGTGTTTGTGGTTTCCTGGCTGCTGGCCGTGCGCCGCGGAGCCTACATGATGCTGGATGTGTTTATTCTGGTGGGTGTATTCGTAACGCTGCTGTGCAGCCGTGTGGTGTATGCCGAGCCGATCCGCCCGCTGCAGTATGTGGGGCTGGTGCTGCTGCTGGGGGCCGTGCTGCTGCTGTGCTCTTACAGCGGTGAGATCAAGGATAAGATCAGCCTGCCGACGCTGCTTTTGCTGTTGGTGTGCGGTGTTTCCAACGGGCTGACGGATTTTTCGCAAAAGATGTTCGTGCGGCAGACAGCCGATGTGCCGGTAGGGGTGTTCAATCTCTATACCTATCTGTTTGCCGGGGTGGTGCTGCTGCTTGTGCTCCCTTTTTTGCGGGAAAAGGCAGCACCGGACGGGCAGCCGCCGTCGCCGGCCAGTGTCCTGCGCCGGGTCATGCCCTATGTGGCGGTGATGGCAGCCTGCTTGTTTGCCAGCTCGTACTTTAAGACGCTGGCGGCGGGCTATCTGACGGCGGCACAGCTGTATCCGCTCAGCCAGGGGTGTGCGATGACTCTGTCCGCCGTGATGGCGGCGGTGTTCTTCCGTGAACGGATGACGCCGAAGTGTATTGCCGGCCTCTGTCTGGCCTTTGCGGCCCTGCTGTTCATCAATGTGCTGGGTGTGTAATATGCATAGGCGTCCCCCGGAGCAGCGCTCCGGGGGATTTTTTTGCCGGCGGACGAATTTGCTCTTTTATCCCGGCCGGAATTGTGCTATACTGATAGGGTGATACCGGCCGCCCCGCTGTTTCGGGGCGGCGGACAAAAGGAGAGTGCTTACCATGTGCGGTTTTTGCGGTTTTACCGGCCAGCTGGTGGATCGGGAGCAGTATCTGCGGGAGATGACTGAAAAGATCACTCACCGCGGCCCGGATGCCGATGGCTATTATCTCGGCGACGGCCTGGCGATGGGCTTCCGCCGCCTGAGCATCATCGACCTGGAGGCGGCGCAGCAGCCGCTGTATAATGAGGACAAGACCCTGGTGCTGATGTTCAACGGCGAGATCTACAATTACCAGGCGCTGCGGCAGGAGCTGCAGGCCGCCGGGCATACCTTTGCCACCGCCGGCGACGGCGAAACGCTGCTGCATGGGTATGAGCAGTGGGGCGCCGATCTGCTGCCCCGCCTGCGCGGGATGTTCGCCTTTGCCATCTGGAACACGGTGGACGGCACGCTGTTCCTGGCGCGGGATTATTTCGGTATCAAGCCGATGCACTATACCCGTCTGGCAGATGGCCGTCTGGTCTTTGGCTCGGAGATCAAGTCCATTCTGGAGCACCCGGATGTGGAGAAGGCGTTTAACCCGGCGGCGCTGGACAAGTATCTTTCCTTCCAGTATTCCGTACCGACGGAGACCTTTTTCAAGGGCATCGTGTGCCTGCCGCCGGCGCATTATCTTATCTGGAAGGCCGGCGAGGTGACGGTTCAGCGGTACTGGGAACCGCGCTTTGAGCCGGATGAGAGCATGACGCTGGATGAGGCGGTGGACGCGATCGACAAGGCGTTTACCGATTCGGTGGCCGCCCACCGCATCAGCGATGTGGAGGTGGGCTGCTTCCTGTCCAGCGGTGTGGATTCCAGCTATGTGGCATCCTATTTCGGCGGGCAGAAGGCGTTTACTGTCGGCTTTGACAACGGCCAGCACTATAACGAAAGCAACTACGCTGCCGAGCTGGCCAAAGAGGTGGGCATCGAGCACCATGTGCATATCATCGGCGAGGAGGAATACTGGCAGGCGCTGCCGCGGGTGCAGTATTACATGGATCAGCCGCTGGCCGATCCCTCCTGCGTGGCGCTGTACTTCGTCTCCAAGCTGGCGGCGGAGCAGGTGAAGGTGGTGCTTTCCGGCGAGGGCGCGGACGAGCTGTTCGGCGGCTACCGCATCTACCACGAACCGTATTCGCTGCGCGGCTATCAGCGGCTGCCCCGCTGGCTGCGGCGTGCCGCAGCGGCCGTGGTGGCGGCGCTGCCGTTCGATTTCAAGGGCAAATCCTTCCTCATCCGTGGCTCCCAGAGCCTGGAGGAGCGCTTTATCGGCAATGCCAAAATGTTTGGGCAGAAAGAAAAGAGCCGCCTGCTGCTGGATATTCCCGCCAGCGACCCGACGGACTATACCAAGGAATACTATGCCCGCTGCGAGGGGCAGGACGATGTGACCCGGATGCAGTATCTGGATATCAACCGCTGGATGGTGGGGGATATCCTGCTGAAGGCCGACCGTATGAGCATGGCAAACTCGCTGGAGCTGCGGGTGCCATTCCTGGATAAAGAGGTATTTGCCGTGGCCTCGCGTATCCCGGCCAAACACCGGGTGGCGGCCGGCACCACCAAATACGCCATGCGGCTGGCGGCCGAGCGGCACATTCCGGAATCGGCCGCGACCAAGCCGAAGCTGGGCTTCCCGGTGCCGATTCGGGTGTGGCTGCGGCAGCAGAAGTATTACGACATCGTCAAAGCGGCCTTTCTGTCCGAGAGTGCCCGCACCTATTTCCATACGGACTATCTGCTGCATCTGCTGGATGAGCATTTTGCCGGCAAAAAGGATAACAGCCGCAAGATCTGGACGGTGTATATGTTCCTGGTGTGGTACGGCGAATATTTCGGCTGACGCTGCACGGCATAGTTTTTCTCCCCTGCGCATAGAATGAACCGTGAACAATGCGAAGGGATGGGAAGAGCCATGTTTGTGCTGTCAATGAAAACAACCCGCCCGCGGGTGCTGGCCTTCTGCGGGGTGATCGGCCTGCTGCTGGTCACGGTGGGGGTTCTGGCCGGCCGGCAAAGCGCGGCGGCCTCGGCTACCGTGCGGGTTTCGGAGGAGAGCCAGCGCCGCAGCTATCTGACGGGGCTCGGCTACGAGCTGGAGGCGCAGCCGGGGCAGGTGCAGGAGGTGCTGATTCCGGCGGAGTTTGACGACAGCTTCAGCACCTACAATGCGCTGCAGCAGCAGGAGGGGATGGATCTGTCCCCCTACCGCGGCAAGCGGGTAAAGTGCTGGACCTATACGATCACCAATTATCCGGGTGAGACCACGGGGGCGTCTGTGCTGGCGCACCTCTATATATACCGGGATACGGTTATCGGCGGGGATATCTCCTCCACGGCACAGAATGGTTTCCGCCACGGGCTGCGCCCGCTGGCGCCGACGGATGACGGGAATGGGAAAGGAAACGACACGCAGAATGGCGAAAACGGAAAGACTGGATAAGCTGCTCTGCTCACAGAGCACATTGACCCGCAGCGAGGCCGGCCGGATGATCCGTGCCGGCCGGGTAATGGTGGCCGGCCGCGTGTGCCGCGACCCGGCGGCAAAGGTGGAGCCGGCCGCCGGGCTGACGGTGGACGGCCGGGCACTGCACTATGCGCAGCACTGCTACCTGATGCTGAATAAGCCTGCCGGGATCCTGTGCGTTTCCCGCGACCCGAAGGTGCCTACCGTGATCGACCTTGTGCCGGAGGAATACCGGCGGCGGGGGCTTTTTCCGGCCGGCCGGCTGGACAAGGATACCCACGGCCTGGTGCTGATCACCGATGATGGCGATTTTGCCCATGCGCTGCTTTCGCCGCGCCGCCATGTGCCCAAGCTGTATCATGCCCGGCTGGACAAGCCGCTGGATGATCAGGCGGCGGCTGCCTTCCGCGCCGGCCCGGTGCTGGAGGACGGCACCCGGTGTATGCCGGCACAGGTGGCGCTGGTGCAGGCGGGGGAGCAGCCGCTTGTGGCTGTGGTGATCCACGAAGGAAAATACCACCAGATCAAGCGGATGTTCGCTGCGGTGGGCTGCCATGTGGTGTGGCTCAAAAGGCTGGCAATGGGCGGCCTGCGGCTGGATGAAGACCTGCCGGAGGGGCAGTGCCGCATGCTGACAACAGAGGAAAAAGCAAGCATTTTAGACGAAAATACCGGTGAAACTTTAGGCAGTTAGCGGGGCAGTATAAAAATTGCCATATTTGGCGCAAAAAAGTTTGTGTATTTTGGGTATGGTTATTCCGCATAAAGGATGGTATAGTATTATCACGCAAAAAGGGTTTTGTCCTACCCCGGACAGACCGAGTTCAGCAAATTTGGAGGTTTAGAACTTATGGCCAGTCTTTCTCTTAAGCACATTTGCAAGAAGTATCCCGGCGGCGTGTTGGCCGTGTCTGATTTCAACCTGGAAATCAAGGATAAAGAATTCGTTATCATGGTCGGTCCTTCCGGCTGCGGTAAGTCGACCACCCTGCGTATGATCGCCGGTCTGGAGGAGATCACCTCCGGTGAGCTGTATATCGGCGACCGCCTGGTCAACGATGTGGCGCCGAAGGATCGCGATATCGCCATGGTGTTCCAGAACTACGCTCTGTATCCCCACATGACGGTGTTTGATAACATGGCGTTCGGCCTGAAGCTGCGCAAGACCCCCAAGGAGGAGATCAAGCGCCGCGTGGAGGAGGCCGCCCGCATCCTGGACATCGAGCATCTGCTGGATCGTAAGCCGAAGGCGCTGTCCGGCGGTCAGCGTCAGCGTGTGGCTCTGGGTCGTGCCATCGTGCGTGAGCCGAAGGTCTTCCTGCTTGACGAGCCGCTGTCCAACCTGGATGCTAAGCTGCGTGCGCAGATGCGTACCGAGCTGTCCAAGCTGCACCAGAAGCTGGGCACCACCTTCATCTATGTTACCCACGACCAGACCGAGGCTATGACCATGGCCGACCGCATCGTGGTTATGAAGGACGGCGTTATCCAGCAGGTGGATACGCCCCAGCACCTGTACGATCTGCCCTGCAATATGTTCGTGGCCGGCTTCATCGGCAGCCCGCAGATGAACTTCATCGAGTCGGTCGTCGTCAAGAAGGGCGATACCTACTATGTGGAATTCGGTTCTGAGGACACCAAGACCCGCCGCGGCGTGAAGTATCAGATCCCGCTGCCGGCCGCCAAGGTTGAGGGCAAGGGTCTGGAGGAGTATGTGGGCAAAGAGGTCATCATGGGCATCCGTCCGGAGGATGTGCACGATGAGCCCCGCCTGTTGGAAGAGTTTGCCGACTGCAAGGTTAAGGCCAAGGTGGAAGTAACCGAAATGATGGGCGCCGAGACCTTCCTGTACTTCAATGTGGAGGGCTTCAACTTCACCGCCCGCGTGGAGCCCACCTCCACCGCTCACCCCGGCGACGAGGTAGAGGTTGCGCTGGAGAACACCAAGATCCATCTGTTCGACAAGGAGACCCAGCACACCATCTGCAACTGATGGCAGAATTATTGGCATGCACAGTCCCCGGCGGAGACGGCTTTCAGCCGTCCCGCCGGGGGCTTTTTTTGCTTTTCCTGGCCATCTGCCGGCGGAAAAGCGGAAAAAAGGTGGAGATTTGAATAAAAAATTATGAATATTCCGATTTTCGCCTTGCAAAAAGAGGAAAGATTGTGTAAAATATCTATAAGTGGTTTTATGCCCGCCGGAGCTTCCGTTTGCGGGCAGGCCACGCAGACAATAGCCGCCGCTTTTGCGGAGAGAGTATATTTTGTACGCCAACCGCTGCCGCACCGCTTTGCCGCCGTCCCGTCCGGGGCGGGACAGGGCTTTGTCGGCGCAGGCAGCTCTTTTCTTCAAGGCCGGCGAGCCAATGCCCTGTGGGCAGAAAAGGAGTGGTTGTGATGTCCAACCGGTTGTTTCAGGGGATCATCCATCAAACTAAGGAGGCGATCGACCGTACCATCGGTGTGATCGATGAGACGCTGACGATTATTGCGTGCAGCGATCTCGGCCGCGTCGGCGAGACGGCCGATATGGCGTTGGAAGAGGCATTTACCAGCCAGGAGTGCGTGATTGCCGATGGTTATACTTTCCGTGCTTTCGGTTCCCGCCCCCGCAGCGAATATATCCTCTTTGTGGAGGGGACGGACGAACAGGCCGCGCGCTATGCGGCGCTGCTGGCGGTTTCGCTGGCCAGCATCAAGCAGTATTATGACGAAAAGTATGACCGCCGCAATTTTATCAAGAATGTGATCATGGACAATATCCTGCCGGGGGATATTTACCTCAAGGCCCGGGAGCTGCACTTCAATAATGATGTCAGCCGGGTGGCGCTGCTGATCCGGGTGGGCGGCAAGTCGGATGTTTCGGCCTTTGATGTGGTGCAGAACCTGTTTCCGGATAAGACCAAGGACTTCGTTATCAACATTAACGAGAACGATATCGCCCTGATCAAGGAGATCCGCACCGGCATTGACAGCAAGGATCTCGAAAAGCTGGCGCGTTCTATCGTAGACACCCTGAGCAGCGAGTTCTATACGCAGGCTGTGGTGGGCATCGGTACGCCGGTGTCCGAGATCAAGGATCTGGCCGGCTCCTTCAAGGAGGCGCAGGTGGCGCTGGAGGTCGGCAAGGTCTTCGATACCGAAAAGCCGATCATTAATTACGATCACCTGGGTGTGGCGCGGCTGATCTACCAGCTGCCCACAACGCTGTGCGATATGTTCCTGCGTGAGGTGTTCAAGAAGGGCTCCATTGATTCGCTGGATCAGGAGACGCTGTTTACCATCCAGAAATTCTTTGAGAACAATCTGAATGTCTCCGAGACCTCCCGCAAGCTGTTTGTGCACCGCAATACGCTGGTTTACCGGCTGGAGAAGATCAAGCGTCTGACCGGTCTGGATCTGCGCGAATTTGACGATGCCATCGTATTCAAGGTTGCGCTGATGGTGAAAAAATACCTCAGCGCCAACCCGGTAAAGTATTGAGTATTTATGAAAATCAGGCGGCGGCAGCCGTCGGCAGACACGCCGACGGCTGCCGCTGTCCGGACTTGCTTTGATCTTCTGCATTTTGGCATAAATTCCGTTCTTTTCCGCTGCTGCCAAGCATTTTCACTTGCGCGCCAATGCGCTTTCCGCTACAATGGGAGCGGCGGCAGGCAGCTGCAGCCATCGTATGGCTGCCATTTTTACCTGTGATAACAACGCGTTTATGACGCTTTTTTCATTTTTGACCGGCCATGTGCCGGCTTCAAGGAGGTATACATACCCATGATTGAATTCCGGAGTGTGTATAAGGCCTATGGCAAGGGCAGCCCTGCCCTGAACGATGTCAATTTACACATTGACGATGGCGAATTTGCCTTTATTGTGGGCGCTTCCGGCGCCGGAAAGAGCACCTTTCTCAAGCTGATCATGCATGAGGAGACGCCGACCAGCGGTGAGGTGATTGTCAATAACTACCGCCTTTCCCGGCTGAAGCGTAAGCAGGTGCCGTATTTTCGCCGCACCATGGGCATTGTATTTCAGGATTTCCGTCTCATCAACACCATGACGGTGTACGAAAATGTGGCCTTTTCCATGCGCGTGATCGGCAAAACGCAGCGGGAGATCCGCCGGCGGGTGCCGTATGTGCTGCAGCTGCTGGATCTGCAGAGCAAAAGCCAGCGCTATCCGCTGGAGCTGTCCGGCGGTGAGCAGCAGCGTGTGGGTCTGGCGCGCGCACTGGTGAATAACCCGGCGCTGATTATTGCGGATGAGCCGACCGGCAATGTCGACCCCCAGATGTCGCATGATATTGTTGAGCTGCTCAGCCAGATCAATGAAAAGGGCACGACCATTCTGATGGTGACCCATGAGCATGAGCTGGTGCACCAGTTCGACCATCGGGTGATCACGCTGGAGGACGGCCGCATTGTGGCGGATACCGGTCCCCACGGCCGGCAGCCGGCCACCCCGATGGTGCAGCTGGGAGGTGGTGCGGTATGATGCGTTCGCATGATGTACGGTATCTCGTCCGCGAGGGCTTCCGCAATACCTGGCAGAACCGCTTTATGGCGCTGGCCAGCGTGGGTGTGCTGATCTGCTGCCTGCTGCTGACGGGCTTTTCCTACCTGGTGTTTGTCAATATCGACCATCTGTTCCAGACCGCCTATGAGCAGAATGTGGTGGCGGTCTATCTGGATGAGGGGCTGGAGCAGGCAGCCGTGGAGCAGGTAGGGGAGACCCTGCGCAGCATGGACAATGTGGCGCAGGTCACCTTTGTTTCCAAAGAGGAGTCCCTGGAGCGCTACGGCGATGACCTGCCCGCCGAAACCTACGAGAGCCTGCAGGGGGAGGACAACCCGCTGCCGGATACCTATATCGTCTCGCTGGAGGATCTGACGATCTTCGAGGGGACTCTCAGTGCAATCCGGCAGGTGGACGGGGTGGAGGATGTCTCCTATGACGGCAATATTGCCGCCACCCTGACCCGCGTGCGTCGGATGGTGCTGGGCGTGGGTGGTACGATTATTGCGGTGCTGCTGCTGGTATCGCTGTTTATCATTGCCAATACCATCAAGCTGACGGTATACAGCCGCCGGCTGGAGATCTATATTATGAAATCGGTCGGCGCAACGGATGGCTTTGTCCGCCTGCCCTTTGTGGTGGAAGGGATCACCCTGGGGCTTTGCGCCGGCACCGTGGGCTATGGATTGATCTATCTGCTGTATAGCCAGCTGGCCCGCAGCTTCCGGTTCGGCGTGCTTCTCAGCATGGTGCCGTTCCGTGCGGTGTGGTGCCCGCTGCTGATTGGTTTTCTGGTCGGCGGCGTGCTGGTGGGCATGTGCGGCAGCGCGATCTCCATGGGCCGGTATCTCAAAAAGGAAGGGAGCCTGCGATCATGAAAAACCGTTCTCGTTTTGTCCGCCTGTCGGCGGCTGTGTTGGCCGCCGTGCTCCTGTGCACCGGCAGCGGGCTGTCTGCGGCGGCGGCCACCCGCACCGAGCTGGAGGCACAGATCAAGGAGCTGCAGGAAAAGGCCGACGGCATTAAAAAGGAGCTTTCTGCGGCCAAAACGGATCTGTCGGCCAGCCAGCAGCGCAAGAACCTGATTGATGCACAGATCAGCAATGCCGAGCAGCAGATCGCCCTGTATAATAGCCAGATCAACGCCGTGCAGGCGCAGGTTGACGCCACACAGCAGCAGATTGCCGAGCGGGAGCAGGAGATCGCTGCGCAGGAGGCATCCATTCTGGACACCAAGGAGAAGCTGAGCCAGCGTCTGCGGGCGATCATGAAAAGCGGCAATGTGACCACTCTGCAGATGCTGCTGAACACCGAAAGCTACACCGATTATCTGCTGAAGTCCAAGGCCATGCACTGCATTGCGGAAAAGGATCAGAACACCATCGACGAGCTGGAGGCGAAGCTGACAGCCATCCGCGAGGAAAAGACCGCCCTGGAGGCCAAGAAAACCGAGCTGAGCAATCAGAAGGCGGATATCGAGGCGCTGCGCACCACCTCCACGCAGAAGAAAAAGGAGCTGGATACCCTGTGTGCGGCGGCGCAGACGGAGGTACGCAATCTCAGCAGCACCGTCAACGGGTATAATAACCAGCTGTCCGAAACACAGAAGAAAATTGAGGAGGCCAATCAGGAGATCACCCGGCTGATCCAGAATTCCAACAGCACCGGGAAGTACGATGGCAAGATGATGTACTGGCCGGTGCCGACGGTGCGGGCTCTCTCCGATGTGTTTGGTCCGCGCTGGGGCAAGCTGCACCGCGGCATTGATATTGCCAACGGCCCGATCCCGATCTACGGGGAGAACATTGTGGCCGCCGCCGACGGTACGGTGATCGCGGCCAACTACACCAGCTATTACGGCACAGGCTGGAGCTATGGCTACGGCTACAGCTGCATTGTGGATCATGGCTACGACAGCCAGGGACGCAAGATCACGACCCTATATGCCCACTGCTCGGTGATGAATGCGCGCGTGGGGCAGAAGGTGACTGGCGGCAAGACGGTGCTGGGACAGGCCGGCAAGAGCGGCGATGTGACCGGCCCGCATCTGCACTTTGAGGTGCGGGTGAATGGTGTGGCGGTGGATCCGCTGAACACCTATGTCAGTCCCAATGTGAATTAACAGGAAATGAGGAACCGGGGATGAAGAAAAAAATCACCATCAGCACCATGGTTACGCTGATTATCCTGACGGCAGCCGTGACGATCTCGGTCACCATGCTGGTGGCTATGCGCCTGTTTAACCGGCAGGTGCAGTCGGTCGCCCAGCGCCAGGCCATGTACACCCATATTGATGATGTGGACAAGAAGGTGCGGGAATACTATTCGGATATTGATGAAGAGCGGCTGCGCCAGTGCATCACCGAGGGCTATGTCAATGGCATCGGGGACAGCTATGCGGCCTACTTTACCGCTGAGGAATATGTGGCGGAGCAGCAGCGGCTGGCCGGCAAGGCCAATGATGTGGGGCTGGCCGTGTGCAAAAGCACCTCCGGCCGGATGATGGTCAGCGAGGTGCGCACCGATTCGCCGGCGGATAAGAGCGGCCTGAAGAAGACCGATGTGATCACGGCGGTGGATGGCGAGGAGATCACCTCCGCCACCTCGGCGGCGGAGCTGCAGGCAAAGCTGGATGCGGCCGATAAGGTGCTGCTGACGGTGGAGCGGGACGGTGCGCCGGTGGCCTTTGAGCTGTCGGCCAGCCCGTACACGCTGCGCAGCGTGCAGAGCAGCCTGGACGGCTCCATCGGCTATGTCAAGGTTACGGCTTTTTACGAGAACACCCCGGAGCAGTTTAAGGCAGCGGTCTCCTCGCTGGTACAGCAGGGGGCTACCGGCCTGATCTTTGATATGCGCGGCAACCGCGGCGGCAGCCGCGAGGCGGCGGAAAAGGTGATTGGCTACCTGGTTCCGCTGGGGCAGTACGGCTGCGAGACCGACCGCAATGGCGTGGTGAGCAACCTGGTGTCTGACCAGAGCAACCAGCTCAGCATTTCCACCGTGACCCTGGTTAATGCGGAAACGGCCGGCGAGGCGGAATTTTTCGCCGGTGTGCTGCAGGAAATGAGCCTGACCACGGTGGTGGGCGATATAACGGCCGGCAAGGCCAAATTCCAGGCCTATTACACACTGGAGTCCGACAGCTCGGCGATCAAACTGACGGTGGGTGAGTACAGCCGACTGAAGGGCGGTTCCTGGGAGGGAACGGGCATCCAGCCGGACAGCGTGGTGACCCTGAGTGCGGATATGCAGGCGGTGGCGCCGCTGCTGGAGCAGGACAAGGATCCGCAGTATCTGGCGGGTGTGGCACAGTTCCCCGGCAATGCGGTGAATGCGGCCGGCACAACGGCAGCGAAATAATACAGGAAGCGAAAAAAAGGCTCCCCGACGCGTTTGTGCGTCGGGGAGCCTTTTGATTGATTGACAAAATCCGATAGACGGGTGCGGAACCGTGTGTCAGAGCAGCCGGCAGAGGAAGGTAAGCAGAAAGCCGGCGCCAATGAGGATCAGCACACCGTAATTGAGCAGGGCGTTCCGGAACAGGCGGCCGCCAAACAGCAGATAGAGGGCGATCAGCGGCAGGCTCCATACCATGGGGTGCCAGCGCAGGGCGGCGGCAAGGTTTCCGTGCAGGGCGGCGGCCAGCGCCCGCGTCATCCCGCAGCCGGGGCAGGTGATGCCGAACAGCCGGTTCCATACACAGCCAATGCCGCTGACATACAGCAGCCCGGCCGCAGCTGCCATACCCATCAGGAGCAGCAACCCGGCCGGGCTGAAATGGTTCGCGCGGTTTTTCAAGGCTTAGTCCTTGAGCGGGACACCCTTGGCATCCTTATTGATGCTGCCGGTGAGGATCATAATGCCCTCGATCAGGCCCCAGATGGCGCCAACGCCAAAGCAGAGGCTCAGGCAGATCTGGGCAATGCCCTTGCCGGTGTAGCCCAGATAGAAATTGTGGATGCCAAGACCGCCGAGAAAGATACCCAGCAGGCCGGCGGTCAACTTGGATTTCTGCTGATCAGCCGTAAACTGGGGACCCTGCGCACAGCCGCAGCTGGTACATACAGCCGCGCCGGGGGCCAGCTGTGTGCCGCAGTTGCTGCAGAAATTGTTGCCCTGTCCCTTCTGGAAGCCGCAGTGGACACAGACCGCGGCATTGGGATCCATTTGTTGCCCGCAATTTTTACAGTACATAGAAAACGCCCTCCCTAAATTGGTGTTATCTACAGTGTAGCATACTTATTGTTCGTTGGCAAGAAGAAAAATGAAAAATGTCGATTATTTCAGCACGCCGGGCGCCAGCCACAGCACCAGCAGCACGATAATGCCCAGTGCAATGCGGTACCAGCCAAAAACGGCGAAGCTGTGTTTCTTGATAAAGGCCATCAGGAACCGGATGACCACCAGCGAAACGAGGAAAGCCACCACGGTGGCAACCAGCAGCAGGAGCCACTCCTCCTTGGAGAAGGTGTAGCCGTCCAGCAGGAAATACTTGACGAACTTAAGCCCGCTGGCGCCCAGCATAACCGGAATGGCCATGAAGAACGAGAACTCCGCCGCAACGGCGCGGGAGGTGCCCAGCAGGGTGGCGCCAAGAATGGTGGAGCCGGAGCGGGAGGTGCCGGGGATCAGTGCCAGCGTCTGGAAGGCGCCGATGCCCAGCGCCCGCTTGTAGCTGATATCCTGCAGGCTGCTGACCGTGTCGGCATGGTCAGCATGGCGGCGGTTTTCCATCCAGATAAACGCAATGCCGTAGGTGATCAGCGCCGCGGCGATCACTGCCGGCACCGAAAGGTACTGGTCGACGATATCATTGAGCAGCAGTCCCACGATGGCGGTGGGGATGCTGGCCACCAGCACCTTCAGCCACAGCTTCCAGGTGTCGCTCTTTTCCGCCGCGCTTTTTTTCGGGGAAAAGGGGTTCAGCTTATGGAAATACAGCACCACCACCGCCATGATGGAGCCAAGCTGGATGATGACCTTGAACACATCCATAAAGTTGGGGTTGTCAGTCTGCATTTTCCACACAGCATCCAGCAGCAGGATGTGGCCGGTGCTGCTGATCGGCAGCCACTCGGTGATCCCCTGTACAATGCCCTGGACGATGGCCTTCAGTATTTCAATAAAAAACACGGGTAACCCCCCTCCTTACAGATCCAGCTCGTTGAGCAGGTCACGCAGCAGAATGATCTCGTCCGGGGAAATGGTCACGCCCTTGCCCATCTTGGCGTGGTCGGGCGCCCAGTCGCGCAGGTCGTATTTCGGTGCGCGGTCGTTCCAGCTTACCAGGTTCAGCTCCTTTGTCCAGCCGGTGGGGGACTGCGACAGCACGCCGCATTCTTTTACAATTTCATACTTCAGCTCTGCCATAGGTCAAATTCTCCTGTCTTTCCTTATTGGATATAGATTTTAGGTTTTAGGGCTTTGCCAGCCCAGGGGGCACTTGTGTGTGTCAGCCGCGCAGCCAGGCCTCCACCCGGTCGAGCAGTCCCGCCCGCTTTTGCGGCCGGCGCGTTCGGTGTGGCGGGGATAGCCTTTGTGCGGGCTGTACCGGTGCGGCCTTTGCCGCCGGTTTTGTGGGGATGGGAATGTGACCGCCGCCCTCGGTTTCCTGCCGGCGCCCGGCGGCGCGGCAGGCGGGCGGGTCAGCGAAAAAAGCGGGTCAGCCGGCCGGCGGCATCCCGCGCGGCACAGCGGGCTTTTTCTGCCCAATCCTCCAGGGTCTCCCGCAGGGCCTCATCCTGCCGCTGCTTCTGCTGGGTCAGCGTCTGCTGGCGCTCGTCCACCCCGTCCCGCAGCTCGGTCAGCTGGCCAAGCAGGGCGTCCAGTGCGCTGCGCACATCGGTCAGCGTGTCGGCTGCCTGACGGTTGGCATCCTCCATAAAAGGACGGACAATGCCATCCACATGGCCGCGGATATCCTCGCATTTGCCCAGCACGGCCTCATAGCGGGCCACAGCATCTTCCTGCTCCTGCAGGCGCTGCTGTGCAGCGTGCAGCTCCTGTTCACGGGTGTGCAGCCGCTCCTCGGCGGCCATCATTTCCTGCGTGGCAGAGCGGGTCTTCTCCTCCTGTTCAGCCAGCGCCTTTTCCAGTGCCGGCTTCTGCTCAGCCAGCGCATCCCGCGCGGCGGCGGTCTCCTGCAGTGTCTGTGCGGTTTGCTGCGCCTGTGCGGTTAGCACCTGCAGCTGCTCCTGCAGAGCCGGCAGCCGGTCGGCTACCGCCTGTACTTTGGCCAGCTCACCGCGCAGCGTCTCCAGCTGCTGCTGGGCTTCGGCCAGGGCAGCCGCCGCCTCGGCGGCTGCTGCACTCTGCTGCTGCGCCTGCTCACGCTCGGCCACGGCCTGGTTCAGCAGGCTCTGCCGTTCCTCATCCCATTCGCCGGTGATCTGATCAATGTATTGCAGCACATCCTGCTTATTGAAGCCGCCGAGGGCGGAACGGAACACGCCTTTTTCTTCCATGGGTATTCACAACCTTTCATCGCCTGTTTGCTGCATTATACGCATATAGTATATTCCCTATTACTATATACCACGGCAGGCGGCCGTGTCAAGGGATACACCGCAAAAAAGGGGCTGCCGCCGACGGTGGCAGCCCCTTTGCGCTGCAGGGGGTGAGTGAGCCTGTAAGCCGAGTTCTGTTGAAAGCAGCCATCTATCTCGACCGGCTGTTGCCAGCCGGCTCAAGCCGCCCGTTGAAGCACATCGAGCCAATGTATCGCTTCGGTCGGCGTTGCATCGGATAGGGTTTACAGGGCCGTGCTGTCTCCAGCACGCCGGTGAGCTCTTACCTCGCCTTTCCACCCTTACCGCGAGGGGCGGCGCCGAAGCGCGCTCCCGCCATGGGCGGGCTCTCGCGGCGGTATATTTCTGTTGCACTATCCCTGGGGTCACCCCCGGCGGCCGTTAGCCGTTATCCTGCTCTGCGATGCTCGGACTTTCCTCATGCGCGGTGCGCACGCGGCTGCTCAGCTCACTCACCCGGTCAGTTTACCGCAAAAGCGGCCGCTTGTCAAGTCCGGCCGGTGGCCGGTTGCCGGGTGAAAAATGGGAACAGAAGGTAAAAATTGGTGGATTTTGATTGTTTTTTTGGTAAAACCGGTGTATTGTGGTGGGTGGGATAGAAAACCCCAGCACCCCCGGTATATCTGCAGCAATGCCCCCAGCACCGCATATTTCATGTGTTCCAATACAGAAAGGCGGACAAGGAGTTAAAGCCGGTCCGCCTGTTGCTTTTTTATTGGAACAGAAAAACAACAGGCAGCCATGATGCGTATCGATCATGGCTGCCTTTTTATTTATTTTTTTCGCAGAGTTCATCACTCCGCCAAAACCGGCTCTGCAGCCCGGCCGGGCAAGGGCATAGCCGCCTGAGCCGCAAAAAAAGACACCGCAGCTGACTGCGCTGCGCTAAAATCCTGCAGCAGCCAGCTTGCTCATATTCTGCCGCTTAAGCTCCATGGAGGAGTGCACATACCGCTCCAGCGTGATGGTGGTGGTCGCATGGCCCAGGATCTCCGAAAGGGATTTGATTTCAAAGCCCACCTCCACCGCACGGGTGGCAAAGGTGTGCCGCAGGGTGTGGCAGTGCACCCCCTCCAGCCCGCAGGCACGGGTGTATTTGCCAATGCGGTACTGCAGTGCACGGGGCTCCATGTAGGCAGTCGTGCCGGTCAGAATATAGGCAGCGGAGTCTCCCGTTTCCATGCGGCGGCACAGCTCCGCCACATACGGAGTCATCGGGATCGTCCGCACAGAGGTATCACTTTTGGGCGTGCCGATGACCACATGGGTCTTGCTTTGGTGCTCCTCTGCGGTATCCTGCAGCCGCTGCATCGTTGCGCTGACGCGGATGGTCTGCTCCGAAAGATCGATGCTGCCCCACTGCAGGGCACACAGCTCCCCGATGCGCATACCGGTGAACAGTGCCAGCAAAACACCGAATTTGCAGCAGTCCATATCCAGCTGCAGATAGTGCACCAGTTGCTGCTGCTCCGCTGCAGACAGGACCCGCGGCTCTTTCCGGCTTTCTCTCGGATAATGGATCTCCAGCGGGGGGAACAGCCCCGGAAAGTGTGCGGCGGCGTATTTGCAGATGCTCTGCAGAACCACCAGGATATCGTGCACAGACTTTGGTGCAAGCTTCTCCTGCTGCAGGAGCACCTGTGTAAAGGCGTCAACGCTCTGCGTGGTCACGCCGGAGGGGAAGCATCCGCCAAGCAGGGGCTTGATATGCTTTTCCAGCACCGTGCTGTATTTGATATAGGTCGAGTCCCGGATCTGCGGCCGGCGGCAGCGCAGCCATTCGTCGCAGTAAAAGGCAAACCGCCGCCGCACAGCGCCGGCATCAGCCGGCTGGCCGCTGAAAAGCGCCGCCCGGCATTTTGTGACCTTTTCCTTTGCCTCGCGGTATGTTTTGCCGTAGCAAAAACCGTACCGGATCTTGCCGGAAGGCTCGTGTCCCTTGATATACCGTGCCTCCCAGCGACCGTCCTTGCGCTTGAAAATGTTTTCTCCTTTTGCCATTTTTCTGTCCTCCGTTTTGCTTAAAATATAGTCCACCGCCAAGGATTTGGCAGGTAGCAACAGCTTGACTGCGCCCGTGACTGCGGTAAATCCGTCCCGGAAAACAGCAATCACCAAAAACAGATATATAAACGCCGATAAAAATAGGAAATTTTCAAAAAATTCCCGCAATGCGGTTTTTCCTGTTGCATTTTCGGGCGAAACATGGTATACTTTGACCGCAATATGTCGGTGTGGAGTTTTGATTGAGTGATGAACTCCGCGAAAAGACGGCGGCCTTTCCGGCAAACGCCCTGTGAGTAGGGCGAGGTTTGCCGTTTTTCTTCACCGGGGTGTAGCAACTGCTTACAAAGAAAGGGAGAAACGACGCGTGCTTTATCGGGAAGAACGGGATGAAAAGCGCCGTGAGGCGCTGATGGATGCGACCGTCAAGGTGATCGCTGAGCACGGTCTGGAGAATACGGCGACCAATATGATCTGCAGCGAGAGCGGGGTCAATGTGGCGTACATATACCGTTTCTTCGACAGTAAAGAGGATCTGATCGCCAATACCTTTGCGTCGGAGGATATCCTGTTTCTCAATACCATCCTGGAAAACTTTCCGGTGCTGCAGTATGACAGCATTGATTACCAGATGCGCTGCCAGGTGCTGTTCATGAAGTGCTGGAATTTTCTCATGGAGCGGCGGCAGCCGCTGGTCTTCTATGTGCGGTACTATTATTCCTCTTCCTTTCAGAAGTATGCCTATGCGGCACACATGCGGCGGTACGCCGTGCTGATCGAGAAAATGAAAACGGCGTTTCCCGAAACGGTGGATGTGCGTGCGGTCCTGCACCACATTCTGGATACTCTGCTGGGCGAGGCGATGAAGCAGGTCAATGATCCGCAGGGGAGCAACGACCTGGCGGCGGAAAAGGCCTTTTATCTGATCTTCAGTGTGGTAAAGGCGTATATCAAAGAAGAAAAAATGCAGCTGCAATAAGGCGGCGTGGGGGTGTGGCAATGGAACAGGAGAAGAAGAAAAAGGGCCTGCGGATCGTCATTGTTCTGTTGGCTGTATTGCTTGGGCTGAGCCTGGCGGCGTTGGCCGGCGTGTTTATCTACAGCCGGCTGGCCGGTGGCACACCGGCCACCGTCACCGTGCCGGATAATCTGATCACACCGGAGGAGGATCCGGACGACACGGCGTCGAACGATACTCCGGCGCAGGGGGATGCCGACGGCGCAGCCACCCCGGCTGCGGCGGCCCAGCGGCAGGCGACCACCCTGCGCCTGTATGACCGGCAGCCGCAGGACAATGTGCCCTTTGCCGTGGGCAATATGTTCCCCGGCGATACCGAAACGCGCTATTACTGTGTGCAGGTGTCCTACCGCAATACGGTCACGGTGCACTTCCGGGCGGATATCCGCCCCGGCTATGAGAAGCTGGCGGAGGTGCTGAAGGTGCGGGTAACGCTGCTCTCTGCCGGCCAGGAGCTGTACGACGGCCGGATGCAGGATATGCCCGAAAGCCTGGCGCACACGCTCAGCTCCGGCAAAAACGCCACGGATGAGCTGTACTACGGCATTACCGTGTACCTGGACACGAGTGTGGGCAATGAATACCAGAATAAAGATCTGATCGCCGATTTCCGCTGGTGGGTGGAGGAAACCGAGAACCTCGGGCCCTCCCCGGCCACGGGTGATCTGGCGGATATGCGTGTGTGGATCGTGCTGGCGGTGGCTTCCGGCGCAGCCTGTGGGGTGCTGCTGGTCGTCCGCCGGCGCAGGGAGGAAAAAGACCATGTCTGAGTCCAAAACAGCCAAACGGCTGACCGGCGGCATTGTGGCCATTGTGGTGCTGGCCATCTGCCTGGCCCTGACCACCTTTGCCCTGGTGTATACCACGGTTGCCGTGGAAAACAACCTTTTCCACACCGGCGAGGTGAAGCTGAACCTGAATGACGGCCACCCGGTCATCCGGGAGCACGAATTCCTGTTCGAGCCGGGAATGACGGTGCAAAAGACCTTCTTTATCGAAAACGACAGCACCTGGGATGTCTACTACCGGCTGTATCTGGATAATGTTTCCGGCGGTCTGGCGGATGTGCTGACGGTGACCATTCTGGACGGCGACCGGGTGCTGTATACCGGCACGGCCGCCCAGCTGGCCGGGCGGCAGACCACCGCGGCGGACGATATCCTGCGGCTGCGGCAGCGCAAGGAGCTGACAGCGGTGTTCCATTTCCCGGAGGACAAGGGGAATGCGACGCAGAACCTGGATCTGACCTTTACGCTGTGTGCCGAGGCCACGCAGACCAAGAACAATCCAAACCGGCTTTTTGATTGACATAGGGAATTTGGATCATGCGATTTTTTCATCGTAAGAAGCCCCGTTCTGTCAGGGGGCTTGAGGAGAGAAAGGCCAGCTGCCCCGAAGCCAAGGAGGTGCGGCATATGCCCGAAAGCAAAACCGATATCTGTGTTCTGTGCGGAAAGGATACCGGCATCCCGCGCGATACGCCGGTCGCCCGGCGGCGGGGCTATATCCGGGGCTGCGGGCAGCTCTGCGAGCACTGCTTCGGCGGGCTGTATATGTCCCTGGAGGCAAACGGTGCAGCCGGTATGAATGATGAGCAAATGAATGAACTCCTGGCCCTGAGCCTGGAGAAGGATGGGGAGTAAAGAAAAGATGAAAGTGCTAAAGATCCTGCGCAGCGTGCTCGTATGGGCGGTCGTGGCGCTGGCTGTCGGTATGATGATCTTCACGGTGGTGTCGGTCTCCACCTTTGACCGTGCCGACCGGAACCTGTTCGGGTACAAGGCGTTTATCGTGCTGTCGGACTCCATGAGCAAGACGGATTTCGACGCCGGCGACCTGGTGCTCGTGCGGGAGGTGGATGCCTCCACCCTGCAGGAGGGGGACATCATTGCCTACACCTCCCAGAACACGGCGAACTACGGCGAGACCGTCACCCATAAGATCCGCCGCCTGACCACCGCTGCCAATGGTGAGCCGGGCTTTGTGACCTACGGTACCACCACCGATACGGATGACGAGACGGTCGTCACCTACCCGTATGTGCTGGGCAAGTACCAGGGGCATATCCCGAAGGTCGGTACATTTTTCCGGTTCCTGAAGACGCCGCAGGGCTATATCATCTGCATCCTGCTGCCGTTCCTGCTGCTGATCCTGATGGAGGGCATCCGCTGCATCCGCCTGTTCCGCCAGTATAAGGCGGAGCAGCAGGCCGAGCTGCAGGCGGAGCGGGACAAGATCGAGGCGGAGCGCGCCGAGGCCCAGCGCATGATGCAGGAGCTGCTGCAGATGAAGGCGCAGATGGCACAGACGGGGGACGGCACGGCGGCGGCCGCCCCGGCCCAAGAGGCGCCGGTGGATACGGCGGCCGCCCCGGCCGAGGAGGCACCTGCCGAGGCTGTGCAGAACCAGTAAATATCTCCGGGGGAAAGGCTCTTTTGATTGTGTCCGCGTCCAAACCTCCAAAATACCTCTCCACCTGCGGGTGGAGGGGCGATCCAAGGGCATAAGCAGGGGTTTATGCCTTTGGATCGCCGGAATTTCCTGTCCGTATGACCGGGCAGGGATCCATGGCTATGGCATCCGCCCCCTGCCGGCCGGGCGGAGCGTACCGAAACTCTCGCCGGCGAAAAGATCAAGGAGGGAAAACAATGGCAAACAGCAAGACTACCAAACGGGCATTGCTGACCAGCGCACTGGCCATTTTGGCGTGCGTGGCAATGCTCATGGGGGCCACCTTCGCGTGGTTCACCGACGCCGCCTCCACCGGCGTGAACAAGATCGTCTCCGGCAACCTGAAAGTGGAACTGACCTACAAGAACAAGGACACCAAGGGCGATTTCGCCCTGGCGGATAAGAACACGCCGATCTTCTACGAGGAGGCCCTGTGGGAGCCCGGCTATGTGGAGTACGCGGTGCTGAATGTCCGCAATGCCGGCAGCCTGGCGCTGAAGTACAAGCTGGGGATCAACATTGCCGCCGAGACCGGCAGCACCAACACGGCTGGGACGGACTTCAAGCTGTCCGATTACATCCGATTTGCCGTGCTGACTGACGATCAGAGCGCTCTCACCCGGGCTGAGCTGGTGGAAGCAGCTACCGCTGCGGAGAACTGGCAGCTGAATGCCGGGTACACGGTCGAGGAGCATCTGCTGGCGGGCGATACCGATAACGAAAAGACAGTCACCCTGGTGCTGTGGATGCCCACCAGCGTGGGCAATGAGGCCAACCACAAGACCGGCGTTGAAGCACCGTCCATCGAGCTGGGTGTGAATGTGGTTGCCACGCAGGATACCGTGGAGCATGACAGCTTTGACAAGGACTATGATCAGGATGCCCTGTACCCGACGGCGGATACCACTGAAGCAATCAACGCGATAAAGAATGGCGGCAGCGTGCTGTTCGGCCAGGATGTGCAGACGCCGGAAAAGCTCAATATGACGAAGGATACCGACATTTCTCTCGGCGGACAGACCTGGACGGTCGGCGATAATACCAAGCTGGCCGACGGCGCCAAGCTGACGGTTTCCGGCGGAAAGGTGCTCGGCAAGACATTTGCTAGCTATGTGGATGTTCGTCCCGGCACAACGACCGATGGTGTGGTGACCTACACCAATGTCGATTTTGTCAGTCAGTACAATGCCGGCAGAAGAACCATAGGTTCTTCCACTACGCACACGGATTATATCCTCAAGCATACACCGGAGGCCGGCGGCCATACAAAGCTGGTATTCAAAAACTGCACCTTTACCAACAGTGCTCTGAAATTTGACGGCCTGAGCGGGAAGATCGGCTCCTTTGAGGTGGTTTTTGAAAACTGCACCTTTGAGGCACTGACGAACAACGAATTAATCGAAGTGAACAGTAGCTATGTGACGAATGACAGCACGATCACCATCAAGGATTGCACCTTCAATGTTACCGCTACCAGCAATTTCAGTGTGATCGATCGGGCACCCATACTGAAATTTGAAGGCAGCAATACCTTCAACGCCGTCGTTGCCACCCCCACCGGGGCAGATAAGAAGGGCACAGCGGAAGAGATCAAGATCTTCTCCGAAAACCTCAATGTTAAGGTTTGCTCGGCAAAAAAGGTCAGCGGCCTGGAGACAGTGACGGTTTCCGGTGTGATCAAAAAGTAACACGGCCCTTTGCCCCTCCGCCCGCGCGGTGGAGGGGCAGGCGGGTAAGCCTTGCACCTTTGGAGCATTTTGGTATGGCCGCTGCACACGCAGTGCTGCCATACAGGTCATTGAGAACATGAATTAAGGAGGTCACAAAACAATGGTAAACAGCAAGACCACCAAGCGGGCATTGCTGACCAGCGCACTGGCCATTCTGGCGTGCGTGGCAATGCTCATGGGGACCACCTTCGCGTGGTTCACCGATTCCGCCAGCACCGGTGTGAACCGGATCCAGTCCGGTAACCTGAAGCTGAAGCTGGAATATGCCAAGGCGTGGAACACGGACGGTGAACCCACCGAGTGGGGCGAGGTCACCGAGAACAGCGATCCGCTCAGCTTCATCCAGCGGCAGGCGGACGGCAGCTATGCGGCCAATGCCGGCATGCTGTGGGAGCCGGGCGGAACCTATCGGCTGCAGCAGCTGCGCATCAGCAATGTCGGCAGCCTGGCGCTGAAGTACAAGGTGGTCATCACCGGTATCATGGGCAATGCCGAGCTGAATGATGTGATCGACTGGACGGTCAACGGGATCGACATTGGCACGGAGCAGCACCTGGCGGCCGGCGCCGACAGCCACATCCTCACCATTGAGGGCTCCATGCAGGAGACGGCCGGCAACCATTATCAGAACATGACCATTGACGGCATTTCCATCACGGTGTATGCCACGCAGGATACTGTGGAGCACGACAGCTTTGATGACCAGTATGATAAGGATGCGAAATACGCCGAGGTCATCGCAGGCGGAAAGGGCTTCAGCAGCGGCAAGTATACCCTGGATACCGGCATCATTGCCACCGATCCGAACGCCATTGCCGTGAAGGCCATCGACCCCAATACAGAGGTGACCATCAACGATGGGACATTTGACGGCGGCGCGGGCGGCAACAATATTTGCGTTGCCGCTGCGAACGGTGCCACAGTCATCATCAAGGGCGGCACCTTCACCGTGGGCGGCGACGCCAACGGCTACGGAAACTCGGTGGTCTATTCGCAGGGCGGCAATATCGTGATCGAGGGCGGCTTCTTCTACACCGATTGCGCCTATAATGGCTTCTATTATGTGCTGAACCAGAGCAACGGCAACCCCGGCACGATCACGGTCAGGGGCGGCACCTTTGTCAACTACGATCCGTCTAAGGGTGACGATAATCTCGGCGGCAATTTCGTTGACGACGGCTACCGGGTCGTTTCCGAAACAAAGGAAAACGGCGATGTCTGGTACACCGTTGTGGAGGTGCTCACCGTCCGCAGCGCTTCGGAGCTGACCGAGGCGATCAAAACCGCCGCAGAGGATGAGCCCATCTATCTGGGCGCGGACATCGACAGCACCAGCAAATTCTCCGTCAGCCGGAAGCTGACCATCAACCTGAACGGCTTCGCCCTTTCAAGCTCTGCCATAACCACGCTTGAGCTTGGCAGCGGCGCGGATGTCACCATCACCGACAGCAGTGCCGCCGCATCCGGTGCGATCAAGAACACCTACAGCGGCAGCAAAGACCCCACAACGGTCGATCTGAAAAAGGGTGCGACCTTCACGCTGGAGGCCGGCACCGTGCAGGGCAACCCGACGGATACGCTCCAGTCTGTTGCGATCCGCAGCAACGCCAAAAAGGCATGCACGGTCAATATCAACGGCGGTACCGTTGCCAACCCCGACGGGCACGAAAAGAGCCGTGCCATTGCTGCAAGCAACGGCATGACCGTGAATATCAACGGCGGCACGGTGAGCGGCGGCCTGCATGCATTGGATGCTTATGACGGTTCTGTGGCCAATATCAACGGCGGCAAGCTTTTGGCAAACGCCGCTAAAACGGTAAGCGGTGAGTATGGCACAAGCTATGCGATCCGTGCAATTGGTCTCACGGAGATCAATATCGGCTCGACGGCTGCGGCATCTGTCCCGAATGTAAAAGGCATCACATTTCAGGAAAACGGCCTGAAGACCTCGCTGCCGACGATCAACCTTGTGAAGGGTGAGATCACCAACCCGATATATTCCCTGCAGGAAAAATACAACTATGGGTTCTTCAAGCTTGGCATAACAGCCGGCGCGCCGGTCACCTTTACCGATAACACGGCGCAGTACTTCCTCGCGGACGATCTGCAGATGGTTCAGAACGGGAGCGTCTGGCAGGTCGTGGCCAAATAATTTCTGCCCTTTGCCCCCTCCCCCACGGGGGAGGGGCAGGCGGATAAGCTTTATGCCTTTGGATCATTTTGGTGTGCACACTGCACGCGCAGTGTTGCCATACAGTCACTGAAAGTATGAAATCAAGGAGGTCACAACAATGGCAAACAGCAAGACGACCAAACGGGCACTGCTGACCAGCGCGCTGGCGATTTTGGCGTGCGTGGCAATGCTCATGGGGGCCACCTTTGCGTGGTTCACCGACGCCGCCTCCACCGGCGTGAACCGGATCCAGTCCGGTAACCTGGATGTGGAGCTGTGGTACAAAAATGCCGCCTCTAAGGAGGACCCGGATCTTGAGAATGGGTTTGCCCTGGCGGATAAGAACACGCCGATTTTCTACGAGGAGGCTCGGTGGGAGCCCGGCCATGTAGAGTACGCCGTGCTGAAGGTCCGCAATGTCGGCAGCCTGGCCCTGAAGTACCAGCTGGGGATCAACATTGCCGCCGAGACCGGCAGCACCAACATGGCGGGGACGGAATTCAAGCTGTCCGATTACATCCGCTTTGCCGTGCTGGACGACGATCAGAGCACTCTCACCCGGGATGAGCTGGTGGAAGCGGCTACTGCCGCAAACAACTGGCAGTTGAATGCCGGTTACACGGTCGAGGAGCGTCTGCTGGCGGGCGATACCGATAGCGAAAAGACGGCCACCCTGGTGCTGTGGATGCCCGGCAGCGTGGGCAACGAGGCCAACCACCAGACCGGCGTTGAAGCACCGTCCATCGAGCTGGGCGTGAATGTCTATGCTACGCAGGCTACCGTGGAGCACGACAGCTTTGATGACCAGTATGATGCAAGAGCCGAGTACGCCACCTTTGTCGGCACGCCTGCCGAGCTGCAGGCGGCTATCAGCGCCGGTGAAAATGTTGTGCTGGAGAGCGACCTTTCCCTCACCAGCGCGCTGGCTATCCCGCAGGGCAAGGCCCTGACCATTGACCTGAACGGCAAGACGGTAACGGCAACCGGGGACTTTGTTACGGTCAATGCCGGCAGCAAGCTGACCATGAACGGCGGCACAGTGATTTCCGGCCGCTATGCCTTCAATGTAAAGGGCGGCGAAGTCGTCGTCGATGATGGCAGCTTCACTGCGCATGAGGCCGTGTTTGCTCTGTTCGGCGGCAGCAAGCTGACCGTGAACGGCGGCACCTTCACCGCGAAGGATAATGCGGTTATCGCGACCAACGGCTCTTCTGAGGAAGGCTGCGAGATCACGGTCAACGGCGGCGTTTTCAACGGCAATATCAGCACCCCCGGCTATATTGCCTGCGGCATCTATGTTGCCAATAAGGACACCGTGAATGTCAATGCGGGCACCTTCAATGTGACGGACGGTGTCGGCATCCTGATGCGGGCCGGCCACACCACCATCGGCAAGGATGTGGTGATCAACCTGACCAATACCGGCAAGGTAACGGCCGGGAAGGTCGGTGATGCCAAGGCCGAGATCGACATCACCACGCCCAGCTACCTGGTGATGGATGTCCGCTCCGGCTATCCCGGTGTGACCGCCGGCTTCACCATTACCAACAACAGCGCCTACGAGCTTGTTGAGTACAAGTAAGCAATGGTTTCAGTCCCCTCCCCCACGGGGGAGGGGCGATCCAAGGGCATAAGCGCGGGTTTATGCCTTTGGATCGCCTGAATTCCCTGTCCGTGTGGCCGGGCAGGGATCCATGGTTACGGTATGTCCGCCCCCTGCCGGCCGGGCGGAGCGTACCCGAAATTCCGCCGGCGAAAATATAGAGGAGGTCAAGAACAATGACAAACAGCAAGACGACCAAACGGGCATTGCTGACCAGCGCGCTGGCCATTTTGGCGTGCGTGGCAATGCTCATGGGGGCCACCTTCGCGTGGTTCACCGATGCCGCCAGCACCGGCGTGAACAAGATTGTCTCCGGCAACCTGGATGTGGCACTGGAGATGAAAGACGCCAACGGCGAATGGGTGCCTGCCGAGGGCATGAAGCTCGACTTCGTTAAGGCCAAAGAAGGCAAGGGCGAACTGATCCAGTGGGAGCCCGGCTGCCGCTATCAGCTGCCGGAGCTGCGTGTGGTGAACAAGGGCAGCCTGGCACTGAAGTACAAGATCGTGATCGCCGGGGCTAAGGATGCAACCCCCGAGAACGACACGAACGACCTGAAGCTGCTGGATGTGATTGACTGGACATATACCGTTGCGGGTGAGACCTATGCCCTGGGCACCGAAAAGCACCTGGCGGCTAAGATCACGGATGCGGACAGCTACGATACGCTGACCATTGAGGGCCACATGCAGGAGCAGGCCGGCAATGAGTATCAGGGCCTGAGCATCGAGGGTATCGCCATCACGGTGTATGCTACGCAGGATACTGTGGAGCATGACAGCTTCGACAACCAGTATGATGCAGCGGCCACCTACAAGATGTATCCGCAGGGCATGACCGAGGACAGCTTTAAGAAGGATCAGGTTGCGGTGGACGACAACGGCAACTTCTACTCCAGCTTCAAGGAGGCCATGGCCAATGTGGAGGACGGCGGCGCTCTGTACCTCAAGGAAGAGAGCACCGCTAAAGATTTCCCGACGCACCTGAATGTGACGAAGAATGTCACGATCTATGGAAACGGCGCGGATTTCTCCGGTAAGGACATTTCCATCGGCACCTATGCTGCTCCCGAGAACGACGAGACGACGATCAACATCTACGGTGCGAAGAACCTTGTTGTGTGGGGTCAGCCGACGGCCAACCTTTCCGACACCTGCACCTGGAATGTGAATTTCTACAACTGCGTCAATGACGGCAGCAATTTCCTGATGTATCGCGGCGGCGAGAATTTCTCGGCGAAGATCAACCTGACCCTGACGGGGTGCTCGGCCACCGGCTTCTCTGATTCCATCGTGCACACCACGGCGGATGGCAGCATTGTGATCAAGGATTGCACCTTCGCCAACAACTGCGCCCCTGTGAACATTGCGCACAAGCAGGTCGGCACCATGACGGTGACAATCGAGGACAGCAGCTTCATCAACTGCGGCAAGATCAATCCGTCGGACGATTATTATGCCCCGGCCCGTTTTGTGAACAACAATAAGAACGGCACGCTGGATGTGACCCTGACGAACAACACCTTCACCGGCACGATCGGTACGAACGGCGACATTCTGCTGGGCGATTACAGAACCGGCAAGGAGTCGCACAAGGTTACGGCGCACATCACGACGGCCGCCCCGGTCATGGTGAAGTCCTCTGAGGGTGCCGCCTACAGCTACGCCGGCGGCACGATCGCCATCCCCGTTGTGGAGGCTGGCTCCCAGGATGACCTGAATGCGGCCATCGCGAGCAACGAGGCCGGCTCTATCAAGCTCGGCGAGGGCGAGTATACGCTGCCGGATGTGTCCAACAAAGATATCACGATCGTTGGTACCAAGGACACGGTCATTGACATGAAGAATGTCGACAAGGCAGGTGCCAAAAATTTGAGCTTCGACGGTGTTACTGTCAACTTCGGAACATCCGATTATGTTGGCTTTAAGCATACCGGTACGGTCACCTACAAGGATTGCACCATCACCGGCAAGCAGTTCCTGTATGCGGAAGAGGTCGAGTTTATCAACTGCACCTTCGTCCAGGATGTTGAAGATTACAATGTTTGGACCTATGGCGCGGGCAAGGTGCTTTTCAAGGACTGCGAATTCAACTGCAAGGGCAAAGCTGTCCTGGTTTACAACGAGGGCGCACAGCCTACGACGACAGTCGAATTCCAGAATTGCAAGTTTACTGCCTCTGCTGCGGTTGAGGGTAAGGCTGCAATTGAGATCGATTCCTACGGCACAAGCTATGATGTGATCATCGACAAAGCCACTGCTGATCAGGTAGAGGGCTTCGGACTTGGTTCTCAGAGCAACAATTCGGTTTGGAATGTGAAGAAACTTGTAAAGCCGGTCACCGTCACTGTCGACGGAACGGTCGTCTATTCCAAGTAATGTTCCTTTTGTTCCCTCCCCTCCGGGGGAGGGAGCAAACCAAGGGCATAAGCAGCAGTTTATGCCTTTGGTTTGCTGGGACTTTCAGCTCATGCGGCTGCTCGGCTTTGCCGCCGGCAAAAACACCGGTTCGACCGTTTGGGCCAATAAGAACAGCATGGATGCAGCGCACCTGAAGGTCACCATCGATGGTGTGCAGGTGCTCTGAGATTAACCCGCTTTCTTCTTTTCTTTCCCTCTTTGTCCCTCCACCCTGCCAGGTGGAGGGGCACACAAAGGGCATAAGCCCCGCACCCCGCGGGTGCAGCCAGGTTTGTGCCTTTTGTGTGCCATGGTGTGATCGCGGCTGCCCGGCCGCGTTGACATAGGCAAAGCGACCGGGGGTCACGGCCGCGCTGCCCGATAGCAAAATTTTTGAGGAGGTTATGGAACAATGACAAACAGCAAGACCAAACGGGCACTGCTGACCAGCGCGCTGGCGATCCTGGCGTGTGTGGCCATGCTCATGGGAACCACCTTCGCGTGGTTCACCGACGCCGCCAGTACCGGCGTGAACAAGATCGTTTCCGGCAACCTGGATGTGGCGCTGGAGATGAAAAACAGCGATGGCGAATGGGTATCCGCCGAGGGCAAGACCCTGAATTTCGTTAAGGCCGCAGGCGGCGAGAACGAGCAGCTTCTGTGGGAGCCCGGCTGCCGCTACAAGCTGCCGGAGCTGCGTGTGGTGAACAAGGGCAGCCTGGCGCTGAAGTACAAGCTGCTGATCACCGGCATTGCCGGCGATGCGGAGCTGAACGATGTCATCGAGTGGACAATATCGGTGAACAAGGAGCCGACGAGCAGTCTGGACAGCATTCTGGACCGGATCCTGGAGCCGGGCTGCGACAGCGGCAGCATCGTGCTGGCCGGCCATATGCTGGAGACGGCCGGCAACCACTATCAGAACATGACCATTGACGGCATCGGTGTGACGGTGTACGCCACGCAGGCGGTCTCCGAGCACGACAGCTTCGGCAATGACTATGATGAGCTGGCGGAGTACGGCACACCGGTAGCCACGCAGCAGGAATTCCTGGATGCCGTGGCCGCGGGCAAGGATGTGCTGCTGGCCGGCGATATCGCGCTGGACAGCGAGCTGAAGATCGATAAGGACATTACCATCTACGGCAATGGCCATGCGGTTGTGGCCGGCGCCCCGGTGCGGGTAGCCTCGGGCAACAATGTCACCTTCAAGAATGTGTGGTTTGACGCCCCTGCCAATGGGCGCGGCAATGCCTCCAACCTGTACGCGGCCAACCTGGAGGGCACGCTGATGCTGGATGGCTGTGTCTTCACCAATACGCAGTGGGACAGCATCCAGGTGATCCCGCTGCCGGGCGCCAGCATTGTGATCAACGGCTGCAAGTTTGTGCAGACGAGCGGCACGGCGCAGCGCTTCATCCACATTCAGGCCGCGGATAATTCCAATGCGGATGTCAAGATCACCCTGACCAACAACTTCTTCGGCTCTTCTGCCAATATCAAGAATGCGTTGATCGATCTGGACTATATCAACCTGGACGGCATCGACTTCGGCGGCAACAATATCTACACCGATACCGATGGGGACATCTATGTCTGCGGCACCGATGGTAATAAAAGAACCATCGAAAAGGATGCAGCCTACAAGGCGCTCGGCGCGCTGAAGGCAGAGGATAATGCGGTGATCGAGGAGGTCTCGGGCGATACGGCCATCGCGGCCGGCAGCTCGGCCACGATCAATAGCACCACCTCGATTGGGGCCAATACCACCATCGCCGGCGACAGCAAGGACGACAGCGTGCTGAAGGCCGAAAAGGCCAAGATCAGCGCAGATGGTGTGACGATCAAGGACATCACGGTCAAGGGCAGCGGTTCTTCCAAGACCGAAGGTACTTTGAACATCAGCGGCAATAATACCTCGCTGGAGAATGTGAATTATGAGGGGGGCAACGGCAACATTGCCATTGCCGTTTCCACCGGCAAGAACAACGACGGCACGGTGTTCAAAAAGACCAAGATCACCAAGGCGTTCCGCGGCATCCAGTTCTGGTCGCTCTCCGGCGATTCGGTCATTGACGAGTGCGTGCTGGATGTGGCCGGCTACACCTTCAATATTGACGCGGCGGTGGCAGGCTCCACCCTTTCCATCCGCAATTCGACCCTGAACGGCTGGACCTCGTATACCAGCGGGATCAAGCTGGTCTCGTTCGAAAACTGCCAGCTGGGTCTGAACGCCTATGAGTATCTGCGCCCGTATTCGGAGACGAAGCTGACGAATTGCGCCTTTACATCGGCGGGCTATCAGCTCAATGCCAGCGGCGCGGACGCCTACACGATCACGCTGACGGACTGCACCAAGAACGGTGTGGCCATCACGGCGGAGAATGTGCAGGATCTGCTGCTGGATACGGATGATTGGAATACGAATGCCACGCTGATCGTCAACGGTGTGACCGTTACGGTTACGCTTTAAGGCAGAGCACGGTTCTTTTGATGTGATCACTGCGGGTGCAGTGTTTACATAGCGTTATCCAAAAAATACAATAGGAGGTCACAAAACAATGGCAAACAGCAAAACTACCAAACGGGCATTGCTGACCAGTGCACTGGCCATTCTGGCGTGCGTGGCGATGCTCATGGGGGCCACCTTCGCGTGGTTCACCGACGCCGCCTCCACCGGCGTGAACCGGATCGTCTCCGGTAATCTGAAAGTGGAACTGACCTACAAGAACAAGGACACAAATGACGACTTCGCCCCGGCGAACAAGGACACGGCGATCTTCGATAGCGAGGCCCTGTGGGAGCCCGGCTATGTAGAGTACGCGGTGCTGAATGTCCGCAATGTCGGCAGCCTGGCGCTGAAGTACAAGCTGGGGATCAACATTGCGGCCGAGACCGGCAGCACCAACATGGCGGGGACGGACTTCAAGCTGTCCGATTACATCCGCTTTGCTGTGCTGGCCGGCGATCAGAGCGAGCTCGGCCGGGATGCGCTGGTGGAAAAGGCTACCGCCGCGGATAACCGGAAGCTGAACGAAGGGTACACGGTCGAGGAGCATCTGCTGGCGGGTGATACCGACAGCGCAAAGATGGTCACCCTGGTGCTGTGGATGCCCACCAGCGTGGGCAACGAGGCCAACCACAAGACTGGTGTTGCTGCACCGTCCATTGAGCTGGGCGTGAATGTGGTCGCTACGCAGGACACCGTGGAGCATGACAGCTTCGACAAGGACTATGATCAGGCTGCCGAGTATCCGGTTATTAACCGGGCGGAGCTGACCAATGCCCTCGAGAACGGCGGCATTGTCAATGTGCCGGATGATCTCCCCTACGGTGAGGTCGGCGACACGCTGGAGGATCGGGTCGCGATCAAACAGCCCACAACGCTGAATCTGGATGGCAAGCTCATCTCTCCCGACAATATGGGCAATAACGGCACCAATTTCGTCGCGCTCATGGTGCGCGCGGATACCACCATCAACGCCACCGCAAACGGCGGCATTGATACGGGTGTAAACGGCGGCTATGGCATAAATGTTCTCGACGGTGCGACGCTGGTTATCAACGGCGGTGAGTACTATGGCGGCGGCACGGCCGTGCAGGTGCAGAAAGGCACGCTGATCATCAATGGCGGACACTTTGCTGCGGAGCCGTTCGATGAGCCATGGGGCTACAACTTCGTGCTGAACTGCTATGACCCGGCTTACAAGGCCGGCACAGCCAAGATCATTGTCAAGGGCGGCACATTTGTGAACTTTGATCCGTCCAACAACTCGGCGGAAGGCGCTGGGACCGACTTTGTGGCTGACGGCTATCATGTCGAGAGCGAGACGCGCGGCAGCGACACCTGGTATACGGTGGTGGCAGACTAACCTCTGCGCAGGCTACCAATACCTTCAGATCCCCCTCCACCCGGCGGGGTGGAGGGGCGATCAAAGGGCACAAGCCAGTCCCTTGTGTCTTTTGATCGCCTATGGTACGAATGAATGAAAAAAGGCGGTAATCTTCCGGTGTCGGTTGGTATCGCATACCCTCGAAAGGAGCTGCAGACAGCGTGGGAAATGAATCGTCTACGATCCTTCTGCTTTTCATATTGGCGGTGGCACTTGCCAGCCTCATTATAGTCAAATTGGTGTTGTTTTTCAAGAATTTCCGGGATGAGGTGCACTATATTCGCATGGAGATGTACCGCGCCGGGGACGACAATGGCTACCGCTACTGGCGCAAAAGGCTGCGCTGCTGCTACCTCTGCCTGCTGCCGTTTGTTACGCAGCGCAATGTGGAGCGGGTGTACGGGGCGCTTTTCCATAAGCCGCAGCACGGCCGGCGCAGCGATGGGATATGGGGCATGCTGGCCCCCTCCCTGGTGGGCATGGCGGTGTGCGCCGTCAGCCTGTGCGGGATGAGCTGGGCGTGGTTTACCGCCTCGATCAGCAGCAGCACGCAGGCGATCCGCACACCGGAATACACCCTGAAGGCCACCGTAACGGCTGAGGGCGTAGACACCGTGCCCGGCCAGAAGAGCGACGGTGGTGCGGCCGTGGACAGCGATACGGTGCTGGAGGGCGATACGCAGTATGCGCTCACGGCCGGGCAGACCTACACCGTTGAGCTCCGGGCCAGTGGGACCGACGGCGCGGCCGGCTATTGCCTGGTGACGGTGGATGGGAAAGCGTATTGCACGGCGCCGATCACGGCCGTGGGGACGCTGCGCTTCCGGGTAAGGCCGGAAAGCAGTGGGGACATGATCCTCACGGCCAGATGGGGCACCCGTGTGCAGCAGCCGGACGATCCGCTGACCGAGGGCACCCTGATCGGCACGGAGGACAGCGGCACAACGCCGCCCGCAGCCGAGCCTGCGGCACAACCGCCGGCGGATACCGCGGATGATACGCCGGCAGATACGGCAAACAGCACGCCGGATAGCGTGCCGGAGGACGCAGCGGATAACACACCGGATGTGCCGGCAGCTTCCTCTGCCGCTGCGCCGCAGGAGCCGCAGCAGGAACAGTAAAAACCGCACCTTGAACAGCCGCCGGACGCCTCTGCGTCCCGGCGGCCGTGTCGGTTTATGCGGGTTTTCAAAAAGCCCGGTCGCATTTCGGCGTATCGCTTGACAGAATGCGGGAAAAAGCCTATAATAGCAAGTACTCCGGCCAACCGATACGGGGGCGTAAAGGTTTCGACGGGGATCGTGAGGTACGGTAAGCGAGTAGCGGTGCGGGCCCGCTATAAAACCTGCAATCTTAAAATTAAACGACAACAACACTGTTGCGTTGGCGGCCTAATTAGGCTGCCCGTCTTGCCCCGGAGCACCGCGGCCGGGAGCGAGGCGTCGATGAGCGGTGAAAGTGAACGGCGGGGTGCCACCCCCGGCGTCACGGCGTAGTGGCTACCGTAGCGCATAGCCTGCCGAACGGCGATGCGTGAGGGGAATCCGAAAAGATCGGCTGCACTCGGAGAAAGCTGTATCAAGTGGTTTTCGGACGCGGGTTCGATTCCCGCCGCCTCCACCAGGAAAAGCTCTTGTTCTTTTGAACAAGAGCTTTTCCATTCTATTCGCCTATCGGCGAGGAATATTGTCTGGCACAAAAAGGTTCATGACCATGCTTTAACGAATAAATGGAAGAACCATTTGACAGTCAGCACTTTATATGCTTGATCCGGATGCAGGCGAAGCGTCGGTTTCATTCTGCCCTGCCAATAAAAAAGACCCCATCCGGGGTCTTTTTTATTGGCAAAACAGTTGGTGTGTTTACTCGGCAGCATCCTGCGGTGGCTCCGCGGCCGGTTTCTCTTCTGCTGGGGTTCCGGCCGGCACTTCGGCAGCCTGCTGCCGGCGCTTGCGGGCGATCAGGTCTTTGACCAGCATCTGGATGGTTGCCATCAGCGGCACGCCGAGGAAAATGCCCCAGAAGCCGAACAGCCCGCCAAACAGCGTGATGCCCAGCAGCACATAGATCGGCCGGATGCCGACTGTGCCGCCAACCACGCGGGGCTGTACGATGTTGCCGTCCACCTGCTGCACGATGACGATATATAGCGCTACGCCGATGGCGGCGTAAATGTTCTTCGTCAGCAGGGTGATGAGGATGATCAGAATACTGCCGATCATGGCGCCGAAATAGGGGATCATATTCAGCAGGCCCATCGTCATGCCCAGCAGCACGGCGTAGGGCACGCGGAAGATCGCGAGACCGATGGAGACGACGATCCCTACCACCATGGCGTCAATGAAGGAGCCGTACAGATAGCTGTAAAAGATCCCGGCAATGCGGTGGCTGTAATCAGCCAGCACGGCAATGCGGTGCGGCTTCATGAACAGGCCGAGCAGGGTCTTGCATTCCCGCACCAGGTTTTCCCGCCCGGAGAGCATATAGATGGAAACCATGACCGCAATGATGATATCTACCAGCGAGGTGGTAAAGCTGATCACGCTGCGGACAGCCGTCAGGATATTTTCGGTGCTGAGGAACTGGAAAATCATCTCCCGCAGCGCGATGTACACCTCGTCCAGCTTATCCGCCAGGTCAAAGCGATCCAGCAGGCCGCCCGGCTTGGTGAATTCCTCCAGCCGCTGCTGCGCCATATCGGCATAGCCGGGCAGGGCGGTAGCCAGGCTGGTGAGACTGTTTTTCAGCTGCGGGATCAGCAGGTAGATCGCCAGCGTGAGCAGCCCCAGCAGCAGAAGATACACAATGCCGATGGCAAGCGGCCGCGCGAGCTTCTGCCACAGCCTGGCCTTGCGGCGCAGGAACAGCTTTTCCAGCGCCCGGCTGGGTGCATATAGCAGAAAGGCCAGCACAAAGCCGCCGATAAACGGCGCCAAAATGCCGATGATCCAGCCGATCACATGGGCAATCTGCGGCAGATCATCGCTGAGCTTATACAGGATCACTGTGGCCGCCGGCAGGCTGAAGAACCACAGCCAGCGTTTCCATGAGCGTTTTTGCTCCATGTCAGGCACCTCCCTGCCGCCGGGCTGCAGCGGCACATCCACCGACAGTATACCAAATTCCCGCGCGGATTACAAGCCCCCTCCGGGCAAAAAAAGGCCGGGCACCGTCACGGCGCCCGGCCTCTCGTTTATTCACGCGGAAAGTGGGTTTCGATCACCCGGCTGCAGCCCGGCGGCGAGTAGCGCCAGTCGGTCAGCGGGCCCTCGGTGATGAAGTAGTGCAGCGGCGCCGGCGGCGTGGTGCTGTCCTGGGTGTCGATCAGCGCCAGCTTGATCTTGAGCTTCTCCGGCTGCACGCTTTTGATATACACGGCGGCCTGCTGGCCCACGCGCACATCCTCCCGCGGCTCGGCCAGCCCTGCCAGGTTGGGGGTCAGCTCCACAAATATGCCGTACGGCTCCACCGACCGCACAATGCCGGCAATGGTCTCGCCGGCCTGGAACAGCGCGGCGTTTTCCTCCCATGTGCCCAGCAGCTCCCGGTGGGAAAGGCAGATGCGCCCGTTTTCCATCGAGGAGACCACGCTGAGGATCTCCATGCCGGGCGCAAAGCGGTCCCGCGGGTGGGAGATCCGGCTAACGGAAATATCCGCAATGGGCAGCAGTGCCGGCAGCCCGCAGCCAACATCACAGAAAGCGCCAAATGTCTCCAGCCGTGTGATGCGTGCCGGGATCACATCCCCCGGCTGCAGGTGGTCAAGGTATTCCTCGCGGCAGCGCTGCTGGGCAATGCGGCGGGAAAGCACCGGCTGGCAGCCCTCCGCCGTCTGCCGGAAGCCGGTGACCACAAAACACACCGGCTTATTGACGCGGGTGATCAGAACGATATCTTTCGTGACCCCCTCGGCGATGCCGAGGGCGCCCTCGCAGTGGGGGATCAGCCCCTCGCCGCACGGAAGCTGCACATACAGGTTGTGATCGACATCACAGCGCACGGCGCGGGCCTCCAGCAGCCGGCCGTCCTCCTGCGCCTGCATCAGCGCGGTGATCGAGCTGATGGCCGCCTGGTTCTCCGGTGTGTGGATGTAAGCCCCCTCCGGCTTATATAGGGTTGTGTTTGCGGTAGCCATGACCATATCGATCCTTCCCTTTCTCACTTGGCGGCGGAGAAGCGCCGTCTGTGGGATATATATGCGTCCTTGCTTTGCTTTATGCGCCGATGAGCGCCCCCAGCAGACCGTAGGAGATCACCGACATAATGACCGTGGCAATGGCAATGCCCAGCAGAATGGCCGGGAAAGCTTTTTTCACCGGGATGCCCAGCAGCGAGGCGATCAGCGCGCCGGTCCACGCGCCGGTGCCCGGCAGCGGGATGCCGACGAACAGTGCCAGCCCCCAAAAGTAGCCTTTTTCGATTTTTTCGCTTTTTCCCATGGCCTTGCGCTCAATTTTTTCCACCATCGGGCGGAAAAGCTTGGTACGCTTAAGCGCATTGAAGATGGGGGTAATGAACCACAGGATGAACGGCACCGGCAGCAGATTGCCGAGAATGCACAGCGGCACCGCCCGCAGGATGTCCACATGCATCAGGGAGGCGGCCAGCAGGCCGCCGCGCAGCTCCAGAATAGGCACCATGGAGATAATAAAACAGACCAGCTCGCCGGAAAGCCCGTGCAGGGCATTGATAAACCATTCGACCAGATTTTCCATATGTCAGCACCTCTTTTTGTTGTCCGGAATTGTCCTTGTATTTTACATCCGTCAGCGGCCGTTGGCCGGCCGTCTGCGAAGCATTGTACCACACCCTGCGGGAACATTCTGTCGGAACAGGGCGGGCGCAAAAAATATTTTGCCGGCCATTACAGCAGCCGGATGCCGTGTTCTGCACAAGCGGCGGTCATTTCCTCCGGCCACACGGATACCTGCACCTCGCCGATATGCGCTTTTTCCAGCATCAGCATACACAGACGGCTCTGCCCGATGCCGCCGCCGATGGTCAGCGGCAGCGTGTTTTCCAGTATCCCCTGGTGATAGGCGTAGTGCATCCGCTCCTCGGCGCCGGCGATCGCCAGCTGTCGCCGCAGGCTCTCGGCATCCACCCGCACACCCATCGAGCTGATCTCCAGCGCCTGTCCCAGCGTATCGTCCCAGAACAGCAGATCGCCGTTGAGGCTCCAGTCGTCATAGTCCGGGGCGCGGCCGTCGTGCGGTTTGCCGTCTGCCAGCGCACCGCCGATCTGCATCAGGAATACCGTGCGGTATTCGCGGGTGATGGCATCCTCCCGCTGCTTCGGCGTCAGCGCCGGGTAGCGGTCGGCCAGCTCCTGCGTGGTGAGGAAATAGACCTCCTCCGACAGCTCGGCTGTCAGCAGGGGATACTTCTGCTGCAGCAGCTTGTTGGTGTCCACCACAGCCTTGGCAATGCGGCGCACGGTGTGCTGCAGGTACTCGATGGTGCGCTGCTCACGGGTGATGACCTTCTCCCAGTCCCACTGATCCACAAAGATGGAGTGGGTATTGTCCATGTCGTCGTCCCGGCGGATGGCATTCATATCCGTGTACAGCCCCTCACCGGGTTTGAAGCCGTAGCGCCCCAGCGCCACACGCTTCCACTTGGCCAGCGATTGCACCACCTCGGCGTGTGCTTCGTCCATCCCCTTGATAGTGAAGTCGACCTTGCGCTCCACACCGTTCAGGTCGTCATTGATACCGCTGCCGCCGCGCACCAGCACGGGGGCGGTGACCCGCTCCAGATGCAGGTTCTGCGCCAGCAGCACCTGGAAGGTGTCCTTGATCACCTTGATGGCCTGCTGGGTCTGCCGCAGGCTGAGCTTCGGATCGTACCCCGGAATAAACCGATACTGTGTCATAGCGTTTGTTTCCTTTCTGTATCAGCGGATGCTGCCCACCGTGCGGGGGAACAGCTGCACATCGCGGATATTGGATACACCGGTGACATACATGATAATGCGCTCAAAGCCCAGGCCGAAGCCGGAATGGGGCACGGTGCCGAAGCGGCGCAGATCGAGGTAATCCTGGTATTCCTCCAGGCTCATGTGCCGTGCCTGCATGGCCTCCAGCAGTTTGTCCAGATCCGCCTCACGCTCCGAGCAGCCGATGATCTCGCCCACGCCGGGCACCAGCAGGTCGGTGGCGGCCACGGTCTTGCCGTCGGGGTTCTGCTTCATATAGAAGGACTTGATCTCCTTGGGGTAGTTGATGACAAACACCGGCTTTTTGAACACCTGCTCGGTGATATACCGCTCATGCTCGGTCTGCAGGTCGCAGCCCCAGTAGACCGGGTATTTGAATTCGGCATCCGCCTTCTCCAGCAGGGCAATGGCGTCGGTGTAATCCAGGATCTGGAAGTCGTTATCCACCACGCTGCGCAGCTTCTCCTGCAGACCGGGCTCCATGAATTTTTCGAAGAAGGCCAGCTCCTGCGGACATCTTTCCATCACATCGCGGATGATGTACTTGATCATCTCTTCGGCAATTTCAATGATGTCCGGCAGTTCGGCAAAGGCCACCTCCGGCTCCACATGCCAGAATTCTGCCACATGGCGGGGCGTATTGCTGTTTTCCGCGCGGAAGCTGGGGCCGAAGGTGTAGATCTTGCCCAGTGCGGTGGCAGCCATTTCGCCCTCCAGCTGGCCGGATACGCTCAGTCCGGCGCGGCGGCCGAAGAAGTCGTTGCGGTAGTATTCTTCGGCGCTCTTGTACTGGTCGGAATAGCCGATGGTGGTCACCTTGAACATCTCGCCCGCGCCCTCACAGTCGCTGGCGGTGATCAGCGGGGTATTCACATACACATAATTGCGCTCCTGGAAATAGCGGTGGATGGCTGCCGCCATCACCGAGCGCACACGGAAGATGGCATTGAACATATTGGTGCGTACCCGCAGGTGCGGAATGGTGCGCAGGTATTCCACCGAGTGGCGCTTCTTCTGCAGCGGGTATTCGCCGGGGCAGACGCCCAGCACGGTAATCTCGCGGGCATTGACCTCTACGCCGTTGCGCTCACTTTCCACCAGTGTGCCGACCACCTTCAGGCTGGTGCCCAGCGGCATATAGGCGCTCACATCCGGCAGGGTCTCCTTATCCAGTACCACCTGCAGATGCTTGAGGGTGGTGCCGTCGTTCAGCTCCAGGAATGCTACATTTTTGGAATCGCGCGAGGTGCGTACCCAGCCGCAGACGGTGACCTCTGTGCCGCGGTAGGCGGGATCCTGCTGCAGATCCCGGATGTCGATGTGTTTCATGGTGATCCTCTCCTTATAATAATGGTTTTTATTTCTTTCTGTGTTTCATAGTATATCCGGTAAACCGGGTAAACCGGGGAAACCGAAAAAGGAAAAACAAAAAAGCCGCCCGTCCTACTGCATAGGACGAACAGCCAGACTGCCCGTGGTGCCACCTAAATTTGCCGGCGTACAGCCGGCCTCTCCCGCCTCTGACAAGGCGCTGCCCCTTAACGCGCGGCCTACGGCGCCCCTACTGCCGCCCGGTGGGTGTCCGGTGCGGGTTCAGCTTGCAACTCGGGAGTGTTATTCGCGCGGCCGTTGGCTGCCGGGCTTCCACCTGCCCCGGCTCGCTGTCAGCGCTGTGCTGCGGTACTTCTCTCCGTCACGGTTTTTTCTTACCTTAGCACAGTTTGGGCGGTTTGTCAACCGCAAACAAGAAAAATCCACAAAAAGAGAGCGGAAAATTCGTGCAGTGTGTAAGGGAACTTTTGCTGGCAATCTACCCAAAAATCGTTGACACTGTTCGGATGAAATGATATAATTTGTTGGCTAAGGTGTGCGTGAAAGAAGAATATGGAAAGTTGGGAGGAATTTTTCATGAAAATCCGGCGGTTTTTTCGTAAAAGCTGCGCGGTTTTCCTCAGCGTTGTGCTTTTGGCATCCGGGCTGTGCATAGCCGGTGTGTCAGCGGCCGATCAGGTTGTGCTGACCTGCGGCTACGAGACCCAGCTGAAAAACAAAACGGCCCTGCGGTATCAGCCAAATTCATGCTCGGATAATACCTATCTGGATGAGGTGCAGACGATCCAGCAGATCACCGATGGCGGCGGCCGCAGCAGCCGCGGCGCCATGCGGCTTTCCTACCTGTCGGCTACGCCGAAGCTGGCCGGTTACCGCCTGTTTGGCGATACCAGCCTGCTGGCGAACGACAAGGGCGCGGCGGGCAGCCTGTATACCCTGTCTTTTTGGTATTCCGTGCAGGCGCTGAGCGCGGCCGCTTCGCTGAATGTGTATTACGGCTCCATTAACTGGACGAACGGCTGGCAGGCAGACCAGATACGCGATAAGCTTGTGGACAGCCAGACGGTGACCCCTGCACAGGCGGACGGCGAGTGGCGGTATTATGAGGTGCCGGTATTCGCCGGAAGCGTAGACGGCTTCCATGTGGCGCTGGATATGGGCACAGCGGCAGCGCCGGACGGCAGCTGCGTGCTGATTGATGATGTGTGTATCACCCTGCGGGACAGCGCCGCTGAGACGGTGACGATAACGCCGGACAGCCGCGGCGGCTCTGCGGTCAGCCCGGTGACCGGGGTGGCCGGGCTGAAAGTGCTGCTGCCGACGCCGGAGCGGGAGGGCTACCTCTTTGCCGGCTGGTACAGCGATAAGAGCTGCATCACCGAGCTGAAAGTGTTTCCGCAGAAGGATGCCACGGCGTTCGCCGGCTGGATCAAGGCTCCCACGGGGGAGAATGAGACCATTGCCAGGCTGAGTGTGGCATTTTCGGATGTGGCGCTGGATTATATCCACAGCCTGAAGGGCAACGCCAGCAAGGCGGGCACCGTCACGCTGACGGCAGCGGACGGCAGCACGCTGTACAGCGGTGCGCTGGCCTCCTTCAAGGGGCGCGGCAACGCCAGCTGGAGCATGGCCGGCGAGAAGCGCTCCTATAACATGAAATTAGATAAAAAGGCCGAGCTGGTGGACGGCGCCGGTAAGGCGAAAAGCTGGTGCCTGATCGCCAATAATGTGTTCCATGACGGCGAGAACACCGACCGCACCGGCCTGTCCAATGCGGTGGCGTATACGCTGTTCCAGCAGCTGGGCGGGGATGCGGCGGTATCCTTCCGCCCGGTGGAGCTGTATATCACCGATATTGCCGGCCGCAATGAGGAATACCGCGGCCTGTATATGCTGGTGGAAAAGGTGCAGATCAACAAAGAGCGGGTGAACATCACCGAGGCGAAGCTGACCGAGGATGAGACCACCCGCCGGGTGGACGACGAGACCGCCGATATCACCGCTGCCGAGCAGGCGCTGCTGGACACCGGCATCACCTCGTTCCAGTATTGCCCCAAGGTGACGGTGCAGAGTGCCGGCGGCTTCCTGCTGGAGGCGGATTCCCGCTATGCCGGCGAGGCCAGCTGGTTCCGTACCCGTCACGGCGCGGCCTTTGTCAGCAAGGAGCCGGAATTTATCAATCTGGCGCAGATGACCGAGATCGCCACCTATGTGCAGGGGTTTGAGGATGCCCTGTATTCGCCCACCGGCTACAATGCGGCCGGCAAGCATTATACGGAGTATATCGACCTTGATTCACTGGCCAAGAAGTTCCTGCTGGATTGCTTTACGGCGCAATATGACATCTTCAAGACCAGCTGCTTCTTCTATGTGGATGGGAATGATACCGGGCTGGTCGGCAAGATGAAGACCGGCCCTGCATGGGATTACGATTATGAGAAGCTGGGGGACACCACCCTGTACCACTATGTGGGCGCCGGCGCTGAGCCGGATCGCTGCACGCGGGTGTGGGTGGAGCAGCTGCTGACCAAGGGCGATTTTGTGGATGCTCTGTACGATCTGAATGAGGGCACCTTCAAGGCGCTGCTGGACACCATGGTTGAAACCACACTGCCGGCCTATGCGGCGGCGCTGCAGCCGGCCGGTGCGCGCAATGGCGCGCTGTGGCATGTCAGCTTTGATGACCGTGCAGCCAGCTATATTCAGCGGTTTTCCAACCGCGTGAAGATTTGGAACAACACCGTGTGGACAGCGGATAAGCTGCTGGGCGTGCAGGTGGCACAGGCAGGGAATACCCTCGCAGCTACGGTAAAGGGTTCGGCGGACAGCTATCAGTGGTATCGTGTGGATCCGGCCGATCCGACCCGTGCGTATGCGGTCAGCGGCGCCACCGAGGCAACGCTGCAGCCGACGGTGAACGGTACCTATTATGTGCAGGTGACCGGCACGCCGCTGGGCAGCGGCAGCACCGAGACCGGTGAGCCGGCCGGCAGCGTGATGGTCAGCGCGGCGGTGGAATATACCGGCGGCGCCGACCCCAGCCAGCTGGTCACGGTGACCCTGGATACCATGGGCGGTGCCGATATGGGCAGTGTTGAGGGGCTGGCCGGCACCCCCTTTACGGCGGCCACGCCGGTGCGGGAAGGCTATGCCTTTACCGGCTGGTACAGCGATGCCGCCTGTACGGTGCTGCTGGAGGTCTTTCCGGCAACAAACGCCACGGCCTATGCCGGCTGGCGCGAAACGACTTCTTCCGGGCTGCCGCAGCTGGAGATTGCCCTGACGGATGTGGATCTGAACTATATCCATGCGGTCAAGGGCAACGCCAGCAAGGCAGGCACCGTTACGCTGAAGGGGGCAGACGGCAGTACGCTGTACAGCGGTGCGCTGTCCTCCTTTAAGGGACGCGGCAATGCCAGCTGGACGATGGCCAGCACCAAGCGTTCCTATAATCTGAAGCTGAGCAAAAAGGCCGAGCTGGTGGAGGGCGCCGGCAAGGCGAAAAGCTGGTGCCTGATCGCCAGCAATGTGAAATTTGACGGCGAGAACACCGACCGTACCGGCCTGTCCAATGCCGCCGCCTATACGCTGTATCAGCAGCTGGGCGGCGACGCGGCGCTTTCTTTCCAACCGGTGGAGCTGTACATCACCGACCCGTCAAACAGCCGCTCCTCGGTCTACCGCGGCCTGTACATGCTGGTGGAGAAGGTGCAGATCAATGAGGAGCGGGTGAACATCACCGAGGCGAAGCTGACCGAGGATGAGACCACCCGCCTGGTGAATAGCGAGACCGCCGATATCACCGCCGCCGAGCAGGCGCTGCTGGATACCGGTATCCGCTCGTTCCAGTATTGCCCCAATGTGACGGTGCAGAGCGCCGGCGGCTTCCTGCTGGAGGCGGATTCCCGCTATGCCAGTGAGGCCAGCTGGTTCCGTACCCGCCGCGGCGCGGCGTTCGTCAGCAAGGAGCCGGAGTTTATCAACCTGGCGCAGATGACGCAGATCGCTGCGTATATCCAGGAATTTGAGGATGCGCTGTATTCGCCCACCGGCTACAATGCGGCCGGCCGGCACTATACGGACTATGTGGATATGGAGTCACTGGCCAAGAAATTCCTGCTGGATTGCTTCTCGGCGCAGTATGATATCTTCAAGACCAGCAGCTTCTTCTATATTGATGGCGATGATACCGGCTTCACCGACAAGCTGCGGGCCGGTCCCGCCTGGGATTACGACTACGAAAAGCTGACGGATGAGACGCTGTACCACTATGTGGGCACCGACACCGAGCCGGACCGCTGGACGCGGGTGTGGGTGGAGCAGCTGTTGACCAAGGGCGATTTTGTGGATGCGCTGTACGATCTGAATGAGGGCACCTTCAAGGCGCTGCTTGCCGGGATGGCGGATACCACACTGCCGCAGCTGCGGCAGACGCTGGCGGTGGCCGGCGCCCGCAACGGACAGAAGTGGAACTTTGATTATGCGGCCTATGCGGCCAATTATATCACCCGTTTCCGCACCCGTGTGAACACCTGGAACAACACGGTGTGGACGGCGGATAAGCTGCTGGGTGTGCAGGTGACGCATGATGGCAATACACTGACGGCGACGGTCAATGGCGCAGCAGGCAGCTACCAGTGGTATCGCATTGACCCGACGGATCCCACGGCGGCCGTGGCGGTGGATGGTGCCACCGGGGCAGTGTTTACCCCCACGCAGGAGGGGCGCTACTATGTGCGGGTCACCGGCGTTCCGATCGGCGCCGGGCCGACGCAGGACGGTGAGCTGGCCGGTACCACGATGGTCAGCGCGGCCGTGGCTGTGAGCAAGCCGGCCGGCCGGCGCGGCGACGCCAACGGCGATGGTGTGGTGGATGCCAAGGATGTGACCTACCTGCGCCGTGCGCTGGCCAAATGGCAGGGATATACGGTCGATACGGCGGTATGCGACCTGAACGGCGACGGTGTGGTGGATGCCAAGGATGTGACCTATCTGCGCCGCGCACTGGCCAAATGGCAGGGCTACACGACCGGTTAAGTTATTGCTACAAAATTCTGCTTTATGGTGGAATTCGCTTGACAGGCATATCTTTCCGCAGTAAAATGAAGAAGAATAGGGTGGCTGTTGGCTGCTGCAGCGGGTCATGCAGCAGCCGGCCGGTGCCCGTACACAGCTTCTTTGATAATGGCAAATGGTGAATATGACCCAAACAACAAGCACAGCAGGGAGGAACAGAAATGAAGAAAGCATTAGCACTGTTGCTGACCATGGCGCTGCTGATTTCCGGCGTGTCGATGCTGCCTACCATGGCGGCCGAGGCGGTGGAGATCACGCTGCCGACTGTCAGCGGCAATCCGGGGGATACGGTGGATGTGCCGATCACACTGGATACGAAAGCCACCGGCGGTATCGTCACCGTTTATCTGAGCGTTACCTATGACGATTCCCAGTTGGAATTGGTTGCAAAGCCGAAAAACGGCGATATGTTTGTGACCGGAAAGGAAATTGCCGGTGAGGATGACGAGTCCTTCTATACATTCTCCGGAGATTTGAAGGATGTTCCGTATCTCCTGCAGTTTGATGGCAGCACGAACAAGAACAGAACCGGTCGTTTCACTTTGGCTACAATGAAATTCAAGATCAAAGAAACGGCCAAATATGCCACGGATGGTTACACGATCAAGGTGAAGGTGGACAGTCTGTATGACTTTGATCAGGTAGATACCCCCTATACTGTAACCGATGGCAAGGTGAATGTAAATTGCCTGCACACGGATACCGAGTGGAAGACGGTCACGCCGGCCACCTGTGAGCGTGTGGGCTCTGAGAATGAGGTCTGCAAGGTGTGCAACGCGGTGGTGAATACCCGCGAGCTCCCGGCGACCGGCCACCGCTATGGCGAGTGGACGCAGACGACTGCCCCGACCTGCGAGGGTGCGGGCGAAGAAAAGCGCACCTGCCAGAACGCCAACTGCACGGACTTCGAGACCCGCGAGATTCCGGCGACCGGCCACAGCTATGGCGAATGGACGCAGACGGCTGCCCCGACCTGCGAGGGCGCGGGCGAAGAAAAGCGCACCTGCCAGAACGCCAACTGCACGGACTTCGAGACCCGCGAGATCCCGGCGACCGGCCATAACTATGGGGCGTGGACGCAGACGGCTGCCCCGACCTGCGAGGGTGCGGGCGAAGAAAAGCACACCTGCCAGAACGCCAACTGCACGGCCTTCGAGACCCGCGAAATTCCGGCGACCGGCCACAACTATGGCGCGTGGACGCAGACGGCTGCCCCGACCTGCGATGGTGCGGGCGAAGAAAAGCACACCTGCCAGAACGCCAACTGCACGGCCTTCGAGA
>ERZ808246.49-NODE-49-length-103142-cov-5.110741_pt1 | contig 103142 bp, 81 predicted proteins | sample MGYA00521083_ERZ808246 | MGnify/ENA primary metagenome ERZ808246 (study PRJEB31516, sample SAMN03275577) | gut metagenome | biome: mammalia-associated habitat; material: feces | host: Papio cynocephalus | place: Kenya | collected 2012-07-07 ... | reverse complement strand
GCAGATTGCCGCCCCTACGAAACATAAAGGGAACGGCGATGTAAAAATGAAAAAACAAGCTGACCGCCACTCGGGCTAACGGCTAACAGCTAATAGCCGGCGGCTCAAGCGGCAACGCCGCGCGCTAACGGCTAACGGCTAACAGCTAACAGCTCGTTTGTGCAAAATGACGAAAATGTGTGTAATGCTCAAAACCTTTACAATATGCTGTGTTCAAAGATTTTGTGCAAAACGTCAAAAGTGTTGATATTAAAGGCTTTAAGCGGTGTATTTTTTAAAATTTTCGGCAAAAAACAAATTGTAATGCTTTTTACCTTTACACAAAACGCGGGCGAACCGTGCTTTTCGCACTCAAAATCCGCCGTTTTTTCGGCGGTGAAAAACGCCCCTAAAAAAGTGCCCCGCACTACCCTTTTGCGTGTTTTTTATTCCTTTGAGCCAAAAAAACACGCCCGCAGTCGGCTGTTCCTTAGTAAATAATCACAAAAACGCGAGGAAAGTCAATTTTTGTAATATTCGACTATTGAAAACAGGCGGCGGTTCTTGGTATAATGCAGGTGTAATCGGCGGGGGCGGTTAGCCATTAGCCGTTAGCTATTAGCTTTTAGCTGTTAGCGCGCGGCGTTGCCGCGATTGTATTCCGCGTAAACGCGGAAAAATAAAGGAAAATGCTCCGCATTTTGGCGGGCGGCAAAATAGCTATTAGCTTTTAGCCATTAGCTGTTAGCCATTATACCCGCTGCGCGGGAGCTGTGGGAACGCTTCGCGTTCCGCGGGCGGCAGATTGCCGCCCCTACGGGTTATTCCGTCACGGGTGCCTGCGGTGACATTCCAAAATGTTTGCGAATCAAAGCTATTAACGTTAAACTGCTTTGTTTATAAACAAATACATAAATAAGCCGACTGTTATGCAGGCTAATAGCTAATAGCTAACAGCTACCGGCTAAGGTGATTAATTATGCAGCTTCTTGAAGACAGAATAAGAAAAGACGGCAAGGTTATAGGAACAGACATTTTAAAGGTCGATATGTTTCTTAACCACCAAATAGACGTCGGGCTTATCGACGAAATTGCCAAAGAGTTTTTCAAGCTTTTTAAAGACTGCGGCGTAACACGTATTCTTACGGTTGAGGCTTCGGGCATTGCGATTGCGGTGCTCACGGCAAAATATTTCAACGTACCGCTTGTTTTTGCAAAAAAGGCTTCGCACAAAAACGTCGGCAGCGACCTTTACACCGCAGAGTGCTATTCTTTCACGCACGGCAAGGGTTACACCATGAGCGTTTCTAAAAAATATCTGCCGAAAGGCGAAAAAATCCTTATTATAGACGATTTTCTTGCCGACGGCAACGCCGTTAAAGCTCTTATGAAGCTTGTAAACGACAGCGGCAGTGAGACGGTCGGCGTGGGCATTGCCATTGAAAAAGGCTTTCAGCACGGCGGAAAAGCCCTCAGAGAGAGCGGCGTAAATCTTCAGTCTTTAGCGATTGTGGAGAGTATGAACGAAAATTCTATTACGTTCGGAAATCAAAATCGTTGAGAATATAAACATTTTTTTGGAGGAACAAAGAATGAAAAAAGCTATTGCACTTGTCCTTGCGATTGTTCTTGTTGTTGCCTGCTTTGCAGCCTGCGGCGGTAACAAAGACAACGACAACACCACCACACCCGCTGACGGCACATCTAACACCGCCACACTTGACGTTTCAAAAATCAAGTTCGGTCTTATCTGCCTTCACGACGAAAACTCCACATACGACAACAACTTCATCCTTGCTATAAAGGACGCTCAGAAGGCTCTCGGCCTTAAAGACGACCAGGTTCTTATCAAAAAGAACATCCCCGAGGATGACTCTTGCTACAATGCCGCTGCCGAGCTTGTTGAGCAAGGCTGCAACATCATCTTTGCAGACTCCTTCGGTCATGAAACATTTATAATTCAGGCTGCTAAAGAGTTTAAGGACGTTCAGTTCTGCCACGCAACCGGCACACAGGCTAAACAGGTTAAACTCGCTAACTACCACAATGCATTCGCTTCTATCTACGAGGGCAGATACCTTGCAGGCGTTGCCGCAGGAATGAAGCTCAACGAAATGATTGAAAGCGGCAAAATCACAAAGGACAACGCAAAAATCGGCTATGTAGGCGCTTTCAACTATGCCGAAGTTGTTTCCGGTCTTACTTCTTTCTTCCTCGGCGCTCGCTCTGTTTGCGAAAACGCTACAATGAAAGTTACTTACACAAACTCATGGTTTGACATCGCTCTTGAGCGCGAAGCCGCTCTTAACCTCATCAACGACGGCTGCGTTCTTATAAGCCAGCACGCAGACTCCGAAGGCGCTCCCAAGGCTTGCGAAGAAAAAGGCGTTCCGAACGTTGCTTACAACATCAGCACCATTTCAATGGGCCCCAACACCGCTATCATTTCTTCAAAGATTAACTGGGCTCCTTACTACAAACTCGTTATCGAGGCTGTTGCAAAGGGCGAGGCTATTCCCACAGACTGGTGCGGCACAATAGCTACAGGCTCGGTTGAGCTTACAGAGCTTAACGAAAAGGTTGCCGCAAGCGGCACACAGGCTAAGCTTGACGAAGTTAAGTCTCAGCTTGAAAAAGGCGAAATCAAAGTATTTGATACCAAAAACTTCACGGTTGACGGCAAAGCTCTTACAGAGTACAAGGCTGACGTTGACGGCGACTTCAAGGGCGAAACAAACGTTATCGAAAACGGCGTATTCGTTGAATCCGGCGACGAGTTCCGCTCGGCTCCCTACTTCGATATTAAATATATCGACGGCATCAGCGAAAAATAATTAATCCTTTAATAAGCTTGGGCGAAGCGGTTTCGCTTCGCCCGAGAATTGTTTTTTTATTCACATTAATTTTTGCTTTTTGAAAAGAGCATACCGCAGACGCGGTATTTTGTTTTCAAAAAACAATTCGGAGGTATATTATGGGCGTTCCCGCAATAGAGCTGAAAAATATTACAAAAACCTTCGGAAGCGTTGTTGCCAACAAAAACATCAATCTCACCGTGGAAAACGGTGAAATTCTTGCGCTTTTGGGCGAAAACGGCAGCGGCAAAACAACGCTGATGAATATGATTTCGGGCATATATTTCCCCGACGACGGCCAGATTTTTATTGACGGCAAAGAAGCGGTCATTCGTTCGCCGAAAGACGCGTTTGACCACAAAATAGGTATGATTCACCAGCACTTTAAGCTTGTTGACGTGTTCTCGGCAGCCGAAAACATTGTTCTCGGGCTTAAAGAAGACGGCAAATACAACATAAAGCAGGTTTCTAAAAGAGTTGCCGAAATCAGCTCTAAATACGGGTTTGACATTGACCCGCAGAAAAAAATCTATGAAATGTCCGTCTCTGAAAAACAGACGGTTGAAATAATAAAGGTGCTTTACCGCGGCTCTAACATTCTTATTCTTGACGAGCCGACAGCCGTTTTGACCCCGCAGGAGGCGCAAAAGCTTTTTGCCGTTCTGCGCCGTATGCGCGACGACGGAAAAGCCATTGTAATTATCACGCACAAGCTTCACGAGGTGCTTTCGCTTTCGGATAAGGTCGCCGTTTTAAGAAAGGGCGAATACATAGGCACCGTTAACACCAAAGAGACAAACGAAGCACAGCTTGCCGAAATGATGGTCGGCAAAAAGGTCACGCTGAACATAGGCCGCAGTGAGCCGAAAAACAGCGTTGACAGACTTGTGGTGAACAGCCTTAACTGCGTCAACCGCGAGGGTGTAAAAGTGCTTGACAATGTTTCGTTCACCGCAAAAAGCGGTGAAATACTCGGCATTGCCGGCATTGCGGGCAGCGGTCAGCGCGAGCTTTTGGAGGCTATTGCGGGACTTCAGAAGCTTTCTTCGGGCGAAATTCTTTATCACGACCCCAAAAGCGGCAAAACCGAAAATCTTCGCGACAAAACGCCGCTTCAGATTCGCGAGCTTGGCGTAAGGCTTTCGTTCGTGCCCGAGGACAGACTCGGAATGGGTCTTGTCGGGAATATGGATATAATCGACAATATGATGCTCAGAAGCTACAGAAAGGGCAAATCCATTTTCCTTGAAAGAAAAGCGCCGAAAAACCTTGCCGAAGAAATAATCGAACAGCTTGAGGTTTCTACGCCGAGCGCAACGACCCCTGTAAGACGTCTTTCGGGCGGCAACGTTCAAAAGGTGCTTGTCGGGCGCGAAATTGCCGCTTCGCCGACCGTGCTTATGGCGGCATATCCCGTAAGAGGTCTTGACATCAACTCATCTTACGCAATATACAATCTTCTCAACCAGCAAAAAGAACGCGGTGTTGCCGTTATTTTCGTCGGCGAGGACCTTGACGTTCTTATTGAGCTTTGCGACAGAATCCTTGTTATAGGCTCGGGCAAAGTTACGGGCGTGGTTGACGGCAGAACAGCCGATAAAAGTCAGATTGGTCTTTTAATGACAAAAGCAGAAGGAGGCGCAGAAAATGTCTAAACCCGAAAAAGTGCACGAGCCGCTGTTTCACGTTGCGAAACGCAGCTCAATAGCTGCGTGGAAAGCGTGGCTTATAAGAATAATCGCAATAATCGCCTCGCTTCTTGTGTGCTCGGTAATAATCGTTATTCTCACAAAGCTTAATCCGTTTGACGTTTACGGCGCTATGATAAAGGGCAGCTTCGGCTCGGAGCGCAAAATATGGATTATGCTTCAGAATGTCGCCATGCTTCTTTGCATCGCGCTTGCCGTAACGCCCGCGTTTAAAATGAAGTTCTGGAACCTCGGCGCAGAGGGTCAGGTGCTTTTCGGCGGACTTATGAGCATGATTTGTATGTTCTATATCGGCGACAAAATCCCGAACGCGCTTTTGCTTGTAATTATGCTTGCGGCGTCGCTTCTCGGCGGTATTCTTTGGGGCGTTATACCTGCGTTTTTTAAAGCAAAATGGAATACAAACGAAAGCCTTTTTACACTTATGATGAACTATATTGCCATTCAGCTTGTTTCGTTTGCCATTATGGTGTGGGTTCCCAACGGCTCAAGCGTTATGGGCGTTGTAAACTCAAGCACCGAGGCGGGCTGGCTGCCGATGCTGTTTGATAAAAAATATTTCCTTAACGTTCTTGTTGTGGCAATACTCACGGCAGTTATGTATGTTTACCTTAAATACAGCAAGCACGGCTACGAAATAAGCGTTGTCGGCGAAAGCAAAAACACGGCAAAATACATCGGCATAAACGTTAAAAAAGTCATAATTCGCACAATGGTGCTTTCGGGCGCGATATGCGGTCTTGCGGGCTTTTTGCTGGTCTCGGGCACAAACCACTCAATTTCAACAGGTCTTGCGAGCGGCAACGGCTTTACGGCTATCATGGTGTCGTGGCTCGCAAAATTCAACCCCGCGATTATGGTCGTTACCTCCTTCCTTATCGTCTTTCTTCAAAGGGGCGCAAGCGAAATCGCAACAAACTTCAACCTTAACGAAAGCGTTGCCGATATTCTTACCGGCGTCATAATCTTCTTTATTATCGGCTGTGAGTTCTTTATCAACTACCAGATAAAGCCGCACAGAAAGCACAAGGAGGATAAATAATGGTTTCTACGATTTTCTCTTTTATCAATGCCGCTATAATCCAGGGTATTCCCCTTCTTTTCGGCTCGACGGGCGAAATTATAACGGAAAAATCAGGCAGTCTTAACCTCGGCATTCCGGGAATTATGTATATGGGCGGCATTTCGGGCATAATCGGCGGCTATCTTTATGAGCATTATGCCGATGAAACCGTGCCGATTCTTTGCATTCTCATCTCTCTTTTGTCGTCGCTTTTAGGCTCGGCTCTTATGGCGCTGATTTACGCCTTTCTTACAATCACGCTCAAAGCGAACCAGAACGTAACTGGTCTTGCTCTTACAACGTTCGGCGTCGGCATAGGCAACTTTTTCGGCGGCTCGCTTCTCAGCTTTTTCGGCGAAAGCGGCTCTATCTCGCTCATAAACACGGGCCTTGCTTATAAAGCGTCGCTGCCGTTTGCTTCAAAGCTCGGCATATTCGGCGAAACCTTCCTGTCGTTCGGCTTTCTTGCATATCTTGCAATTGCAATTGCGCTTCTTACGTCGTTCTTTTTGAACCGCACAAGAGCGGGTCTTAATCTTCGCGCGATAGGCGAAAACCCCGCAACGGCAGACGCCGCCGGCATAAACGTTTCAAAATACAAATATCTTTCAACAATAATCGGCGGTATGATTGCGGGTCTCGGCGGACTTTATTTCGTTATGGACTACACCGCCGGCGCATGGACTAACAATGGCTTCGGCGACAGAGGCTGGCTTGCCATTGCGATAGTTATTTTCGCACTGTGGAAGCCGAAATCGGCAATTTTAAGCTCTTTCCTTTTCGGCGGACTTTATATCATCTGCGTTTATATTCCCGGTCTTTCGTCAAGCTCAAAGGAGCTTATCAAAATGCTCCCCTACCTTGTTACGATAATCGTTCTTGTAATAATCAGCGCAAGAAAGAAAAAAGAGCATCAGCCCCCGCAGAGCCTCGGTCTTACATATTTCCGAGAGGAACGGTGACGGGAGCCTTTAGCCTTTAGCTGTTAGCCGTTAGCTATTAGCACGCGGCTTCGCCGCGATTATAACCGCGCAAAGCGCGGTGTATAACGGAAAAACGCTTTGCTTTCCCACGGGCGGCAGATTGCCATAAGAGCCGTTAGCTGTTAGCGGTTAGCCGTTAGCTATGCGGCTTCGCCGCGATTATATTCCGCGTAAACGCGGAAAAATCAAGGAAAACGGCGTTGCCGTTTTGGCGGGCGGCAGATTGCCGCCCCTACGTGAACAATCAATAGGGAAATCATAGTAAAAAACTATTCCTACAACAACCACCCCACGAATCAGATATATTTTCCGATTCATGGGGTGGCTTATGTTACAAATTGTTAAAAGCAGTTATACTTTATTTAAACACATAATACGTTGGGTAAATTCTTACGGTTCTGTCCGATACTATGTGCGTTTTAAAAGTATCCAAAGAATCAACGTCGTAAGAAGTATAGAGATTTACTTCTATATATTGTTTAACTGTTGAGCATTTAAACGCCGCTGCCGGTTCAAATTTACATTGTTTCCTTTTGGCATCACCGTTAAGGTCAACCTCCCAATTATTCGAATTTGCTGAGGTACTCTCTGTAATATCAAAATTGCTTATACTACGTGTGTATGCCAAAACAAACTGAAACTGCGGACTTGCTCCTTTCTGTAAAACAGGACCTAAATTAATGCTGTAACTATTGCTATTTACCGTACTTGACGGTCCTGATGAATATACTGTTACACCGGTTGAAGATGCCGTCATTTTACTCTTCATTCCGAGACCGTAATATTTTTTCTGATAATTTGTGTTGCCGTCATTATACATAACACATCCCGGTTTTCCTATGAAAGTAGCTTTTATAACATAGTAATCATAATCATATAAATTCTGAGCAGTGTAAAGGTCATAATTCACTGTAAGCTTACCTTTTGGAATATATGTTACAACATCGGTTGTAACGGAAGCAATAAACTCCTTACAGGAGGAAGTTGCGGATATTGCGACATTGCGCTCAAGCTTTATATTTTCAATATTATCAAGCGCCTCTTCAATATAAGTATAAACATTACTGTCACTTTGCTTACCACTAATTACATACACGCCTTTTTTCCCGTCTTCATAGTTAAAATAAAGCGTGGCAATGTCCGCTTCACCCGTGTTACAATGCAGCTCATCAACTTCAACCGGTATTTTAAGATTATTTGTTACGTTACTGTTAATTGAGCCTTTTGATATAATAACACCGCCACCCGAAACAAATTCTTCAATATCCGAGCTATTTAATGTGTCGTTACTGTGTATAAACTCAACATTCCGTGTTTTGCACAAGTCAGCTTCTTTAAAATAATTCGTACAACCTTCCAAAAGAGAAAATGCACCCGATTGAACAAACATTGAAATTGACATTATAAGTATTACTAATTTATTCATAAAACGCCCTCCAATCAAATAAAATCCGAAATATTAACTTTAACTATAGTCTTTAGTGCAGATGTACTGGTTACTCCTGTTTTGTCACGTGCGACCACAGTATATTTCACGACAAATTCTGCAGATTTGAAACTAATAGTATAACTTGGTGTCCCTAATTTCGTAAATTCAAACGACCAATAATCCCAAGTTAAAGCAAGTAATGCATAGTTAGCATAGTATTCTGCTTTGACTATTTTAATGCTGCTGAATACCGGATCTCCATCTTCGTTGAGTTTGCCTGTCCAAGAAAATGTTAACCGAATTTTAAACCCGGGAAACTCCGTTTTAATTTATTTGTCGTATATGTTCCAGAATATACATCTCCCGCCGCTGAATTATTTATGTGTGTGTTTTGTTCAGAATAATCATCAACATTTATTTCACCGACTAAAATATATTGGCTATCGTCTTCTACAGCGATATCATCATTAAAACTGTTACCATTAATAGCATATGATTTTATGCTACATGTTGAAAACAAAATTGAAACCAAAAGAAAAAACGTAAATATTTTTTTCAATATAAAACACCCTTTCAAGCAAAAAGATTAAATATCGACACTTTTAAATTCAATGCTTAAAATTTGTTTTTCCATTAGAAAACTTTAATCTCACAACATTATAACCATAAAAAATACGCGTTCCGTTGCGGAACGCGTACCATTTAATGCTGTGGTTTATTATCATTATCTTCCCCAAGCAAAATGACAAAACGCCGCCGCAACAGAAAAAAGAAACTGCACATTGGAATCACGTCCTTTTGCTTTTCTGATTTAAAAATAGCATATAAACCTTCGTTTGTCAAGTATTATTTTCTTTGTGTCATTTCAAAATATGTTTTGTGTTAAAATTGTTTTATAATATATATTTTTTTAACAATAACGTTTTTTTGGTTTCAAACATTATTGTGTGTTCAATTGCTTATATTGCTAACAACTATAAAACAATATGAAAATGACAAAACGCATTTCCTGTTACACAGGTTAACAACCAACAGCTATTTTCCGTTTTTCCTCTTTATTTTTGTCAAAAACAGGTATATAATAAACAAAAACACTTTTGAAAGAGGGAAAAGTATGAAGCTTGAACCGATAGTTACCTCTCTTCTTGACACCGACCTTTACAAATTCAATATGAATCAGGTAATCCTGCACCGCCACACCGACCTTTGCGGTCAATACTACTTCAAATGCCGCAACGAGGGAATAGTTTTCACCCCCGAAATGCTTGAAGAAATAAAGGCGCAGACGGACTATCTTTGCTCGCTCACCTTTAAAAAGGACGAGCTTGATTATTTGCGTTCGATTCGCTTTATTAAAAACGATTATGTTGAATTCTTGCGCCTTTGGCACCCGATTAAGGATTATGTTAACATTGAGCTTTCAAAAGACGGCGAGCTTTCGGTGGTTGTTGACGGTCCGCTTTTTTCGGCGATGCAGTTTGAAATATATCTTCTTGAAATAATAAACGAAGTTTATTTCAGAATGGCTTATGATTATAATATGCTTAAAGCCTCTGCCGAAGAGCGTCTTAATAAAAAAATCGAAGCCGTAAACAACGGCACTTATACGTTTTCGTTTGCCGAATTCGGCGCACGCCGCCGCCTTTCGCGCGAATGGCAGGACGAGGTTTTAAGGCGTTTTACGACCGAAACAAAATGCTGTGTGGGCACGTCGGACGTTTACCTCGCAATGAAATACAATCTTACGCCCATCGGTACTTATGCCCACGAATTTGTGCAGATGTATCAGGGCATTGACTCTATTCCGCTTGCATACACAAACCACTTTGCGCTTAAAGATTGGTATGACGAATACAAGGGCGACAACGGCACGGCGCTGACCGACACCGTAACGACCGACCTGTTTCTTCTTGACTTTGACCGCTCTATGGTCAACAACTACAGCGGTGTTCGCCACGACAGCGGCGACCCTTACGTTTGGGGCGAAAAAATAATAGAGCATTATAAAAGCTACGGCGTTGACCCGAAAACAAAGCTTTTGCTTTTCAGCGACAGCCTTGATTTTGACCGTGCACAGGAGCTTTATGACTACTTTAAAGACAAAGCAAAGGTTTCTTTCGGCATCGGCACGTTCGTTACAAACGACACCTGCGTTGAGCCGCTTAATATCGTAATTAAGCTTCAATATGTAAACGGCAGACCCGTTGCAAAGCTTTCGGACGCCGAAGGCAAGTCAATGTGCCGCGACAATCATTATCTCGAATATTTAAAACGCTCGGTCGATTTCAGACTTGAGCGCGAAAAGATAGTCAATCCCGACCTTTAATAAAAAAACATAAAAACAACCGCTCCGCCTTGAGCTTTCACCTTTGGCGGAGCGGTAAATTTTTATTTGTATTTTATGTGTAAAGAGCCGTGTTAACTACGCACTGATAGTCTATTGTCTCTACGCCGCCGCTGTAGTCAAAGTCTGCGGCAAGCACATAGTCGTCATAAAGGTCTACCTGTTCGTTGGCTGCCCTTTGCGCTATTAACGCGTCCACAACGTCAACATATCCGTCGCCGTTAAGGTCGCCGCGAAGAACAAAGGTATAAATATACTTAACCTTGCCGTCTTTAAAGAGGTAAATAAGCGAGCCTGTGCCGTAATATTCCGTTGTGCCCGAAACCTGAGACGGTACGCCGACCATATAATATCCTTCGGCAGAAAGGAAGTCGCTGACCTTTGTGCAGCCCTCCATATCCGAATATATTATAAGATTTTCTGTGTCAACCTCTGTTCTGCCGAGCGGCTTCAGGTCAAGAAGAACATAGTTTATTCCGTTCTCTTCGGCATAGCTTTGCGCGCGCGAGCCTTTGTAGCAGTATATCGTAAGATTTTCATGGCATCCGTTAAAAGCATAAGCGCCTATTTCGGTAACGGTGTCGGGAATCGTTATTTTTTCAAGGTTTTCGCAGTTTACAAAGCACGCTTCGCCTATTGTTTCAAAGCCGTTTTGTATTGCGACCTCTTTTACATACTTATTCTCTTTAAAAGCGCCCGCCTGAAGCTCTGTTACGGCGTGGTCGTTTATATCATAGGGAACGGTAACAACATCGCTCTTGCCGTTATATGAGATAATATTGGCGCTCTTTTCGTCGAGATAGGTGTATGTGAACTGCTCCGACGGAAGATTGCTGAAGTTTTTAACGGTTATTACCTGCGTTGAAGAAAGCAGGTTGTTGCCGATTACGGTAAGAATATATCTGCCGTTCTTTCTTACGGTTGCTTTAAGCGTGTCGGTTACGTCCTCGCCGTCAAAATAAACCTTTCTTACACCCGAGTCGCCGCATACGGGAACAAACACTATGTCATAGGGCGTTGCGGTTTTGTCCGTCTCGCCGAAAACATATGTGGCGGTCGGTGTAACGGTGTCTATCATAACATTGTAGGAGTCCGACTCTGCGCTTTCGGTGCCTGCGCCGTTTACGGCTTTGAACTTGTAATAAGCCGAGCTGTTTTCGGTAAAGGTTATAACGTTGCCTTCAATCTTCTGCCAGCCGTCGCCGCAGTCGTAATAATATGTAACGCCCGAGGGGCATTCGTTTAACGTGCTGAGCGTAAACTTAACGTTTTCGCTTGTCCATCTGCCGAATGTGCCTTCAAAATCAACTCTTATAAGGGGCATTACGCGGTCAATGTTTACTCTGAACTTATAGGGTTCGCTTTCAAGTCCCGAATAAGAAACGGCTTTAAAGAAGTATTCGTGGCTGCCGTCCTCGGTGACTTCAACATATTCGTCGGTGAATTTCTGCCATTCGCCGTCGTCCATTTTGATGTAGTATTCATAAATACCCGAGAAAGCCGTGGCTTCGGGGGTGAATCTTACGGCGTCGGCAACCCAACTGCCGTTTTCATAATCCTTGCCGCCGCTCTCGGCCTTTACGTTTGATATTTCGGGAGCTTTTCCGTCGCGGACGAAGCCGTCGGAAGCGTAAATTTCCGAAACGTTGCCCGCTTTATCTGTCGCTCTGAACTCAATAACGCCCTTGAACTCCGACGAACAAAGCACTGCTTCACTGCCCTCATAAAGCGCCCATTCGCCTGCTTCGCCGCCCTCCGGAGACAGTCTGTATTCTATTTTTTCTATGCCTGCAACGCCGTGGTCAACCGCGTTTACCGTTGCGGCAATGTCTCCGCTGAAGAACTTGCCGAATTTTTCGGAGTCGATAACTCTTGAAGCGGCGTCAGAAGGGAGCTGTGACAGCGAAACCGACGTAATTTCGGGGGCTTCGGTATCAATATTTGTAATTTCAACCGTTCTTGTTGCCGAAAGTCCGCTTCCCGTTGTAAGAACAACCGTATACGTTCCGTTTTCGGTTACTGTAAACGACGTGCTGCCTTTAATGCTTTCGCCGTTTAAAGTAAGCTCTTTAATGCCCGAAGCGCCGTAAGAAGCGCTGTCTATTGCAACGTCGAAAGAAGACGAGGTTATTTCGGTCAAAGCGGGAACAAGCTCAAACGACGGCTCAACCTTGTCGATTTTAACCGAATAAATTTCGGACTCGTCACTTTCAAGCTTGTGGCTGTTGACAGCCTTGAAGCGATATGTTTCGTCAATATTTTCGGAAACGGTAAGCTCGTTTGAAAGAAGCTCCATCCAAGCGTTTTCGTCGCCGCCCGTTTTGTACATATATGTTGCACCCTCAAGCTCGTGGGTTGACGTGAGCGTAAATTTAACGTCGCCCGCAGTCCAGTCGCCAACAGTACCATCAACCGCAACGCTTATTACGGGCTTGCCGTAAACAATTACAGGGAAAGTGCCCTCGGCGCTTCTGCCGGCGTGAGTATAAACAACTCTTACGTTCTGTATAACGTCATAAAGCTCCGGGTCAAACGTGCTGTAATCAATTGTGTAATCGGTAACGGCTTCGCTTTCTGCGTTTGAATAGTTCGCCGTAACCTCAAGCCCTGTGAGGTCAAGCTCTTTTTCGCCCTCAAGGTATTCGTATTTATCGGGGGCTTTTATGTCTATTGATTCAACAGCCTTTGAATAAACGGTTATCGGGAACACCCCGTTAAGCGTTTCGCCCGCACGCGTAACCGAAACTATTATGTACTGCTCTGCGTCAAGTATATCGGTATTTATCTCTTTTACCGTATAGTCATCAACCTTTACTTTGAGCATATCCTCGGTAAAGCTGTCGGCGTCGGAATAATACGGTTTAAGAGCGTCTTTTGAATATGTAAGATAAACCTCCATACCGCTGAGGTCAAGCTCGGTATTTCCTTCAATGTATTCCTTCTTTGAAGGCGGCGTAATTGTTATGCTCGTCGGCGCAACCTCTACAAGATTTACGGTTTTTCTTACTTCTGTGTGCTGTACTCTTGTTGAAAGATAAAGATAAAGCTCTGCACTGCCTGCGGCTTTTGCCGTAACAACGCCGCCCTCGCTTATTGAAGCAAGGCTGTTTTCGGTGTTTTGTCCGCTCGGCTTTACAACCGCGTTAAGCGACTCCCACGGGGCGTTGCCGTCGTCGTCTGCCATGCCCCAGGCGTTCATTTGGTTTGTAAGTCTTGACGGATATGTTTTATAGGAATACTGCCTCGGGAAGTCCACAACAACAGAGTCGTCGCCGACAATGTATGCGTCGGTATATTTATCAATAAGACCTGCGCTTGTTACCTTTACCTCGGCTGTTTTTGTAATACCGCAAACGGTTGCGCTTACAACTGTTTTTTGGTTATTGAACGCCGTTCTGCCGCCCGCGTCTCTGCCGTGAACGGTTCCGTCCTCAGAAACGGTTGCAATATCTGCGTTTTCAACGCTCCATTTTACCGTGTCAAGAAGAGTTGTTTCATAGTCCGACGGCGCGTTGACTTTTATCGAGAGCTTTGTCTGCTCGCCCTCTTTAACGCTTAACGTACCTGTTATTTCAAAGTCGGTTATAGCTTTGCCCGAGGTTATTGTTATTGAGTCCGTAACTTCAGACGAGCCGTAAGCCGCTCTTACCCATACCGTTGAAACACCGGGGGCAACGCCCGTGAGCAAGCCGTTTTTGTCAACCGTTATAAAGCTGTTTGAAGCAGGCTCAGAGTCGGTTGCAAAAACAATGCTGTCGGTTGCGCTGTCATAAATACCCCAATCCCTTGTAACGCCCGAATTGTTGTTAAGGCGCTCGGGGAATACGGTTGCCGTAAGCTGTTGAGAGTTGCCGATGCCTATGCTTTCACTGCCGCTTATTTCAACAGAAGAAAGAGTGTTAAGAACGGAGCGTGTAACGCGCATTGGGAACTCTTTTATAACAGAGCCGATTTTTGCGGTTATTGTAACCTCTTTATAGAATGTAACGCCGCTGCCGCCGTCAAGACCCGTAACAATGCCGTTTGAATCGACTATTGCAACGGACGGGTCGGAGCTTGACCATGTAAGGTCGCCGTAATATGCGCCTGCGGGCGTTACGTTTTCAACTGCAAGCTGTGTTGTTTTGCCCTCGGCAACGCTTGAAGAACCCGTGATTGAAAAATCTTTGACGGGATATGCGCTTTGCTCTAAAACGGTGAAAGTAACCGTATCCGAAAAAGCCGCATAAAGAGTGCTTTCGGGGTTAACCTTTACGGTGCAGGTGCCCGCCGCCTTGAATGTTACAAGGCCGTCGGACGAAACGTCGGCGCATTTTGAAGATTCGGAGTCGAACGCATTCTTACCGACGCTCCACTTAACGCCCTGTTTAAGTCTTACGGGCGTGCAAACGCCGTAAAGCTGAACGGCAGCGCCGACCGCAACGGTTTTCGGAACAACCTTTTTGTTTGTAATATGAACAGCCGTGGGCGCAACCGACGCCACAACGCTTTTTTCAACAACAACTTCTACGGTGTCGCTGCCGAGCTTATTTCCTTCGGCATCGTAAACGGTCGCGGTGATTTTGACGTTCATATTGTCAAGCGCGGCCTTTAAAGACGCCGCAAGCTCGTCGCCGACAACGCTTGCAACAACGGCGACAATCGCGTCGTTATTTGTGTTGTCAAGGTCTATGTTTGAATCGTCTATCGTTTTCCAAATCTGGTCTGCGAGCGACGGTCCGACAATAGGAAGCGACGCTATGTTTTCGTCTATCCAAAGCTGAATAACGGCGCGCTTTGAATAGTCATATGCCGTCACCTTTCCGGTTTCGTCAACATCTGCTAAAAGCGGCAGGTTGCTTACCCACTCAACAGTGGTTTCACCGCTCACTTCGGACGATATTTTTGCGCTGAGTTCAACGCTTCTGTACTCTTGCAAGTAAATCAAATCGGTTACCTGCGTGTCGCCGTTATATATTTCGACAACGGAATCGGCATACGCCGCAACGGGAACGCACGATAAAACGATTACTACGCTCAGAATAATTCCGAGCATTTGTTTTACTTTATTCATAAAGAGCCTCCTTTAAAAAGAATTTGCCTGTCTTAAGAACTAAAATCTGCCGGTTGTGCATTTCTTAAGATTTCTTAATATTTGCATTTATATAATATCACATCGCTCAACTCGGGTCAATTAAATAATCTTGTTAAAATTAACCAAAATAATGCGGTTAGCGAATGCATACTCTTGCCGAAAAAACCAATAATATACGCGGTGGTGATTAATCTTGACCGGAATTATCGTTGCAATAGTATCCGGCGCTTTAATGAGCGTTCAGGGAGTTTTTAACGAAGGACTTACAAAACAGACCTCTATTTGGATGTCGGCTTCGTTCGTTCAGCTGACTGCTTTTATTTTTTGCCTTGCGGCGTGGTTTTTTACGGGGCGCGAAGGCTCTGTTTCGGCAATTTTTTCAATAGATAACAAATATATGCTTCTCGGCGGCGTTTTCGGCGCGCTTATAACATATACCGTTATAAGAAGTATGTCGGCTTTAGGCCCTGCGCAAGCCGTTATGATAATTGTCACAGCCCAGCTCATAACCGCATATTTAATAGAGCTTTTCGGGCTTTTCGGCATAGACAAAACGCCCTTTAAATGGCAAAAGCTTTTGGGCGCGGCAATTACGGTAGCGGGAATTATTCTGTTTAAAGCCGATTTTAAAAAATAACGGCATCGGCACTTCAAAGCACAAAAATGGCTGAAAAAAGCCCGGACAGCAAAAAAACAGGAAAAGGGTAATTATTTGCTTTTTGCTATGAATTAATCTTAGGCATAAGAGGGTCGAACCGATACGGTTTTAAAACGCCCTCTTTTCGCCGTTACTTCGTCAAAAAGCCTCGCAAGGCGACAGCGTTGCTTCGTTTTTCCCTTGTACCGACAAAAATATGACATTTTAAAACTGCGAAGTACCCAAAAAGCTTTATTCTCCGCATCCTCGGGCGTTATTCTTCTTGCAATGCCCGTAAACGCCTTCTGCATCTCTGCAGATAAACACAAGCTCACCTCTCAAATATATAATCGCGATTTAATAAATCGTGATTTAATATTATTACAGCCGCTGTATTCAAAAAAATCAAGTCTTTTTAAAAAGCAAAAACCGCGGCGAAGAAAAACTCTTCGCCCCAGCTGTTTTGTTACAATATACCTTTATTAGCGCCGTTTATTCGGCAATTTGAGGTGTGCTGCTTTCTTTTTCTCTTTCTTCTCTCTGCCTGTCGCGCTCGTCGCTTATCATTTGTCTTATAGCGGCGGGCATTCTTTTAAAGTCGTCTCTTGAAAGACCCTTTGTTTCAATTGCGGGCAAAAACGTTACATAAATCGTGCCGGGAACAACATTGCCCGTTGCTTCAAGGCGCTCACGCGTGCCCTCGATAAGCACGGGAACGACCTTTGCGCCCGTTTCCATTGCTATTTTCATAGCGCCGCCCTTAAACACGCCGAGCTGTCCGTCTTTAGAGCGCGTGCCCTCGGGGAATATTACCATACTTCTGCCGTTTTTGACAAGCTCGATAGCCTCTTGAAGTGAGCCGTGCGCCGCACGCTTGTTTTTTCTGTCGATAAACACGCAGTCCATAAGCCACATCCATTTGTGAACTATCGGGAGCTTTTGCGCTTCTTTTTTTGATATGAACGCGCAGGGCTTCGGAGTGTTGAGTATAACTGCCGGAAAGTCGAAAACGCCGCTGTGGTTCGGCGTATAAATTATCGGCTCGTTTTCGGGGATATTTTCGTTTCCCTTTACAACAAACTTAATACCCGCCATATCCATAAGCGGATTGAGCCACTTATAAAGCGCGGCGTCAACAAACGGCTTGTACTCGTTCCAATCACCGTTTTCTTTAAGCTTTATGCCCTTTTTAAGCTCGGGGTTTAAAGCCACAAGCGAAGTAACGAATTTTGTCATCCATCTTACTGTCAGCAATGATTTCATAAAAAATCCTCAAATCCTTTTACTTTCTGAAATTACCCTTTTAAAAAGTCCGCAAATCAAAACAGGGTTACTGCTGATATTTTACCACGCTAACGGCAAATTTCAAGTAAAATCGCAAAATATTTACGGATTTCTTGATTGAGGGCACACATTATGCTAATATAAAAAATACAGATATTCAGAAAGCGAGGTCGGAACGAATGAAATACGATTTTTCTTCGCCGTTAATAAAAGCCGAAGGCAAAAGCGCTTCACGCGCGGCGCGGCTTTTTTATAAAGAGCTTGTTTTAAGAGGTCTTAACGAAAAAGAGCCGCTAAACCCGAATGCATCGGTCGAATTTTTGATTTCGGATGACGAAAGGCTTGAAACCCCGGACTGCTATTTCTTGGAGCAGGACGGCACATCTCTCAAAATCTCGGCAAAAACCGTTCGCGGGCTTATTTTCGGCTACTCGCTTTTTTTAAGAAAATGCGAGTGTAAAGACGGAAAAATCACGCTTATAAAAAACATTTCGGGGCTTTATTCGCCCGACAAAAAAATACGCGGCCACCAGATAGGCTACCGCACATGCCCCAATACATACGACGCCTGGAGCTATAAGCAGTATTTCAGATATTATCTTGATATGGCGGCGTTCGGCTGCAACACCTGCGAGCATATTCCGTATGAAAGCACACATTCAGACAGAAACGCGCTTATGAAATACGACGAGGAGGATTTTCTCGTTATTGCCTCGCGCATGGCCGACGCAATAGATATGGACGTTTCGCTTTGGCACCCGAACTGCGGCGGCGAAACGGAAAACGAAGCCTTTGAAAGGCGAAAAAAGCTGTATTCGCGCGTGCCGCGAATAGACGCGGTTTTCCCGCCCGGCGGCGACCCGGGAAGCCTTCCCGCAGACGAATTTATAAAAAGAAGCGACCGCGTAGGAAAAATGCTTAAAGAGCTTCACCCGAAAGCGCAGATGTGGCCCTCGGCGCAGGCGCCGCACATATACGAAAACTGGGGCGAAGATTTTCTTTGTGAGCTTGAAAAATCGCACGGAGGAATAGACGGCGTTATTATGGGCCCAAACCACGCTTTTCCCATGCACGAATTAAGAAAACGCCTGCCTGCGCGCTTCCCGCTGCGGTTTTATCCCGATATAACGCATTGCGTAAGATGCGAATACCCCGTGCATTTTCTTGAGGACGACTGGCATTTTTCGTTTGCTTCGGCGCTCTCCCGCGAAAGCGTCTGCCCCAGACCTACAGAATTTGCGCTTTTGCACAGGCTGTTTTCGCCTTATACCGTCGGAAGCGTAAGCTATTCCGAGGGCGTTCACGACGACCTTAACAAAATGCTTTGGAGCGCGCTTGAATTTGACAAAGACTCAAACATAAGAGAAATCATTCTCGACTACGCGCGGTTTTTTATGTACGGCGCGGACCCCGAAAGGCTTTGCGACGCAATTTTTGCGCTTGAAAAAAACTGGGACTGCGACCCGCTTTTAAGCCCGTGCGCAGAAAATACATATAACGCTTTTTGCGCTCTTAAAAGCGATTATCCGAATCTTAATGAAAATTGGCGGTTTTTGCTTCTTTATTTCAGGGCGTGCTGCGACGAATACGTCTATAAAAAACGCCGCTTTGAAACAAAGCTTTTAAATGAAGCGTATGACGAGCTTTCTTTTATGAACATAAAAAAGGCAAAAGAAATTTTAAACGCGCCGCCCGAAAGCTTTGTAACATCACTCAGAAGCGAAATTTCGAGTCTCGGCAAAACGCTTTTTGAATATATCGGCATTCAACTTGACGTTGAACACTATCTTACAAACAGCTGGGAGCGCGGCGCAACGCTTGACACCGTTGACAATCCCGTAACCGACAGGCTGTGGCTTTCGGGGCGCATTTCTTATTGCGAAGCTCTCCCCGAAAACGAAAGAAACGCCTTTATAAAAAGGCTTCTTTCACGAAACAAAACGGATGCCGACGAAGTATACTTTTCGGTTGCGCTTCACGAGCTTAAATCGCTCGGCGTGCGCCAAAACGGCGAATTTTATATGAATTTTCAGGGCGATAACCCCAACGTCAACAACGGCTCTATACCGATGTCGATGTTAAAGGTCTATGACCACTATTCGTTTTCGGCGCGTTTCGGCGGCTTCCTTGAAGGAAAAGACTATATTCTTAAAATCAACTACAAATCAAAAAAAGCCGATTGCGTAAAGCACCACAAAATTACGGCGAACGGCACCGTTATTTACGACGGCGTTCGCTTCGGCGGCTCTCCAGACGCGCTTTTTGACCGCGAGCTTTCCGCGCCCGGCTTTGAAACGGCAAAATACCTTTTACCGTCGGGCGTTTTTAAAAACGGCACGCTTGAACTTAAAATAGAAGAGCCGCTTGTCGGTTTTGAACTTTGCGAGCTTTGGATAACAAAGAAAGAAAAAGACGACTCTTTTACCGTTTGAACGCCGCCTTGCGCCCGCATTTTTGTGCCTTGAGGGCAATTATTTTTCAATAGTTATTGAAAATTGACGCCGTTTTGTGCTATTATACAGAGTGGTTTATTTTAAAACCCATATTCAGTTTTATCTCGGGGGTCAATTATGACACAGATTCTTTGCAATAAATGCAAAAACGCCGTCCTTTCCGAAAGCGACGAGGGGTTTGTTTGCCCGTCGTGCAACGCGCACTTTTCAAAGGACGAAGAAAATCTTTTACTCGGAATACAGTTTTATAATAACGGCGACCTTGACTTATGCGAGGACGCTTTAATGAAGGCTCTTGTCAAAAACAGCCGCTCGGGTGAAGCGCTCGTTTACAAAGCGCTTTGCGACGCCGCGCGTTTTGACGAAGACGCACGTTCTTTTGGGGATACATACGAAAAACTGCTTTCTGCCGTTTCCTCTGCCGACGACAGTGCCGTGCCGGAGCTTATATCCGTTTGCGACGGCGAAATGAAAAAATACGAATTGCGTCTTACTGCGCTTCACGTCAAGGCGTTTAAGGACGCAGACGCCGAGGGCATAAAAAAAGAAGTCGAATTTATTTTAAGACTTCGCGACGAGGCGCTTTCGTTCAGAGCGGAGCTTACTCACATAGCCGAGGATTTTAACCTCAGAAACACTTCAAGGCTCACGCTTAACCTTTCAAAATGTTTTTATGTGTCGTATGAGCTTGCAAACGAAACGGGCGACGAAAAGCTTTCTAAAATCAAAGAAGATATTGCTTCGCACACGGTTTTTACGGGCATACTTTCAAACGACATTAAAAATCTTGAAATATATTACCGCTGTATCGTTATGTTCTTTGAAAAGAGCAAGGCGAAATACGACTTTCTTATGGAGAACGCCAAAAAGCTCGCTTATCTTAACGGCGCACTTGAAAGCGGCAAATATGTAAACGTTGCAAGCCCCGCCGCGGCTGCCGAAAAGCTCAAAGCGGCGGCATACGGCTTTTTTGAAGAAAGCCTTAAAGAGTATGATGACGAAAACGCCGACGCGCCCGCTGTTGTGCTGACGCTTCCCGAGCCGGAGGTTATTCCCGAAACCGCAGAAGCCGCAGAAACAAGCGAAGAAAGCAACGCGGAAGAAGCCGCCGCAGACGAATCTGCCGAGGAAGAAAACGGCGAAGAAGTTTCCGACGGCGAAGCGCCGAAAGCCGAAGAAACAGGCGCGCCCGAAGCCGAAACGGCCGAAAGCACAGAAGAAGCTTTCGGAGAATCTGCCGCAGAACCCGCCGATGAAACAGCCGAAGAACCTTGCAGAGAAGAGGCTGAAGAGCATTCCGAAGAGCCCGCCGAAGAAGAGACAGGTGCAGAACCCGAAGAAGAAAAGTATGAGGAAGCGGTAAAGGAAGAAACCGCCGAAGAAGCCGAAAAAGCGGCAGAAAGCACGGCAGAAGAAGCCCCGAATGCCGATGAATCCGACGAAGCGGACGGCACCGCCGTCAATACCGAAGAAACGCCCTCGCCTGCCGAGGCTATTGAAAACGCCGCCAAAAAGATGATGGACGAAATTTCGGAAGAAAGCGCAGGAATTATTGACGAAATTAAATCTGAGCCTGTTGACATATCGTCAAACAGCCTTGCCGAGCGCATTAAAAAGCGCGGCAACACACCGCCTATGCCCGAAAACGTCGGCGAAAGCGCCGCAGAGGACGCAATAGTCGAAATTACCGAGCAGGAAACTGTCGAAGTTACCGAAATTACGGAAGAAATTAAAGAAGAACCGAACGAAAGCCCTGCAGAACCTACGGCAGAAGAAAGTGCGGAAGAATACAAAACAACGCTTAAACCGAAAAAGAAAAAGAAACATATCGGTCTTATTGTTTTTATCGTTGCAATTCTTGCCGTTCTTGCATTTTTGGGCTACAAATACGTTCCCGGTATGATTTCCGAAAGCAAATACAAAGCCGCCGCAACGCTTCTTGAAGACAAAAAATTCAGCGATGCGGAACAGGCGTTCTTAGCTCTCGGAGAGTACAAGGATTCACACGACAAAGCGCTTGAATGTAAATATATGAGAGCCGACGCGCTTCAGCAGGAGGACGATTATTCTGCCGCGGCAGAAATATTCGCTTCGCTCGGCGAATATAAAGACGCCGTTACACGCGTGCTTTCATGCAAATACGAAACAGCCGTAAAAACGCTTAACGACGGCAATTTTGACGACGCGGCGCGCCTTTTTGAAGAAATAAAGGACTACGGCAACAGCGCGGATATGACAAAAGAGTGTTCTTATAAAAAGGCTCTTTCGCTTACCGAAAACAAAAAATATACCGACGCCGTAGAAATTCTTTCGTCTTTAAAAGATTATTCGGATGCCCCGGAAAAGCTTAACGAAGCGAAATATCTTTATGTAACCGAGCACCCTTCAAAGGACGATAAAACAACGGTTTCTTACATAAACGAGCTGGCAAAAGCAAAATACCGCAACTCGCAGGACCTTAAAACAAAGCTTTTGGGCGCAGAAGACGCAAACACCTTAAAGCTTGCCGTAAACACCTCCGAAGACGACCTTTCAACGGCTCTTACAACCGCTTCGCATACAGAGCAGCTTTATTTCCACATAATAGGCGGCTCGGATTATTACGGCAAAAACATTACGCTTAGTTTCACCACTCAATACGGCTTTACGCAGACAAGCACGGTTGTTCTTTCAAAAGATGAAAGCGACAGTTTTATGACCTATCCCTCTTCATCAACGAAAAACTATACCGTCGTCTTTTCAGCAACCGCCGAAGACGGCACCGTTCTCGGCACTGTAAACTTTACCGTTTCTTAAAAGATTTAAAAATAATAACATGCCAAAGGGGCTGTAAAACGCGTGTTTTACAGCCCCTTTGTTAAGTCTTATGAGTTTTTAAAGCCTTCGTTACGGTGTAACTGCTTCCGAAAGCTCCGTAAGACCTCTTGAAATGTCGCTTACTATATCGCCCGCAACGCCGTTTTTGCCGCTTTCGGACACGTCTGAAACCTTTCCGTCATTTTCGTTAGGAAGCATTGTCGTGCTTTGCGAAGCCGCCGGTGTGCTTGTGCGGGTCGAATCGTCGGTTGTGTTTTTGTCGCCGCAGGCAGTAAATGCGACTGCAAGCAAGCAGGTAAGAATAAGAGCTGTGCATATCGCGATAATTTTTTTCATTGATTCTCACATCCTTTCGTCAGGAAGCGGGATTTACCCTTCGTTCCCACATTATTTTCTGCATATATCACCGTTTTATTCACAGTCTATTTTGTAAGAACGCCGCCGTCGTAATAAAGAAGAATAAGAATATCCTTTTCTTCGCCCGTGTCGGGGTCAAGAAATACAAGAAGCTCTGTGCCGTCCTGTGCCTTGCAGTGATATTCATAAACGAAATTTTCTGTTTTAAAATCTGTCGGTATAACGGCAAGCCTTTCGTTTTTTATTGAAAGCTCGCTGTTTAAAAGCTTTTCGCCGTCTTTTAAAGTCAGCTTTCTTTCTTTATCTATGCTTCTGTTTTTGTGGTTCATAATATAGCCTGTCGACTCAAAGCCCGTAACACTTCCGTCGCCCAAAGAAACGCTGACCTTTATTAAGTCGGTATAATAAGTTATTTCGTCCTCATAATAGGCAAAATTCACGGTGCATATGCCGTCAGCCGATGCATAATACGTCTCTCTTACGTTTCTGTAGCCCTTTGATTCAAGGTAATCGGAAGCGATTTTCACAGCGTCCTCATTAGAAAGCTTGCTTTCGCCCGCATATTTCGACGAAAGCACATACGACGTTATGCCGCCTTTTTTCGTCAGTGAAACGGTATATGACGTGTTATAGAACGTGTAGCACGGCAAACTGCCGTCGCACTCGCTCAAAAAATACAGCTCGTCGCCCGAAACGCCCAAAAACTCTGCGGCTTTTCTTTGCGCCTCAGCTTTGCTGACTTCTTTAACGCCTTCAAGAAGCGCGGCACTGCCGTTTTCAAGGTGGTCCGAATACGGCCCGTCATAAATAAGCGTGGGGTAATCGTCCATTACCTGCTCTGTATCCTCAAGCTCCGAGCCGAAATAAAGCATATTGCTGTCGCCCTCGCTTGAAAGAGTTGTTTTCACCTGTTCAAAATCAAGTCCGCCGTTTTGTTTTTCGTCGATTAAATAATTGATTCTGTCACTTATTACCGAGGCGTATTCTTTAAGCTTATAAAGCTTTTCAAGCTCTTCGCCCTCTATTTTTTCGCCCGACGCCGTTTTTTTGCTCAAAGCGGCTGTGTATTCGCCCGTCTGCGAAAGAAATTTATAAATATCCGAAAGCTCCGCCTTGCCGTCGGTAATTTCGGACAGCGCCGCTTTTGCCGCCGAGGTTGCAAGCCGCACCTCGTTAGAAAGCTCTGCCATCATGGGCGCCGTGCTGACATACACGCTTTTGTCAAGATTAAGGCTTATTTCGTCCATATACGTTCCGAACTCGGTAAGCGCGCGTTCTTTTGAAGCGTTAAGCTCTCTTTTTGCCGCCGTAAGCTTGGCGGCGTTCACTGCGCCCCAAATAAAAAGCACGGCAACACATACCGAAAGATAGCTTATAACCCTTATTTTATTTCTTCTGCTCATAAATTCACAATCCTTTAAATCGTTGCCGATGTCAATAAAGTCGAACCGAAAAGGGTTCTGCTCTATTAATCTTTCAAAATTGCCGCAAATTATGCAGAATTTATGAAATCCGCAATCCGCGATTTTGTATTTGGGCATAAAAGAGGCAAAACAAAAAATTCACTAATAATTAACCGTAATTTTACAATAAAAGTTACTTTTAACCATTTACAAAAACCTTGCTTTTGTTATATAATATAGTTTGAAAATTTGTAGATGTTTTAGGCCGAGAAAGTCTGTAAAAGCGCTCTCTTTCGCCTATTATTCGGAGGCTTCGTCTTGACACTGTATTTTGACAACAGCGCTACAACAAAACCCTGCACTGAAGCTGTCCTCGCCGCAAAAAAAGCCATGGAGGAATGCTGGGGCAACCCCTCGTCGCTTCACTTTATGGGCCGCGAGGCACAATCTCTTCTTAAAGACGCAAAAAAGCAAGTTGCCGCTCTCTTAAAATGCCGCGAAGATAATTTTTTCTTCACGCCGTCGGGCACATGCGCCAACAACACGGCGATTTTCGGCGCTTACGAAAAGCTAAAAAAACAGGGCAACCGCATCGTAACGACCGCGTTTGAGCATCCGAGCGTTTCGGAGCCTTTAAAGCTTCTCGAAAAAAAGGGCGTTGAAATAGTAAGAATTGCCCCCGACAAAAGCGGCATTATAAACGAGGACGAGCTTTTGTCGGCAATTAATGCCGACACAATACTTGTTTCGTGTATGGCTGTTAACAACGAGGTCGGAACAGTCACTCCGCTGAAGCACGTTTCCTCTGCGATAAAACGCGCCGGCGCGCCCGCTCTTTTTCATTCGGACTGCGTTCAGGCGTTCGGCAAAATCGACGTTTCGTCAAGGGCGTTCTGCGCAGACATAATCACCGTGAGCGCGCATAAAATTCACGGTCTTAAAGGCTCGGGCGGCATCTTTCTTCGCGATAAGAACATCATAAAACCCTACATTCTCGGCGGCGGTCAGGAAAAGGGCGTTTTTTCGGGAACAGAAGCTATGCCCGCAATAGCGGCTTTCGGCGCGGCGGCAAAGGCCGTCGGAAATATTGAAGAAAACTATAAAAAGCTTTCTTCACTGCGCGACGGATTTTTAAATTCTTTAAAATACGACAGCCGCATCATTATCAATTCGCCCGAAAGCGCAATTCCCTACATCATCAATCTTTCCGTCAAGGGGCTTCCGAGCCAGCCGACGGTAAACTTTATGAGCGAAAAAGGCATTTGCATTTCGGCAGGGTCCGCGTGCAAAACGGGTCACAGAAGTACGGTGCTGACTTCTATGGGGCTTCCGCCCGAAATTATAGACAGCGCCGTAAGAATAAGCCTTTCGCGCTTTACTGCGCCCGAAGAAATTGACGCGCTGTCGAAAGCATTCTCGGAGTGCTCTTCAAAATACGGAAAATGAAAGAGGACGAAATGAAAGAAATTATACTTATAAAAGACGGCGAGCTTGCCCTTAAAGGGCTTAACAGAGCCACATTTGAAGATATGCTCGTCAAAAATATCCGCCGAAGGCTCAACCGCTTCGGCAAATTTGAATATAAAAAATCGCAATCCACAATCACTATAGAGCCCAAAGACGAAAGCACCGACCTTGAGGGCGCGGTTGACGAAATCTCTCGCGTGTTCGGCATTGCGGGCTTTTCGCGCGCGGCGGTAGCCGAAAAAAATATGGACGATATTTTAGAGCTTGCCCCGAAATATCTTGAAAATGACCTTTTAAACATAAAAAAATTCAAGGTCGAAGCAAAACGCTCCGACAAAAGGTTCCCCTATACCTCGCCCGAAATTTCGGCTTTAATGGGCGAAAAGCTTTTAGAAGCCTTTCCGCATCTTTCTGTAGACGTTCATTCGCCCGAAATAACCGTAACCGTTGAAATACGCGACAGAGCGTATATACGCGGCAACCAGCTAAAAGGCGCGGGCGGTATGCCCGTCGGCTCGTCGGGCAAAGCGGGGCTTCTTATCTCGGGCGGAATAGACAGCCCCGTTTCGGGCTATATGATGGCAAAGCGCGGGGTTGAGCTTACCGCAATACACTTTGCGTCGCCCCCCTACACTTCAAAAATGGCAGAGGACAAGGTTCACGAGCTTTTAAGAAGAGTTGCGCGCTACAGCGGCAGAATAACGCTTTATACCGTGCCGTTCACAGAAATTCAGGAGCAAATTCGCGACAACTGCCCCGAAGACTTTTTCACCCTTGTTATGCGCCGCTTTATGATGAGAATTGCAAGCGAAATCGCAAAAAAATGCGGTTGTCTTGCGCTTATCACGGGCGAAAGCGTGGCGCAGGTGGCAAGCCAGACGCTTTCGGCGCTTTTGTGCACCGACGACGCAGCCGCGCTTCCCGTTATGCGCCCGTGCATAGGCATGGATAAGGAAGAAATAATAACAATAGCGCGAAAAATAGATACGTTTGAAACGTCTATTCAGCCGTTTGAGGACTGCTGCACGGTATTCACCCCAAAGCACCCAAAAACAAAGCCCACGCTTGACGATGTTAAAGCCGCCGAAAGCGGACTTGACATAAAAGCTCTTACAGAAAGAGCCGTTCTTAATACAGAAAAAATATTTATTAATGCGGAAGGCGTTATGAATGACTGAAAACGAGCTTTTCTTTTCGGCGAAAGAAGCTGTAAAGACACTTGAAAATCACAAAAAAACGCTTGCTCTTGCAGAGTCCTGCACGGGCGGCCTTGTAAGCAAGCTTATAACCGATGTAAGCGGCGCTTCGGCGGTTTACGAGGGCGGCGTGTGCTCTTATTCAAACAGCGTTAAAATGAAAATCCTCGGCGTAAAAGAAGAAACACTTCGCACTTTCGGCGCGGTAAGCGAAAACACTGCGCGCGAAATGTCGCAGGGCGTAAGAAAAGCCCTCGGCGCAGATATAGGCGTGGGCATAACGGGCATTGCGGGTCCGCTTTCTGACGGAACAAACAAGCCCGTGGGTCTTATATACATTTCGGTATGCTCCGAAAAATTTGAAAAGACGGTTGAATTAAAAAACAACTTTACAGAAAACGTCAGAGAACAAAACAGGCTTTCGGCGGCAAAAACCGCCCTTGACCTTATTTCGGAAGATGAGTTATATGAGTAAAAAACGAAAAGCCCCGAAAACGGGCGATATGGTGCATTTCAAAGACTTTGAAGACACGGTTTTGAGAAGCGACGAAACGCAGAAAAACGAATATGTGAAAAACCAAAAAAAGCTTCGGCGCATAAAGACGGCAAGGATTGTGCTTTGCGCCGTGGCTGTGGCGACGCTTTTAGTCTCGGGAACGTTTCTTGCAAAGCGCGGCATTGAAAAATACCTCGTCATAAAGCAGGAGGAGGACAAAAAGTACACTCTTTCAAACGACGTTATAAAAGAGCTTGACAATATGTCCGAAGAAGAGGCGTGGGCTTATCTTTTCAAGCAGTACCCCGACCTTATGAACGTCCAGTTCCCGCCGGGAATAAACTATGAATACGCGCTTCAGTACGCGCAAAATCCGCAGATGTTCGGCTACATCAAAATCGACGGAACAAAAATAGATTATCCCGTTGCAAAGGCCGAAAACAACAAATATTATCTTACCCACGATTTTTACGGCAATTCGACAAGCTACGGCGCAATTTTCGCTTCGCACATCGACACCGCGTCGCCGCTCCCGCGAAACACATTGCTTTACGGTCACAACATGAAAGACGGCTCGCGTTTTGCCGCTCTTACAAACTACAAATCGCTTGACTATTTTAAAAATCATCCCGTTATCGAATTTAACACGCTTTTTGACAAGCACAAATGGAAAATATATGCCGTAATAATCACAAACGGCAATATTGACGGCGATAACGGTTACTTTTTCGATTTCACGTTTGACAACTGCTCGGACACATGCTTTGCGGAGTATATCGAAGAGGTTGACAAACGAAAGCTTTACAACACGGGCGTTGACCTTCGCCCCGACGACAAGCTTTTAACGCTTTGCACATGCTCTTACGAGTTCAAAAACGCAAGGCTCATAGTTATTGCAAGAATGGTGCGCGACGGCGAATCGGACGAAGTGGATACGTCCCTTGCCGCATACAAAAGCACTCCCGTTAAATATCCTTCGGCTTATTACAGCAACCCTGCAAAGAACCCGTACAAGGACGATAAAAAATGGTATCTTTATTAAATTTCAGAGGTGTGAAAAATGAAAATTAAAGCCTTCTCGTTTGAGCGGGACAGTCTCGCCTTCGCAGATATAAAAAGTGAAGTTTCAAAAAGGCTTACCGACGAAGCTGTCTTTTTTGAAAGCTTTAAAGACCCGAATGCGCTTTTTAACGCGCTTTCGGACGCGCTTTCAAAGGCAAACGCCATTCTTTTGGGCGTGGAGCCTCAGCTGTATTTAAAATTCAAGCCGATAATAATAAAAGCCTTCAACTTTACGCCCGCATACAGCGAAAAAATAGAAGAACGTATAGGCGACAAAGTGACGGACGAAAAGCTTTTAAAGGCGCATCTTCTCGTGCCGAACGAAAGCACCGAGCTTATTACTTCGACGGGGCTTTACAGCGGCTTTTACGTTGCTTCAAACGGTCAGTACATTATGGTCTTTCCGCTTGAAGAAACAGCGGTCAAAGAGATTTTTGATGCCGCCGCCCTTCCCTTCATAAAAACCGAAAACCGCGAAGAGCTTTTAAGCTCTCTCGTTGAAAACGGCGCTTCCAAAAAAGGCGAAGAGCTTGTTAAAAAGCTTATTGACAACGGACTTAAGCTTGCAGTTTCCTCCACCCCCGCCGCCGCTCTTTTTAAAGACGATATAAGAGCCTGCGAGGGCTATGAAAACAACGTATTTTTCACACCGTTTGTCAACGACTCGGGCGCGGGCGACAGAAAAGAATATGCCGCAGAGCTTGCTAAAGGCGCTATGGAGCTTCGCTCCGCCGACATCGGCGCGGCTGTTTCAAACATATTCCGCGAGAAAGACGGCGACGAAATAAAAGGCTATTATGCTTTTATAAGCGTTGCGACAGGCGAAAAGGCGGTTATCCGCCGACTTATTGCAGACGGCGACGAAAACGTTGAAAATCTTGTGGTTGAAGCCACGGCAGAGCTTTATTCGCTTATAGAAAAATATACCGACGAGCTTATTTTCAAAAAGCAGGCGTCCGAAGAAGAAAAAAAGAAATACGAAGCGGCTCAGATAGAAGCCGAATACAAAGCGGACGAACGTCCCTCGGCTGCTCTCGGCAAAAAAGGAACAATAATAGCCGTTGCGGCTCTTGCGGCGGCAGTCGTAATCTGCATAATACTCGGCTTTAAGTTCGGCGGATATTTTGTAAGCCCCTCTCAAGACCCCGAAGAAAGCGGACTTCAAAGCAACCCCAACATAAGTGTGACAAACCCGTCTGAGAATGTGCCCTCAAGCATATTAAACGACGAGACCGAGAGTATGTCGGTATTCACATCGGAAAGCGACACAACCTCTATTTTTGACGTTCCGAGAACGGTTTCGGCAATCGAAAACAACGACGACCGCAATACTTACAGACCGTCTCCCGAGACGACCAAACGCCGCGAAACAACGACCTCTGCGCCGAAAACCACGGCAAAAGCACCCGAAAAAACAGAGCCTACAAAAACTCCCGAAACAAAAGCGCCCGAGACAGAAGCCCCCGAAACAGAAGCTCCTGTCGAAAGCACGCCCATAGAAGAGCCTGCAGGCGACGAATAAAACTACCCCTTAAAGGAGGAGAATATATATGGCAATTCTTATCACAGGCGGTGCCGGTTACATCGGCTCGCACACGGCGGTCGAGCTTTTGAACGCCGGCAAAGAAGTAGTTATTCTTGACAACTTTTACAACAGCTGCCGCGAGGTTCTTTCAAGAATAAAAGAGCTTTCGGGCGGCAAGGACTTTAAGTTTTACGAATGCGACATTCGCGACAGAAAAGGCCTTGACAAGGTTTTCAAGGAAAATGACATTGAGGCTGTAATTCATTTTGCAGGTCTTAAAGCAGTCGGCGAATCGTGCAAAATTCCGCTTTTATATTATGAAAATAACATCGGCGGCACGGTTACTCTTTGCGAAGCTATGGCAGAGGGTGGCTGCAAAACAATCGTTTTCAGCTCGTCCGCCACGGTTTACGGCGAGCACAATGTTTCGCCGCTTAAAGAGGATATGAAAACCGGCGGCACAACAAATCCTTACGGCACAACAAAGCTCTTTATAGAGCAGATTCTTACAGACGCCGCAAAGGCAGACCCCGAATGGAGCGTTTGCATTCTTCGTTATTTCAATCCGCTCGGTGCGCACAAAAGCGGCAGAATCGGCGAAAACCCCAACGGAATACCGAACAATCTTATGCCCTATATCACACAGGTTGCAGTCGGCAGGCTTAAATACCTTCACGTTTACGGCAACGATTACGACACACCCGACGGAACGGGCGTGCGCGACTATATTCACGTTGTTGACCTTGCAAAGGGTCACATAAAAGCCGTCGACAAAGCGCTTTCAACAAAGGGCGTAAACATCTATAACCTCGGCACGGGCAGAGGCTACAGCGTGCTTGAAGTCGTAAAAGCGTTTGAAAAGGCTTCGGGAATAACCATTCCTTATAAAATCGAAGCACGCCGCCCCGGCGACATTGCCACATGCTATTCCGACCCATCAAAGGCAGAAAAAGAGCTCGGCTGGAAAGCGGAGCTCGGCATTGAAGAGATGTGCGCCGACTCTTACAGATGGCAGCACAACAACCCCAACGGTTACGAGGCTTGATTAATTTGCAGTTTGTTCCCTTTAACTCGCGCGATAAAGCGCACAAATCAATATTCGGAAGTACAGCCGCCGGAGAAATCCTGCGGCTTTCGGTCTGTATGCCGCGCTCGTTTTCGTGCAGCGCAGTTACGCTTCTTTTAAGAAAAGACGGCGGCGAATACACTAAAAAGCCGCTTTATTGGTGCTCTCACAATGGCGACGTCGAATATTGGGACATTTCGTTTTCGTTTGAAGAAGCGGGGCTTTATTTTTACCGTTTTTCATACGAAACGCCGTTCGGCACGGGAAACATCTTTTTAAAAAGCGGCGGCTGCGGCGAATTTTCGCCGAGCGGCAAAGAGTGGCAGCAGACCGTATATAAAAAAGACTTTAAAACGCCCGACTGCTTTAAGGGCGGAATAATGTATCAGATTTTTCCCGACAGATTTTACTTTTCGGGCGAAAAGAAAAAGAATGTTCCCGCCGACAGAATTTTGCACACCGATTTTTCCGATATTCCCTTTTACAAGCCCGACAAAAACGGAAAAATTTTGAATAACGACTATTTCGGCGGCGATTTTCGCGGCATAACCGAAAAGCTGCCGTATATTAAAAGCCTCGGCGTGACGGTTATTTATCTTAACCCCGTATTTGAAGCGCATTCAAACCACCGCTACAACACAGCCGACTATAAAAACACCGACCCGCTTTTGGGCACAAAAGAAGAGCTTGAAGAGCTTGTTAAAAAAGCCGACGAGTATTCGATAAAAATTATCCTCGACGGCGTTTTCAGCCACACAGGCTCCGACAGCGTTTATTTTAACCGCGAAAAACGCTACGGCGACGGCGGCGCATATAACGACCCGCTTTCACCTTATCGCGAGTGGTATAATTTTAAAGACGACGGCACATATGACTGCTGGTGGGGCATTGACACTCTCCCCGAAACCGACGAAGAAAACGACGTCTTTATTGATTTTATCACTGGCGAAAACGGCGTAACAAACAGTATGCTTGACATAGGCGTTGCGGGCTTCAGGCTCGACGTTGCCGACGAGCTTCCCGATAAATTTCTTGACGCGCTTTATTCCTCTTTAAAAAAACGCAATCCTCAAAGCTTTGTTTTGGGCGAGGTGTGGGAGGACGCGTCTAACAAAATCAGCCACGGCGGCAGGCGCAGATACCTTCTCGGCGGTCAGCTTGACAGCGTAATGAACTATCCGTTCTCGGCGGCGATACTTTCATTTATGCGCTACGGCGTTGCCGAAAGCTTTATGGAAAGCGTCGTTACAATATGCGAAAACTATCCAAAACCCGTTCTTGACTGTCTTATGAATCACCTCGGCACTCACGACACCGCGCGCATACTTTCGCGCCTTGCTTCGCCCGAGCTTGAAACGAAGCCGCGCGATATACAGGCTTCTCATAAGCTTTCACCCGAAGAGTATTCGCACGCAAAAACTCTTTTAAAAACGGCAGCTGTGCTTCAATACACGCTCCCCGGCTTTCCGTCGGTATATTACGGCGACGAAGCGGGTATGACGGGCGGCTCCGACCCGTTCAACAGGGCGTTTTTTCCGTGGGGTAACGAGGATAAAGAGCTTACCGAATGGTTTATAAAGCTCGGCAAAATACGCCTTTCGCACCCCGCTTTTAAAACGGGTGAATTTGTTCCGTTTTCTGCCATGCTTTCGTGCGTGGCATATAAAAGAGTGAGTGACGGCGGCTCAGTTTTTGTAATTGCAAACCGCAATCCGCACGAAATAGATTATTATTTGCCCGACGGCTTCAAGAATAAAAAGGAGCTTATTACAGGCGCATATTCTTCGGATTTCATTAAAATTCCGCCGTTCGGCGCGGCAATTCTCACAGATGTTGAATGCAATATTTATTAAAATTGCATAATATCTTTTGCTTTTAAAATATGATAGTATATATTCAGAAAAATTAGGGGGTAATTTTTTTGAAGAAGATACTGTCATTATTTTTATCCGTTGTTTTGCTTTTTTCGCTCTCTGTACCGGCATTTTCGGCAAGCGAGTGCAATTGCCAAGAGCCGCCGATAATATATGTTGCCGCGCTCGGCAGTGCAAAAATCATTAAGGACGCCGGCACAGAAAACGAACGCATACTCTTCAGACCCGACACAGGCGACGTTATAAAACGCTTTTCGCCCGTTATTGCCGCCGCAGGAAGCCTAATACTCACAAAAGATTACGATGCTTTCGGCGACGTGCTTATTGACTGCGTTAACGATGTTTTCGGCGACCTTACGCTCGACGGCAACGGTAACTCGAAGCCGAATGTAACATCTCCCGAAGCTGTTCCCGAGGGCAGCGAACACGGGCTTCACACAAGCTATTATTTCGGCTATGATTTCAGGCTTGACCCCGTAGAAAACGCCGAAAAGCTTCACAAATTCATCTGCGAAGTCAAAAAGCTTACAAATCACTCAACAGTCCGTTTCAGAGCGTCAAGCATGGGCGGCGTTGTCGCGCTTTCGTATATGCGCCTTTTCGGCACAAGCGATATTGAAGCAGTCATCTTCCAATGCTGTCCGCTTTTGGGCACGGCTGTTGCGGGCGAGCTTTTTTGCGGCAAGGTTCAGATAGACAAAGACGCGCTTTTGCGCTACGGCGAGGGCGCTTTGCCGTCGCTTGATTCGGACTTTTTCGGCGGCGTTTTGTATGCGCTTCTTGAGGCGCTTGACGCTGCGGGTGTTCTTAACGGACTTGTAAATATAGCCGACGACCTTGTTTTGCACTTAAAAGACAGAGTTTACAACGAGTGCCTTATTCCGATATTCTCTACTCTTCCCGGAATATGGAGTTTTGTGCCCGATGAATATTATGAAGAAGCAAAAAGCTTTATGAAGCTTGACCCGGCTTTGCAAAGCGGACTTATTAAAAAGCTTGATTTTTACCACTACGAGGTTCAGTCAAAGGCAAAAGAGCTTTTTGAAAATGCAAAGCGCACCACAAATCTTTATATTCTTGCCGGCTACAACATGCAAAGAACGCCGCTTGTCACGGCATATATGAACACGTCCGACGGCACCGTAGACACAACATACGCTTCGTGCGGCGCTGTTTGCGCGCCCTTGGGTGAAGAGCTCCCGAAAGACTATGTTCAGGCGCGCTTCCCCGATAAAAACTACATTTCACCCGACAGAATGATTGACGCTTCAACCTGTCTTTTGCCCGAGAGCACGTTTTTTGTAAAAGATATGCTTCACTGCAAGTGCCACGACGGCCACGCAGAGCTTTACAGGCTGATGTTTTCGAGCAAAGAGCAGTTCACTGTTTTTGACTATCCCGAATATCCGCAGTTTTTACAAAACGACACGGTAAACAAAAAGTTCCGCCCCGTTGAATACAGCGGCTCGCCCTTAAACGCTGCATTTAATTATTTCACGGCAATGCCGTCGTTTTTGAATTTTGTAAAGCTTATCACAGCGCTTCTTAAAACGTTTACGGCAGTAAAATAAGAATGAACTAAAAATGAGATGCTGCGTTTTTCACAGCATCTCATTTCTATTTATTGCTTTTATCGCAGTTAAAACAGTTGCCTCTGCAGCCGCCGCAGCTCTTGCCGTTTTTCTTTTTTCGGACGATAAAAATTATCGCCGCCGAAAGCGCCGCCGCAATTGCGGCAAGCACAATTATGTCGGGCGCGCTCACAGTGCAAGCCTCGCTATGCTGTAAGCTATGAACGCCACAACCCATGCAATTGCACACTGCGAAAACACAACCGCAACCGTTTGAAGCCTTGACGAAAGCTCACGCTTGATTGTTGCGACAGCCGCAATACACGGCGTATAAAGAAGCGTGAAGGCAAGCATTGAAACAGCCGAAGCCGTGCCGAACGTTGCCGAAAGCGCCGCGGGGAGTCCCGATGTGCCGGTTCCCATAAGCACGCCCAGAGTGCTGACAACCGCCTCTTTCGCAGAAAAGCCCGCAACAAGCGACGTTGCCACACGCCAATCGTCAAAGCCGAGCGGACGGAATATGGGCGCTATCAGCTTGCCGAGAGCGGCAAGCAGACTTTGCTCGCTGTTTTCAACATAATTGAGCTTTCCGTCAAACGCCCCGAGGAACCATATAATTACCGTTGCGACGAATATGACCGTGAATGCTTTTTGCAAAAAGTCCTTTGCCTTTTCCCACATCAAAAGCACCACGCTTTTAGCAGAGGGCAGACGGTAGTTTGGAAGCTCCATAACAAACGGCACGGGTTTTCCTTTGAACAACGTTTTGTTAAGCACAAGCGACACAAGTATTCCGACAAACATTCCGCCGAAATAAAGCGCAAACATAACAAGCGGTTTATAATTTTCAAAAAACGCCGCGGTGAATACCGTGTATATCGGAATTTTTGCCGAACAGCTCATAAACGGCGTAAGAAGTATTGTCATTTTTCTGTCGCGTTCGCTTGAAAGCGTTCTTGTAGCCATAATGGCAGGCACAGAGCAGCCGAAGCCTATTACCATCGGCACAAAGCTTCTGCCGGAAAGCCCGATTTTTCTTAAAAGCTTGTCCATAACAAACGCAACGCGCGCCATATATCCTGTATCCTCAAGTACGGACAAAAAGAAGAATAGTACGACAATCACGGGCAAAAACGACAGCACACTGCCAATCCCCGCAAAAATGCCGTCTATAACAAGGCTGTGAACAACGGGATTTATGCCGTAACTTGTAAGCGCCCTGTCCGCAAGAGAAGTGAGCGCGTCTATTCCCAGTGAAAGCAAATCCGAAAGGCCTGCGCCGATGACGTTGAACGTAAGAAAAAATATAAGAAGCATTACGCCGAAAAACAGCGGTATAGCCGCATATTTGTTTGTAAGCACCTTGTCTATTTTTTCACTGCGAAGCTTTTCGCGGCTTTTTTGGCACTTCACAACCGACTGACTGCAAACATCGCAAATGAACGAATAACGCATATCCGCAAGCGCGGCGTTACGGTCAAGCCCGCGCTCGGACTCCATCTCTACAACAGAGTGTTCAATAAGCTCAAGCTCGTTTTCGCTGAGACCCAGTGAAGCCACAAACTCTTTATCGTCGCCCTCAATAGCCTTTATGGCGGCATAGCGCGGCGAAACGCCGATTTCCTTTGCGTGGTCCTCTATTTGGTGCGACACCGCGTGAATACAGCGGTGAACAGGTCCGGGGCGGCAAAAATCAAGCTTTTCGGGCATTATTTTCTTTTTCGCCGTTTCAACCGCCGTTGTAATAAGCTCGCTTATACCGTCGCCTTTTGCCGCCGATATAGGAACAACCGGCACGCCCATAAGCTGTGAAAACTTTTCAATATCTACGCTTCCGCCGTTTGAACGAACCTCGTCCATCATATTAAGCGCTATTACCGTGGGCACCCTAAGCTCCATAAGCTGAAGCGTTAAATAAAGGTTTCTTTCTATGTTGGTGGCGTCCACTATATTTATTATTCCGTCGGGCTTTTCGTTAAGAATAAAATCGCGCGTTACAATCTCTTCCGTTGAATACGGCCTTATTGAATAAATTCCGGGCAAATCCACAACAGATACGTCTTTAACGCCTTTTACTGTGCCTGTTTTTTGGTCTACGGTTACTCCGGGAAAGTTTCCGACGTGCTGATTTGACCCCGTAAGCGCATTAAACAGCGTTGTTTTTCCGCAATTTTGATTTCCCGCAAGGGCAAGAATCATATTATTTGCCCTCCCTTATTTCGATGTTTGCCGCATCGCTTTTTCTTATTGTAAGCGAATAACCGCGCACGCTGATTTCTATGGGGTCGCCGAGAGGCGCCGCCTTTACAACCGTCACGGCGGTGCCGGGTATAAGCCCCATGTCAAGAAGCCGCAGTCTCAAAGCGCCCTCGCCGCCAACGGCAGTGATTTCGGCTTCGTTTCCTATTTTAAGTTCATCAAGTGTCATAATTAACCGTCCTTCGACAAATATACGCACAAAATGTTAACACGGGCTAACTGTTTTGTCAATAAAAAAACTCAAAAAAACGGCGCAGTCTTATAAGTACTTCAAACCCGAAATAACGCAAAAAACAGCCGCAAGCGGCGCTTTTTCGGGCGCTTTTTGCGGCTGAGTGTTTATAAATTAAGTTATTTTCTTTTAACAAGTCTGCCCTTGTGGGTGGGCTCAACTATCGGGGGAACAAGCACAACCGCTTTTCTTGCAAGCGACATAAACTTTTCTGTAAGCTCGCCTTTGGGAAGAAGCTCGTTAAGCGACACAAGCAGTGTGCGCGCAATATCTTCGACCGCGGGGGTTGAGGTCGGTTTGATTTTTACAAACGAGTCGCCTTTAAAGCTAAAGTCAAGACGGCGCTTTGCAATAGTGGTAACGGGGCGAATATCAATTCTTAAATCGTCGTCGCCCGTCCACTGAGCGGAGCAGCAAACAGTGTAGTCAATGCCGCCGAGGGTCATATTGCCGTAAATAAGGCGGCCCTCCATACCGCATTCAACGGTGTTGCTTTCATCGCCCTCGGTCCAGGACATAACACAGCGGTCGTCTTTAAAATCAAGATTGATGTTGTCGATGTTGCCCGCCTTGTCGGTCGTCATAAACGTTACCGCAAGCGGAAGCACGCTCACAGGGAAGCCGATAAGATTAAGAAAAATCTTTTTTCTGACTTTAATTGTGCTGTTGTTGAGCTTTGCTTCGCGAAGATTATGGAAAGAGTGCACGGGAGCGTCAACCGGGAAGTTTTCGGCAAGCGCCGAAAACTCTGGCACGGGCGATTTTTTTGCTCTTTTATCAGGCTCGATAAACGCCTTGGGGAAGTGGCGCCAAATGCAGTCGCGCGCCGCTTGCTCATCGGCAATGCCGCCCATTGAAATAACCATTGCGTCCTCTTTTTCAAACACAATGCCGAACTGTGAAAACATTCCGTCGGCTCTGAAGCTGTCGCGGCAGCCGCCGCAGCGCCAGAAGCAATAGCCGTAGCCGTCCGAATTGTCAAGCGGAATGCATATTGAAGAGTCGCTGTGTGCGACAGACGCGTCTTTAACCCATGCTTCGGGGATAAGCTGTTTGTCGCCCGCTTTGCCGCCGTGCGAATAGCAATACATAAGCTTTGCAAGGTCGCGAAGCTTTATGTAAAGCCCCCAGCCGCCCGCTTCTATGCCGTTTTTATCGGTCTCCCAAAAAGGAACGTCTATTCCGAGAGGCTCAAAAAGTCTGGGTGTGAGATACTGTCTTACGCTCATACCGGTTGTTCTCATAATGATGGCGCTTAACATATATATGTTTTCGTTAACATAGCGGAACACGCCCGGTTCACCGTACCACGGCGCGTTGAAATAATCTTTAATCCAGTCGATTTTGCCTTTGTCGGCAAGAAGGTCGGGCTGTTTGCCCGCAGTCATTGTTACAAGATGCCTTACCGTAATTTTTCCAAGGCGCTCGTCGCCCGTGTCATACTCGGGGAAAATATCGACAAGCCTTGTGTCAAGCGAAAAATACCCCTCGCCGATTGCTATGCCGACGGCGGTCGAAGTAAAGCTTTTGCTTACGGAATAGACCGAATGGGGCGTTTCGGCGTTAAAAGGCGCACGGTAAAACTCACAGGCTATTTTGCCGTTTCTTACAACCATAAAGCTGTGAAATTCAAGCCCGTTTTCTTTCATATCGTTAAAAAACTCAACTATTTCTTTTGAGTCAACGCCCGCATTTTCGGGGCAACGGGCTTTTTCAAATTCAAAAACGTCTGCCACTGAAAAATCCTCCTTAAACAATCGGCAAAGGACTTTTTCAGTCCGCGCCCGGGGGCGTTTGCCGAAATACAAATTGAACTGTTATCATTTTATCACAAAAAACATAAAATCTCAATATACAGAATGATTTTTTATTAAATTTCACTTATTGCGGTTGACTTTAGCACACTAAAAGAGTAAAATATATTTCTATTTTAAACAGGATTCGGAGATACTTATGAACAAACAGCTTTATCTTGAAGACCACGGCAAATCAAGGCTTGTTTTTATTGCCTGCTTTGCCGCCTACACCGCTTCGTACGTCGGCAGAATCAATTTTTCCGCCGCGCTTTCGGCGATCGTCAGCAGCGGGCTTTTTTCAAAACCCGAAGGCGGGCTTATAGGCTCGGCTTTTTTTGTTGTGTACGGAGTTTTCCAAATAATCAACGGCTTTTTGGGAGACAAAATTTCACCGTTCAAAATGATTATAAGCGGTCTTTCGCTTTCGTGCATTGCAAACGTCGCAATGACGTTTTGCACAACAAACACCGCAATGGCTGTTGTGTGGGGCTTTAACGGCTTTGCTTTGGCGCAGCTTTGGGTTGCGATTTTAAAAATACTCGCAAGCATAATTAATGAAGAAATGCGTGCAAAATCGTGCCTTCACATAAGCGCAACTCTACCCATAGGCACGGTGCTCGCCTACCTTACGGCGTCTGTTTCAATTAAGTTTTTCAGCTGGAAGCACGTCTTTTACAGCGCGGCAATCATTCTTGCATTGGCGGCGGCTTTCTTTATTGCCGTTTCGCTTATTATAAAAAAAGACCTTGTTCTTCGCGACACGGTTATACCCGAAAAATTCAAGTCCGACGAAAAAGGCAAAAAAAGCAAGGGGCTTTTGGCATTGTTTGCGGCTTCGGGCGTTCTGTTCCTTTTGCCTGCCGACGCAATTCACGGCGCAATAAAAGAGGGCATAACCACCTGGATGCCCACAATGCTCACCGAGGTTTACGACACTTCTGCGGCGTTTTCGGTGCTTCTTTCAATTTGCCTGCCTATCTTCAACATAAGCGGCGCATACATAATCACCCCCATTTACAACAAGGTGTTTAAAAAAGACGAAATCAAGACGGGCGCCGCCATTCTTGTTTTCACGCTCATTCCGCTGTCGCTTGTAATATTTATGGCAAAACTTCCTATTTATCTTTCAATCGTTCTTCTTGCGCTTTGCACAACGGCTATGTATACATATAACTATGTTATAATAACGCTTGTTCCCATGCGCTTTGCTTCAACTGGCAAAACGGCGACCGTCACGGGATTTATGAATGCTATTGCCTACGTCGGCAGTGCGGCGTCGTCTTACGGCTTCGGCGTGGTTTCGGAAAACATCGGCTGGGGCGGCACAGCGGGCGTGTGGGTCGGTCTTTGCGGCGCGGCGCTTCTTTTAACGCTCGCTTCGGCAAAAAAATGGAGGAGTTATTTTAAAAATGAACGTGTTTGATTTTGACAACACAATTTATGACGGCGAAAGCTCTGTTGATTTTTTCTTTTATTTTTTGAAAAAAGACCCGTCGCTTTCAAAGCACGTCCCCGAGCTTCTTTTGGCTCTTGCAAAATATAAATCCGGAAAGCTTTCGATTGAAGAAGCACTTAATAAATACGGCAAAAAGCTGTCGGCTTATTTTAAAGAAAACCTTTCGGGCAAAAATACACTTTCTTTTGAAGCCGAAAATTTTTGGCGCACTCACATAAAAAACATCAATCCGTTTTATGACGAAGTAAAATCGCCCGACGATATAATAATTTCGTGCTCGCCCGAATTCCTTTTACAAAGACCCGTTGAAATTTTAGGCGTTAAAAACTGCATCTGCTCAAAAATCGACGAAAAAAGCGGCGAAATAACGTGCCTTTGCTTCAGAGAAAACAAGGCGAAGGCTTTTTTAAAGGAATACCCCGACGGCGTTATCGACAATTTTTATACCGACTCTTTTAACGATAAGCCGCTTATGGATTTAAGCCGCAGCGTTTTCCTTGTAAAACACGGAAAAACCGAAAAAATTAAATAATATAATCGCCCCCTTTGTCATAGATTTTACAAAGGGGGATTATTTATGACGGAAGAAAAAAAGACAAACATTTTACCGCAGAACTGCATTTTGGAGGACAGAAAAAAGCTTTCCGTTTCGGGCGTTACCGAGGTCGGAAGCTTTGATGAAGAAACAGTAACGGCGCAAACCGTTTTGGGCGAGCTTACCGTCAGGGGCGACGGGCTTCACATAACGCACCTGTCGCTTGAAACGGGCGAAATGACAGTCGAGGGCACTATATCCGCCATGAGCTTTGCCGACACGCTCCCGAAAAGCTCGGGATTTTTCTCAAGGGTGTTTCGCTGATGTACTCGTTCCAACAAAGCGAACAGCTTAAATTTTTTCTGCTTTCTTTGGGCGTGGGCTTTGCGCTCGGCGTTTTGTACGATATATTAAGAGCCGTGCGCCTGTCGTTCACAAAAGCCAAAGCCGCCGTTGTTGTTTTTGATATTCTTTATTTTCTTCTTTTCGGGCTTGCCACGTTTCTGTTCATTCTTGCAATAAACAAGGGCGAAATCCGCTTTTATCTTATTTTCGGCGAAATTATCGGCGCGGCGTTTTATTATTTTTCTTTAGGCACAGCCGCAATAAAGCTGACAGATATATTCGTAAAAGCCTTTCGCCGCTTTTTCGGCACCGTTTTCAAAATACTTTTCGCACCTTTCAGGCTTTTGTTCGGGCTTTTTAAAAAGCTCTTTTTGAAAATATCGTCTTTTTTCAAAAAAACAAGAAAAAAGTCTGAAAAAAATCGCAAAAAACTCTTGCCAAAACTCAAATTATATGTATATAATTTATATGGTATGTTTAAAAAGCGAAAGGTATCTTTAAACGGAGGCGAAAAGGTTATGAAGGGCAAAAAAAAGAAGACTAAAAGAACCCCCGTCAGCATAATTCTGACTGTTGCGGCTGTCCTTGTCATCGGTTTTTTTGTTGTTTCGATAATCTCTCAAAAATTTGACAACGACCGTCAAAGCAACGAATATAACGCCCTCACGGGCGAGCTTGAGCAAAAGCTCAGCGAAAACTCCGAGCTTGCCGCCGTTGTCGAAAGCGACGATGAAGCTGCTTTAGCCGAAAAATATGCCAGAGAAAACGGCTATGCTTATCCGGACGAGCGTCTTTATTACGACGCAACCCCCGGCGAACAGAACCGTTAAAAAGCCGCTTGTTAATTGAAAGTATAAATATTACGGGAATGTTCCGTCATAATTTTACTTATCGGTTAATCGGGGGTACTTATAAAAAACGAACCGCCTTTTGCGGTTCAAAAACACGAGAGGTAGCTTAATGGCAGTAGAAATCGGCGCAATTTTAGAAGGCAAGGTAACAGGAATCACAAACTTCGGGGCATTTGTAGAGCTTCCCGACAAGACCACCGGCATGGTGCATATCTCTGAGGTCTCAAACTCTTTTATTAAAGATATTCACGAGGTCTTAAAAGAAAACGACACCGTAAAAGTTAAGGTTATTGACGTAAACGAAAAGGGCAAGGTGGCTCTTTCGATTAAAAAGGCTTTACCCAAAGAAGAAATGCCCGAAAAACCGAAAAAGAACTTTAACGACAGGTCAAAATCAAGGCCGCAGGTCTGGACGGGTCAAAGAAGAAGCGAACCCGAAAATATGTCGTTTGAAGATATGATGGCACGTTTTAAATCGGTAAGCGACGAAAAAATGAGCGACCTCAAAAAAAACTCAGCCTCTAAGCGCGGCACGTCCGCACCGAGAAGAGGCTCGGGAAAATAATCTGTATTCAAGGCGGTCGGGCTGCCACTTTGCGGCGCTCTTTGACCGCCTTTTTTGTAACGGCAGATAAAATTTTGCAGTGCTTATATTTTTATAATCGGTGTTGCTTTAGGAGTTTATATGAGAGAAATTGACGTAAAAATTATAGAAGACGCAGTCGAGCGGCTGTTTTTAAAAGCCAACACGCTTTTGCCGCAAGACCTTGAAGAGCTGATTGGCGTTTCAAAAGAAAAAGAAAGCAGCGCCGCCGCAAAAAGCGTGTTTTGCGATATGTGCAAAAATCTTGACGCGGCAAGGGAGCTTTCTTTACCGATTTGCCAGGATACGGGAATGGCTGTTTTATTTGCCGAAGTGGGGCAGGACGTTCATTTTGTCGGCGGAAGCTTTAATGACTCCGTAAACCGCGGCGTAAAAAAAGCGTATCTTGACGGTAAAATGCGCTGTTCTGTCGTGCGCGACCCTCTAAAGCGCGAAAACACGGGCGACAACACGCCTGCCATAATACACTTTTCGCTTGTTGACGGCGATAAAGTAAAGCTTGTTGCCGCGCCGAAGGGCTTCGGCAGTGAAAATATGAGCAGAATAAAAATGTTCAATCCCTCTTCGGGGGCTGACGATATAATCGGCTTTATTAAAGAAACGGTGCGCCTTGCAGGCTCTAACCCGTGCCCGCCGCTTGTTATAGGCGTGGGGCTCGGCAGTGATTTTGAGGGTGCCGCGCTTCTTTCAAAAAAAGCGCTCACGCGCGACGTTTCAAAAAGAAACGCCGACCCGTTTTATTGCGAGCTTGAAAAGAAAGCGCTTGAAGCCGTCAACACTCTTAAAATAGGCGCGCAGGGCTTCGGCGGCGACATAACCGCGCTTGCCGTCAACATTGAAACCGCACCGACTCACATCGCGGGGCTGCCCGCGGCGGTAAACATCGGCTGTCACGTTACGCGCCACGCAGAAGAGGTTATTTGAATATCTCTTCAAACCATTCAAGAAGCTTGAATTTCACTTTATATTTTTCGCCCGAGGTCACTATGCTTTCGCCCGTGTCCGTCAGGTATTCGGAAAGCTCCTCCCCGTTTTCTTCGACTTCGCCTGCCGCGGCGGGCACGCAAAGCGGCGGAAACATAACGCACCACCAGTTGTGACCCTTGCCGCTTCCGAGCACGACTTTTACCGATGTATATTCGCCCGACGGGAACGTCAGCTCGCCGTATACCCTTGTCGGATATATCTCGCGGCACAGCTTGATTTCGGCGCCGTAATCAAAGCCGCTTTCTTTAAGCACCCTATTTGCGGTTTTTTGAAGCTCTTCTTTTGAAGCTTCAAAATAGCTTTCGGCGTTTTGTGAATTGACGCCCGCCGTCAAAAGCTCGGTATTTCTTTTAAGAAGCGCGTCGCGCACGGCAAGCTTTATGTTTTGGTCCGTTTCGCTGTCGCTGTTTGCAAGAATATGAAGTCTTACAACGCTGTCGCTTATTTTTGAGCACGCGCCCCCAAAATACGTCAAAGAAAACGACGCGTATAAAGCGAAAAATATTGACACTGCCGCCAAAAACACGCGGTCTTTAAGCCCGAATTTTCTTTCGTAAATAAATTTTTGCATAAATAAAACCGTCCTTTTTCTATGTAGACTTTTCGTTACACAGAGATTATGGACGGTTTTTCGTTTTTCATTCTTCGATTATTTCAATACCGCAGTTTTTCGGCTCGCAAAAATAAACGCGCGGATATGTTTTTTTAAGACGGCTTACGCATTCTTCGGCGCTTTCTTTATCAAAAAACACGCCGAAAACCGCCGTACCCGAGCCTGTCATACAGGCGGCTTTTGCACCGCATTTATACATGGCGTCTTTAATATCGACCCTGTCTTTAAACTCTATCACCTGTTCAAAAATATTTGCGCAGTATTTAAACGCCCCTTTAAAATCGCCGTCCTCCAAAGCCTCGCACATGGCTTCGCCGTTCGGGTGTCGAAGCGACTCGCTTGAATCAATCGCGCTGTACGCTTCGCGCGTGTTGCTTCCGCAGTCGGGCTTTACAACGGCAAAATAAACGCCGTCAAGGTCGTTTAAGGGCGCCACCACGCTCCCTATATCAAGGCAAAGCGCCGTTCCGCCGATAAGAATAAACGGAATATCCGCGCCGACCGCGGCGCCGATTTTAACAAGCTCTTTTAAAGTGAACGGCTCCGAGTAAAGCCTGTTTAAAGAGAAAAGCACCGCCGCGCCGTCGGCACTGCCGCCGCCCATACCCGCTTCGCTCGGGATATTTTTTTCTATATCTATTTTTATACCGCGCCCTTTTTCGATTTTCGCCGCGTCAAAAAATGCCGCCGCACATTTATAGGCAATGTTTTTTCTGTCGGTCGGTATATTTTTGTCGGAGCACGAAATGAGGATTTTTTCACCCTTTGTTCTTTCGATTTTCAAAATGTCGCACAGGCTCAACGACTGCATTATTGTGTAAAGCTTGTGATAGCCGTTTTTCTTGACGCCCGTTATGTCGAGCATAAGGTTGATTTTAGCGTTTGCTTTAACTATCAAAATATCACGCTCCTTTAATAGGCATAAGAGAGTCGAACAACCCGGTAGCCCCTCTTATGCCTATAGTTTATCACATATACGCGCTTTTTTAAAGCATAAAATTTATTTATAAATATTTTATTACACTATGTTCTTTTTATAAAATATGTGATAGAATACGCAGTGTAATAATAAATCGAAATAAGGGGTTTAATTTAAATATGGAAGAGGACAGTATAAGATTAATAGATATGCACACCCACACCGACAACTCGCCCGACGGGCATCATTCGGCAATGTTTATGGCTGAAAACGCCGAAGAAAAAAAGCTCGAAGCAATTGCTTTTACCGACCACTGCGAAGTTGACAGATATTATGAGGACGAATATGACCGCCGCACATTGCAAAGCTATTTTGAAGTTTCAAAGGCAAAAGCGGCGTTTAAAGGAAGGCTTGAGGTGTTAAGAGGTATTGAGCTCGGCGAGCCGCACTATAACCCTGAACTTGCAAAAAAAATTATAAATATGCAAAAATACGACGTCGTTCTCGGCTCGCTTCACAACCTGAGAAACAAAGAAGATTTTTATTATTGGAAAGAATTCAGTGAAAAAGACGTTCCTATTTTTATGAACGAATACTTTTTTGAAATTCTTAAAATGCTCGAATGGGGCGACTTTGACGTGCTCGCTCATCTGACATACCCCTTCCGCTATATATATAATGTTTGCGGCTACGTTGAAGATATAAACAACTATTCAAAAACGGTTGACGAAATTTTAAAGCTCTGCGCCGAAAAAGACAAGGCGCTTGAAATCAATATGGGCGGATTGAAATATCCCATACACCTGCCCGCGCCGACTTTTGAAACCGTAAAACGTTTTAAAGATTTAGGCGGAAAATTTGTGAGTGTGGGAACAGACTCGCACTATGCCGAAAGAATAGGCGACGGCATTTATGAAGCCTACGGCATTGCCCGCGAAGCCGGTTTTAAGTGTGTTGCAAAATTCTGCGAAAGAAAATTATTTGAATTTCCCATTGTATAAATTTGCGTAACAAAATGTAAACACGCGCGATTTTTTCGTTTTTGCAGTGCGTTTTGCATATCGACTTTGTAAAGCATTCTACTTGCCTTTGTTCAAAACTCTGTCTAAAATGTCAACAACTTGCCCGCACGCGGGCTTTTCGACGCGGTTTTGAACCGATTTTTGTAAAGCAATTGACTTTACTTCTACAAAGTTTTGAACATTCTTCATTTTTCGCCATTGTTTATGCAAATGAATATTCAATTATTTTGATTTTTAACAATCTGTAATTTTTAATTCCGCAAAAGAAAAAACTTTAGGGAGGGCATTTTTTTGAGAACGCTTACTTTCACCGTACCGAGCGAATTTTCGGAAAAGCCGCTCCTTTATTTTTTAAAAGGCAAGCTCGGCTTTTCGCACGGGATTGTCGGAACGCTTCGCCACACCGAGGGTGCTCTAAAAGTGAACGGCAAAAACACAAGAGTTATTGACAGGGTTTTTGAGGGCGACATTTTAGAAATAACTCTGCCCGAAAAAACCTCGCCGCCCGAGCTTTGGGAAACAGAGCTTGACATTGTTTATGAAGACGACGACCTTATTGTAATAAATAAGCCCGCGGGGCTTTCGTGCCACCCGTCGCACAATCATCCGAATTTTACGCTTGCAAACGCAGTTGCGGCGCACGTTTTAAAAAGCGGAGGAGAAGCCTCTGCGGCGCGTGCCGTCGGCAGGCTTGACAAAGGCACAAGCGGGCTGATACTCTTTGCGAAGCACGCCTATGCCGCTTCGCTTCTTAACGGCAAAATTGAAAAAATATACATTGCGCTTGCAAGTCGGCGCATTGAAAAAAGCGGCGTTATAGACGCGCCCATCTATCGCCCTGACCCCTTAAAAACTCTTCGCGCCACAGGGAACGATGGTGACGCGGCGCTTACAAAATACGAAGTTTTAAAGCAGTGCGGCGACTGCACTCTTTTAAAAGTAAAAATCGAAACGGGCAGAACCCACCAGATACGCGTTCATTTAAAAAGCGTCGGCGCGCCGCTTGTCGGCGACGATATGTACGGCGGTCCGATTACAGAAAATTTAAATCGGCCTGCGCTTCACTGTGCCGAGATGTTTTTTACTCACCCGACGACGGGTGAAAAAATGCATTTTTCGCAGGAGCTGCCAGACGACATAAAAGCCGAAATAAATTCCCGATTGCTTTCCCGGGATTAATTAATAAAAATACTCAACAAATTTTCGGAGGTATACTTTATGCACACGATGAATCCGAGGGTTTTAAAAAACCTTATTAAGCAGATGTCACCGTATGACACCGAAGACAGCGTAACAATCCCCGAGTGGACTTCGTACACGGGCGTTCACGTTGAGCCGGGCAAAATTGTTCTTGACGAAAAGCCCGCAGTCAAAATGAAGCTCGGCGACCACTGGTTTTCGGGATATGACGACACGCGTTATTTTGAAGCGTCCGTCACCGTGCCCGAAAGCTTCGGCGGCAGAACCTTGCGCCTTGTTATCGACTTCGGCGGCGAAGCGCTTGTCAGAATCAACGGCAGGCTTGTCGGCGCTGTAAGCTCACGCGAGAACAGCGGCTGGGTCGGCAGAACGGACATTATATTCCCCGTTCCCCCGAAAGCGGGCGAAAAGCTTGACATTCAGCTTGAAGCAACCGTTGACAGCGCCGCTTTTTGCGACACCGCCATGGCGGGCGGCAGAGCGCTTGAATACACTCTTAAACACGCGTCTTTGGACCTTATAAACGACGGTGCCGAAAGCCTTCACTATGACTTTGCGTGCGCCTTTGACGTGTATGAGCATTCCGAAGACAAATACGTTGCAAAGCGCCTTTACAATATAACCGACACCGCAATACATATGCTCGACTTTGACCTCGGCAAAAGCGCATACTACACTTCCGTAGAAAAAGCCGCCGCATATTTTGCAGATGAGACAAAAAAGCTGTCGGCGCTTTCAAAAACGCCGGGCGAAGTAATACTTGCGGGGCACAGCCATCTTGACGTTGCATGGCTTTGGACGGTTAAAGAAATTCACCGCAAAACGGCGCGCACCTTTTCAAACAACATCGCGCTTCTTGAGATGTATCCCGATTTTCACTTCACGCAAAGTCAGGCGGTGCTTTATGACTTTATGAAGAAAAATTATCCCGACGTCTATGAAAACGTTAAAAAGTTCGTCAAAGACGGCAGATGGGAAATTATCGGCAACACATGGGTTGAAGCCGACACAAACTTAGCCTCGGGCGAAAGCCTTATAAGACAGCTTCTTTACGGCAGAGAATTTTTCCTTAAAGAATTCGGCGTAAGCTCCGACACATATTGGCTCCCCGACTGCTTCGGCTTTACGGCGGCGCTTCCGCAGATAATCAAAAAATCGGGTATGAAGTATTTTATCACTTCAAAGCTTCAGTATAACGACACAAACGAATTTCCCGTTTCGGTATTCAAATGGCGTTCGCACTCGGGCGACGAAGTGCTTGCCTATATGCAAAAGGTTCATTACGAGGGCGAGGGCGATGCAGAATATATTGTAAAAACGCGCTCCACAAACCGCCAAAACGACCTTGTTGACGCCTCGATGGGTATGTTCGGCTACGGCGACGGCGGCGGCGGATGCACACACGATATGGTAGAGCGTATTCGCCGATTTGAAAAGCTCCCCGGCCTCCCCGCAGTGCGCGAGGGCAGAGCCTCGGAATTTTTTGCCGAGGTCGAAAAAGACAAAGACGAACTGCCCGTTTGGGACGGTGAAATGTACTATGAAAATCACCGCGGCACGTTTACAAGCCAGGCGTTCATTAAAAAGAACAACCGCAAGGGCGAATATATGCTCAGAAACCTTGAAATTCTCGGCATACTTTCGGGGCACTATGAAAAAGAGCGTCTTGAAAAATTGTGGAAGCTTCTTTTAATAAATCAGTTCCACGACATTTTGCCAGGCACTTCGATTCACGAAGCAATCGAAAACACCAGAGAAGAATATAAAGAGCTTAAAAAAGAGGGCGCAGAGCTTAAAGCGCACTGCTTTGAAGCGCTTAACAAAGCCGTTTCGCCGTCATACGAGGCTGTAACGGTCTGGAATATGTGCTCGCACCCCGTAACGGGCGTTGTTTCACTTGACGCACCGTTTGAAAACGCAGTGCTTAAAGACTGCGGCGGCAAAGAGGTTCTCTTTGAAACAATAAACGAAAACGGCAAAAGCCGACTTCTTTTCCTTGCCCAAAACGTACCCGCCGTCGGCTATAAAATATATAAGCTCGAAAAGGGCGAAAATAAGGCTTCGGCGAATGTTATCGCAAGCGAAAATTCACTTGAAAACGAATATCTTTCGGTGAAGCTTGACGGCGACGGCAACATTCTTTCGGTATTTGACAAAGAAAACGGGCGCGAAGTGCTTTCGGGCGTGGGCAATCTTCTTACAATCTCGCACGACAAGCCCATTCACGAAAGCGCATGGAACCTTGAAAATGACTACAAAATGAAAATGACCGAGCTTAAAGCCGCAAAAAGCGTGCGTGTTCTTGAAAGCTCGCCCCTGCGCGGCGTAATTGAGACCGTAAGAAAATATAACCAATCCACAATTACACAAAAAATTATTCTCAACGCCGCTTCAAGAACGCTCGATTTTGACACCACCGTTGATTGGCACGAGCGCGAAAAGGTGCTGAAAGCCGAGTTCCCCGTAAATATCCGCGCAAGATATTCTACGTTTGAAATTGCCCACGGCGCGCTTCAAAGGCCCACCTATGCAAACAACTCTTATGAAAAAGCGATGTTTGAATGCTGTGCGCACAAATGGACGGACCTTTCGGAGGGCGATTACGGCGTAAGCCTTCTTAACGACTGCAAATACGGCTACGACCTTTTTGACAACGTAATGAGAATTACGCTCATGCGCGGCCCCATATGCCCCGATCCCAAAGGCGATATAGGAATAAGCACGTTTAAATACAGCCTTTATCCGCACAAGGGCGTTTGGAGCGAAGCGGGCACCGTGCACGAGGCGTTTAAGCTCAACATTCCGCTTGAAGCCTTTGTCACAGAAAACGGCTGCGGCACTTTTAACGAAAGAAGCTTCTTTACGCTTGACAAGAGCAACGTCATAATTGACGCAGTTAAAAAAGCGCAGGACGAAAACGGCATAATCGTCAGAGTTTATGAAGCCGAGGGCAAGCACTCGGACGTTTATCTTTCGCTTCCGTTCAAGGGCATAAAGGTCACGGACTGCAACCTTATGGAGGAAAATGCTTCTTCTAGAAAATCCGATGACTCGGGCTTTATGTTCTCAATCAAGCCGTTTGAGGTTTTGACCTTCAGAATTGAGTTCTGAAAACACGCAAATACACAAATTAAATAAATTATGAGCCGCACTTCAAGTGTATTTTATATAAAAAGCTTGAATTGCGGCTTTTAAACTGTTATAATTCAGTTGGATATTATTGGGAGGTATTTATTATGAGCGAACTTAAAAGAACATATCCGAGCTGGCTTAACGGCGAAGTAAAAAGCGTGCAGAAAGAATACACCGAGCCTACAAGGCTTTTAGCCGAGGACGGCAGGCTTCTTTCACCCGGCTGGGCGCGCCATAACGTTTTTGACTATGACAGAAGAAACTCAAAGCCCACAATCCACAGAAAAGAGTGGGATTTTTATCAGATATGCAACGGCGAATATATGGTTCAGTTAAGCTTTGCAAATATCTCGATAGGCGGCTATGTTTCGGCCGTGCTTATAGACCTCAAGCACCCGAACAAAAATAAAAAGCACGCCGCAGGCACAATTGCGGATTCAACCGTGCTTTATCTCGGCGGCAGAGACAAATATGTTTTGCCCCCCAAAGGCGACGTGCCCAACAACGTAAAAATGACGATAAACGGCATAGGCAGTGCAAGCTTTGAATTTGACACAAAAGAAACAAGCCGCACACTTTGGTATAAATCAAAGGACGGCAAGTGCGAGTGCAAATTTGAAATGGATATTCCCGAAGGACTTGAAAATATTACAACCGTTTTGCCGTTCAAGGGTCACCCCACAAGCTATTTTATGACGACAAAGCAGAACTGTATGCCCTGCCGCGGCTTTTACAGAAACGGCGACATCAAGGTTGAGTTTTCAAAAGAAAACACCTTCTGCTGTCTTGACTGGGGCAGAGTAAACACGCCCTATAAGCTTGTTTGGTATTGGGGCAACGGCTCCGGCTACGTTGACGGGCAGGACGGCAAAAAGCATCTTTTCGGCTTTGAAATTACATGGGGCATCGGCGACGAGAGCAACGCAACCGAAACGGCTGTTTTTTATGACGGCAAGGCTCACAAATTCGGCGCTGTTGACGTTGAGGTTTTCCCGAAGGACGACAAATATATGAACGATTGGCATTTCGTCTCGGAGGACGGCAGATTTGACTTTGTTATGAAGCCGTTTTATGACCATCACTGCGACACGAACGCGCTTAATCTTTTAAGAATGCATTCGCACCAGGTTCACGGCCTTTGGAGCGGCACCGCAATTCTTGACGACGGCACAAAGGTCGAGGTCAAGGATATGTACGCTTTCTGCGAATACGTTGAAAATAAGTGGTAATTTTCCCTGAAGGGGGTGTTTTGCATTGTTTTTGAGCATTATCATTCCTGTGTACAATTGCGGCAAATTTCTTGAAGAATGCCTGAACTCGGTTTTCACACAGGATATTCCTCAGAGCGACTATGAAGTTATTTGTATAAACGACGGTTCAAAAGACAATTCGCAAAGTATTTTGGAAAAATTCGCCGCAGTCCACAAAAATTTGCACCTGATTTCTCAGGAAAACAAAGGTGCGGCGGCAGCCAGAAACGAGGGGCTGAAAAAAGCCGTCGGCGATTATATATGGTTTGTGGACGCCGACGATTTGATTTGCGAAAATATTTTGTCCCTGTTAAAAAGCAAAATCGAAGCCTGTAACTGCGACAGAATGTCCTTTGGCTTTTATTACTTTGACGGCAATTTGACCGAAGAACAGCGAAAAGGAATAAATATTTCCGAAAACGGCAACGGCGGCTACAGCGTTCACTGCTGTACGCATCTTTTGAGAAACAGAATTATAAAAGAAAACGGGCTGTCGTTTAAATATCCGGAGCTTATTTGCAGTGAAGATTCCGTTTTTCTTTATGAATTTAACCTTTGCAATCCAAAAATCGAAATATTAACGGGGCATGTCGTTTATTTTTACCGTTCAAACCCCGACTCCGCAACACACGCTGTTTCTCCCGAGCATCTTGCAAAAAAGGCTGCGGCTCATTTGTCGGCTTCAAAAATATTCAAAAGATATTACGATGACTCTGTAAAAAACGGCACATGCGGCGAAACGATTTCAAACCTTTTGGCATCAAACCTTTCGGCCGCCGTTTACGAATCAATGTCATTGCCCGCAAAAAAGCGCAAAATTATTTTTAAAGAGTTAAAAAAAGCAGGGCTTTTCCCGTTAAAAGTTCCGAAAAAATCCACTCTTGACAAATCGTATCTCACATCGAGAACCGATTTTTTGGGAAAAATTTTCGACTTTGCATATACCAGAATTTACACCTTATACGGATTTGCAATTATGAAAATTTTCAAAGGATTGATGGATTTTAAAAACGGTCTTTAAGGGGACTTACAAAACCGCGGGCTTTCGTCCGCACCGAACAATAAACAACATAAAGCCGCGGCAGAAATAATCCTGCCGCGGCTTCGCCGTATCTTTATTACGAAAACATCAATATTTGTGCTTGCCGGTACTTAGCATTTATGACTGCAAAGCGAGATTTACTATTGCGCTGTAGTCCGAAACGGTAATGTCGCTGTCGCCGTTCATATCGGCAAGGCTTATTTTGAGCGTTTCAAGCGCCCTGTTTTCGCTTATAATCAAATCTCCTTCAAGCGCGTCAAGAACATCAACAACGCCGTCGCGGTTAACGTCGCCCATAAGCCACGTTTCGACATCTTTTTCTAAGCCGCCCGACGGCACACAAATCGGATATTCGCGTACAAGGTGTGCATTTTTAATAACCGAAAGCGTATAATTGCCCGCTATGGCGTTATTTATTGAATACGCCGCAGTGTTCCCGCGAACAACCGATTCAAAATGCACCTCGCCGCCGTCTCTTGTTATTCTGACAGTTACGTCGTCAAGGGTGCTGCCGTGCGTTTTTACGGTTCCGAAAACGGTTATATCGCCCGAAACGGGCTTTACACCCTCAACCGTTACAACCTTGTTTTCGGCTATGCTTCCTATTACATAATTATCGTTGCCGCCCTCAATCGGCGTTCCGTTGACGAGGACTTTAAAATCCTCGCCTTTTACAAATCCGGGCATAAGCTCAAATTTAAAATAGAAATGTCTGCCTTCCGCTATGGGCGAGGTTGAATACTGCCCCAAGTTGGGGTAATGCACGGGTGTAAGCGTGTAGCCGTCGCCATCGGTCAATTTGACCGTATAAGCCGGCGCAAAAACGACCGTTATAAAAGCCGTGTCGTCAGGCATAACAAACGAATACTCAAAATCGCCAAGCTTTGTAAATTCTATTTTGTCGCCCGACATACCCTGACGCGTCCTTACTTCAGCCGAATAAACCGTACAGCCTTCTTTTGGGAAAAGCGTAAAACGGACTGTGTTGCCCATATACGCTTTTCTAGTGTCAACATAAGCCGTTCCGTATTCGCCGCCAGTAACAATCGGCGTTACATCGCGAAGCACGTGCTCCCACGCAGGATAAAGAACAAGGTCGCCCGTGAGCGCACCGTGGGTTATATTCCAAAACGGCGTGTCGCTGCAATCGTTTTTAAGGCACCAACCGATGTGCTTATACCCCGCGCGCCTTAACGCGCCGACGCCCAAGTAGTTCGCAGGGTTAAGGTCGTAGCTTTCTTCGACGTTATATTCCGTCGGAAGATATTGAATATTTCCGGGGTTTTCTGCGCCTGTGGTATCGTATGTTATTGTATACGTTTTCGCCGTGCACGAGGCGTCTAACGAGACATAGTTTCTCGGCACGGGCATTTTGAACGTATAAGTCAAATCACCCGTTTTTGCAGGCGTTACTTTCTGTATTCCCGTTGCCGTGCTGCCATTCGGCGGCGCATATGTAATTTTTAGTGCGGATTCATCAAATTCATAACCGGGGTTCGGCACAATTTTAACCGTTACCGTTTCTCCCTCTTCTGCAAAAGCAGGCGAAATAACGGCATAGCAATTATTTGTAAACTGCCTTATTTCATAAAGCGACGAGCCCGACGGAATCCATTTTGCATAAAACGAGGCTTTTGAAAGAGCCAATCTGCCCGTTTCGGTATACGGCCCGTCTGTGAGGGCTTTGTCGCGATACCATCCGGCAAAAACATAGCCCGCGCGGTAAACGTTTGAAGCCGTCGGAAGCTTTACGGAATTTCTCACGGTATATTTTTGCGGCGCTGTGTAGCCCTGTTTGAAATGGCCGCCGTTCAAAGTGTAGCCGATGCTTATTTTCTGTTCTTCAAAAATTGCCGTAATGTTTTCGGCACCGGAGCCTTGCGAAGAAAGCGTGAACGTTGCCGTTTTTGATGTTACGTCCGAAAGCACGGTGCTTTCGTTTTCAACCTGCCACTCTTTAAACGTATAACCGCTGTTTGGAAACGCTTTAAGAGTAACCGTTGAGCCTTCAAAAGCCCACGCCGAGGTGTCAGTGCCGTTTACCCGGGTAACGCCCGCATAGGAGTGATTTACAAGCGCATTGACCTCGCGCTTATAGACGGTTACGGGTGACGTTGTGCTTTCCGAGGCTGTGAAAACATAGCCGTCGCCGCTTCTCGTATATGAGCCTATTCCGTCAAATCTTCCGAATTCTTTGCCCTCTGCCGTTTTATCGACGGGGCGTATATTAACGCTTTCGCCCGCTACATATTCGGCGGATACCGACATACCTTCAAGATAGGCGCTGCCGTCGGTTTTAATGTCGATTCTTTTGCCCAATTTCAGCACCGCGTGTGAAGTGCCCGAATTTATGTCAGGCATAACGCGGTAAATGCTGTTTAATAAGTCTCTGCCCAGCGTTTTGAAAAGCAGCGGCGTTGCGGAAAGCTTTGTATAAATATCAATTCCGCCCGTATTGGAAAGGCTTATATATTCGGTGCCTTTGCCGTAATACGACGATATTCCGCTGACGTATTCACCGTTGCCGCTGTTTCTTAAATCGATAAACACCTTTCCGCTTGTATTAAAAAGCACGCTGTCGCTTAAGATGCCGTAAAACGCAATGGGAACATCTTCAACACAATTTGAAAGCGTTATATTTAAAGAAGAGCTGTCGTACATCTGAAAAACGTCGCTTTCAACGCCTGCAATCAATGCATTTTTGATGCCTCCTGTTCTAAAGTTTTTAATGTCGATATTCACCGCAACATTGTCATAAATCTTTACGCTTTTCGCGTTTATTCCCGAAAGGCAGAAGGAATGGGTTTGATAACGCGCTGTGTCTATATTCAAAGCCGCACGCTCATTGCCGGCTTTAATCTCTATTCCGACTTCCGAAGCGGAATAAAGATAAGAACCGTAGCTAAGCGAGGCTTTGTCCGGAAAATTCGGATGATAGCGGCCGCTGAAAGAAAGATTGCATTGACCGTAAATATATACGGTAAACGGTATATCGTCATAAACCTGAGCCTGATAAATAGGGCCTCCGTCATATCGACTTAAGCGAAGCGTGTTTGTTTCGGGGTCATAAATTGCGTTTGGCTTTGCAAGATAGCTTGACGCCGTTCTGTCGCCGTTTGCGTAATACGGCTTGTCCTTTGTCAGCACAACATACCCGCTGTCTTCCGACTCTGTCGTTCCGCTGTCGTCTTTAAAATAAAGATAAACCTTGCGGTCTATGTTTAAAGCAGCCGACGCGCTGAGCGGAAAAGCCGTGAATAAAAGCACGGCTGTTAAAAGCAGGCTCAAAGCCCTGGCGCACCTGTGTTTCATAATAAAAAATCCTCCTTGGGTCTTTGTAGGCATAAACTCCCAACATTATTATACAGACCTAAGCGAGGATTTTCCTTATACTAAAGTATAGTTTTAAAAAACGCCGATAGATAAAATCTTTAGGCATAAGAGGGTCAAAAGCGTCACAACAGCACTTTCGGGAATAAAACGCTTATAAGATTAATCCGATTGAGCAACTCAAAGCTAATAATAAACGGACGCCGAAGCGCCCGTTTTCTTAAGCGCCCGTTTTAAAACAGGCGCTTTTCGGTATTTTAAAGTGTTCCGTTTTTCATTTTCTCAAGAAAATCCGAGCACGCGGGAACAACAAATTTTATTCCCTTTTCGACTATTTCAAACGTGCTTTCGGTAACGTATTTGCACTCGCCGTCAACGTTTACGGCGGCGGGCTTTGCGCTTTTGATGTTGACCTTTTTGCCGCGTTTGAACACAGTGCGCTCCCAGCCGAGGTGCTCGCCGCGCTTATATTTGTTGATAAGTCCGAGAAGCTTTATTCTCGGGCAGTCTTTTTTAACAATGACAAAATCAAGAAGTCCGTCATATGTAAGTGCCTTTGGCGCCGCCATATATCCGCCGCCGTACCAGCGCGAGTTGCCCGCAAAGCAGAACAGAACGTCGCTTGTAAAAGGCTCGTCATCATCAATTTTTATTGTAAATGTGCTTTTCATTTTGCCGATGAAGCAGTAAAGAAGCGATGCCGTATACGCCGCTTCGCCCGATAAAAACGGAAGCTTTTTAAAGCTTGCCTGTTTTGCGCAGACCTCGGCATCAATTCCCATTGAGCACTGGTTTATGGCGTATTCGTCGCCGCATTTGATAAGGTCAAATTCCATGGGCGTACCGTTTATATGGTCCGCAACGTTAAGAAGATTTTCTTTTTTGCCGAAAATTCTTATAAAATCGTTGCCGCTGCCCAAAGGAATAGCCGCAACCTCGGCGTTTTTGTGCTCGGCGCAGGCGTTAACGACCTCATAAAGCGTGCCGTCGCCGCCGCAGGCATAAACGCGTATGGGTTCGCCCGTTTCAACAAGCTTTTTCGTATAGCTCATACCGTCGCCCTGCGACGTAGTGATATGTATATCATAATCCTCAACATTAAGGGCTTTAAGGTTGCTTTCGAGTGTTTTCATAAATTGCTCTGCCGCCGAGCCTTTTCCCGCTTTGGGGTTAACTATAAACAGGTGCTTCATAATGGTCGCCTCTCTTATTTAAAATACATATATAACTGGCATTTAATCATTCCGTTATAGAGCTTTCTGCGCTTATCGGCTTTTCTGCCGAAGCAGGTTTCAAACTCTTCGTCGGGGGTAATTACATAATAGCTCCAACCGTGCTGTTTGTCAAATACCTTCCCCATAGTGCGATAAAGCTCCTCTGCCGCTTTAAGGTCAAGAAGCCTTTCGCCGTAGGGCGGGTTGCAAATGACCGTTCCGCGTTCGCTTTGCTTTTTAAAATCCTTTATATCGCGCTTTTCAAAAAAGAGCTTTTCGCCTATTTTAAGCCGCGCGGCGTTTTCTTTTGCAAGCGCCACCGCTTCGGGGTCAATATCCGAGCCGAAGCCGCGAAAATCCGTATCGACCTTTTCAAGACTTCTTGCGCGCTCGCGTTCTTCGCTCCAGATGTTCTGCGGAAGCACGTCAAAGCGTTCTGCGGCAAAGTGTCTGTTAAGACCGGGCGCTATGTTGTGGGCATAAAGCGCGCCTTCTATAAGAATTGTGCCGCTGCCGCACATCGGGTCATAAAGCGTGTGATAGTGCTTAAGCTTTGAAAGCGCCGCAATAGCCGCCGCAAGCGTCTCTTTAATCGGCGCGCCGTTTTGCTTGAGCCTGTAGCCGCGCTTGTGAAGCCCCGCGCCCGAGGTATCTATAAGAAGCAGCGCTTCGTTGTTCATAATTGAAAACTGAATTTGATGCACAGGCCCCGTTTCGTCAAACCACGAGATTCCGTATTTTGATTTAAGGCATTCGACAACCGCCTTTTTAATTATCGACTGGCAGTCGCTCACGCTGAAAAGGTCCGATTTTAAAGAGTAGCCTTTAACGGGAAAAGCGTCATAAGCGCCAATCCATTCCTCCCACGAAAGCGCCTTTGTTTTTTCAAAAAGCTCGTCAAAGGTGTGCGCATAAAATCTGCCCACGAGAATTTGCACGCGCTCGGCAAAATGAGAGCATATATTTACTCTGGCAAGAAGATTTTCGTCGCCCGAGAAAAACACTCTGCCGTTATCCGCCGCAACATTTTCGGCTTCAAGCGAGCGAAGCTCGTCGGCAATAAGCCCCTCGACGCCCAAAAGGCAGGGAATTACAAAATTGATTTTCATATATTATCCTTTCCCGAAAGGCGGTCGGCGCCGCCGTATTTTTCTATTTCAAAGAAGAAGGTAACGCCGTCCTCTTCGTTTTTAAAGCCGCACTGCGTTCCGTGAAGCTCCGTTATGGATTTTACGATTGCAAGCCCCAGACCGAAACGGCCCTCTTTTCTTGAGTGAGCCTTGTCCGCCCTGTAAAAGCTTTTAAAAATATTGTCTTTATCGCGGTCGTCAACAAAGCTTCCGCTGTTATAAACCGAAACGACGGCTTTTTCCTTTGACGTGTCTGCAGAAACCTTTAAAAGCTTTTCGCCGCTTGCGTGACTGCACGCGTTTGAAACAAGATTTGAAAGCACCGTTTCGAGCTGCTTTTCGTCGCCGAAAACAAGGCAGTCGCAAGAAAGCACACACACGGCGTTAATGCCCTTTTCTTTAAATATCGGCTCGTTTCGCTTCATAAACGACGAAATAAAGCCGTTTAAAGAAAAGCACACCTTTTGCGGCTTGTTAACGCCCGAAGAATAAAGCGAGGCTTCAAGCATATTTAAAACAAGCGAGTTCATTTTGTCGGCTTCGTTTATTATTATATCGCAATACTCGAGCGCCTCGGGGTTTTCGCTGAGCGTGCCCGAGAGCGCCTCGGCATAGCCCCTTATAATCGCTATGGGGGTTTTAAGCTCGTGCGAAGCGGACGAAGTGAACTCCTTTTGCATTTTGTCAATCGCCTGCTCGCGCAAAATATCTTCTTTAAGGCTTTCGTTTGTGGTTTTAAGCTCTGTAAGCGCCGTGTCAAGCGACGCCGAAAGCTTGTTTATATTTTGAGAGAGCGCGCCGATTTCGTCATTTCTTTTTATATCGAGCTTTTCGGAAAAATCAAGCCCGCTCATTTTTTCGGTAACTTCGCTCATTTTAATAAGCGGCTTTGTAAAGCGCTTTGCATAAAGCGAAATGAACACAAGCGAAAACAGCAGCGCCGCTATACTTACGGTTGTGGTAACGCGCGTTGCAAGCGCGGCGTTTTCCTGAATGGGGTCTTTTTGCGAGGTTATTTCAATGTGCTTTCCGTCGTCAAAATCCTTGCCGTAAAGTATATACTGAGTCTGACTGCCCTCTTCCGAGAGTATGCTGAAATAGCTGCCGTCGCTGTTTTCGGTACGCTTTATGACCCAAAGCCTTTTGCCCGAAATAAACGGGCTTCGGCTTTCGTAAAGATAGTTGTCGTCTTTGTCGTAAAGATAAATGCTGACTCCCAAAGAAGCTTCGTAATCCGAAAGCTCCGCCTGATAACTGCCGTCCGAGATGCTTTCGGTTTTTTGCGAAATTGACCTGAGCTCGCGCTCGGCGTTCCAAAGATAGACGCTTTCAAGTATTCTTGAATTTAAAAAGGTAAGTATTAAAATGCAAGCCGTGATTATTGCGCCGATTTCAAGAAAAACGCGCGCCCTTATGCCGAGCTTTTTTTTCATTTCTTTTCTCCCGAGGGTTATTCCGCCTTATAGCCCGTACCGTAAATGGTTTTTATATGTTTTATTCCCCATTCGCCGAGCTTTGTTCTGAGCCTTGCAACGTGCGAATCGACCGTTCTTGTGTCGCCTGCGTACTCAATGCCCCAAACCTCGTCAAGAAGCTGTTCGCGGGTGTAAACGCGCCCGAGGTGAGACGTAAGCTTTGTTAAAATTTTGTATTCTTTTAAAGTAAGGTTCAAAAGCTCGCCGTTTAAAAACACATCGTGAGCCGACGGTTTTATAAGAATGCCGTCAAGACTTAAAGAATCGTCCGTCCTTACAATTCCCGTTCCGCGTTTTAAAAGCGTGTCAATGCGGTGCATAAGCACTTTAAGCGAAAACGGCTTTGTGACATAATCGTCCGCGCCCGACTCAAAACCCATTATCTGGTCAAAATCCTGCGAGCGCGCCGAAACGAGAATCACGGGGACATTGCTGGTTTCGCGCATCTTTTTGCAAACCGCCCAGCCGTCGACACCCGGCATCATAATATCAAGAAGCACAAGCTCAATATCTCCGTTTTTTTCAAAAACGGAAAGAGCCTCTTCGCCGTCAGCCGCAAAAAGCGGCGTATGCCCCTCTTTTTTAAGGCAGTCGCCGATAAGCCGCCTTATAAGCTCTTCATCGTCGGCAACAAGAATTTTTGCCATAGTCAGACTTCCTCCTTTTTTAAAGCGGGGCAAACCTTTATGCATATTCCGCACACAGCGCCCCTGCCGATATGTTTAAACGCCGCTTTCATATATTCACTGCATACAGCAGGTGAAAACATCTCTTCTGTAGTTATGCCCTCGTGCCACTCCTTGCCGAGTATCGCGCCCGAGGGGCAGGCGTTTTTACACGCGTCGCACCCAAAGCAGGCGCTTTCGGGCATTTCTCTGTCGCGCTCTACGGGGCAATCGGTAAGAAGCGTTCCGAGGCGCACACGCGCGCCGTATTCACTGTGAAGAAAAAGAGCATTTTTGCCGATTGTGCCCATTCCCGAAAGCCTTGCCGCGGTTTTGTGCTGAAACCGCCCGAAAAACGGCGTTCCCGGCATACTTTGCGAGGCGGCAACGGGAATATATTTATAACCGTTTTTTTGAAGAAACAGCCCCGCTTCAAGAATACAGCGGTCAATAAATGCGTTTACCGTGCGGTAGTGACTGAAATATGTGGCTGTGGGCGCGCCGTCTATTTCGTCGATAACTGCGTCAGAAAGCCTTACAGCTATACTGACCGCAAACGGAAGCGGCGCGTCCGTGTCTTTAAGACTGCAAAAGCCGACGTCGCTTACGCCGTTTTTTAAAAGCAAATCTTTTATTTCTTTTTCAAGCATAAAATCAAACTCTCATTTTTTCCATGCACAAAAGCACATCGCGCGACATTTTTGCACATTCAAAATAAAAATCGCGGTTGTTCTCAAAATCGGTAAGAAATCGAACCATACTTTCGGCTTCGTTTGCCATAAGACGCGCTTTTTCAAAATCGCCCGCGACGGAAAAAGCCTTTCCGCAATTATCATAAAGCGTTATCCCCGAAAGCTGTGAAATGCTTTCGACGGCAAGCGTGCCGCAATCGCCGAAAATCTGTGAAACGCCCCTGCTCTGACCGAGCTTTGAATATGTAATGTTCACCTGAAAACCGTCGTATAAAAACTCCGCACTGCCGCTGCCGTCGGCGCCCGTATTAAGAAGCGTTCTTGCGGCGGTTATTTCTTTCGGCATTCCGAACAAATCCACCGTAGGATAAACGCAGTAAATGCCGAGGTCGTTAAGCGCGCCCGTTTTCATTTCGGGGTTAAAAATATTCGGCAGTCCGCCCGCTTTAAGTGCGGCGTATTTTGAAGAAAGCTGTGAATAATCTATGTTTGCGCCCGTAATTATGCCGAGCTTTTTAGTGGCGTCCTTAAAGCTTTTTCGCACAAAAGAGTGCATATACATTATCGCTTCAAAATATATCACGCCGTTTTTTTCGGCAAGCTCAAAAAGCTCCCTAAATTCGTCGGCGGTTATTGTGACGGGCTTTTCGCATATCACGCTTTTTTTGTGCGACAAAAGATATTTGCACTGTTCAAAATGGCATGAATTGGGGCTTGCGACATAAACAAAATCGCAGTCGTCGGAAGCGAGCTCAAAAAGCGACGTAAACACCTTTTTTGCGCCCGTCTCTGCGGCAAACGCTTCGCCGCGCTCTTTCGTGCGCGAAAAAACGCCCGAAAGCGAAAGCTCCGGCACAAGCTTTGCGCCGTCAATAAACGCTTTTGTTATCCAGGATGTTCCTATAACCGAATATTTAATCATTTTCATTATCGCCGTTCTTGTTTTTCTTTTTGAAAATCCCCGAAATAACGCCGTCAACATTTTCTTTTGTGGCAGAGTTTTTAAAGAATTTTACAATTTGCGAAACGCGCTCGTGCGGCAAAACGTTCCAATATTCTTCGGGCGCGGGGAAATGCCCCATTTCTTTAATAATATCGCAGAAAAATTTTGTGGTATCAAGGAATTTTGAAAAATTCCTGCCCTCGCTTCCGTGCCACGCGGTTTCTGCAACGGCAAACCACCGCGGGAAGCACATAAACGACATTTGTTTAAAGGTGTCGATATGCTCTGTCCATATGGGCGACTCAACGCCGACTATACTTCCCCTGCCGACAAAATCAAGGCCTTTGATTTTTTTCGGGTCGAAAAGGTATGCGTTTTTAAAAGTGTGCATACCGTAAGGATAATCGACATAATAGGGGTTGTAGCTTTCGACAATCAGCGGACCGCCGGCATTCGCCCATTTTACGGCGACATTTTTTCTGTCAAGCCAAAGCGAAACCGTCATATTGTCGTGCTCTATGTTGCCGCCGTTAAGCTCTTCGTTCCAGCAAATCGCCTTTTTGCCCTTTGATTTTAAATAAAGCGCAATTTCGTTTGCAAGACAGCCCTGAAGCTCATCGGCATTTGATAGCCCCAGCTCTTTAATCTTTGCGCGGCACTTTTCGCAGTTTTCCCAACGCGTTTTGGGCACCTCGTCGCCGCCGATGTGGAAATATTCGCCGGGGAATATTTCAAGAAGCTCGTCTATTAAAGCATAATAAAATTTAAGCGTTTCGGGGTTTCCGCCGCAAAGAATATCGTCAAAAACGCCGCCGTGAATTTTAGGCTCAATGTCCTTTCCCGTACACGAAAGCTCGGGAAATACCGAAAGAATAGCCGTTGTGTGACCCGGAAAATCAATTTCTGGAATAACCTCTATATGGCGAACGCGGCAGTATTCGACAATATCTTTAAGCTCTTTTTTTGTATAATAGCCCTTGTATTCGTCGTCGCTGAAGCCCTCAATATCAAAATGAGAACCTTTTCTTACAGAGCCTTTTTCCGTAAGAAGCGGAAAGCGCTCGCTTTCGATTCTGAAGCCCTGGTCGTCGGAAAGATGAAAATGAAATTTATTGAATTTTAAAAGAGCCGCCGCATCTATCATTTTTTTGATTTCGTCAACCGTGAAAAAGTGACGGCAGGAGTCTATCATAAACCCGCGATAGGGGTATTCCGGTTCGTCCGAAATGTACATATGCGGCAGGCACCCGCGATAGTTCATTAAAAGCTGTTTTAAGGTGCACTCGCCGTAATAAAGCCCAGCGTCGTCCGAAGCCTCTATAAGAACGCCCGAGCCGTCAACCGTAAGACGGTAGCTTTCTTTTATAAAAAGCTCTTTTGATATGCGCTTTGTGACCTTTGGCATATTGGTTTCTCTTGAAAAGGTCAGCATACCGCCCGAAAGCTCAAGCTTTTTCGGCGTGGGTAAAAGGTACATAAACGTTCCCCCTGTTTAACTGAAAGTAAATACAAGAAATATATTATATAATACTATTATTTGCGCGTTATGTCAATGAATAAGAACGCCGCATGGGCATAGCAATAAACTATTCTTTTGTAATAAACAATGTATCGTATGCTTCAATCCCAACTTTGCCCGACACGGTTTTGCCGCGTAAAACATCTTTATAATCGCCCTTGAGATTTGCGAATACGGGCGTATCTTTCATATTAACGGCAAAAATATACTCTTTATCGCCTTTTGTTCTTGAAGAAACAATTGCGCCGTCAGAAACGTCTATAAGCGGTTTTATATCCGTCCCGTTTTTAACGGCGTTTGCAAGCGCCTCGTAAAAACAGACGTCGTTTCCCAATTGTGCATAAAGAATTACACAGCCTTTTCCCACATTGTTTTTTGTGACCGCCGGGCAGTCTTTAAGAGCGCCCGTTTTATAAACCGCAAGCGCTTTTGCTTCGGTTAAAGAAAGCTTTTGAACAAGCCCCGAAAGCGTTGCCTGCGAATTGTCGGCGTATTTCAGAACAGGCTCTTCGCCCGTTTGATTTTTAAGCTCTGCGGCGGTTATTTCGGACGTAACAAAAGCCCCTGCCATTTCTTTGAAAAGCCCCGGTTCAAGAAGCTCGCGCATACGGTTAAACTCGTCGCGCGTGCCGCATTGCGTGTTAAGCACAAGCGTGCCGCCGTTTTCTGCAAAGCTTTTGAATTTTTCAACATCTTCTTCAGACGTGATTCTGTAATTCGGCAAAACAAGAAGCTTGTATTTTGAAAAATCCGCGTCAATGCCTATAACATCTACATTTGTTTTAAGGCTGTTTTTTAATCCGCCGTAAGCGTTAAAAAATTCTTCGTCGTAAGGACCGTCAACGACCCACCCCAAAGACCCCCAGCTGTTTTCGTAGGAGTATATAACGGCAGCCTCGGAATTTGTCTTTGCGCCGTCAATAAGGTTGTAGTAATCTTTTATTTCCGAAGAAAGCTTTTTATAAACCTGCTCGGTTTCGGCTCTCGGGCGCTTGTCTCTTCCGAGGACGCTGCCGTATTCCTGCTCGGTGCCGCCTATGGGCGTGCGCCATTCAAAGAAAACCGTCCCGAACGCGCCGTGTGAAATGTTGAGCCATGTTTGCGCGCGAATAATTTCCGCGGGAGAATTTGCATCGACAAAAGCCTTTTGCTCGGCAACGAGAAACTTATTTTGCTCTTTTCCGAGGTATCTGTCAAAGCTGTGCTCCATCGACGCGCGAAGCTGTATTCTGTAATTTTCGCCGTGCGGCTGACCGACATAATTATCCCACGCCGCAAAATCAAGATACTTACTGCCCTCAAAGCAGTTGACCGACCAGTTTGCGCCCGGCCAGTTTGTATAAAGAAATCTTCCGGGCGAATACTTTCTTAAAATCTTCGCCTCGCCCGAAAGCAGTCTGTTGAAGGTAAAAGAAAAATATTTTCTGTAGTCAAGCTGAATTTCGGGGGTCATACCGCCTTCGCAGGCGTTCACGGGAATTTCGATTTCGGAAAAACCGTTGTAGACGTTTGACCACATCTGAGTAAACCACGCGTCATTCAGCTTTTCTATTGTGCCGTATTTGTTTTTCAAAAATTCTCTGAAGCCCTTGTTGCAGTTCTCGTCAAAATCATAAAACGGAAAGCCCGGCTCGTTGTCAAGCTGCCAGCCCACAACGTTTTTGTGACTGCCCAAAGCCTTTGCTTCTTCTTCGGTAATTTTAAAAGCGTATTCTAAAAAAATATCGCTTGAAAGGCACTGACCCTTTCTGCCGCCGAAATTATAATGACCGTTACTGTTTCCGCCCTTTATCTCGGGGTATTTTTTATAAAGCCACGCGGGGCACACCGCGCTTACGGTGCCGAGAATAACTTTTATTCCGTGGCGCTCGGCACAGTCTATTGCGCGCCTCATGGGTTCAAAGTTATATTCGCCCTCGCGCGGTTCAAAAAAGCTCCACGCAAACTCGCCCATTCTTACGGCATTAAAGCCCAATTCTTCCATCTTTTTAAAATCTTCGTCCCATTCGCTTTCTTTCCACCATTCGGGATAGTAAGATGCACCCAATAAAAATTCGCTCATGAAATCACGTCACCTTGCAGTTTTATAAGCTTATTCTAACACATATTCCGCGCATTTTCTACTACACTTTTCTTCTGTAAATAATAAAACCCCGCAAGGTTTGCCGAAGCGCACCCGCGGGGTTATGAGGGGATATTTTTACTGCACAGGCACACTTGCTTTTGAATTGATTACGCAAGTTCTGTGCGATGCGTTTATAACCGAATAGTTATTATTTGAAAGAATTACAGCACAACAATGTTACTATGTCAATAACTATTTGGTTATAAGAGGTGAAGAAATGGCGTTTTACCGCAGAATACGGGATTTAAGAGAGGACAGCGACTTTACGCAAAATTATGTTGCGTCTTATCTCGGTATGAAACAGCCGCAATATTACAGATACGAATGCGGCTACCGAGACGTGCCGACAGATGTTTTGATTGCGCTTGCAAAGCTTTACAACACATCGACGGACTATATTTTAGGTTTAACGGACAAGAAATAATTAAAGTGGCAAAACCACTGACCTCTTTCTCTTATAAAATTACATCGGGCAGTAAAAACTCTCGCTTTTACTGCCCGATAATTTTGTGGGGGAAATATGCTTTAAAAAGTATTCAGATGCATACAGAAGTCTTTACAGCCTGTTTTTTAATACATTCCGCCGCCCTGTGCCGCCGCCATTGCCGCCGCGTTAGCCGCGTCCTGTGCGGGGTCGGGCTTGTCGGTTACAAGGCTTTCTGTGGTAAGAACCATCGAAGCTACGCTTGAAGCGTTCTGCAAAGCAGAGCGTGTAACCTTTGTGGGGTCAAGAATGCCTGCTTCTGCCATATCGGTATATTCTTCTGTTGCAAAGTTGAAGCCGTAGCCCTTTTTGCCCGAGCGAAGAATGCCGTCGATAATTACGGAGCCTTCAAGACCTGCGTTAGCGGCTATCTGACGGACGGGCTCTTCAATAGCTTTAAGAACTATCTTTGCGCCTGTCTTAACGTCGATGTCGTCAAGCGTGCCGATATACTCTTTAAGAGCGGGAATAGCGTTAAGAAGCGCAACGCCGCCGCCTGCAACGTAACCCTCTTCAACAGCCGCCTTTGTAGCCGCAAGAGCGTCTTCGATTCTGAGCTTCATTTCTTTCATTTCGGTTTCGGTTGCCGCGCCTACGCGGATTACGGCAACGCCGCCCGAAAGCTTTGCAAGTCTTTCCTGAAGCTTTTCTCTGTCGAAATCGGAGGTGGTTGTTTCTATCTGAGACTTAATCTGGGCTACACGGTTCTTAATCTCACCGTTGTCGCCTGCGCCGTCAACGATGATTGTGTTTTCTTTCTGAACCTTGACCTGACGCGCTCTGCCGAGCTGTGAAACGTCTGCGTCTTTGAGCTCAAGACCGAGTTCTTCTGTAATAACCTCGCCGCCGGTAAGGATTGCGATGTCGCGAAGCATTTCTTTTCTTCTGTCGCCGAAGCCGGGCGCTTTAACGCCGACGCATGTAAACGTGCCGCGAAGCTTGTTTACAAGAAGCGTTGCAAGTGCTTCGCCCTCAATATCCTCGGCAATAATAACAAGCTTTTTGCCTGCCTGAACAATCTTTTCAAGAAGCGGAAGAATCTCTTGGATAGAAGAAATCTTTTTGTCGGTAATAAGAATGTAAGCGTCATCGATAACGGCTTCCATTTTATCGGTATCTGTTACCATATAAGGTGAAATGTAGCCGCGGTCGAACTGCATACCTTCAACAACATCACAGCTGGTTTCGGCGGTTTTGCTTTCTTCAACGGTGATAACGCCGTCGGAAGTAACCTTTTCCATAGCCTCGGCTATAAGCTTGCCTATGTTTTCGTCGGCAGCCGAAATCGTTGCTATACGCGCGATGTCGCCTGAATTTTTAACGGGCTTTGAGTCTGCCTTGATGGTTGCGACAACGTTATCAACAGCACCCTTAATGCCTTTTTTAACCTGCATCGGGTTTGCGCCTGCGGCAACGTTCTTCATACCCTCTCTTACAAGAGCCTGTGCAAGAAGCGTTGCGGTTGTTGTGCCGTCGCCTGCAACGTCGTTTGTTTTTGTTGCAACCTCTTTAACAAGCTGAGCGCCCATATTCTCAAAGGGGTCTTCAAGCTCAACCTCTTTTGCAATTGTAACGCCGTCGTTTGTAATAAGCGGTGCGCCGTATTTTTTATCAAGAACAACGTTTCTGCCCTTGGGGCCTAACGTAATTTTAACGGTATTGCTTAATTTATCTATACCTGCCTGAAGAGCTTTTCTTGCTTCTTCACCGTAAACAATTTGCTTTGCCATAAAAAATTCCTCCTATCAGTCGACTATTGCAAGAATGTCGCTTTGACGGACTATAACAAGCTTTTCGCCGTCAAGCTTAACTTCGGTGCCCGAATATTTGCTTAAAATAACCTTGTCGCCGACCTTGACTTCCATTTTAACCTCTTTGCCGTCAACAACTCCGCCGGGGCCGACCGCAAGAATTTCGGCAGTCTGGGGTTTTTCCTGTGCGGAAGCGGCAAGAATTATGCCGCCCTTTGTGGTTTCCTCTGCTTCGCAGAATTTAAGAACGACTCTGTCGCCTAAGGGCTTAAGATTCATATTGAATTACCTCCTAAAAAAGATAATATTATTAACATTTGTTTAGCACTCACATCTTCCGAGTGCTAATTATAATAATAACCCGTTTTCCGAAAAAATCAAGCCTTTTTTCAAAAAATTTTTCCTCAAAACCCAATGTTTACAAATAGGTAACATAATTGTTACTTGTAAAACTCATACATATATAGTAAAATATGCTCCCACGGAATGAATTGACCAAAAACCGATTTTTCGGCGTTTTATAAAGGAGTAAGTTGAGTGGACGCATCTGCGCTTAAAAGCAAAACCGACGATTCTTCCCGCAAATTTATTTACACAACCGCATTTTTGGCGGCACTTCTTCCCGAATATATTGCCCCCCTGCTGACTCTTGCAGGCTTTGTTGTGTTTAAAAGAAGGTATTCTTTGACCTCGCAAAAGGTGCGCCTCGGCACCGTAGGCAAGGTCTTTCTCGCGTTTATGTGCTACAGCCTTTTAAGCTCGCTGTGGTCGCTCACGCCGCTTTATTCCGCCGCAATTTCGCTTTTGTGGATGGGAATGCTTCTCGGCTCGTTTATGGTGTCTAACCTCGTCGTGAAAAAAAGTCAGCTTGAAACGCTTGTAACGGCATTTTCCTTGGGCGGCGGCGCAGTCGGCGGCATTGGGCTTTTGCAATATGTTGTGCTTATGTTAAAAGGGCACATTTTAAACCCGCTTTGGGGCTTTTTTGATAAAATAATATATGAGTTTATGCCGTTTGATATTACCTACACCGCAACCGTGTGGGAAAAATCACGCGCGGCGTCCACGTTTGACAATCCGCTTATCTGCGCGACGTATTTAATAATGATTCTTCCCATAGCCGTTTACGGCTTTATAAGCGGCGAAAAAAAGCACCGCAGGCTGTGCGGAATTTCGGCTGTCCTCATATTGGGCGGCATAGCCGGCACAACCTCGCGCGGGGCGGCGCTTGCCGTTACGGCGTCGCTTGTGGTGCTTCTTTTTATGAACTCAAAAAAGGCGCTCAGCGTTTTTGTAACAATTTTGGCTTCGGCAGGGATTTTTATTCTCGGCATTGTCAAGCGAAACGAAATTCTTGAATTTGACCTTGAAAAATCAACCGACTCTCGCCTTAAAATGTGGGAGGCATGCTTTAAATCCATTTCAGAAAGGCCGCTTATTGGCTTTGGCGCGGGGTGCGAAAGCACGGCGCAAAGAATGGCCGAGTTCGGCGTTCGCCGCCCGCACGCGCACAGCCTTTATATAGAAATGACTTCGGAATTGGGAATTTTGGGTCTTTTGTTTTTATTTGTCGTTTTCGGATTTATTATATACGATATTATAAAGCTCATTAAGCTCGGCGACGGCTGGGGCAAGCTCGGCATAGCTTTTCTCGCGATATTCGTCGGCTTTGCGGTAATTTCGCTTACGGAATTTACACTTCAGACGCCTAAAGAGCTTCAATATTTTATGCTCGTCCTCGGCATGCTTGAAGCAACAAAGCGAATGGCAATCGAGAACAAGACGGAATACGGCAAAGAAAGAAAAGAAATTCTAAAAGAAGAAAAAGTCAAAGAGTACACGCCTGTATAAAGCCTAAAACACAAAACGCACCGCTTTAATTGCATTATACCGATTGTTAAATTGCGCGAACGGCAAGCCCGTTAAAAAAGTTGAAAAAGATTCAAAAAATCTTTCAAAAAACTGTTGACAAATCGCGAATTTGATGTTATATTATCTAAGCACTTGCGAGAGTGGCGGAATCGGCAGACGCGCACGTTTGAGGGGCGTGTGTAGCAGTACGTACGGGTTCAAGTCCCGTCTCTCGCACCAAAAAAGCAGTGATTGAACAATCACTGCTTTTTTTGATATTTGCCATATTATCAAAAACTGCGGGAGCTGTAAAAACCTTTTTTACAGCTCCCTTTTCAATACTTACTTAATTAACTTATTTGTTCTCTTCAAGCACTTTTTTGGCGGCGGCAAGAAGAATTTCAAGACCCTTTTTAAGCGTCTCCTCGTCCGCAAGAAGGCACGGCATAAGCTTAACAACGTCGTTGTTTCTGCCCGCGCGCTCAACGATAAGACCGTTATTGAAGCACTCTTTTACAATACCCTTTGAAATTACGTCGGGTTTAACCTTGATGCAATCAATGCCCCACATAAAGCCAACGCCGCGAATTTCAATTCTTTCGTCAAGGGCGGCAACCTTGTCAAGGTATTCTTTGATTATTGCGCTTTTTCTTCTTACGCCTTCTTCAACCTTTTCGTTAAGCATAACTTCAAGTCCCGCTTTTGCGGCAACAATTGAAAGCTGACTGCCCCTGAAGGTTCCGTTATGCTCGCCGGGCGACCAAACGTCAAGCTCGGGCTTAAAGAGCGTAAGCGCAAACGGCATTCCGTAACCGCCGATGGATTTTGAAACGGTAACTATATCGGGTACTATGCCCGCTCTTTCAAACGAGAAGAATGTTCCCGTTCTTGCAGAGCCGACCTGAATATCGTCGCAGATAAGAAGTATGTCGTTTTTGGTGCAGAACTCGCGAAGACCCTGTAAAAATTCGTTTGAGAAAACGTATATTCCGCCGTCCGACTGAACAGGCTCGATAATGACCGCGGCAGGCTTTTTAACGCCTGAATGGTCGTCGTCAAGAAGTGTTTGCATATACTTTATAACGTCAAGCTCGGGGAACATATAAGGCGCGGGAATATGCGTTACGTTTTCAAGCTCTACGCCCGCACCCTCTCTTGAAGCGCGGTCCGTGGTAAGCGCCAAAGAGCCAAGGGTCATTCCGTGGAAAGCGCCCATAAACGCAAATACGTTATTTCTCTTTTTAACTTTTCTTGCAAGCTTGAGCGCCGCTTCAACGGCGTTTGTGCCTGTGGGGCCGGGGAACTGAATTTTGTAGTTAAGGCCCCTCGGAATAAGCACGTTCTTTTCAAAAAAGTCAATAAAATCGCGCTTTGCCGATGTAAACATATCAAGCGAATGAATGATTCCGTCGCTTTCAAGATAATCTATAACTCTTTTTTTGATATAGTCGTTGTTGTGACCGTAGTTTAAAGCGCCGGCGCCGCAGAAAAAGTCGATATACTGCTTGCCGTCTTCTGCATATATCACAGAGCCTTTTGCCTTTGTGAAAACCGCCGGAAAGCTTCTGCAATAAGAGCGCACCTCGGATTCGTACTGTTCAAAAACCGATGTATTCATAATATTTTTCACTCCGTAAAAGAATATTAAATAACCCGAACGGCACCGAGAAACCCCGAGTGCCGTCGAAGGAATTTTTGCTGAAAAGCGTTATTATTTTTTGCCCGATTTTCTTTCGGCTATTTCGGCAACCATTTGCTGCTGCTTCTTTTCGGTTATTGTGTAGAAGAGCATCGGAATAATTGTGCCGACCATGCTGAGTGCGCCCGCAAGAATAAGAATGTTCCAGAGAAGTCCTTTGCCCTCTTCCGAAATTGCGGGAGACATTGCGGGGTTGATGCCCGCCCAGCTGTATGAGAACACGCCGATAAACGCGCCGACAGCCATACCGATTTTGTTGATGAAGGTCTGCATGGCAAAGCAGATACCCTCGGCTCTTTCGCCTGTTTTCCACTCAAGGTAGTCAACAGTGTCGCCTATCATAGCATAGGTAATAATGTTGTTTACGCCCTGCGGAATGCCGAGAAGAACAAGACCGATTGCGCACACGACAAGCTTCCAGGGTGCGTCGTAGCCGATGAAATACATAGCGAACATTACAACCGCGCCGAGAACGTGAACGGCGATATATGCCCATTTCTTTGTGAATTTCTTTGTCATCCACGGCACAAGAAGCGAAGCGACAAGTCCGCCGGGAACAACAAGAAGCGTAATAAGACTGTAAAGTCCTTCGTTGTTAAGAACGTATTTTGCGAAATAAAGTCCGCCGGTGTAGGTATAAACCATTCTCGCACCGCCGAGAATGCCCGAAAGAACAACAAGAAGAAGCTCTTTGTTTTTGAAAAGAAGCTTTAAGTTGTGGCCGAGTGAGGGCGGCGTATCGGTAGAAGTGAAACGCTCTTTTGTGTTGTTGAAGCCGTAGTAGAACATGGGTATGGCAATAACAACAAACACTGCGGCGCAAATGAAATAAGTCCATTTAAGAGCATCTGCATTTTTATAAATACAATCTCGTTTAACCGTTCCTATAAGAGCTTCTGCGACGCCGTCGTCTGCGGTATATTTATACTTTGCAGTAACTGCAGATGTAATTATCGGAACGCCTACGGTAACGATACCCGCGCCGAGCGTGCACACAAGACGCGTAACGGTAAGAAGGTTTCCGCGGACTATTGTGTCGTTTGTCATACATGTTGAAAGTCCCCAATAAGGAACGTCGGCAACAGTGTAAACAACCGACCACAAAACATATACAACCGAAATAATTACAAAGGTTGAAAGAGTTTTTGCGGGTAAAAACGGGAAGAAGCAGATTATTGTCATAACCGCTATCGGAATAGCCATCCATTTAAGATACGGGCGGCATTTGCCCCATTTTGTTCTTGTACGGTCAACTATAGAACCCATTATCGGGTCGTTGAGAGCGTCGAAAACGCGGCAGCCGAGCATAAGGAAAGCAACAGCCATAGCGCCGGTTATAGAACCGAATATGCCGCCTTTTTCAACGCTTCCGAAAAGAAGCGCGTCGGTCATAAAGATTGTAAGGTAAGAACCGATTATTGTGCAGATAAGGTTCTGACCGAAGCCCGTAACGGCATATGCCACGGCTTCTTTCGGCTGAAGTCCGTCGCCGGGCTTTGTGCCGTACACTTTGTGAAGCATATCGTTGATTTTCATAAAAATGTCTCCTTTAAACTCAATCGGCGATGGTTGCCGTTTTGATTCTTATGGGGGTTACGGGCGTTGAACGCTCGCCGCCGAAGCTCATTCTTCTTTCGGTTTTTAAAAAGTCATCAACGGTTTCCATTCCGCTTATTACCTTGCCGAACGCCGCATACTGCCCGTCAAGAAAGCTGCAGTCGTCATAGCAAATAAAGAACTGACTGCTTGCAGAGTCGGGATTGCTGCTTCGAGCCATCGAAACAATGCCGCGTGTGTGCGAAAGAGGATTGTTGACGCCGTTTTGTAAAAACTCGCCCTTAATATTTTCGTCGCTTCCGCCGCAGCCCGTTCCTTCGGGGTCGCCGCCCTGCGCCATAAATCCGTCGATTACGCGGTGAAAGGTAAGACCGTCGTAAAAGCCGCTTTTAACAAGCTTTTCAAAATTTTTCACGGTAATGGGCGCGTATTCGGGATAAAGCTCAATAACAAACTCCCCGCCGTTTTCCATAACCACTTTTACCTTTGACATTCTTGTTCCTCCTTAATCCGTTATCGGATTTATTACATAATTTTCTGACATTTTGGAAACCTGCTTTACCGTCATATTGTAATTATTCGTGGCGGTCTTTTGCTTGTTTATTATATCCACGGTGTAGTCATATGCATAATTTGCATTGATAACGCCGCCTGTAGACGCATCTATTTCAACTGTGACTTTGCCGTTTTTAAGCCATATCGCTTTAAATGCCGTGTCGCTGTTTGTGTTGTATGTGGGAAGGTCAAACACCTTGCCGTAAGGAAGCTTTAAGCGTTCCGAATACTGACCGCTTTTATAGGGGTATGTAGTTGCGTCGTAGCTGTAGTTGTTCATATTGACGGTTATTGTGATTTTTCCGTCGTTATAAACAAGCGAAACATCTTTAACATCGGCTGACGTGAGCTTGCACGACCAGGTGTACTGTGTAACCGGGAAATAGTAGTAGTGCTGAGACGTGCCGCTTTGAACCGTTCTTTTTGTTTCTTTCGGTGTATAAACCTGCTCCGACTCTGCAATGGATTTGTCAAGCTGAGCCATCATTTGTTCATACTCATTTTCGTCAAAAAGAGATTTCATTGACTCCATAGAGCTTTTAACGCGTTTAAGGTATGCCGTGTACTCCATATTTGTAACATTGAGCGAGGAAAGAGGCGCGCCCTTTGCCGTAACCTTCATAGAAGTGCATGTGTCAACGCGCGTTCTCTGAAAGCCGGGCTTTCTCGATTTGACCCAGTTAAGCTCGGTGCAAAGATATTCAAGAATTTCGTCGCTGCTGAACATATCTTCAATTTCGAGCGAATATCTCAAAACCTTGAGCGCGTCGCTTGTTGTCACCTTGCCGTCGCCGTCCGCGTCAAGACTTTTATTCTTAGGCATATCTTCTATGCCGATAGCAACCCTTAAGATATAAAGAGCGTCCGACGAAGCGATTTTCCCGTCGCTGTCGGCGTCAAATGCGTCAAAGCGTGCAAGGATTTTTTTCGTCGCCGCCCTGTCTTTTTCGGCGGCAAACGCCGTCACCGAAAGAACCGAAAAAAGCAAGACTGCCGAAAGAAGCACACAAAGAAATCTTTTCATAACAAATCCTTCTTTTTTATTTAAAGTTGAATGCCGCTTTTAAGAATTTCATGGTTTGCGAAACAATAAGCTCGTCGCACTCCTCCTGCGGCTTGCCTATATAAGTTGAAAATCTTTTTTTATAATACTCGCATGCAGTCGAAAACTGCAGCATCATAAAAACATTGTCGAGCAAAAACGCGAAAAAACGCGGGTCAACGTCGTCTCTGACGTCGCCTGTTTTTTGTGCGCGCTCAATTTCGCTGACGTATATACTCGCCGAAATTTCTTCAATCTTGCGCGAAAACTCGGCAAGCTGTTCAAAACTGCCGTCGGAAGTGAGGGCGCAGTAAAGCTTTATAAGTTCCGGCTTTTCGCGCGAAAAAGAAACAAGCTTTCTTATAATTATTTCGGCTTTAAGAGCAATGTCCTCGTCGGACTGTGCAAGTGCCGAAAGCACGTCTTCAAGCTGAGAAAGCCCGTCTTTTACAACAAAAGAAAACATTTCTTCCTTGCTTTCAAAGTATTTATACACCGCGCCCACGCTTATACCCGATTTTTTTGCGATTTGCGAAACGGAGGTGTTCTGAAATCCGTTATCGGCAAATTCTTCGGTTATAACGCGCAGAATACGCTCGCGTTTTTCTTTGGGCAATTTTTCAAATGTTTTTTTGCAGCAGGGGTTTGAGTCAGCCATATTTACTCCGATATTCACAGTGTACGCAAAAAAAGCCGCCGCTTAGCGATTACTTACATAATGCGTCAGCTTTTATAATACCATTATATCACGCCAAAATCAATAATAATGATAACCAAATTTGCATTATTTTTTTCGGCAAACGTCCTTTCGGAACAAAAAAATCGGAGCGCCGCGCAAAAAAGCCGCAGCCGCCCCGATAAACCGTATTGTTTTTTATTTTTTCTTTCCGCGTTTCTTTTTTAAAGCCACTATTGCTGCCGCGCCCGAAAGCACCGCCGCGCCGCAAGCCCCGATAAGAGCCGCCTTTTGTTTTAGCATTCCGTCGGCGTCCCAAATATAGCAAAGCTCCGCCAAAACGCCGTCGCCGCAAAGGTCCTTATAAGTCAAAAACTCGGTAGAATAGCTTCCGTCCTCATAAAGATTGAACACGCGCACGCCGCGGTTTCTTGCGCCGTAGCACCTGAAAGACGCGCACGAAGTCTGAATATAGTCAATTCCGTCAAGCGAAGCTTCAAAGCAGTTCGGGTGGTCGTGGCCGAAAATAACAGCTTTAACATCGCCGCACTCTTTAAGCGCCGCAGTCTGACCGTTATCGTCGCTCACAACCGACGGATATTCGTATATTTCGCCGTCAATTCCGCTTTTAAGACGGAAAAACCTGCCTTTTCCCTCGTCACAGCCCTGCACAGCGCCTTTGTCGTTTTCGCCGCATTCCTCTAAAAACTCAAGCTCCGTTCTCATGGGGATATGCTGAAACATCAAAGACGGCACGGGTTTTCCGCCGTTTTGCGCTTTAAGCTCCGCGCTTTTTTTCTTATACCACTCAACGGCCTCGGGCTTTACGCATTCAAAGCACTTATCCTGTTCGCGGTCGTACCAAGCGGAATCAAGCATATAGAGGTTATAGCATATTTTCTTGCCGTCCTCTGAATAAATCGGAATATTATATGTGTCGCAATCGGGCGAAGCGGGGTCGTCAAGTCCGACGCAGTTTTTATACGAGCGGTAAATATCCGCCTGCTCGTCTTTTGTGTGGCGGTTTCTGTCGTCGTGATTGCCGTAAATCATCGCAAACGGAATATTTCTTTTTTCAATCGGCGCAACAACGTTGTCTATCGCCTTTTTCATTGCGCCGAATTCTTTTTCTTTTGTGTCAAGCACAATCCTGCTGCCGAAGCGCGCGTCGCAAAGGTGATTGCCGAGAATGTTGTCGCCCGTAAGCACAACAAGGTCGGGCTTTACTCTGTCATATGCAATATTCAGCATTCTAACCATAGTCGGTCTTACAAACTGAAGGTCCTGCGGGTCGCTGACCTGAAGCAAGGTGAATTTTCCGTTTTTAAATTTAAGATTCATAAGCTCTCCGAAAACAATTATTTATATTGGTAAAAACATTTTTGCAAAGCCGAAGTACACAAGAAGCGACACGGCGTCAACAATCGTGGTAATAAAGGGACTTGCCATAACAGCGGGGTCAAAGCCGAGCTTTTTCGCAACTATCGGGAGCGAACAGCCTATAAGCTTTGCGCATATTACCGTTACCCAAAGCGTTAAAGCAACAACAAGCGCAACGGTTACGGAAACGTCCGAATTGCCCATTAAAAGCCCGTCTATCAAAATAACCTTTAAAAATGCGGCTGCTGCAAGCGAAATGCCGCAAAGAATAGACACGCGAAACTCTTTCCACATAACCTTGAAAACGTCTTTCACGCCGATTTCGCCGAGCGACAGTCCGCGGATTATCGTAACCGAAGCCTGACTGCCCGAGTTGCCGCCCGTATCCATAAGCATGGGAATAAACGCAGTAAGCACAACGAGCTTTGAAAGCGCGTCTTCAAACGAAGAAATAATTATCCCCGTAAACGTTGCCGAAACCATAAGTATGAGAAGCCACGGGATACGCGATTTCCATATTGAAAACGGCGTTGTGCGAAGATAGGGCTTGTCTGTCGGCGTAATAGCCGCCATTTTCTGGAAGTCCTCTTCCGCCTCCTCCTGCAAAACGTCCATAGCGTCGTCAACGGTAACGATACCGACAAGGCAAAATTCGTTATCGACAACGGGAAGCGAAAGAAAATCGTATTTATTGAAAAGCGCGGCAACCTCTTCTTTGTCGGTGTGGGTTTTTACGGAGATTATGTTCGTCTCCATAACGTCCGAAATTTTCTCGCTGTCGTCACAGGTCAAAAGGTCTTTTGCCGTGATTATTCCGAGAAGCTTGTGCTTTTCGACAACATAACAGGTATAAACCGTTTCAGAGCGAATACCCGCGGATTTGACTTTTTTAAGCGCGTCGCCTATTGTCATCGACGGCAAAAGTGAAATGTACTCAAGCGTCATTATGCTGCCGGCGCTGTCCTCGGGATAATTTAAAATTGTGTTTATAGCCGTGCGCTTTTCGCCCGAAAGCGCAAGCATTCTTTCAACAACGTTGGCGGGCATTTCTTCTATGACGTCAACCGCGTCGTCGATGAACATATCGTCCATAATGCCCTTGATTTCGGTGTCGGTAAGCGCTAAAAGGAGCACCTGCTCCTCCTCCTGACCGAGATATGTGAAAACCTCGGCGGCGCGCTCTTTTGGAATAAGTCTGAAAAGGATAACCATATCCTTTTCGTCAAGCTCAGGGAAAAGCTCGGCTATATCGACAGGGTTAAGTGTGTCAAAAATGCTTTTTATAGCCTTGTACTGCTTATCCTGAAGAAGTCTTTCAAAGATTTCTTTGTTCATTTTGTCTTACCTCCTTCATATTTTGCCGAAAGAAAGCGCCTTTTTGGTGCACCTTAAGGCAATTCAACAGAGTATAAGACACGGGTAAAAAAACAGACCCGAACGAGTCAGGCCGACGATATTAAAGCAACGTGCCGAAAAAGCCCGAAACAGCCATGCGTTCCGGAGGTTGCCCGTTATCATCGGTATTGACAAAAAGTCTGCTTCGCCCATGTCCGCCGCTACTGCCGGAATCCATTATCTGTTCACGCCCTTTCGTTATTTTTTACGCGGATTTTCTCCACAGAATAATATATAACTTTGCCCCTTTTTTGTCAAGAAAAAATTCCCGCGTTTAGGCATAACAGAGACCCGCTTCGGCTCTCTTAGGCTTAGGTCGAACCCGGTTATGCTTATGCTTTATAAAATCAAAAAAACGCCCCTTGCGTTTTGCGCGCAAAGGGCGTTGAATTATTCACTGATTCGCAGATTCAAAAATCAGTCGCCGCTGCCGCCGATGAGGCCGATGATGAACTGAAGAACGATAGCGATTGTGTTGATTACGTTGGAAAGGATGCCGAAAGTCTTGGAAGTAGCTTCGGAATGCTTTTCGCCGCAAACCTTGCAGGTGTCGGAAAGTGTTTCATTGCCTTCTTCGTCTGTGATTACGTCGTAGGAATGAAGCTCTTTGCCGTATGCGTCGCCGCAAACGCTGCAAACGTTCCAGTGATAGCCGTTATCGGTGTGATAGGGCTCAACAGCAACGTGATAAACGCTGAGGGGCATTTCCTGAGAGTAAGCAACAGCTGTTTCGTCGCCGTTCTTGTACTCAACGGCAAACTTAACGATTTTGCCGTTATAGGACTCGTCAAAAGCGAAATCCTTATGAAGGTGAACGAATGTAGATGCCTCTTCGCCGGACTCTTCGTCAACGCTTGTTACCTCAACGAGAATGTACTCGTCGATAACTTCAACGCCGCGGTTCTCATAGCCGGGGAATTTAACGGTTTTGCCGGGGCATGTGTGTACGCCTTCAACGGTAACTTCGTCAAAGCAAATTACGTCGTCGCAGGCAGATGCCGAAACAGCGAGAACGCTGAAAAGCATGAGTACGCACAAAAAGACAGATAAAACTTTCTTTGTCATTTGTTAAGACTCCTTTAAAATTATTGAAGCTGAAGCCGATGGTGACACCAAAAGCGCACACATCAAACTGTGTTCACATTAATATTACTATTATTTTCAAAAAAAATCAATAGCTTTTGTAATATCGGCGCAAATTTTTTATATTTCATTTTCCGCATATTCTTTTTCAAGGTTTCTGCGCCAATGAAAAAGGTACTGCTGTGCTATGCCCTCGGTGCCTTTTATGCACTCGGGAAGCCCGTTTGGGTAAAGCTCACTTACAATTCTTTTGACCCAAACATCCCTCGGGAAAGCCTCTGTCCTGCCGAAGCCGTAAAGAAGCGAGCATTGCGCCACCTTTTCGCCCACGCCCTTAATTTTTAAAAGCTCTGCTTTTGCGTCTTCAAAGCTTTCTTTTTCAATGCGGGCGGGGTCAACTTCGCCTGTGCTGAACTTTTTTGCGGCGTCGATTATATATTTTGCCCTGAAGCCCGCGCGTATCGGGGCAAGGTCCGCTTCCGAAAGCGCCGCAAGCACCGAAGGCTCGGGGAAGGTATAGCCGCCCTCTGTTTTTTCGCCGAAGTTTTCGCAAAGGCGCTCTATAATACCTTTTATACGCGGAATGTTGTTGTTAGCGGAAATAATAAAAGAACAGACCGTTTCCCACGGCTCCTGACGAAGTATTCTTATGCCTGGGTATTCTTTGCAGGCGGTTTTAAGCTTTTCGTCCGAATACGAAGCGATTATTGCGGCGTAGTCTCTGTCAAGGTCAAAATATCTGCGCCAGATATTTTCAAAATCATCCTTGCTTGTATTAAAAAGCGTTATGCTGTCGCCCTCCTGCTTTAAACGAAGGTGCTTTTTAAAAGCAATTCCGCAAAAAGCGCCGTCGTCTGCGGCGCTCCAGCGAAACGCCTGACCGCAATCGAGCGTCAGCGCGATATTCAAATTGTCAACTTCTTTAAGAACGGTATTTTTGCCGTCGCTTTCAACTTTCATTTTATCACCGAAATAATTAAATGCCCCCTTTTCTGCCCTGTCAAGAAGCTTTTTTAAAAAACTTGATTTTCTACGTTTTTAACAATATTTTTTTAGGCGGTTTGTACTTTTTTTCATTGTTAAAAACAACCAAAATTTCTTGGAAAAATCGGCTCAAAAAAAATCGACTTTAAGTATAATTGTAAAGTCGCTAAAACATTCGGTATATTTTCGCTTTGGAAAAATTTTGTAGAAAAATATGAAGAATTTGTCGAAAACCCATTGATACAGCCGTTTACGGCGCAAGTTATAAACAGTTTCTACAAGGTTTTGAACATTTTTGAACACCATTTACGTTATACAGAATGTATAAATTTCGCACTTGTCATTTTGCCGACAGCGTTTTCGGGAAAGCAAAAAATCACAAAGCGCGCATAAAGAGCGAATAACCGCGCACCATATTTCAGAGTGAATTTTTTGTTGCGACAGAGGTGTATTTTTGTGATTAAAGGCGTAAACAAGCAGGTGCTTGAAATTAACGAAACCGACAACAGCTTTTTTGAAAAAGCCATATTTTTTGTAAAGCCCGAATATTCGGGATATTCCGAGGGGCGTTTAAGAGAAAACGCAAAAAAGGAGCTTTCTCTTGCGGGCGCTCCGCCGAAGCCCGGCATTTTAAAAAACAAGCCGCTTTTAAAAAAGTGCGCAAAAAACGGCGCACTGCTTTTTGCAGGCGTAGTTTTGGGACTTTTGATTTCGCTCTTGTTCAGATAAAGTGCTTGTAAGGAGGAGGGGCTTGGAAAAAACGTTCAGAATGAATTAATCGAATGCTAAACGCCGTTTTCGGCGTTTAGCACTTGCCCGACGGCGTACAAAGGTACTCCGAGGGTGAGATTAATTCATAGCAAAAAGCATCAGTTATCCTTTTTCTGCTTTTTGCGGTCCGGACTTTTTTTACAGCCCCGCCTTTACACGCTTTTTTATGTGTGTTAAAATGAGCAATATAAAATAATGTATAAATTTGCGGCCGTCGCCGTTTTTCGGCGGCGGCAGGTGTAAACAGCCGAAGGAAGTTTTATAAATGAGATATAAATACATTTTTTGGGATTGGAACGGCACTCTTATAGACGACGTACAAAACGCCCTTTCATGTGTTAACGAAATGCTTGAAGAAATGGGCAGAAAAAGCATTACGCTTCGTGAATACTATTCTTACATAGAAACGCCCATTGTGAACTTTTACCGCCGCCTGCTTGCGCCAGAAGAGCCTGATTTTGAAAAAATATCAAAAGATTTTCACACAAACTATGAAAAGCATTTGCCGGAAACGCACCTTGCTTCAGGTGCAAAAGATGTGCTTTCTTCACTTAAAGAGCGCGGCGCAAAGCATTACATAATTACGGCTTCGCACACCGATGAAGCCGCCTCTTTAACAAAGCACTTCGGCATAGGCGAATATTTTGAAGAGATTTTGGGCGCGGACGACAACTACGCCGAAAGCAAAACCCAAAGAGCGATTGATTTTTTCAATAAAAAAGGCATTCCGCAGGGCGACGCACTGTTTGTGGGCGACACGCTTCACGACCTTGAGGTTGCAAACGCTTTGGGGATAGACTGCGTACTTGTTTCTTACGGCCACCAGGGGAAAAAGGCTCTTTTTGAAAGCGGCTGTTTTGTCGTTGACACATTAAAAGAGGTCGAAAACATTATTCTTGACGACAGGCGGGTTGATTTGCACTGCCATTCGACGCGCTCCGACGGCACGCTTACGCCGACAGAGCTTGTAAAGCACGCAAAAGACCTTGGGCTTTCTGCAATCGCGCTTACGGACCACGACTCTGTAAACGGCATAAAAGAAGCGCTCGAAGCCGCAGAAAAACTCGGATTTTCGCTTATTCCGGGAATTGAGTTTTCTGTTGCCGCCGACACGGAGCTTCACATAATCGGTCTTTTTTTGGACCCCGAAAACGGCGTTCTTTTAAAAACGATTGAGGGGCTTGTTTCAAGCCGCAGGCGGCGAATGGAGGATATTTGCGAAAAGCTTTCGGCGCTTTCCCTGCCAATTTCATATGAAGAAGCCCGGCTTGAAGCGGGCGGCGATTTTGTAGGGCGCGCGCACATTGCAAGGCTGATGATTAAAAAGGGCTATGTTTCATCGGTCAAAGAGGCGTTTTCAAAATATATCGGCATCGGCCGCCCTGCATATTCCGAGAAAAAAGAGCTTACGGTAAAAAGCGCCATAGAAGCAATAAGCGCGGCGGGCGGCTGCTCGTTTCTTGCCCACCTTAACCAGACGGGTTACAGCGACGAAAAGCTTTTTTCGGTGCTTTCTCAAATGAAAGAATACGGCCTTACGGGAATAGAGGGCTATTACCCCGAATACACAAAAGAGCAGACCGCCGCATATCGCACTATGGCTGGAAAGCTGGGGCTTGTTTTTTCGGGCGGCTCTGATTTTCACGGGAGCATTAAGCCCGCAATTGAGCTCGGCTCGGGCTTCGGCTCGCTTAACATTCCGTATTTTGTGCTCGAAAACATAAAACGTCACCGAGATACGCTTTATAAATAAAGAAATTTTTGTCAATAATATTACTGCCGCATAATTGCGGCGGTATTTTTTTGATTCGGAGGCACTTTTATGTTTTCGCAAATAAAAATTTCGGCAAAATCGCTTTTGAGCAAAAACACGCTCAGGCTGTTTTTTGCGTCGTTTCTTGCATTTTTTCTTAAAGCCGCGCTTGTGTTATCGGCGGCGCTTTTAACATATTTTTTTATGCGTTCCGATTATTTTGACGCGTTTATTTCGTTTTCAAACAAATACGTTATGTATTTTGCTTTGCTCTTCATTTTAAATGTTGTCAGAATTTTTATTTTGCTGTTTGTTTTTGCACTGACGCTCGGCGAAAAGTTTTTGTATTTTAAAAGAGCCGCGGGTGAAAAAGGCTCGCTTTCTTTGCTGTTTTCTTTTCTTTCGCCTAAAAAAGCGGCGCGGGCGTTTGCGCTTTATTGCAAAATATTCTTTTTAAAGCTTTTGTGGTTTCTTTTCTTTTTATCGCCTGCGGCGCTTTGCGGCGAAACGGTATTTTTTCTTTACCGCGCTTCGCGCCTTACGGTCGGGGCGTTTAATTCGCTTCTTTTCGGCGTGGCGTTTTTAGCCGTTTCGGGGCTTTGCTTTTTTCTTTTTGCCGCGCAAAGATTTTCGGCGGCGCCGTACTATATGTGCCTTGAAAACCTTTCGCCTAAAGAGGCGATTAAAAAAAGCGTCCGCTTTACGGACGGATTTTTAAAGCGTTTTGTCCTTTTTAAGCTCGGCTTTTTGGGCTGGGGCGCGCTTTCTTTTGCCGTTCTTCCCGCACTCTATGTCATACCTTATATAAAGCTTTCAAACGCGCGGTTTGTTTTTTGCGCGGTAAATTCAAGAGAAGCTTTAAAAGAAAAGGACGAATACCCGATAATACTGACTTCTGTAAATAAGCCTGTCGGCGAAATTTAATATTGCAAAAATCTTTTAATATCTTTTGCGAATTAAAAGTTAAGAATTTCTTAAAAAATGACAAATGTATTGAAATGAGAAATCAAATATGTTATGTTTAAATCAGAAAAAGTAATATCACACTAACTTTATTGCAATCCACCCGAAACACAGATTTTTTAATGCGGTTGACCCGCCCTATTGGCGCAGGTTTATAAATATTCTGAAAGAGGAGGGCGAAAATACAATGAAAAAAACCTCGGTAAAATTAAGCGATGTGCTCAAATTCAGCTTTTGGGGCGCAAAAAATAATTTGTTTTTTTGCGCCGAAAAACAACAAAAACAGTTTTACAACAAAAAAAGCTAAGGAGCATATTATATTATGAAAACAACAAAAAAATTAATTTCATTGATATTAGCATTAGCCTTTACATTTTTAATGTGCCAGACTCTTGCTTATGCAGAAGAGGCGGAGGATTACGGCGGAATAGATATTTCGCTGTATACAAAAAGCGAATTGGATTTATCGCAATATACGCTCGATGATATAAGAGCCATGTCATCGGAAGAATATTTAAACTTGGTCAAGGAATTTGAACGTGTTTATGACCCTTATGACTCTTATGTTGCAGAAGATTTATCCCTTACAAACAGCACCGATTTAACCGATGAAAACGGCACTGTTTCTACTCAATGGAAATCCGGAACAATCAACAAAGAAGGAGAATATACAGAAAGTCGCACTCATGAGTATATTACCGCGATTGCCTGTACTGTATTGGATAATGACAAAGGCTTTTTCGCAAACAATGCCACAGCAAACATCGTTATTTCTCTGTGCATTTCGCTCGCATCTCTGTTGCCGGATACAGACGAAAATGAAGTAATCCTTTTTCTTGGGCATTTTTATAACCCGGATACGCAAAAAAATTATGTCGGCAGCACAACAAATACAGCAAGAACAAATGCCGAAAAACATTTTAAAGCCGCCGTCCTTTCCGCAAGCTATGGCGCAATGGACGAAGCGTATGAACATTTGGGGCGCTGCCTGCATTATGTTCAGGATGTAAACGTTCCGCACCATGCGGCAAATGTTATTGGAACAAACCCATCGCACAGTTCTTTCGAAGAATATGCTTTAGAGAATCAAGAAGCCTATCTTGAAAATTTTAGAACAATTTCTGTATCTAATTACAGGAATGCTTATTCATGGGATATCGGAACCATTACACACAAAGCTGCCGCTGAAGCGAAGCCGATGATTTCACATGTCAACAACATTTTGGATAAGTCCGAATGGTCGGAATACGCGCGCATAACTATGCAAAACGCAACAAGATACAGCGCGATGGCGATTTATAAATTTGCTATGGAAAGCTCTCTTACCCTTTATTAATTAACTCACGAGGTGATATAATGGCAAAAAATATACTAAAAAAAATCGTTAAAATTTTAAGCGCAGTTAATTATGCCCTGCTTTGTGTTTATTCTGCACTGTTTTGCGCCTATCACGCATTCGAGTTTTTCCGCCACCTTGTCTATCCCACCATACTTGACGCTTATATAGACGGCGAAGGTATTTTAGCTTATTTTATAATATCGCTTCCGCTCGGAGCTATCGGCTGCATAATTCTTGCCATATTTTCAAGAAAACGCAAAGTCCCTGCCGCAATATTGCTTTTGTCGCTCGTTTTGCAGGTTCTTCCTATTGTTTCGTGGGTTAAAAGACCCGAAACTATTTCAAAGCCGGATTTACCGTCGGCACTTTATGCTATAGGCATGGCGGCATTTATTGCAAGCGCGGCTTTTGCGATTTATCTTTTGTTTGAAAAACGCGGCAAACCGTCGGCGCTTACGCCCACCGAGGTGATATAATGGCAAAAAATATACTTAAAAAAATTGTTAAAATTTTAAGCGCAGTCAATTATGCCCTGCTTTGCGTTTATGCCGCACTGTTTTGCGCCTATCGCGCCTTTGACTCGTTTCATCATCTTGTATTTCACACCCTGCTTAAGACTTTTTTAAACGACGACGGTGTTTTAGCTTATTTAATAATATCGCTTCCGCTCGGAGGTATCGGCTGTATAATTCTTGCCCTGTTTTCAAGAAAACGCAAAGTCTCTGCCGCAATATTGCTTTTGTCGCTCGTTTTGCAGTTCATTCCGCTTATAACGTGTATCAAAGGCGGTATGGTTTTCTCAACAGCGGTTTATGCTATCGGCACGGCGGCATTTATTGCAAGCGCGGCTTTTGCGATTTATCTTTTGTTTAACAAACGCGGCAAACCGTCGGCGCTTACGCCCACCGAGGTGATATAATGGCAAAAAATATACTTAAAAAAATTGTTAAAATTTTAAGCGCAGTTAATTATGCCCTGCTTTGTGTTTATTCTGCACTGTTTTGCGCTTATCTCGCCTTCGATTTTTTTCGACATATTGTTTCCAACACTCTGCTCGAATTTTATATAGCTGACGAAGGTGGCGTTGTCTATGCTTTTATATTGCTTCCTCTCGGAGTTATCGGCTGCATAATTCTTACCTTGTTTTCAAGAAAACGCAAAGTCCCTGCCGCAATATTACTTCTGTCGCTCGCTTTGCAACTGATTCCGATTATAACATGTTTTAAACACGATGAAGTTTATCCAAAATCGGTTTTTCCGGCGGCGGTTTATGCTATAGGCACAGCGGCATTTATTGCAAGCGCGGCTTTTGCGATTTACCTTTTATGCAGTAAACCGTCGCCGCGTGTTGACGAACGCACAGGATTGCAGATAGTGTAATAATTAAAGTTTTTGCCCCATATCAAAAGCAGACCCTTCGGGAGAAAATCTCCCGAGGGGTCTTCACTTTATAAGGGGTTGTAAAAACTTTTTTACAGACACCTGCATTTCATTCGCTTATTTCGGCTTTTTAATCTTATTGAGCTTTCTGTTAACTTCAAGAATCTGTTCTTTTGTAAATCTTCCGCCGAGCATCATAAACACGCGCTTTACGGTGAAGCCCTTTGCAAGCTCTATCATTGTTTTGTTTATTGAAAAGCCCGAAACACTCATACCCGCGCTTTTCTTTTTTTCGCCGCCGTCGGAGCTTTCTTTTTTCTCTTCGCGCTTTGACGAAAACGCTTTTTTAATAAGAAGAAGCATTGAAACCAAAAACAGCTTGCCTTTAAAGGTCGATAAAATATCGCCGATTGTGTCGTTAACCGAAAAATAGCCTGTGGGCGTGTCTATTTCAAACCAGTTGATTACCGCGCCCTCTTCTTTCATTCGATAGCTTTCGTTAAATTTTTCAACCTTTTTTATAACGCTTTCATCACAAAGACCGCCGCCGACCGCTTTAAGCTTTGTTTCGCCGACATTTTTAACGGTGAAGCTAAAGAACGGATATTCGCCTTTTTTCTGCTTGCCCACACTTTCTCCGTTTGCAAAAAGCTCTACTTCGTCGGCGTTTGAATAGACCTTTATGTTAACCTCGTCCTCGACGCGGTCAACATAGCGTTTTGAGCAGATGTGAAGCGTCGGCTCTTTTGAAAGCCACGCCTTGTAGGCATAAAAGCTGTCTTTTTTATATTTTCGGTCGAACGAAACAAGTCCCTTGTGGTTCATTCCGTTTTCGCCGCCCTCGGCGCGCGCGTCTGCGGCAAAATCAAACATATTCCAAACGTGCGTTGCCCAAAGATAAGGCCTTTTTGAAATTTGCTTTATAAGCTCCTCGTGATAATACGCCTGATATTCTTCGGTATAATCGCCTTGCTCCGGAGCAGAGGTGTGCCAATTAAGCGCCTCGGCGCCGTATTCGCTCAATCCGACAGCCCTGTCGGGATATTTTTTATGGAAGTCGTCAAACCACGGGCCGTACATTGAAACATTGCCGCCGTACCAGCCGAAATAGTGGTTATACGACAAAACGTCGCTTATTTTAAGATATGGGTCGTCGGGCTTGCACATTGTGACAGCCGCCACCGTTGTCGGTCTTGTTTTGTCAAGTCTGTGCGCCGTCTCTTGAAGAATCCTGTGGTTTTCGGTGACGGACGAGTCCGAGCCGTTCATTGTTATTTCGTTTGAAAGCCCCCAAACAACAATACTCGGGTGGTTATAATTTTGCATTATAAGCTCCGTAAGCTGCTGTTTTGTGTTTTCAACGCCGTTTTGCATATGCTTTGAGATATACGGAATTTCTGCCCAAACAACAAGTCCGCGTTCGTCGCAAAGGTTATAAAAATCCTGCGAATGCTGATAGTGCGCAAGCCTTACCGTGTTTGCGCCCATTTCGCATATAAGGTCAACGTCCTCTTTGTGGTGCTCGTATAAAAGCGCGTTGCCGATAACGGGCCTGTCCTGATGGCGCGAAACGCCCCTTAACGGGTACTCTTTTCCGTTTAAAATAAAGCCTTTTTCGGGGTCTATTTTAAAGCTTCGGCAGCCGAAGCGCACCGAAATTTCGTCTGTTTTTTCGCCGTCGCAAAAAAGCGACGCCGTTGCGGTATAAAGGTGCGGGTCAAGCGTGCCGTTCCAAAGGTGCGCGTCCTTTATAAATATTTCGGCGGTCGGGTTTTCGCCCAAAGCCGCGGCTTCGCCGACGGTTTCTTCGCCGTCGAGAACCGAAAACCGCACTTCGCCCGAAGCCTGCGCGCGAAGCTCCACGCTGTAGCCGCCGTCTTTTTCTTTCGGCGTGACAAGCAGCCCCGAAGAGCCGAACGTGTCAAGCGAAAACCGATTTTTGCTTACGCCGATAAGCGAAACGTCTCTGTAAAGCCCGCCGTAAAAGGTGAAGTCCGCCATTTGCGGATATACCCTGTCGTTAGGCGAGTTGTCCACTTCGATTTTTATTGTGTTTTCATCTAAAACGGGCGAAAGCTTTGCTCTGAAGGTCTGATAGCCGCCGTCGTGAGATATAAGCTTTTTTCCGTTGAAATAAACGACAGCCGAAGAGTTCGCGCCGCAAATTTCAATATACACTTCGTCGCCTTTCGGCAAAGAGTCTTTTGAAATGTGCTTTTCATATGTGCAAACGCCCCTGTAATAGTCGTTGCCGCCGTCCTGCCCGTCAGAGCCGTTCCAGGTGTGGGGCAAATCGACCGACTCGCTTTTTCCCTGCTTAAAAAAAAGCCAGCCCTTATTGATATTCAGTATATCGCGCATACTCATTCCTCCGTTTTTTCGGCACTTTGCGGCGCATCGTCAAGAGTATAAAGAAAATGCATGCTGACAAGGCAGATAACAGAGCCTATACAAGGCAAAATGCCCGTCATAAAATAGATTTTTTCGGCAACGCCGCTTTGCTGTTCCAACGCGCCGAGGCTTGACTCATAACCCGTGAAATCAAGCGCAAGCGAAATAATGGCGGCGCCGAGGCCCTGCGCAATCTTTCTGAAAAACGAATAGGTTGCATAAATCGAGCCTTCTTCTCTTCTGCCGGTTGAAGCCTCCTGAAAATCTATGCAGTCGGCTACAAGCGCCCATGTAAGCACAAGATAAAACGCCGCGCCGAACATGGCAATGCCGACAAGCACCATCCAAATATAGGGGTTCTTAATTTTTACAAACGCCGCAACGCCGCTTGATATTGCCGAAATAAGGAACGGATATGTGCAAAGCTGTTTTTTCGTGAATTTTTTTGAAAGCGGCTTTACCGCGACAATTCCGAAAGCCACGGGAAGCCCCGCGATTATCGTTGCGATTGATATTAAATCGGTATTTTTAAACCAGCACATAAAAATATACTGAATCGAGTTTGTAACCGTCATCATAAGCGCAAGATACGACACCGTTGAAATTGTTACGCCGAGCATATGTTTGTTTTTGAAAAACGCTTTAAGCGTTTCGACGTAGTTAAATTTCTGCTTTTCGTTTACGGTGGGCGCAACGCGCTCTGTTACCATTTTTCTTAAAAAGACAAACGCAACGCAGCCGATTACGCCCATTACCGCCACAAGAACGATAAAAAAGCTGCCGCGCGGATTGTCGCTTTCGTCATATGCGAGAAGCGGCAAAAGTATCATTACGGGAATTTGCGCGAACATAGCGCCGATGCTTCTGAAGGTTGAAAGCGACGAGCGCTCTGACGGCACAGTCGTTATAACCGACTGCATTGAGCCGTAGGGCACGTTTACGCTTGTGTAAGAAACGCTCCAGATGCAGTAAAGCACAAAGCACATTGCGATTTTTAAAGCATAAGGCGCTTCGGGCACATAAACAAACAACAGCACGCTTGACAAAAGAAGCGGCAGGCTTGCCCACTTTATCCACGGTTTGAATTTTCCGTCCTTGCCCGGCTTTGCCGAATCGCAAATTCCGCCGATTATCGGGTCGTTTATTGCGTCGAATATCTTGCCGAGCAAAATTATTAAAGCAAAGTGGCGCGGCTTAATACCCATACAGGTAACATAGAAAATCATTAAATAATTATTGATAAAAGCAAAGCTCATATTACAGCCGAAATCGCCGAGTGCATAACCGATTTTGTCACGCATTCCGAACGGCCTTACAGATTGTGTGTTGCCCATAAAAATTCTCCTGTCAAATCAAACGGTTTTTACTGCCGTTTCGTCATAAAAGCCGCGCATTTCGGGGGCTTCGTCGGCAACGCCGAACGTGACGACGGCAAACGGAACGGACGTTACGCCGAGAATTTCTTTAAACGCCGCAACTCTTTCTTCTCTCGGGTAAACGCCGCACCAGCACGAGCCGTAGCCGAGGTCATATGCCTTTAAAAGCATATTTTCGACCGCCGCGCCGCAGTCCTGCGGCCAATATCCTTCGGAAATTCCGCTTTGTCTGTCGGGTCTTGCACAAACAACGACGCAAAACGAAGATGACGCCACCTGCGGCTTATATTGCGAAAGCTTTTCTTTTATATCCTCGCTTTCAACAACCAAAAACTCCCACGGGCGCGTGTTGCAGGCGCTCGGCGCGAGCATTGCCGCTTCAAGAATAGCCTTTTTGTCGGCGCACGATATTTTTATGCCCGACTTATACTTTCTTATACTTCTTCTGCCATGTAATACTTCAGAAAATTCCATTGTCTGCCCTCCTTAAAAAGCAGTTTTAAAGACTCTTTCGGTTTTTATTAAAGTCCGAGCGCTTCTTTTAGGTTATCGCCCAAAATTCCGCGCTTTGCGTTGTCGCTTATCGGAAGATTTTTTATTCTTTCTATTGCCGTTTTTGTATATTCGGCGTTTTTATAAGGAAAGTCCAGCCCGAATATCGCGCGCTTTTCGCCCGTTTGGTGAATGAGCGTGCAAATCTCGTCGTCTGTGAGCGACCACGCGCCCGAGCGCACGTTTGAAAACATATCGGTTTCCATATTTACGCTTGTAAGCCCCGCATAAACGGCGCCGCCCTCGTCGTTTCGGCTGTTGTTATTCATAACAAGAAGCGCTTCTTTAAAAAAGCTGTAGCCGCCGACGTGTTCAAGGCTGAATTTAAGCTTCGGAAAATGCCACGCAACCTCGTCAAAAAGAAGCATTTCATAATCGCGTATTCTGTGCCAGTGAAGCCCCGTGTGAAACGAAATGAAAAGATTTTCTTTTTCAGCCTGCGAATAGACCTCGAAAAGCTCTTTTGAATCGACCTTTACGCCCTGAAAAGCAGGGTGTATTTTTATGCCGTAAAAGCCGAGCTCTTTAATTTCCTTAACCTGTTCTTTAAGCTGTCCCTTTTCAAAATCGACGGTGCCGAAGCCCAAAAGAGATTTTTCGTTTTTGATTTCGCTTTGAAGCCACCTGTTTGCGCTGCACATAAGACCCGCGCGCGCCGCCTGCTGTGAAAACGGCGCAAAGCACACAGCTTTTTCTATTTCACATTCGTCCATAAGGCGCAAAAGCGCGTCTTTTCCCGCGTTTTCTTTTGCTCCTTTCGGAAAAAGGTGAGCGTGATTTGCAAAGATTGAAAAATCACTCATTAAAATCAAAATCCTCTCTTATGTCGCGCTCGTAGTCGTAATCGTCATCGTCGCCTATTTCGCGGTAATAATCCCAAAGGCGCTCTTCCTGGGTGTTTGTAAGAGGCTCTGCCGGGATGTCGCAAACGACTTCAAACTTCCCCGTCTTTTCCCAAAGCGAGGGCGTTATACGCACGGTATAACCGCACCCCGAGGGGCAAAGCCACTCGGTCATGGGAAGCTCGGGAAGCCCGAACGCCGAAAGAAGCACGGTTATAACGCCGCCGTGGGTAATGATTGCGGCGTTTTGTATTCCCGTTTTAAAAAGTCCCTCGACCGTTTTGTTGAAGGTGTCGCACACGCGTTTTGAAAAATCGGCGTTGCTTTCGCCGTTTAGGGGCTTGGCGTCCTCTTTTCCCGCAAGCCACTCGGAAAACTCTTTATAGGGTGCGAGCTCTTCTGCCGTGTGGCCTTCAAACTCGCCGAAATCGCACTCTTCAAAGCCGCGCATTTCAACGGCAACCTTGTCGGGATAAAGAATAGAAGCGGTCTCTGTGCAGCGCTTTAAAGAGCTTGAAAAAACAACGTCGACTTTCGGGTAGTCGTAATCGTTTTTCATTTTTAAAAGCTGTTCTCTTCCCTCGCGGCACAGCGGCTCGTCGGTCTGACCGATATATCTGCCCTCAAGGTTTCCGCGCGTCAGGGCGTGTCGCAAAAGGTGAATTGTATAAGTTTTCATTGCATTCTCCTTTCGTTTGGTGTATATTGATTATACTGTATGTATATTTTTCGATATTTTTAAGTGTGGTGTTTATTTGTGTCAGACTATTACGAGAGGCTCTGTGAGCTTCGCACCGAAAAAGGAATAAGCCAAAAAGAAGCCGCGCGCGACCTTTCTGTTTCACAGGCGCTTTTGTCGCACTATGAAAAGGGCATACGCGAATTCGGGCTTGATTTTTTAAACCGCGCCGCAGATTATTACGGCGTTACAACCGACTATCTTCTCGGGCGCTCCGACAGCCGCTCGGGGCTTAATTCGGAATACCTTGAAGACCGCACCGAGGACGGCAAATTTACGGCGCAGACAGTTTACCGCGCCGCAATTATGACCCACGAAAGAATGAACGCAGGCTCTTCCGCTGCGGGCGAAAAGACCGATTTGCTTTATGCCTCGGCTGTTTACAGCACGCTTTTTGCGGCGGCTCAAAAGGGATATATCCCGAAACGCTGGTTTTCGCTCCCCGCAAAATATGCGGTAACGGTGCCGCGCCTTTCGACCGACAGCATTCTTTCGGACTTCCCCGAAAAAATGACCTCTGCAAGACGTTACGGCGGTCCCGAACCGCTTTGTATCGAGACCGTCATAAAAACCGTTGAGAACGCAGTCAAAAGGTACTGCTCCGCAATAGCCGACAAAGTCTGAAAGATTTTTTCGGTTAGGCATAAGAGGGCATTTTAAAACCGTATCGGTTCGGCTCTCTTATGCCTATTTAAGCAGTTCTTTATACATTCTTATATATTCGTTTGCCGACTTGCCCCAGCTGTTGTCGCATTCCATAGCGCGTTTGACAAGGATGTTCCAGCCTTCCTTATCCTCAAAGCCCTTGCAGGCGCGCCTTATTGCGTGAAGCATTTCGTGGGCGTTATATGCCGAGAAAACAAAGCCGTTGCCCTCGCCGTCTCCGCTGTCGCGCACGGTATCGCGCAAGCCGCCCGTTTCACGGACAATCGGAACAGAGCCGTATCTTAAAGCGACCATCTGCGAAAGTCCGCACGGCTCGCTTTTTGAAGGCATTAAGAAAAGGTCGCTTCCGGCATATATTTTTCTGGCAAGGTCCGGCACAAAGCCGAGCCTTAATCCCACTTTGTCGGGGAAGCGCTCTTTAAGGCCCTTGAAATATTCTTCATACTGCCAATCGCCCGAGCCGAGAACAATTATCTGTATATCGGTCGAAGAAAGAAGCTCGTCAAAAATATACTTGCAAAGGTCAAGACCCTTGTGAGAAACAAGCCTTGTTACCATTCCCATAACGGGAGTGGCTTTGCTTTCTTTAAGTCCGAAAAGCTTTTGAAGCTCTTTTTTGTTATACGCCTTATTTTTAAAATCGGCGGCGCTGTAGTTTTTGAAAATATTCTTGTCGGTTGCGGGGTCATAGTTTACCGTGTCTATGCCGTTAAGAATACCGCGAAGCTTAAAGCTTCTTTCTTTTAAAATGGTGTCAAGCCCGTGAGAATACCACGGGTCAAGAATTTCTTTTGCATAAGTGGGGCTTACGGTTGTTACAACATCGGCGCACTCTATAGCGCCCTTCATAAGGTTAATTGCGCCGTCGTATTCAAGAAGATTCTGATATTTTCTGTCAATGCCGATAACGTTGTCGATAAGCTCTTCGCCGTACACGCCCTGATACTGAATATTGTGTATCGTAAACACCGTTTTGATGTTTTCATAGCCCGGCTTCTCGGCATACATTGTGCTGTAATAAAGCGGTGTAAGTGCAGTTTGCCAATCGTTGCAATGAATTATGTCGGGCTTGAAATCTATGTAAGGTATTATTTCAAGTATAGCGCGCGAAAAGAACGCAAAGCGCTCGGCGTCGTCATAATGGCCGTAAATCGAATCGCGTTTAAAATAATACTGGTTGTCAAGAAGATAATATATTACGCCGCCGGCTCTTGCTTCAAAAATTCCGCAATACTGTCTGCGCCACGCAACGGGCACCGAAATATGCGTAATAAATTTCATACTGTCTTTAAGCTCCTGCTTGATTCCGTCATAAAGGGGCATAACAACCCTTGCGCCTATAAGGCGCTTTCTTAATGCCTGCGGAAGAGAGCCTGCCACATCGCCGAGACCGCCGCTCGCCATAAAGGGAAGCGCTTCGCTCGCTGCATATAAAACTTTCATTTACAAATCCTCCGTTTCAAATCGGAATAATTCCGATGTTATCGCCCGCGCTTGTGCAAAGCTCAAACGCGGCTTTTTTTATACGTTTTTTAAAAACGCCGTTAATATATACCGAATACTCTCCGTCGGGCAAAGAAAGCTTCAGCTCGCCGCCCTTTTCGGAAAATATATGCGTTTCTTTTATTGCCCCGTCTTTAAAGGACGACGAGACAAGAAATGCGCCGTCCGCTCTTAAATTTTCAAATTCGCAATTAAGCTTTTCATAAAAATTCGGAAAGAGCATTACCCTGCCCATGTGGCTTTGAAGAACTGATTCGTTAAGAGTCGAAGCCGCCAAAGAGCAATATTCGAGCCCGCCTGCCTCACAGTCAAAAAGCATATTCGGCATTCTGCGCTTTTTATTAAACGCTTTAAGCTTTTTTAAGACAAGCGCGGGGTCCTCTTTAAGCCGCTGAGCCATCGGGAAAAACGATGTGACGGCGTTTTCGTCGTTAAAGCAGGTTTTTGCTTTCATTTTAAAGCTCGCCTTTGCTACAGAAAAAAGCTCTTCGTCCGATAAAAGACCGACGCACCCCGCGGGGTATACGTGCTGAAGCCCCACGTCGCCGCTTTCGTTCCACGCCTGACCTTTTTCCGTATATCTGAAAACCTTTTTGCCGTATCTTGTGTACGTCGGAAACGGCGCAAGATTTTTTAAAATATCGCTCCAAAGCGCCTGCTTTTCAAAATCCGTGTCAAGAGCTTTTGCCATATCAACGGCCGAAGCAAGGCAAAGCCTTAACATTCCGAGGGTAAGAACGTTGTTTTTGTCGTTTATAAAATACCTGTAATCCCTCGGGTCATAGTCGTGCCTGTACATGGGCACTTCGTGCACGGAATCTTTAAGTACGGAATATCTGCCGTTTTCTTTAACGAGATAATCCTCAAAAAATTCAAGGCATTTTTTCACAAACGGGTAAGCGTGATTTTTTGCATACTCTTTGTCGCGCGTGGCGTTCCACCTGAAAACGGCAATATCGGCAGAGTGCACCTGATTGCCTTTTTGACCCAAAAACAGGCGGTCAAACCAATATTTGCTGTCGGTTTCAAGCTCGCTGCAAAGCCCGCCGGGCATTATGCCCACAGGGAACAGCACGCCCCTGCACGAAAGCCTTTTTGCAAAAGCTTCTCCCTTTTTTATAAACTCTTCAAGCGGTGTTAAATACCCGTCTGTAAACTCAACGTGATTTGAAGAGCACGCCGCATAAAACGGCGCCTGATAGTTGTAGTTTAAGTGATAGTCGCCTTTCCACGCAACATCTTCGACCGTAATGAAGTTTGCAAAAAGCCCGGGCGGAAATTTTTTGTTGCCCGTGCTTATTGCAAGGCAGTATTGCGAAGCATACCACGAAAGTTCAAGCTCTTTGTCGCTTAAAGAAAACCTTGATTTGCTCCAAAAATTTTCCCAAGCCCCAATATGGTCAAGATAAAGCCTTTTAATATAATCCCCCGTTACCGTCTGCATTTTTTCTTTTACAAAGGCTTTCGGGTCACCTAAATCGTGATTTGTTGAAACGGCTGTATAAAAAACGCCGTCCTCAACTTTTTTCATCGCGGCAAAGCAATGCGTATAGAAGGCGCAGTCGGCTTTATCGAAGCTTCTGAAAATAAGCGTAAAATCCTTATATTCTTTTTCGCCCTTTCTGCCCGCCGTGCCGCCCGCAAAGACTTTAAGCCGCGGGTTTATCTCAACACTGCCGCTGTTTTTTATTACTATCGAATTTTCGGTTTTGCTTACAAATACCGAAAAGCTCAAGTCGCGGTTTCCGTCTTTAAACTCACAGCGAAGCTCGCCCTTATCCATATCCTGCTCTACGCGGTAATTGTTATAGAGCTCCTCTTCAATATCTATATCAATATATCCGAGCGGCTTTATTCCGCCTTTTTTAAAGGTTTCGCTTGCATACCAAAGGTCGCATTTTGAAATGTATATCCTCATTCCCGAGGGCGAATTGCCGAGAATTACGGCAAGGTCGCCGTTTCCGTTAATCGCACCGTCGGGAGTTGAGCGCTTTCCGCTGAAAACGGGTTTGCTTTTGATTATTGCAATATGCTTCATCAGATAACAATGCTTTTGCCGACGTATACGGGATACGTTTTGTCGCCCGAAAGCGATTTATTGGGCGTGATAACCGTGTTTTTGTCCATAATAACGCAGTTGAGCTTTACGTTTTCGCCGACGAAAGCATCCTGCATTATAATTGAATTTTCAACAACGGCGCCCTTTGCAACTCTTACGCCCCTGAAGATTATGCTGTTTTTAACCGTGCCCTCGATAATGCAGCCGTCTGCAATAAGCGAGTTGCCCGCTTTGCTGCCTATGCCGTAAATTACGGGCATATCGTTTCTGACTTTTGTGAAAACGGGTCTGTCGGGGTTAAAAAGGCTCGTGCGGCAATCTTTTTCAAGAAGCGCCATATTCGCGTCGTAATAAGAAACGAGCGAATCAACGGTGAAGTGTCTGTCGCGGCACTTGTAGCCGTATATGTTGAGGTGCTCAACATTTTTCTGAATTATATCTTTTTCAAAGCTGCCGTAATTGTAGCTTTCGGCGTCGCCGATAAGTCTTTCAAGAAGCGCTTTTCTTATAAGTATGATGTTTGCGGAATACTTCACGCCGCCGCAGGGCTTGGGGTCAACGCTGACTTTTGTGATTTTGTCGTCGCCGTTAACTTCAAAAACCATTGTGTTTTCAAGGTGCGGGCGCTCGCCCTCGCAATATACTATTGTAATATCGGCATTTTTTGCGGTGTGGAAATCGAAAACGCTTTCAAAATCCATATTGCATATAAAGTTTGAGTCGCAAAGAAGAACGTATTCCTGCTTTGAGCGGACTATAAAATCCATTATGCGGTTTAAAACGTCGATTCTGTTTGAAGCGTCGCCGTGAGTTGCGGCGGCGTCAAACGGCGGAAGAATGAAAAGCCCGTCCGTTTTTCTTGAAAGGTCCCACGGTCTGCCGCTGCCGACGTGGTCCATAAGAGAATGATAGTTGCTGTTTGCAACAAGCCCGACCTTTGTTATACCGCAGTTTACAAGATTTGAAAGCATAAAATCTATAAAACGGTATCTGCCGCCGAACGGCACCGAGCCCATGGTGCGCCTTGCTGTGAGCCCGCCGAGGCACGAATCGTAAGAGTTGGAATAAACCATTCCAAGAACATTTTTCGGCATCATACCGAAGCACCTCCTTCGACATCTTCTGCTATCATTGATTTTGCTTTGACCTTTGCGTCTTTTCCGACGGTGACGTTTGCGCCGACCACGCTTACGCCCCAATCTTCAAGGTTATTGCATTTTTCGGGGTTTTCGCCGATAACGGCGCCCTCTTCTATAACCGAATTTTCGGCTACCATGGCGTATTGAACAACCGCACCCTTTTTGATTACGGCACCCGGCATTACTATAGAATAATGAACGTTTGCGCCCTCTTCGACTTTAACGTCGGAGAACAGAACGGAATAATCAATATCGCCCTCTATTTCACAGCCCTCGGCAACGATTGAATTTTCGACTGTCGCCTTGTCCGAAATATACTGCGGCGCGGAAATTGTTCCCCTGCCGTATATCTTCCACGACGGGTCGCTTAAATCTATGTTTGCCTTTTTGTTAAGAAGGTCAAGGTTCGCTTCCCACAGCGAGTCGATAGTGCCGACGTCCTTCCAATAGCCGTCAAACTCATATGCAAAAAGTCTTTCGCCCGCTTCGTGCATTGCGGGAATCACGTTTTTACCGAAGTCGTTTGATGACTCGGGGTCGTTTTCGTCGTCTATAAGATACTGCCTTAATTTTTCCCAGGTGAACATATAAACGCCCATAGAAGCTTTGTTGCTCTTGGGGTTTTTCGGCTTTTCTTCAAACGCCGTAATTCTTCCGTCGTCATCGGTGAACATAAGTCCGAAGCGCGAAGCCTCCTCCCACGGGACTTCAAGCATGGCTATTGTACAGGCGGCATTTTTATCTTTATGGAACTGAAGCATTTTGGCATAGTCCATTTTATAAATGTGGTCGCCCGAAAGCACCGCGACGTATTCGGGGTTGTAACGGTCGATAAAGTTGATGTTCTGATAAATTGCGTTTGCCGTTCCTTTATACCATTCCGTACCCTTAATCTGCTGATACGGCGAAAGTATGTGAACGCCGCCGTTGGCTCTGTCAAGGTCCCATGGGCCGCCGTTTCCTATGTAATCGTTAAGCTCAAGCGGCTGATACTGTGTAAGCACGCCGACTGTATAGATACCCGAGTTTACGCAGTTTGACAGCGGAAAGTCGATTATGCGGTATTTTCCGCCGTAGGGCACGGCGGGTTTTGCAATGTTCTTTGTGAGAACGCCGAGCCGCGAGCCCTGACCGCCGGCAAGCAGCATTGCGATGCATTCTGTTTTCTTTGCCATTTTATTCACATTCCTTTCGGATTTATTTTTTGTTTTTATCGGATTTTGCGGTTTTCTTTTTTTGCAGCGTCTTTTTTCTCTTCTTTATGCTTTAAATAGAGAACCGACATTCCGGGAAGAGTAAGCGAAATTCTGTTTTCAAACCCGTGCGACGCTTTATTTTCGGTTTTATACGTCTTTTTAATCTTCACGCCGTTTCCGCCGAACTTTTCACTGTCGGAGTTGAAAACAACTTCGTACTTTCCGCTTTCGGGAACGCCTATTACATAGTCTTTTCTCGTGACGTTTGTAAAGTTGCACACGGCGATTATCTTTTCGCCCGCGTCGTTGCTTCTTATAAAGGCGATAACGGAATTTATATTATCGTCGCTGACTATCCACGAAAAGCCCTCCCAGCTGTAGTCAACCTGCCACAGCGGCGAATTCTTTTTATAGAATTTGTTAAGCTCTTTTGCATAGTCCTTTAAAAGTCTGTGCATTTCGTAGTCGAGAAGAAGCCAGTCAAGACCTTTTTTGTAGTCCCACTCTATAAACTGACCGAATTCCGTCCCCATAAACAAAAGCTTTTTGCCGGGGTGCGCGTACATATATCCCAAAAACGCCCTTACACCCGCAAACTTTTCGTTATAGTTCCCGGGGATTTTGTTTATGAGCGAGCATTTGCCGTGAACAACCTCGTCGTGGGATATGGGAAGCACGAAGTTTTCGGAGAACGCATAAAAGAACGAAAACGTAATAAGGTCATGATTGTATTTTTTATATATGCCGTCCATCGAGAAATAGCGGAGTATGTCGTTCATCCAGCCCATATTCCACTTGAAATTAAAGCCCAGTCCGCCCATATAAACCGGCTTTGAAACAAGCGGCCACGAGGTGCTTTCTTCGGCGGTCATCATAACGTCGCCGTGCTCTTTGAAAACAGCCTCGTTAAGCTCTTTTATAAACGCCACGGCTTCAAGATTTTCGTTGCCGCCGTTTTCGTTTGCTATCCACTCGCCGTCCTCCCTGCCGTAGTCGAGATAAAGCATTGAAGCAACCGCGTCAACCCTTATGCCGTCGATGTGGTATTCGTCAAACCAGAACAGGGCGTTTGAAATAAGAAAGCTTTTTACTTCGTTTCTGCCGAAGTCAAACACCTTTGTGCCCCACTGAAGATGCTCGCCTTTTTTGGGGTCGGCATATTCATAGCACGGCGCGCCGTCAAACTCGCAAAGCCCGTGCGCGTCTTTGGGAAAGTGCGCGGGAACCCAATCGACTATTACGCCTATCCCCGCTTTGTGGCACTCGTCTATAAGATATTTAAAATCGTCGGGCGTGCCGTAGCGCGAAGTAACGGCGTAATAACCTGTTACCTGATAGCCCCACGAGCCGTCAAACGGGTGCTCCGAGACGGGCATAAGCTCAATATGGGTATAGCCCATATCTTTTACATACTGTGTAAGCTCCCTTGCAAGGTCGCGGTATGTAAAAAAGTTGCCGTCGTCATACCTGCGCCACGAGCCGAGATGAAGCTCGTAAATATTCACGGGCGACGAATACACCGATGTTTCGCGGCGCTTTTTGAGCCACTTTGAGTCGTTCCATTTATATGTGCTTTCATATATTTTTGAAGCAGTTCCCGGGCGCGTTTCGGCGTGCACGGCATAGGGGTCGGCTTTATAAAGCCGCCTGCCGCTTTCTGCGGTAATAAGGAATTTATAGCAGTCAAAGACCTTTACGTTATCGCAAAAGCACTCCCACACGCCCTCATCGTTGAGCTTTTCCATAGGGGAAGCGTCAGTCTCCCAATTGTTGAAATCGCCGACTACCGAAACGCTTTTTGCATGCGGCGCCCAGACTCTGAAAACGAACGTATCGCCATCTGCCCTGTGCGCGCCGAAAAACTCCTGCGCCTTATAATTGCGCCCCTGGTGGAACACAAAAATCGGGAAGTCGTCGTAGTTGAATTTTTTACCGTCCTTTTTGCCGTTCAACCTTCACACCTCGCATATTTTTATATTAATTACCATACTAATAATATCAAATAAATAAAAGATTTTCAAGCGTTTTTAATATATTTTGTTCAAAGGCTCATTGAAGTTTTTTCGCGATATTTGTGCACTTTGTACAAGCTTTCGTGAAATTTGTCTTAAGGCGTTTTCAGGTAAAAGAATTTTTAAAAGCCGAAACGAAGCCTCTTTGTCTTAAAAAACGAGCCCTCTATTAATAAAGAGAAGCAATTTTAGCCATTTTTTTGTATTTTACGCGCACCCGAATTTGCAAAAACGCCGATTTTTGTTACATAATAGTTACAAATCGGCGGATTGCTTGACATAAAAAAAGAATGTGCTATACTTTATGTGCTGTTTTTGCCGCAACGCGGATTAAAAGCAACTATCTTAACGAAAGGTCGGAAAGCTTTAAAAGCTGTCCGAAAACAGGTTATGGAAACATCATCTTTAAAAGCATCGGCATACGCTTTTGCCGTTAAACAAGCAATTAACTATGCCAGACGCGACCCGGATAAAAACCTTATTAAGGTTCTTAACCTTGTAGAAAAGGCAGATGTTAAAAAAGCCAATCAGGTTACATACAACAACCTCAGAAAAAGTCTTCAGGACCCCAACAACAACTGGACGAGATTTATTAAAAACATACTTTTCAACACAGACCCCAAAATTCTCGACAAATTTGTTCCCGTTCTTTTGAACATTGCGCTCAACAGCTTTGCGGTCAGAACGGAAAATATCGAAAAATACAAATGCAACATTCCGTGGGCTATACTTATGGACCCCACAGCGGCGTGCAATCTTCACTGCAAGGGCTGCTGGGCAGCTGAATACGGCAAAAACTCGTCGCTTTCTTACGAAACGCTTGCAAGCATAATTGAGCAGGGCAAAAAGCTCGGCACATTTGTTTATATCTTCTCTGGCGGCGAGCCGCTTATGAGAAAAGCCGATATACTGAAGCTTTGCAGGGCAAACCCCGACTGCGCTTTCCTTGCGTTTACAAACGGAACGCTTGTTGACGAGGAATTTGCAAAAGAGCTTGCTGACGTCGGCAACTTCATTCTCGCCTTCTCAATAGAGGGCCACGAGGACGCCACCGATATGCGCCGCGGCGAAGGAACGTACGAAAAGGTTATGAACGCCGTAAAGCTTTTAAAAGCAAGAGGCTGCATTTTCGGCTACTCCGTTTGCTATCACTCAAAGAACGTCGAAGAGGTCTGCGGAAGCGACTATATCGACTTCCTTATTGAAAACGGCGGCCTTTTCACATGGTTCTTCACATATATGCCCGTCGGCAAAGACGCCGTGCCCGAGCTTATGGTAAGCGCCGAGCAAAGAAAGAGAGCATATGAGCTTATAAGAAAAGCCAGAAACGAAAAGCCGATGTTCCTTATGGACTTCTGGAACGACGGCGAATATGTTCAGGGCTGCATCGCAGGCGGCAGACATTATCTTCACATCAACGCAAACGGCGACGTTGAGCCTTGCGCGTTTGTTCACTATTCAAACGTAAACATCAAAGACGTTTCGCTTATCGACGCGCTCAAATCCCCGTTGTTTATGGAATATTACAAGGGTCAGCCGTGGAACAAAAACCACCTTCGTCCCTGCCCCATTCTTGACAACCCCGACGCTATAATCGGCGCGGTTGAACGCTCGGGCGCACATTCGACTGAGATGCTTGCTCCCGAAGACCCGCGCGACCTTGCCGCAAAAACGCGCAAAGCCGCCGAAGCATGGGGCAAAGTTGCCGACGAAATGTGGGCAAACACCGACATTGAAAAGCACAACAACCCCTCGGTTATGTATGCAAAAGAGGACCTTGAAAAATCCTCCGACTGCGACGGCAACTGCGCCTGCTGTTCAAAATAAACCGAATACTGTAAAAACTTGACCGTTAAACGTCTCTTTAAAACGTTTAACGGTCAATTATTTTTCAGTATTATCATTAATATATAAAGCTTAAGGGGCTGTAAAAAAAGTCCAGATCGCAAAAAGCAGAATAACGGATAACTGATTGCTTTTTGCTATGAATTAATCTCACCCTCGGAGTACCTTTGTACGCCGTC